>TARA_R110002110_G_scaffold415729_1_pt1 | contig 175290 bp, 172 predicted proteins | sample TARA_R110002110 | Tara Oceans TARA_R110002110 (sample SAMEA4397330) | marine metagenome | biome: Polar Biome; feature: [SRF] surface water layer (ENVO:00010504); material: water (ENVO:00002006), including particulate matter (ENVO:01000060) such as... | depth 5 m | reverse complement strand
CTGCATAAAAATCAAACAGGGCGACAGATACCTTGACAGTTACCGGTCACCGGACAGTAACGATTCGGAGTAGCCGACAGCCTTTGAAACAGCCGTTTTGCAAGCACTGAAATCGTTAACAGAACCCTTTATGGCTTGCTCTTTCTCGGCTCGAATTACTTTTGGAGTTGCTATGATCAGCCGCTCATCGATCTTGGGGCCGCGGTGGTATTTGTATTCGATGTGATAGTTATCGGTGTTAAATGCGGCATTTGATTTGGAGAAAAAAGCTGCCGTAAGTTTGTTCTCAAGCTCAGGCGCATATAGCTGAGAGAAGGTTTTGACGAATATCCGGGCTTCTTTCTGATCGGTATGTATGCCGTAGCCAATGTCTACGAACCAATCGTTCCACATCAACTTCACGTCCTGAATTTGGCCGGTTCCCGCCTCTTCGTTTATGAAGAACTTCACGGTTTCTGCTGAACCGGTGATACACCCGTAGAGCGCTCCGAGGCCGAGGCTTGCGGGTGTAATTTTAGGCTGAGAGCAACTGAGTGCTGACGTGACGCGCGTTGTTTCTGCTTTGAAACTTAGCGACTCGCTAGCGGCCGAAGGTAACGATGCCAGCAAAAGCCCTAATGCTATAGATACTGTCAACAGCTTCATGAATCCTCCTGATGATGCCCAACGTTTGTATAAGCGGCGCCCTACCAAGGGCGTCCGGTGGAGGCCCAGAGGGCCGGAACGAACTTGATACACTTGTTATGGCTTACTGATCCCATTATAGAATCTCCTGAAACTAGAACGAAATCTGGCTGACACCTTTCGGGCAAACACCATCATCGCTAGTGAAACATTATAAGAAAACCAAACTATCCAGCTAATTGTAAGTTCTGCAGGCGTCCAGACGCCTACCCCTGACAATATCTGCATAATAAATGAGATGCCGAGCGCTAACGGTACCAGCAGCCAAGCTATCCAGTGACCTAAACTCATCGCAATGATGCTGGAATAAAAGAAAAGCATAAAGAAGATATACAAAGAAAAAGACATTCCCAGGGGGATCATTGCCCCAGCACCGGCGGAAAAAAATATCTCGTCGCTAAAAGAACGGTAAAAAAAGCCCGCCATACCCAGTCCGTCAAAAAGCAACTGACCTGAGAATGCGATAAGTAGCAGAACCTTGAAGACTTCCGAATGTTTATCCACTTTGTTGTCCATAACGCCCCACTCACCGGAATTTTGGGAGCGAAGCGAGTAAAATTTCCGCGTGCAGTGGCTTGTTAGCACTATCAATCTGCACAATATATTATTGGTATCGCATTCATGTCTCTAACAGCATGGGCAAATGATGAAATAATCCAGAGCAATTGAATAATATGCCCTGGTACTGGTTCACCACGCTGTATTTTTGAAAATTCCGCTGTTACAGCTGATTTTGATAAAAAAGAACAACTTAGAACACACTTCCTGTGAAGCTTGTAATCTTTTAACAATCCATCAAGATAAGCTCCAGCTTGTGCTGGGCCGCCTTTTCTAACTCTAGCAATACTAGTGTTACAACCGCCATTTGAGTATGTGCCCGAGAACTTACCATTTATTCTTTCGAGCATTTGCTCTTTAGTAAAATACATATTTCCCAGATTTTTTATTCCTTGACCAACTACATCATGAAGGTTGCTTGCCGAGGTACTAGGACTGCCATGCTTTGAGTGTATGAAGCTTATGTTGGAATCAGCACGGTTCAATGTAATGTGATCAGCCCACTCAATACCCAAATCATCACAGAGTATGTAATCGTCATTTTGATGTAGACTTTCAACTACGCCAAACATTGAGTCAACGTCAAATGTCGTGCTTGCATTAGTGAAACTACCTTTTTCAGAAATTACTGTCGTAATATCAGCTTTAGGTTGCATTATTTCTAAGATGCTATTTATCTCTGAGACCCCTGATGAATCTTCAAAGCATGAACCCATGAAGTACATGTACTTTGGATCAGTGAACGTAACGCTGTAGTAACCATTTCTCACGATAAACTTCTGTAAAGTTACTTCCTTCCCATTTTCAATAACTCGAAACTTTGTCAAGGCCTTCGATGTCAATGTTATGCTTTTTTCGTTCTTTCTAAGACGCGTACAGGCTTCCCTTCCAACAACCCTACAATCTGAGTCAAGTTCATATACCTTTTCAAGGCTAGAAAATAACTTATTCTTTACCCGAGAAGAAATAACTACATCCCCACCTCTAGCTGTTTTATATTTTAAAGTCAGCCCATCCCGTTCAATTCTTTCCTGTAGCGGAGTACTCTCCACAAGAATAGCATTAGGTTCACATGCATTTAGAACATCACTTAGCTCTACCTTTTTAGCAAATGAATCTAGAAAATTATTATCGTTCGAGGGGCTTTCGATAAGCTCAACTTGCTCCTTCACCCAAACAGCTATCTCGTCAAGAGACTTCCTTTGAGATGACTCAACTAGTCGCCCAGTTCCAGAAATTGTTTTTGTTATAGCACCTTGACGTAGTTTCAAATAAAATGGAATCGACCTTCCCGCTGAATGCGTCGAAAGAAGTCCTTTTAAATCTGCCGCCTCGTATGACCTAGCTCTCATTGCCCTATCTGAAATAGTCATATTTCTTAAAGCAATTTTTTGAAATTCAACTTCGTTATCGCCGAATGTGCTGGTTAAAGCTCTACTATCAACTAGCGTAAAATGTTCTTTTATTAGCTCGGAAATATTTGCGCAACTTTTCTTGAGAATTGCCACATAATTCTGATACTCGATCAATATAATAAATGCATACACTCTATCTTCGAGAGCTTCGTCAATAAAATATACGGGTCTAACAGAGGGGAATACTCTAACTGAACATTTGTATTCCAAGTCTAATTCCTCAACTCTCTTGTCAGACCTGAAAAGGTCAACAACAAACTGGGACCCAGCATCCATATTGTCGACAGCAGCGCCGAGAATGTCATTTATGACTGAATCATCAATGGCGTGTTTAGGTACATAGAATTGTGCATTTTGTGTGAGTTCTAATCTTTCAGGCACGCTTAATACCTCCCTGTAGTGCTAACGCCCGCAGCATGCGCGGCTTTGTAGTGAAGGCGAAGCCGCAACGAAAAAGCCGTCGCTGTGCCTGCGATTGTTAGGCATTTTCTGCAGCCCACTCGGATACTTTGCTTTCCAAATCTCCAAAAATCATAATATACCTAAGTCTGAAATGGGGGTCTGATGAAGCCTTCTCCAACCTTTGAGCAAGCAACGCTGCGCAAGTAGCACGATCCTCTTGGGTGAGTAAGTCAGATTCCATTGCTTCCCCTAACACAAAACATACGTTGAGGAATGGAGCAATTTTTTGTTCCTTATAATAAGCTTTCGTCCTGATTTCACCGAGCTGCTCCATTATATGGGGCAATTGACATACTCGATTCACAAAGGCTTGATCATTATATTGCGCCTTCAGCTCAGCTTGGATTTTTGCAAAATACATCCTCAACTTTATTGCTTCAAACATAATTTCAACTCCTTACGGCTGGCATGCCTAACGCCGCAGATCAGCGGCAAAGATCCGCTGGCGCGGCTTATGCGTCAGCAAAAGGCGTGACAGCGGAGCTTTGTCCGACTGCATCGCTTTGTTGGGCTTCATTCCGAACTCCTGGAAGCTGCAATTTTTGAATTTCATTATGTACCGCTATGATTGGATCAATAAAAGGCAAACATCTATCAGTAAAAAACTCTCTAGCCCTGTTGATACGGAACGGATCAAGTAGCTTGTGAAGTGCTTGCTCTAGCTCCGCATAGTTCTGGACGTCATAAGTCTGAACCACTCGGAACTTTACAGGCACCCCAGTGGTATATAGTTGCTGAATGCGCGCAGCTACCTCTCCGGTTGTTATTCCGATTTTCAGTATCTCCTCTCCTTTACTCGTGAAGAGATTCGATCCCAGTACATAGACAGTCCCCTTCCCTTGCTCTAAGCGCCGAAGATCCTCCGTCTCTATGAGTTCGGACGGCTCTTCCTCCTCCGGGCCACCAACATGAGAGCTGGGCTCCAAAAATAACGTCATCGGTTTGGTAGACTTGTCCGCATATACGTCTGAAGCCTGCCGAGTGCTGATGTAGATCTCAGCCAGAAGCGCATGGTCGAGATTATTGTAGTGCCCTTTGTCAACATTCCGCTGATGAGCAGCGGTACCATACCAGTCAGGATACTGTTCTTTAATAAGATCTCGAATCTGCTGAGGTGTAGCACCCTCAGGTCTTCCTTGCAGAATCATTCGTATTAGGTCAATAAACTTCATATCCAATCCGGCCTCCCAGATACTCGTGATGATGCCCAACGCCCGGCTCACCGAGCAAGTTTTGTTAGCGACTTTTTTGGTACAAAAAAGGTGACAATAAAACTTGTCAGGTGGAGCCACTTGTTATGACTATTTTTCTGATTGCCCAGTTAGCTCATGATACTTTTCCTTCGCTTCTTCGAAGGTGTCAAAAACAATTGCACTAACCGAGCTATAGCCAGGATAAGATGCCGATTTTAAATACTCACCAGCCTTAAATTTAGTAAGTTGCTCTTCAGTGATAATTGGAAACTGATCCTGGATTTCAGAATATGATTCAGTTCGGCAGGGGGCAGCAGCCTTTGCAAAAAACACGGTCAAAGTTTTGCCTTTTTGAACGTATGCGACAGTTTGATATTGTTTCTTCTCTCTACCAATCCATTCCATAGCTTTGGTTAGTTTATTGAAATCAGGTTTGTCTTCATCAAAGTCGAACTCAGGACACTTTACTTTATAAGGAATAAAATTTTCCTCAACTGCATCGATATAGAAAGGCTTGCTTTCTAGTGAGCGTTTTACTCTTTGATAAGGACTATCAATAATATTACCCGAAACGACTTTTTCACCAATTTGTCTACTTGCAAAAATTCTCTCGTGTTCTATACCTGCTTGAGTTGCTTTTAACTCAGCAATTTCCAAAGCCTCATCGAATTTAGAACACTCGCTTGGCATAATTTGGTGGACTTTACATGCAGAGGCTTGTTTAGAAGCCTTTTCCACATCAGAAAGCTTATTGCTATCACATCCTGATAACACTAAACAAGTTACTAAAAGTGCTTTCTTCACATTATCTCCATACGAAAGTCATAACAGTGATTAGATCGCATGCGATATTAATGCATAACGAATGATTCGAGATAACTCCGAAAACTCATTTCGGTCCCATAAATTTTTTTCTTTTAAAAACAAAGCACTTCGCCCCTTGCTTCCCTCCAACCTCGTATTCGCTTGACTTCGACATTTTAGACACCTATTACTACTGTATAAATACACAGCAATGGAGTTTGCATGGACAGCGTATCTCCCAAACCACGCTTGCGCGATCAGTTTCGCGCCGTCATGAGAGTCAATCATTACAGCATCCGTACGGAGAAGAGCTATTGGTATTGGATTCGGTATTTCATCCGCTTCCACCAGATGCGCCATCCTCTTGATCTCGGTCCATCTGAGGTCAACGCGTTTCTTAGCTGGCTAGCGACTGACAGGCAGGTAGCCTCTGCTACTCAGAACCTCGCGCTGAATGCCATTGTATTTCTCTACGCTCGTGTGCTGGAACAACCTCTAGGTGACATCGGTGAAACCGTCCGGGTCAAGCGCCCACCGCGTCTTCCGGTGGTACTCACTCATGCAGAGGCGATGAATATCATTGAACGCTTACCCCAGCCTTACCGGTTAATGGCCTCGCTGATGTACGGCGCTGGCCTGCGAGTGGTTGAAACTGCTCGCTTGCGCATTAAAGATATTGATTTCAACCAACAGGTAATTACGGTCAGAGACGGCAAAGGTGGTAAAGACCGTACGACATTATTGCCAGCCTCCTTGATTGAACCGCTACAGCTACGGAAGCAGCGTATTTTTTCCTCCTGGAAGAACCAGGAAGGAGTTTTCGTTGCCCCCGTCTCATTACCTTTCGCGTTGCGCCGCAAATATCCAGCGGCGTCGCGATCGTTCGAATGGCAATGGCTTTTCCCTTCCAGCAATATTTGTTTGGATGAAGACGGAAGCAGTGTTCGTCACCACGTACATGTGAGTAGTATTCAGCGCGCGGTCAAGACCGCAGTAGGTAATGCCTGCATCGGGAAGCCGGCTGGGTGCCACACGTTTCGCCATACCTTCGCAACTGAATTGCTGCGCAGGGGCAGCGATATTCGAACGGTCCAGACGTTGCTAGGGCACGCTGATGTGCGCACCACTCAAATCTATACCCACGTATTGGGTCAAGGTTTCGCGGGCGTTCAGAGCCCTCTGGGGTAAACCTTGACCCTGAGGCACGCTACCGCCCTATCCTCTTCACGGACAAGTCGGGGGAATTGCTTTAACAGTATTGGGAGGGAATGCAGGCTGTCCTTGCCTGGAGGCGGGATGTGACTGGCATTCCTTTGCTGGGCTCGAGAGTAGTCCAGCAGGGCATGACTTGTCCAAGGGGTTTTGTTGAAGGGTATTGAAGGCCAGAAAGCACAATCCCGGCCTAAGCCGGGATTGTGTGGTACTGAAGCGCAGTGGGTTTAGCCAACCCAGACCCGTGCATTGCGGAACATGCGCATCCAGGCGCCGTCTTCGCTCCAGTCACTGGGGTGCCAGGAGTTCTGTGAGGCGCGGAACACGCGTTCGGGGTGCGGCATCATGATGGTGACGCGACCGTCTCGCGTGGTCAGGCCGGTGATGCCACGTGGCGAGCCATTGGGGTTGGCGGGGTAGCGTTCGGTCATGCGGCCACGGTTGTCGACGTAGCGCAGTACGACGCTGTTGCTGGCTTCGCAGCCATCCACGGCGGTGCTGTCAGCGAACTCGGCGTGGCCTTCGCCGTGGGCGATGGCGATGGGCATGCGTGAGCCGACCATACCGCTGAGGAAGATCGAGGGTGAGGCCTGTACTTCCACCATGGCTACCCGCGCTTCAAACTGCTCGGACTTGTTGCGCACGAAGCGCGGCCAGTGGTCACTGCCGGGGATCAGTTCGCGCAGGTTGGAGAGCATCTGGCAGCCGTTGCAAACGCCTAGGGTGAAGGTGTCCGGACGGGCAAAGAACGCACTGAAGGCTTCGCGGGCTTCGGCGTTGAACAGGATGGATTTAGCCCAGCCTTCGCCGGCGCCGAGTACGTCGCCGTAGGAGAAGCCGCCACAGGCGACTAGCCCGCGGAAGTCTTCCAGCTCGACGCGGCCGCTGAGAATGTCGCTCATGTGTACGTCAATCGGGTTGAAGCCGGCGCGGTTGAACGCGGCGGCCATCTCGACCTGACCGTTGACGCCCTGCTCGCGCAGAATCGCGACCTGCGGGCGCTTACCGGTGTTGATCAAGGGGGCTGCGACATCGTCATTGATGTCGAAGCTGAGCATGGCTTCCAGACCCGGGTTGGCATCGTCGGCCAGGGTTTCGAATTCCTGGTCGGCGCATTCGGCGTTGTCGCGCAGGCGCTGAATGTGCCAACTGGTTTCGCTCCAGGCTTGTTGCCAGGCGGCGCGGGTACCGCTGATGACCGTTTCGCCGGCAAAGCTGACGTTGATCTGCTGTTCGCTCATCGGCTCACCGAGCACAGCGCTGCAATCGCCCAAACCGGCGGCGGACAGCTGACTCAGGACCGCTTCAGTGTCATCGCGGCGCACCTGGATAACGGCACCCAGTTCTTCGTTGAACAGTACGGCAGCCAGATCGGTCTTGGCATCCGCGAGCACATCAAGCTGCACTTGCAGGCCGCAGTGGCCGGCAAAGGCCATCTCGGCCAGGGTGGTCAGTAGCCCGCCGTCGGAGCGGTCGTGGTAAGCCAGCAACTGACCTTCCTGATTCAGGCCCTGAATCACCGCGAAGAAGGCTTTGAGGTCTTCGGCATCGTCCAGATCCGGCGCGGTGTTGCCAATTTGGTTATACACCTGCGCCAGCGCAGAGCCACCCAAGCGGTTCTGGCCACGGCCCAGGTCGATCAGGATCAGGTCAGTATCGCCCTGGTCCAGTTGCAGCTGTGGCGTCAGGGTAAGGCGCACGTCCTGCACCGGGGCAAAGCCGGTGACGATCAGCGACATGGGCGAGGTAACGGACTTGTCTTCACCCGCATCGGACCAGCGGGTCTTCATCGACATGGAGTCCTTGCCGACGGGAATGGTGATGCCCAGCTCGGGGCACAGCTCCATGCCTACGGCGCGCACGGTGTCGAACAGGCGTGCATCTTCACCTGGGTGACCGGCGGCGGCCATCCAATTGGCGGACAGGCGAATGTCGGAAATGGCGTCAATACGCGCGGCGGCCAGATTGGTCACGGCTTCAGCCACGGCCATACGGCCGGAGGCTGGGGCATCCAGTAGCGCCAGCGGCGTACGCTCACCCAAGGCCATGGCCTCACCGGTGTGTACGTCGAAGGCGCTGTTGGTTACGGCGCAGTCGGCAACCGGCACTTGCCAGGGGCCAACCATCTGGTCGCGGGCAACCAGACCGGTAATGCTGCGATCACCAATGGTGATCAGGAAGTTCTTGCTGGCGACAGAGGGCAGGCGCAATACGCGCTGCACGGCTTCGTCCAGTGGCAGAGCGCTGGCATCAAAGTCATCCGAAGGCTCGGCTTCGCGCTCTACGCTGCGATGCATGCGCGGCGGCTTGCCGAGCAGTACAGACAGGGGCATATCGACTGGCTGATTGTCGAAATGCGTGTCGTTGAGTACCAGCAGTTGCTCTTCGGTGGCTTCGCCGACGACGGCAAAGGGGCAGCGCTCGCGTTCGCAAATGGCCTGGAAGCGGTCGTAGTCGGCGTTATCCACCGCCATCACATAGCGTTCCTGGGATTCGTTGGACCAGATTTCCAGCGGGCTCATGCCCGGCTCGTCATTCGGTACGTTGCGCAGTTCAAAGCGGCCACCGCGGCCACCGTCGTTGACCAGCTCGGGGAAGGCATTGGACAGGCCGCCGGCACCCACGTCATGAATAAAGCGGATGGGGTTCTTGTCGCCCATCTGCCAGCAGCGGTCGATGACTTCCTGGCAGCGGCGTTCCATCTCGGGGTTTTCACGCTGTACGGAGGCAAAATCCAGGTCTTCGGCACTGCTGCCGGTGGCCATGGACGAGGCCGCGCCGCCGCCCAGACCGATCAGCATGGCCGGGCCGCCCAATACGATCAGCTTGGCGCCAACCGGAATCTCGGCTTTCTCTACGTGGCCTGCACGGATGTTGCCCATACCGCCGGCAATCATGATCGGCTTGTGATAACCGCGAATCTCCGGGCCGCGCGGCGAGCTGACAGTCTGCTCGAAGGTGCGGAAATAACCGGTCAGGTTCGGACGACCAAATTCGTTGTTGAACGCAGCGCCGCCCAGCGGGCCTTCGATCATGATCTGCAAAGGCGTAACGATGCGCGAGGGCTTGCCGTTGTCTTCTTCCCAGGGCTGAACAAAGCCAGGAATACGCAGGTTGGACACGGTAAAGCCAGCCAGGCCAGCTTTCGGCTTGCCGCCACGACCAGTGGCGCCTTCGTCACGGATCTCGCCACCGGAGCCGGTAGAGGCACCGGGGAATGGCGCGATCGCGGTCGGGTGGTTGTGGGTCTCCACCTTCATCAGGATGTGCACGGGCTCTTCATGGGTGCGGTATTCGCAGGTACCCGGCACCGGGAAGAAGCGCCCGGCAACAAAGCCTTCGATCACGGCGGCGTTGTCTTTATAGGCGGAAAGCACGCCTTCGCTGCGCATCTGGTAGGTGTTCTTTATCATGCCGAACAGGCTCTTCTCTTCCGCCTGGCCGTCGATATCCCAGGTGGCGTTGAAGATCTTGTGGCGGCAATGCTCGGAGTTGGCCTGGGCGAACATCATCAGCTCGACGTCGCTGGGGTTGCGCTTGAGCTCCTTGAAGCTGCTGACCAGATAATCGATCTCGTCATCGGCCAGGGCCAGACCCAATGTATTGTTCGCCTGCTCCAGCGCTTCACGGCCACCCTTGAGGATGTCGACCCGTTGGAAGGGTTGTGGCTCGGTGTGGCGGAACAGATCAGCGGCGGCGTCCAGACTGTCCAGCGCCAGCTCGGTCATGCGGTCATGCAGCAGTGCAGCCAGTTGCGGGCGCTGCTCGGCAGTCAGTTCGCCGGATACGTGGTAAACAATGCCGCGCTCCAGACGGGCGACCGACTGCAAACCGCAGTTGTGCGCAATATCCGTTGCCTTGCTCGACCAGGGCGAGATGGTGCCGAAGCGCGGCACGATCAGAAACAGACTGCCCTGGGGCTCTTCCACCGGCACAGACGGGCCGTACTTGAGCAGGCGCGCCAGAACTTCGGTCTGCTGGTCATCCAGCTCGCTGTGCAGCTCGGCAAAGTGCACAAACTCGGCATAGACGCCGGTGACAGCCGGCACGGCGGCCTGCAGCCGGGCGAGCAGTTTTTGACGGCGAAAATCGGAAAGGGCTGGGGCGCCACGCAGGGTATGCATGCTGTATACGGCCTCGGGAAGCTGAAGTTTGGGAAATACGGCGTATAGGAAAAATAAGGCGTATAGGATACCCCATGCGGCGCTCGGGAGCCATGCCGAGCTGGCTGGTGGCGCGGCGAAGACATTCCTTAACAGCAAGCGGCTATTGCCCCCCGCCGCTTTTGAATATACTGCGCGGATGAGCGAAAAATCATCCCGTTCGTCCCGGCTCCCGGCCCTGGCCACCCTCCTCTGCGCACTGCTGCTGAGCGCCTGTGAGCAGCCGCAGCAGCCAGCGCGCCTTGATCAGATCAAGGAAGATGGCACGCTGCGAATGGTGACGCGCAACTCGCCGACCACCTATTACCAGGATCGCCATGGCAGCACCGGGCTGGAGTACGAGCTTACCCGCCGCTTTGCCGACAGCCTGGACCTGGAGCTGGAAGTCGAGACCATCAGCACTCTGGATGAACTCTACGCGCAACTTGCCAGCGAAGACGGCCCGGATATTGGCGCTGCCGGTATTACGGTCAACCCCGAACGCGAGGGCCAAGTACGCTTCGCCGACTCCTATCTGGACGTGACGCCGCAGGTGGTTTACCGCCGAGGCGACCGCAAGCCTACCTCGCTTGAAGACCTCTACGACAAACGCATCATGGTGCTCAAGGGCAGCAGCCTGGCGGACCAGCTACGCGAATTGCAGATCGAGCACCCGGAACTGGTGTTCGAGGAATCGGATAACGTGGAAGTGGTGGATCTGCTGCGGCTGGTCAACGACAACGAGATCGACCATGCGGTGGTGTACTCCAACGAGCTGATCGTCAACCAGGCTTTCTACCCGGCTGTACTGGTCGGTTTTGACCTGTCTGATGCCCGGCCCATGGCCTGGGCCCTGCCCAACGACCCGGAAGATACCCTGATCGAGGCAGTTAACAAGTTTTTCGCCGACATCCGCGCCGATGGCACTCTGGACCAGTTGATCGAGCGGTTTTACGGCCACTCGGATGTGCTCGACTACGTCGGCGCCCGGGGCTTTGCCCGGCACATGCAAAATCGCCTGCCGCGTTTTGAGACCCTGTTCCGGCAGGCTGGCGACCAGTATGGGCTGGACTGGCGCCTGCTCGCTGCGATGGGCTACCAGGAATCCCTGTGGGACCCGGACGCACGATCATTTACCGGCGTACGCGGCTTGATGATGCTGACCTTGCCGACCGCCAAGTTTGTTGGCGTGACCAACAGGGTGGACCCCAAGCAGAGCATTTTTGGTGGCGCGCGCTATCTGATCTGGGTACGCGATCAGATGCCGACCGATATCCCCGAACCTGACCGCACCTGGTTTGCGATGGCCGCTTACAACGTCGGCATCGGCCATCTGGATGATGCGCGCAAGCTTACGGCCAGTAATGGCCGCGATCCGAATCGCTGGGTGGATGTGAAGGACCACCTGCCGCTGCTGTCGAAGAAGGAATGGTACAGCAAGACCCGTTACGGCTATGCCCGTGGCGCTGAGCCTGTGCACTACGTGCAGAACATCCGCCGTTACCACGAGATACTCCAGTGGGTGACCCAGCCGCAATCGGAAATGGCCCAGGCCGAAGCGGAGAAATACCATGCTCCGGGGATTTTGGAGCAGATACCGCAGGGGTTTTAGGCGGGGCTGATTTGGCTTGGGGCCGGAAGGTCAAAATGGATTCCCGCGTTCGCGGGAATGACGATGGGGGCCGGGAAAGTACGTACTAACTTTGCTCGCGTTTAGCCCGGAAAAAAGCCTTCAGCACTGCCCCGCACTCCTCTGCCAATACTCCCCCTTCCACTTGCACATGATGATTCAGCCAGGGCTGGGCCAGCACCTGTGCGCGGCTGATAACCGCGCCGGAGCGGGGTTCGGTGGCGCCGTAGACCAGGCGGGTGATGCGGCTGTGGACCAGCAAACCTGCACACATGGTGCAGGGTTCAAGGGTCACGTAGAGCGTGGTGTCCGGCAGGCGGTAATTGCCCTGTGCCAATGCGGCCTGGCGCAGGGCGACCATTTCCGCATGGGCGCTGGGATCGTTGCTGCTGATCGGCTGGTTGAAGCCGCGGCCGATGATCTGACCGTCGCGCACCAGTACCGCACCCACGGGCACCTCACCCAGGGCCGCAGCCTGCTGCGCTTCGGCCAGTGCCAGACGCATGAAGTCGATATCGGCTGGCTTCATGGCCTTGGCGTCAGATCAGCTTGCGGGTTCTGAGCAGTTCTATCACCTGATTCACGCAGGATTCCAGATTCAACTCGGCGGTTTTAAGTACCAGATCCGCATCGTTCGGCGCTTCATAGGGATACGAGACGCCCGGCACGGTATTTTCCTCGTTGGCTGCATACAGGCCTGAGGGATCACGTTCCTGGCACACCGACAGCGGCGCATCCAGATGCACCAGCAGGCAGCGCTCGCCCAGTATGTAACGCGCCTTGGCGCGGCTTTCTTCGGTGGGTGCCATAAAGGCTCCAATCGCGATCAGGCCTGCTTCGTTCATCTGCCGGGCAATGCGTGCGCCCTTGTGCAGGTTCTCGCCACGGCCTTGCGCGTCCTGCGGCAGGCCCTTGCTCAGATCCTGACGCAGCGCCTTGCCGTCCAGCACGTAGCAGGCGCGGCCGCTGTCGAACAGTTTGCGCTCGACGGCATAGGCGATGGTGCTCTTGCCGGAACCGGACAGGCCGGTCAGCAGCAGCGTTACCGGCTCCTGGCCGAAGCGCTGGGCACGCTCGCTGGCGGTCACGTGAGCAAAGCCACCATGGCGGCTGCCTGTGGTGTTCTGACCGAGCAGGCCCTTGGCGACGATCATGCCGGCGCCGACCGTGCCGTTGGTCATACGGTCGATAACGATAAAGGAACCGCTGGTGCGGTTGGCGCGGTAATCGTCATAGGCGATGGGGCGCTCAAGCGACAGCTCGACCCGACCAATCTCGTTCAGACCCAATTGCGGTGCGGGCTGCTCTTCCAGGGTATTCACATCAATGCGGTGCACGATCCGGGTAAAGGAGCCCGGGCTGTTGCTGGTGGCGCGTTTGATGTCGTATTTGCGGCCAGGTTGCATGGGCTGGTCGTCCATCCACACCAGGTTGGCCTCGAACAGGTCGCCGATCAGCGGGCGGTTGTCCACGTGGGCCAGAACGTCACCGCGGGAAATATCGATCTCGTCTTCCAGCGTCAGGGTCACTGCCTGGCCTGGGCCAGCGCTTTCCAGTTCGCCATCGAAGGTAACAATGGATTTGACCCGGCTGGTCTTGCCCGAGGGCAGCACCACCAGTTCATCACCCTTGTGCACGACGCCAGAGGCCAATGTGCCGGCAAAGCCGCGGAAGTTCAGGTTCGGGCGCGTAACCAGCTGGACCGGGAAGCGCAGGTCCTTGAGGTTGCGGTCTGCCGCGACTTCCACGGTTTCCAGAATTTCCATCAGCGTCTGCCCGCTGTACCAGGGGCTGCGCTCGCTGCGGTTGACGACGTTGTCGCCCTTGAGCGCAGACATCGGCACAAAGTGCACGCTGTTGCCATCCAGCAGTTCAAGACCGCTGGCGAACTGGCGATAGTCGTCGCAGATCTGGTTGAACACACCCTCGTCGAAGTCTTTGAGGTCCATCTTGTTGATGGCCACGACGATATGCTTGATGCCCAGCAAGGAGGCGATAAAGCTGTGGCGCTTGGTCTGAGTCTGCACGCCATAACGGGCGTCGATCAGGATGATCGCCAGATCACAGGTGGAGGCGCCGGTGGCCATGTTGCGGGTGTACTGCTCGTGGCCGGGGGTGTCCGCGATGATGAACTTGCGCTTGGCGGTAGAAAAATAGCGGTAGGCCACATCAATGGTTATGCCCTGCTCGCGCTCGGCCTGCAGGCCGTCGACCAGCAGCGCCAGATCCACTTCTTCGCCGGTGGTGCCGGATTTCTTCGAATCGCGGGTGATGGCTTCCATATGATCTTCGTAGATCATCTTGGAATCATGCAGCAAACGCCCGATCAGCGTGCTCTTGCCATCGTCTACGTTGCCGCAGGTCAGAAAGCGCAGCAGTTCCTTGCGCTCGTGCTGGCCCAGGTAGGCCAGAATATCTTCGCTGATCAAATCTGATTGGTGACTCATGTATCTCTCCGGGCTAAGCGCCCCGCTTAGCTGAAGTTAGAAATAGCCCTGACGCTTCTTTTCTTCCATGGAGCCGGCTTGATCGTGATCGATCACGCGGCCCTGGCGCTCGGAAGTACGGGTCAGCAGCATTTCCTGAATAATTTCCGGGAGGGTTGCGGCAGTGGATTCAACCGCGCCGGTCAGCGGGTAGCAGCCCAGAGTACGGAAGCGCACCATCTTCATTTCCGGGGTTTCGCCCTCTTCCATCGGCATGCGATCGTCGTCGACCATGATCAGCGAACCATTGCGCTCAACCACCGGACGTTCGGCGGCGAAATACAGCGGCACGATCGGGATGCTTTCCAGATAGATGTATTGCCAGATATCCAGCTCGGTCCAGTTCGACAGCGGGAACACACGGATGCTTTCGCCCTTGTGTACCTTGCCGTTGTAGACGTTCCACAGCTCCGGGCGCTGGTTTTTCGGGTCCCAGCGGTGATGCTTGTCACGGAAGGAGTAAACACGCTCCTTGGCGCGGGACTTCTCTTCATCCCGGCGCGCGCCACCAAAGGCCGCATCGAAGCCGTACTTGTCCAGCGCCTGCTTCAGGCCCTGGGTCTTCATCACGTCGGTATGCACCGCGCTGCCGTGGGTGAAGGGGCCAACGCCCTGGGCCACGCCTTCTGGGTTCATATGTACCAGCAGATCCAGATCCATCTCTTCAACGATCTTTTCACGGAAGCTGTACATCTCGCGGAATTTCCAGCCGGTATCCACGTGCAGCACGGGGAATGGCAGGCGGCCAGGATAGAAGGCCTTGCGCGCCAGATGCAGCATCACGGCGGAATCCTTGCCAATCGAATAGAGCATTACCGGATTCTGAAATTCGGCCGCGACTTCACGAATGATGTGAATGCTCTCGGCTTCCAGTTGCTTGAGGTGGGTCAGTTTTTCCAGCATGGCGTACTCACAAAAATGAGGGGGACGCCGGGCATCCCGAGGTCAGGTGGCGGGCATTGTAACAAAGGCCAAGCAATCTAATAAGGCGCGCCATAATACCTTTAAGTTATATGTATATAGCTGGCGTCAAACCGGGTTATCGATATCGATAAATCGATGGGCGATGCCAAAGTGCTGCGCCAGATGCTCGCCCAGCGCCTGTACACCATAACGTTCGGTCGCATGGTGCCCGGCGGAAAAGAAATGGATACCGTTTTCCCGTGCCGCATGCACAGTCGGCTCGGAAATCTCTCCGGTAACAAAAGCGTCCACGCCCAGGGCGATGGCCTTGTCGATATAACCCTGCGCCGCGCCGGTACACCAGGCGATGCGTTTGATCGGCCGGTCATTGCCGGCAATGTGCTGCGGGTGGCGATGTAAAACGCGGGCCAGATCGGCTGCCACCTCTGCCCCGCTCATTGGCTCAGGCAGCTCGCCGTGCAGGCCGACCGAGCGCGGGTTACCCGGCTCCAGGCCACCACTTATCGACCAGCCCATTAGCTTCGCGAGTTGCACGTTATTGCCCAGCTCCGCGTGCACATCCAGCGGCAGGTGATAGGCCAGCAAATTCAGATCATTGGCCAGCAAGGCCTTGAGGCGGCGCTGCTTGATGCCGGTGATGGGGGCAGATTCGCCTTTCCAGAAATAGCCATGGTGAACCAGCAGCATGTCCGCGCCAGCGGCTATTGCCGCATCCACCATTGCCTGGCTGGCGGTGACGCCGGTGACCAGCAAACCGATCTGATCACGGCCTTCGACCTGAAGGCCATTGGGGCAATAATCCTGGAAGGCGCGGCTATCCAGCAGCGTGTTGCAGTATTCCACTAACGTGACGCGATCAATCATGGGAGCCTCCTTTACATCGATACCGTCATTGTCCGGCCTGCTGCGACATTTGGCCAGTCGTGCCCATCATTCTTGCCACTACACTCGGCAGGATGGTCGCCAGGCTTTATACTGTGGCGCAATGCTTGTCTGCCGACAGCTGGGGAATCCGGGAAGGAAGAATGAACGCTCTACTGCGCAACTGGATCTGGCCTGCCCTCTGCGGGGTATTGCTGGCGCTGCTGATTCTCCAGTACTACCCGCAGTGGCTGGGGATGCAAGAGCGCCATGGGGACGTGGCGCCCGTCATTGCGGCACCCGCGCCTGCAGAACAGACGAATGCCAACGGCCCCTACTCCTACGCCGATGCGGTACAACGCGCCGCGCCTGCCGTCGCCAACATTTATACCAGTAAAGCCGCTAACGCCAGCAATCCGGCGAATGCCACCAACGACTCACCGCAACCCTTCCCGAATCCGCCAGTGCGCGATTACTCGGAAACCCTGCCAGTGCCCAACCGGCAACAGGCCAGCCTGGGCTCGGCGGTTATTCTCAATTCCGAAGGCTACCTGCTGACCAACAATCACGTGGTAGCCGGCGCGGATGAAATTCTGGTCGCGCTGCGTGATGGCCGTGAAGCGCTGGCCGAGCTGATCGGTACCGACCCTGAAACCGACCTGGCGGTGCTCAAGATTGATCTGCCGGACTTGCCTGCCGTGATGATCAGCCCCACTCCGCAACGGATTGGCGATGTGGTCATGGCCATCGGCAACCCCTTCGGCCTGGGGCAAACGGTCACCATGGGTATCGTCAGTGCCACTGGCCGTAACCAGCTTGGCCTGAATACCTATGAAGATTTCATTCAGACTGACGCTGCGATCAACCAGGGCAATTCCGGTGGCGCCTTGATTGATGCCGCCGGCAACCTGATCGGCATCAATACCGCGATCTTTTCCCAATCGGGCGGCTCACAGGGGATTGGCTTTGCCATTCCCGTGAATCTGGCGGTGGAAGTCATGCAGGCGATCATCAGCCAGGGGCGGGTGATACGTGGGTGGCTCGGGGTGGAGGTACAGCCGCTGACCCAGGAACTGGCCGAGCCCTTTGGGTTGGATGTGCGCGAAGGGATCGTGGTGTCTGGCCTGTACCGTGAAGGCCCGGCCTGGCAGGCGGGGCTGCAGCCGGGCGATATCATCCTGCGGATTGATCAGGAGCCGGTGAGTACTGGCCGCCAGGCGATGAACCAGGTGGCCAGAGCCAACCCCGGACAAAAGGTCAGGCTGAGCATCCTGCGTAATGGCGAAGCCATGCAGTTTGAAGCGGAAGTAGGCGTGAGGCCCAGCTTCCGCGGCTGATACCTGAATATCAGACCAGGGCTTGCAGCGCCTCGATCAGTTTCGCATTCTGCTCGGGCGTGCCTATGGTAATGCGCAGAAACTGCTCAATGCGCGGCTTGGCAAAGTGCCGCACGATCACGCGCTGCTCGCGCAGCCCCTGGGCCAGTTGCGCGGCATCATGTTCCGGATGGCGCGCAAAGACGAAGTTGGCCGCCGACGGCAATACCTCAAAGCCCATCTCTGCCAACTTGCCCGCCATCTGCTCGCGGCTCTGGATCACTGCCTGCCGCGTCATCTCGAAATAATCCTGATCGCGGAACGCCGCTTCGGCACCTGCCAGCGCCAGACGGTCCAGCGGGTAGGAGTTGAAACTGTTCTTGATCCGCTCCAGAGCCTCGATCAGATCCGCATGCCCTACCGCCAGCCCCACCCGCAGACCAGCCAGCGAACGGGATTTGGACAGACTCTGGGTCACCAGCAGGTTCGGGTAGCGGTCCACCAGGCTGATGGCCGTCTCTGCACCAAAATCAACATAAGCTTCATCCACCACGACCACTGAATCTGGGCTGCTGCGCAGTACCTGTTCAATCTGCGCCAGGCTCAGGGCTATGCCGGTCGGGGCATTTGGGTTGGGGAAAATAATGCCGCCGTTGGGCTGCGCATAATCTTCGATAGCAATACTGAAGTCGGCGGCCAGAGGCAGCGGCGTCTGCTCAATTCCATAGAGCCCGCAATACACCGGATAGAAGCTGTAGCTGATATCCGGAAACAGCAGCGGTTTGCCGTGCTGCAACAGGCCATGGAACACATGCGCCAGCACTTCATCGGAACCATTACCCACAAAGACCTGGTCGGACTGCACGCCGTAGTAATCGGCGATGGTGCTTTTCAGGCTGTCGGCATTTGGCGCCGGGTACAGGCGCAAGGAGGCGTCGGTGACCGCAGCAACAGCCTCAAGCACCTTGGGTGAAGGCCCGAATGGATTTTCATTGGTATTCAGCTTGACCAGATTATCCAGTTTCGGCTGCTCGCCCGGCACGTAGGGCACCAAATCCTTAACGAATGGACTCCAAAATCGGCTCACAATCAATCCTCAAAAAAGCTGCAAGCTTCAAGCTTCAAGCGGCAAAAGCCTAAAAAGACTGTGCACATCGCACCGCCCTTTGATCGCTTGCCGCTTGCCGCTTGCCGCTAAGGTTTTATCCGGTATTCGGCACTACGCGCGTGCGCGGTCAGGCTTTCGCCGCGGGCCAGCACGGAGGCGGTTTTGCCCAGTTCCGATGCACCTTCAGGCGAGCAGAAGATCACCGAGGAGCGCTTCTGAAAGTCGTACACGCCCAGCGGTGACGAGAAGCGCGCTGTGCCGGAGGTGGGCAGCACGTGATTGGGGCCAGCGCAGTAGTCGCCCAGTGCTTCAGGGGTGAAGCGCCCCATGAAGATTGCGCCGGCGTGGCGGATACTTGGCAACAGCGCATCAGGATCCTCGACCGACAGCTCCAGGTGTTCTGGCGCAATACGGTTGGATATTTCGCAGGCGTGCTCAAGACTGTCGACCTTGATCAGCGCGCCGCGATTTTCCAGCGAAATGCGCACCATGTCGGCGCGCTCAAGGCTGCCCAGCAGTTTGTTCAGGCTGGCCTCGACCGCATCCAGAAAGGCTGCATCCGGAGACAACAGGATCGACTGGGCATCTTCATCGTGCTCGGCCTGGGAGAACAGATCCATGGCGATCCAGTCCGGATCGGTCTGGCCATCACAGATCACCAGAATTTCGGAAGGGCCGGCGATCATGTCGATGCCTACCTGGCCAAATACTGCACGTTTGGCCGTGGCGACGTAGATATTGCCGGGGCCGACGATCTTGTCGACACGCGGTACGCTTTCGGTGCCATAGGCCAGCGCCGCAACCGCCTGCGCTCCACCAATGGTAAATACGCGATCAACCCCGGCCAGACAGGCCGCAGCCAGTACCAATTCATTGATTTCGCCGCGTGGGGTGGGGACTACCATGACCACTTCACGCACGCCTGCCACTTTGGCCGGCACCGCATTCATGATCACCGAGGACGGATAGGATGCCTTGCCGCCGGGCACATAGAGGCCCGCACGGTCCAGTGGGGTAATCTTCTGACCCAGCACGGTGCCATCCGCTTCGGTGTAACGCCAGGATGGCTGCGACTGATGCTCGTGATACACGCGCACGCGTTCAGCCGCCACTTCCAGCGCGGTACGTTGCTCGGGCGTGATGCGTTCCAGCGCCAGCTCAAGGCGGGCGCGATCGAGGATCAGGTCGGCCATGCTGTTTACCTGCAGGCCATCGAAGCGCGCGGTAAACTCGACCAGCGCCTCATCACCGCGCGCGCGAACGGCGGCAATGATATCTTCGACGCGCTCGTTCACGCTTTTGTCCGATACCCCTTCCCAGGCGAGCAATGCGTCGAGATGCTGCTTGAAATCTGCCTGATTGGCATCCAGACGGGCGATTTTAAGCGGCGTACTCATGGCAGTTACCTTTTTTCCTGAGAGGGTCTTGAGAAGCAGTTATTGAGGCGCGCACCGCCTGATTCAAGCGGCGCGTTGGTTCACCGCTGCGGCTAGCAGATCAATCAGCGCCTTGATGCGCGCATGCTTCATCTTCATTGCGGCCTTGTTGACTATCAGACGCGAGCTGATGGTCGCAATCAGTTCCTGGGGCTCCAGGCCGTTGGCCCGCAGAGTATTGCCAGTGTCGACCACATCGATGATCTTGTCGGCCAGGCCCACCAGGGGCGCCAGCTCCATGGAGCCGTACAGTTTGATCACTTCAACCTGGCGGCCCTGCTCGGCGTAATAGCGCCGGGCAACGTTGACGAACTTGGTCGCAACACGCAGGCGGCCACGGGGTTCCGGAGTATTAACCGGCCCGGCGGTCATCAAGCGGCAGTTGGCGATTTTCAGATCCAGCGGCTCATACAGGCCCTGGCTACCGTACTCCATCAGCACATCCTTGCCGGCCACACCCAGATCAGCGGCGCCCAGTTCGACGTAGGTCGGCACATCGGTCGCGCGCACGATCAACAGGCGCACACTGGGATCGGTGGTGTCGAAAATCAGCTTGCGGCTTTTTTCCAGATCTTCCAGGGGCTCGATGCCGGCCTGCTTCAGCAGCGGCAAGGTGTCATCCAGAATACGACCCTTGGACAGCGCGATGGTCAATGTCTCAGTCATGCGAAAATCCTTATCGGGAGGGCACACGGCGAATAATCGCGCCCAGCATCTGCAGCTTCTCTTCAATACACTCGTAGCCGCGATCGATATGGTAAATGCGGTCGACCAGGGTATCGCCATCGGCTACCAAGCCGGCGATCACCAGGCTGGCTGAAGCGCGCAGATCGGTCGCCATCACCGGCGCACCTTTAAGACGCTCTACGCCGGTCACAATCGCGGTGTTGCCTTCAACCAGAATCTGCGAACCCATGCGGTTCATTTCCTGCACGTGCATGAAGCGGTTTTCAAACACGGTTTCAATCACCGTGCCGGTGCCTTCGGCGACTGCGTTCATGGCAATGAACTGCGCCTGCATATCGGTTGGGAAAGCAGGGTAAGGTGCGGTACGCAAGTTGATTGCCTTCGGCCGGTTGCCCTTCATGTCCAGGCTGATCCAGTTCTTGCCGGTCTCGATTTGCGCACCGGCTTCTTCCAGCTTGAGCAGCACGGCCTCAAGGATGGATGCATCCGTGTCCTTGAGCTTGACCCGGCCACGGGTAGCGGCGGCGGCGACCAGATAGGTGCCGGTCTCGATACGATCAGGCATGACCGAGTAGCGCGCGGCGTGCAGACGCTCAACGCCATCAATGGTGATGGTGTCTGTGCCATGGCCCTTGATGTTGGCGCCCATGGCGATCAGGCACTCGGCCAGATCCACTACTTCAGGCTCGCGGGCGGCGTTTTCCAGCACGGTGCGACCCTTGGCCAGGGTCGCAGCCATCAGTATATTTTCGGTACCTGTCACGGTAACCGTATCAAAGAAGAAATGCGCGCCGCGCAGGCCGCCTTCAGGCGCACGCGCCTTGATATAGCCCTCTTCCACGGTGATCTCGGCGCCCATGGCCTCGAGACCGCGGATGTGAAGATCTACCGGCCGCGAACCAATGGCACAACCACCGGGCAGCGCTACTTCGGCATAACCGAAATGCGCGACCATCGGGCCCAGCACCAGAATCGATGCACGCATGGTCTTGACCAGCTCATACGGAGCTACCAGCGTGGTAATGCGCGTGGGGTCGACCTCGACATTCATGCGTTCATCCAGCACGGGTTCGATACCCATGCGCCCGAACAGCTCGATCATAGTGGTGATGTCGTGCAGGTGCGGCAGATTGCACACGGTCACCGGTCCGTCGGCCAGGAGTGTCGCGGCCAGAATAGGCAGCGCGGAATTCTTGGCACCGGATATGCGGATTTCGCCGTCCAGACGGTTACCGCCGGTGATGATGAGTTTGTCCATGTACAGATCGTCTCTTAGGGCTTGGGGCAAATAGGCTTGGGGCGAACCAGGGCATCGCGCCCTGGCAGCGCGCGAAACTCAGGGGCGGTTTGCCCAGGCTTCGCGGGTAAAGAATTTCATGGTCACAGCATGGATGCTGCCATCGGCAATCTGCTCGTTGAGCAGGGCATAAATCTGTTGCTGACGCTTGACCGGTGGCAACGCCGCGAGGCTGTTGCTGATCACCAGCAGTTGAAAATTGCAGCCTTCGCCTTCGACTTCCAGTTGGGTGTCGGGCAACTGCGCTTCAATGAGTTTCTTGACTTCTACCGCCTGCATAATGATTCCAGTATTCCGATAGTTTACACGTGATATCAGGCCGCGACGCTGGTCAACCAATCTTCCAGTTCGCACACCCGGGCGATGCTCTTCAGCCCGTCAGGCAGAGCTACAACACGCAACGTATCGCCACGCTCAGACAGGATGCGCGCAACCAGCAAGATCAGCGACAGGCCCACGCTGTTGGCGCGTGTGACGCCGGACAGGTCCAGGGTTACCGGACCTGATGTCTGGGCCAGGCTCTGCTCCAGTTGCCGGCGCAGGGGCATGGCACTGGCAAAGTCGATCTGGCCAGCAAGCTTGAGCTGACCCGCATCGCCAAGCGTCACTTGTGCGCTCAATTGGCCGCCTCTTTTTCAACCTGCTCTTCAACCTGCTCAACCGACTTGGCGACTACACCGCCCCAACCATCGATGACTGCGTCAAGATCGTTGCGGTTGGCCTGCATTGCTTGGGCGAACTGGTCACGGAACAGCAGGCCGATATTGATACCCTCAACGATCACGTTGCGCACCTTCCACTGACCATCCAGGTTGACCATGGTGTAGGTCACCGGATAGATGTTGCCATTGGAGGCACGGATTTCCATGTTGACGCTGGTACGGTCGGCTGACTGCTGGCCACGGCCATTGCTGGGCAGTACCTTGATCTGTCCGCTGTCAAAATCCAGCAGCGCATTGCCGTAGAACTCGACCATGCTGCGCTTGAAGGTATTGATGAAGCGCTCCATCTGCTCGTCGGTCGCTTCGCGGCTATAGCGCACCGTCATGACACTGCGGGCGATGCCCTGAAAATCCACCACCGGGTCTAGCACTTCATTTAGGCCCTCGACGAAGGCATCAGTGTCGTCCTTGTAGGTGTCACGGTTGGCATCCAGCACGGTCATCACGCGGTTGGAAGTCTCTTCCACCACTTCCTGCGGGGTGGTCGCATTGGCCTGGGCCAGCAGTGGCATGCTCAGGCTTATAGCCAATAACACTTTAGTCAGTACACGCATGGTAAATCTCCGATTAATCTTCTTTGCTGACGGTATTGAGCAGGAAACGTCCAATCAGTTCCTCAAGGACCAATGCTGACTGGGTGTCATAAATCTCATCACCCTCTGCCAGCATGGTGTCTTCACCGCCAACGCTGATGCCGACGTACTTTTCTCCGAGCAGACCGGCGGTCAGGATAGATGCCGTGCTGTCCGATGGCAGGGTATTAACATCACCATTGATGGCGATTTCCACCTTGCCGGTGTAACGATTCTTGTCGAATTCGATGCCGGTGACCTGGCCGATGGTGACGCCGGCCATGGTGACCTTGGCGCGTGGCGTAAGGCCGGCGACATTATCGAAATGGGCGTAGACCTTGTAGCTGTCTGCCGAGGTGCTCATGGTCAGGCCGCTGACGCGCAACGCCAACACCAGCACCGCCATGATGCCGATCAGGATAAACAGTCCAACAACTAATTCCAGAGTACGGGTACGCATGCTCGTTTTCCTTGGCTGATCAGAACATCAACGCTGTAAGAATGAAATCCAGGCCGAGAACAGCCAGTGACGCATAGACGACGGTACGTGTGGTCGCACGACTGATACCTTCGGATGTCGGTTCACAGTCGTAACCCTGGAATACCGCTATCCAGGTCACCACAAAGGCAAATACCACAGCCTTGATCAGGCCGTTGATGACATCGCCGGAAAAGGTGACGGAGTTCTGCATATTCGCCCAGTAGGAGCCGGAATACACCCCCAGCCAGTCCACGGCGACCATCGCACCACCCCATATACCCACCACACAGAAAATCATCGCGAGCAGCGGCATGGAGATGAAGCCAGCCCATAGCCGCGGCGCAATCACATACTTGAGTGGGTCTACACCGATCATTTCCAGGCTGGACAGCTGCTCGGTGGCTTTCATCAGGCCGATTTCAGCCGTCAACGCCGAACCCGCACGGCCGGCAAACAGCAAGGCAGTCACCACCGGACCCAGTTCACGCAGCAGCGTCAGGGCCACCATCTGCCCAACAGCCTGCTCTGAACCATAGGTACTCAGGATGTTGAAGCCCTGCAGGGCGAGCACCATACCAATAAACAGGCCGGACACAATAATAATCGCTAGCGACAGCACACCCACTGCATACAACTGTTTTATCAGCAGCGTCCAACTACTGCCGAAATTCGAACGACCAAACAGCGCCTGAAACAGGAATACGCCCGAACGGCCAAGCGCCGCCAGCACATCAAGGCCGCCGGCGCCCATCAGCGCCAATCTGTCAGTCAAGGCTTTCATGATTGCCCCTTCCCGATCAGATCGTCGATATAACCAGGCGCCGGGTAATGGAAAGGAACCGGACCATCAGGCTCGCCGAGCATGAATTGGCGAATGCGCGGATTATCCGAGTGCATCAGATCATCCGGCTTGCCATGCCCCAGCACCTGCCCATCACCAACCACATACAAATAGTCGGCAATGCTCGCCGTTTCCGCCAGGTCATGGGATACGACGATACTGGTCAAACCCAGCGCATCATTGAGCAACCGGATCAGGCGCACCAGCACCCCCATGGAAATGGGGTCCTGGCCGACAAAGGGCTCGTCATACATCATCAATTCGGGATCCAGCGCAATTGCGCGGGCCAGGGCAACGCGGCGTTTCATGCCGCCGGAAAGCTCATCCGGCATCAGTGCATGGGCGCCACGCAAGCCCACGGCCTGAAGCTTGAGCAGCACGATATCGCGGACCATGTCTTCGCTCAGGTCGGTGTGCACACGCAGAGGAAAGGCCACGTTCTCGAACACGGAGAGATCGGTGAACAAGGCACCGCTCTGGAACAGCATGCCCATGTGCTGGCGCGCGTTGAACAGATCTTCACGCTTTAGCTGTGGGATGTTCTGGCCATTGACCAGCACCTCGCCGCTGTCGGGGCGCAACTGGGCACCGATGAGACGCAACAGCGTGGTCTTGCCACAGCCACTGGGACCCATGATGCCGGTGACCTTGCCACGTGGGATGCGGATATCCACCCCATCAAAGATGAGGCGGCCATCACGCCTGAACGTCACCTTTTTCAGGTCAACTATATAGTCTGAAGAATCGGTCATAAATGAATCAGGCTTCTCGGGCTGCCAGAATACGGCGGGCAATTTGAACTGGCTAATATACCAGTTCGCGCAGAACAGCCCAAGCGACGGACAAACAATTACAGCTTTGGGCAATATCTGCTAATTAAATAGCGCGCTTGAGAGGGCGCCCTTGCAGCTCGGGCAATCAGGCAAACGGCCAATGGAACGCACGGGGCCCTGAGCGCTCCAATAAAAAACCCGGCGTCCTGGCCGTTCGCAGCCCTACTGGTGAGTTGCACGACACAAGGCGCTATACTAGACGGCCAAACCATCAACACAAGACACTTCATGCCCGAGTTCAACTACATAGCTTCTGCCCGCCGCACCATTGAAATGGAACGCGACGCCGTCCACAGCCTGCTGGAGCGGCTAGACCAGCATTTCAACGCTGCCTGCGCTGCGCTGATGGCCTGTACAGGGCGTGTAGTGGTGACCGGCATGGGCAAATCAGGACATATCGGCAAGAAAATTGCCGCCACCCTGGCCAGCACCGGAACACCAGCCTTCTTTGTGCACCCAGGTGAAGCAAGCCATGGCGATATGGGCATGATCACCCGCCAGGACGTGGTGATCGCGCTGTCCAACTCCGGCAACACTGCCGAGGTGGTGACCTTGTTGCCGCTACTCAAGCGCCTGGGCATCCCCCTGATCAGCATTACCGGCAACCCGGAGTCGATCATGGCCCGCGCGGCGCTGGCCAACTTGCATACCGGCGTTGAGCAGGAAGCCTGTCCGTTGAATCTGGCGCCCACCTCCAGTACCACCACGGCGCTGGTCATGGGTGATGCGCTGGCTATTGCCTTGCTGGAAGCGCGCGGCTTCAGCGCCGAGGATTTTGCCTTCTCGCATCCTGGCGGCACCCTGGGTCGGCGCCTGTTGCTGCTGGTCGACGACATCATGCATAGCGGCGAAAGCATGCCGCTGGTTACTCCGGATACCTCGCTACGCGACGCGCTGCTGGAGATGACCCGCAAGGGTCTCGGCCTGACCGGCATTACCGACGGACAAGGCCTGCTCGCAGGGATCTTCACCGACGGCGATTTGCGCCGCACCCTGGACCAGAGCATCGACATACGCACGGCTGGCATTGCCGAGGTCATGACCCGCAACTGCAAAACCGTGCAGCAGGGTATTCTTGCCGCCGAAGCAATCAAGGTCATGGAAGATGGCAAGATAAGCGGTTTGTTTGTAGTTGATGCGCAACATCGCCCAGTGGGCGCTCTCAATATGCATGACCTTTTGCGCGCGGGAGTGGTATGAGCAAGCAGGATCAGGAACTGCTGGACCGGGCCCGTGCCATTCGCCTGGCGATCTTTGACGTGGACGGCGTTCTGACCGATGGGCGGCTGTACTTCATGCCTGATGGCACCGAATTCAAATCCTTCAATACGCTGGACGGGCACGGCATCAAGATGCTCATGGCCTCTGGCGTAGAGGTTGCCATCATCAGCGGGCGCTCTTCGCCATTGGTGGAAAAGCGCGCCGCCAATCTGGGCATTCGCCACCTGATTCAGGGCCGCGAAGACAAGCTCAACGCACTGGCAGAGCTACGCAACATAGTCGACGTGTCGCTCGATCAGATTGCCTTTCTCGGTGACGACCTGCCGGACCTGCCAGTGATGCGTCGCGTTGGCCTGGGTATTGCCGTGGCCAGCGCCGACAGCTTTGTGCGTGAACATGCCCATGGCATCACCCAGGCCGTCGGCGGAGCAGGTGCAGCTCGTGAGTTCTGTGAGCTCATCATGTTTGCCCAGGGAACGCTGGATAACGCCAGAGCGGCCTACCTCTGATGAATAAATTGCCGAGACTCCCGCGCTATCTGCGCACCGCAATACTGGTTGGCCTGGCGCTTGTCATCGGCGTGTCGGTGGGCTATTTCAACATACGCCCCGCCAGCTTCGACAATACCTTGCGTATCAGCGATCCAAACCAGCCCGATTTTTTCATGGAAAACAACCGCATACTCATGCTCAACGGCCAGGGTACGCCAGCCTACGAGCTGACCAGCGCCAGGGCCACGCACCAGAGCAGCGACGACGCGACTCTGCTGGAAAAGCCGCGCTTGATATTTTATCGCGGCGACACCGCCGAGCCCTGGTTACTTGAAGCAGAGCACGGTGTAGTCACCGAGAATGGCGACCGTGTCGAGTTGACCGACAACGTTTTGCTGCAAAGCCAGGACCCGACCCAGGCCCGCCGACGCATGACCACCCAGGCGTTGACGCTTTTTCCTGACCGGGATTATGCCGAAACCGCACAAAGCGTTAGAATTGAGGATGCCGACAACGTCACGACTGCCGTCGGCATGCACGTTTATCTTAATGACGGCCGCCTTGAGCTGCTGTCCACCGTAAGGGGCCAACATGAGGTGCGTTAAATCCCTGGGCTTTGCTGCCCTGGTACTAGGGCTTGCGGTATCCGCGACAGCCTTCGCTGCGGACCGCGACCAGCCCATCCGTATTCAGGCCAACAGCGCGACGCTGGATGACCGCAGCAACACTGCTGTCTATACCGGCGACGTGATCATTACCCAGGGCAGCATGCGCCTGACCGGCAACCGGGTGACCCTGAATACCGACGCCGACGGCGCCGTGAGCAAGATTGTCAGCCAGGGTTCGCCTGCGACTTACAAGCAAGCCCCCGCCGATGGCTCCCCCGTTGATGCGCGCAGCCAGACCATCGAATATCTGGCCGATGAAGAGCGCGTGGTCCTGATTGAAAGGGCCTTTCTGGAGCAGCAAGGCAATACTTTCCAGGGTGAGTACATCAGTTATGATATCGACCGCCAGGTAGTGGATGCCGGCCGTGCGGCCAGCAGCGGCGGCACCGGTGGGCAGCAGGATCGGATCGAGATCCTTATCCAGCCGCGCAAGCGCAGTGAACCTGCTGCACCATGACCACACTAGAAGCGCGTCACCTGGCCAAGGCCTACAAATCCCGCAAGGTCGTGCGGGACGTGTCGGTGTCAATCAACAGCGGTGAAATCGTCGGCCTGTTGGGCCCCAACGGAGCCGGCAAGACCACCTGTTTCTACATGATCGTTGGCCTGGTCAAGGCCGATGAAGGCAATATCCTGGTCAACGGCGTGGACGTTACCAAGCTGCCCATGCACGGCCGGGCGCGCCAGGGCATTGGCTACCTTCCGCAGGAAGCCTCCATTTTTCGCAAGCTCAGCGTCGCTGATAACATCATGGCCATCCTGCAAACCCGCAAGGACTTGGATAAAAAGGGCCGTGAAGAGGCGCTGGAGTCACTGCTGCGCGAGTTTCACATACACCATCTGGCCGGCAGCCTGGGCATGAGCCTGTCCGGCGGCGAACGTCGCCGGGCCGAGATCGCGCGGGCACTGGCCACCGAACCCAAGTTCATCCTGCTGGACGAGCCCTTCGCTGGCGTGGATCCGATCTCCGTCAACGACATCAAGCAGATCATCCAGCACCTGAAAAGCAAGGGTATTGGTGTATTGATCACCGACCACAACGTGCGTGAAACTCTGGATATCTGCGACAAGGCCTATATTGTCAACGATGGGCATATCATTGCCGAGGGCGACGCTGAAACGGTGCTCGCCAATCAGACCGTGAAGGACGTTTACCTTGGCCACGCCTTCCGTCTGTAAATCCGGCAGGAATTAGGGCATGCTAAAATTCCGCTGATCAGCAATTTCGAACCAAACTTGCGCACAAGGTAATACGCCTGAACATGAAACCCTCGCTCGTCCTCAAGATGGGGCAGCAACTGACGATGACGCCGCAGTTGCAGCAAGCCATCCGACTGTTGCAGCTATCCAGTCTGGACCTCCAGCAGGAGGTCCAGGAAGCACTGGAAGCCAATCCCATGCTGGAGATGGCAGACGACGGCGATGACGACTACTCCCCGAGCCAGGACAATGGCGTCGACAAGGATGACGCCCCCGCAGTCACCCTGCCGGAGCCAGTGGCGATGGATGCCATTGAGCAGCACAGTCAGGCCGATGAGGAAGGCAACTGGAACGAACAGATACCCAGTGAGCTGCCGGTCGATACCCAATGGGATGATGTTTACCAGACCTCGGCCAGCTCGCTGCCAAGCCAGGACGATGATGAGTGGGACTTCACCGCGCGCACCGGCTCTGGCGAGACCCTGCAGAGCCATCTGGAGTGGCAGTTGAACCTGATCCCGCTGTCTGAAACAGATCAGTTGATTGCCCTGTCGCTGATTGATGCGATCAACGCGGACGGCTACCTGGAAGAGTCCCTCGAAGAGATTCTCGCCTCCCTCGATCCAGAACTCGAGGTCGAGCTGGACGAGGTCGAAATGGTCTTGCACCGTATTCAGCAGTTCGAGCCAGTGGGCGTAGGCGCCCGCAGCCTGAGCGAATGCCTCAGCCTGCAACTGCGCCAGTTGCCGAAAGAAACGCCCATGCTTGAGCAGGCGCAGAAGATCGTCAAGGACCACCTGGAGCTGTTGGGGAGCCGCGACTTCACTCAGCTGATGCGCCGTACCCGCCTGAAAGAAGAGCAGTTGAGCCGCGCGATCAGCCTGATTCAAACGCTGAACCCGCGGCCAGGCTCGGAAATCGCCTCAGGGGAACCCGAGTACGTGATCCCTGACGTTATTGTGCACCGTGACAACAAACGCTGGATCGTCGAGCTGAACCAGGAGTCAGTGCCCAAGGTGCGGGTCAATAATCATTACGCCTCGATGGTCCGCCGAGCTGACTCGAGCCAGGACAACACCTACCTGCGCAATCATTTGCAGGAGGCCCGCTGGTTCATCAAGAGCCTGCAGAGCCGCAACGAGACCTTGATGAAAGTCGCGACGCAGATCGTCGAGCATCAGCGCGGCTTTCTCGAACACGGCGAAGAAGCCATGAAGCCCCTGGTGCTGCACGATATCGCCGAGGCAGTGGGCATGCATGAGTCGACTATTTCCCGCGTGACCACGCAGAAATACATGCATACCCCGCGCGGTATTTTCGAGCTCAAGTACTTTTTCTCCAGCCATGTGGGCACGGCAGAAGGCGGCGAATTCTCCTCTACCGCGATCCGCGCGCTGATCAAAAAGCTGGTGGCTGCAGAAAACCCGAAGAAACCATTGAGCGATAGCAAGATCGCTGGTTTACTGGAAGAACAGGGCATTGATGTCGCCCGCAGAACCATCGCCAAATACCGTGAATCGCTCAGCATTGCGCCTTCGAGCGAACGCAAAAGGCTGATCTGACAAGCCGGGAGCCAGAAAGCCTGGGCCGGCAATCGAGTTTACGCAACAGAGTTACAGCAGGTGGCACACCATGGGGCGCCGGTTTGGCTCCCCGTTACTTGAAGCCAATCAGGAGAAGTCGTATGCAACTGAACCTCAGCGGTCATCAATTGGACATCACCGAAGCCTTGCGCGATTACGTTAACGAGAAAATGTCCCGCCTGGAGCGACATTTCGACAAGATCACCAACGTACAAGTAACTCTTGAAGTAGAAAAACTCCGTCAGAAAGCCGAAGCTACCCTGCATGTTGCTGGTGGCGAAGTCGTCGCCAACGCCGAACACACCGACATGTACGCGGCTATCGACCTGCTCACCGACAAACTTGATCGACAATTGATCAAGTTCAAGGAAAAGACCCTCAATCGCCAACAGGGCGTCAACGACCGCTAAGGCAGATACTACGTATCATTATGCAAATTGATCACATACTCACCCCCGAGCGCACCTTTGCCGGTGTGCAGGGGGTTTCGAAAAAACGCGTCCTGGAACTGATTGGCAAGCTGGTAGCCCAGCATAGCCATCTGGACCCCGACAGTATCTATGAAAGCCTGATCGCCCGGGAAAAGCTCGGCTCGACCGGTTTTGGCAATGGCATCGCCATTCCCCACTGCCGTCTGGAGGGTTGCCACAAGGCGGTGGGTGCCCTGCTGCAACTGGAATCCAAGATCGATTACGACGCGCTGGATGGCGAGCCGGTTGATCTGATTTTCGTCTTGCTGGTGCCCCAGGAAGCGACCGAGCAGCATTTGCAGATTTTGAAGATGCTGGCGGGCAAGCTGGATCAGCCCAGCCTGCGCGAGGCATTGCGCGAAGCTCCGGACGCTGCGGCGCTCTACCGGATCATGACCGCTGACGACAGCGGGAGCTGACCTATGCGTCTGGTAGTTGTCAGCGGCCGCTCCGGGTCCGGAAAAAGTACCGCCCTGCATCTGCTGGAAGACAACGGCTACTATTGCATAGACAACCTCCCGGCAGGGCTACTGCCGGAGCTTGCGCGCCAGGTCAATAACACCGACAACGCCGGGCTCAATCTGCCCAAGGTCGCGATCAGTATTGACGCGCGAAACCTGCCCAGTGATCTGGAGCGTTTCCCCGAGCTGCTCAAGCAGGTGCGTGAAGCCGGCGTGCATTGCGATATTCTGTTTCTGGCGGCCACCGATGAAGTGTTGATCAAGCGCTTCTCGGAAACCCGGCGCAAGCACCCTTTGACCAATGGTACCCACTCGCTGGGCGAGGCCATTGCGGCCGAACTGCGCCTGCTGGAGCCAATCATTGATCTGGCCAGCCTGAAGATAGATACCAGTCACCTGAATCTCTACCAATTGCGGGATCTGCTCAAGCAGCGGCTACTGGGTAATCAGTCCAACAGTACCTCGGTGATGATTCAGTCTTTTGGCTTCAAGCGCGGCGTGCCGGTGGACTCTGATCTGGTGTTCGACGTGCGCTGCCTGCCAAACCCGTACTGGAAGGCGGAATTGCGGCCATACTCAGGCCGTGATGAGCAGATCTGCGAATACCTGCAGGCCCAGCCTGAGGTGCAGGACATGTACCAGGATATTCACCAGTTTTTGAGCAAATGGTTGCCGCGCTACGCTGCTGGTGAGCGCAGCTATATGACCATTTCAATTGGTTGTACCGGCGGTCATCACCGCTCTGTATACATTACCGAACGGCTGGTCAAGGAGCTGTCCGCCAGCATTCCCAACCTGTTGATTCGCCACCGCGACCTGCCCTGACCATGCCTATCGCCCGCGCCCCCATCATCAATAAACTCGGCCTGCACGCGCGCGCCGCGGCCAAGTTCGTCGGCGTAGCCAATCGCTACGGCTGTCAGGTCAGAATTGGCGGTACGGAAGAGGAGCTGGTCGACGGCAAAAGCATCATGCAAGTCATGATGCTTGCCGCCAGCAAAGGCTCGGAGGTGTGTATCAGTTGCGAAGGGGAACAAGCCGAACAGGCCATGGAAGAGTTGCTGGCGCTGATCGGCGATTATTTCGGCGAAGGTGAATAGCGCAAGCTATTCCCCACCCACCGTCATGCCATCCACTAGCCAGCTACCCGTCAGGTTGTTGCCCCGGCGTTCTATATCCGAGCCCACACAGCGCAGATTGGCAAACATGTCTTTCAGGTTACCGGCAATGGTCACTTCCTGAACCGGGAACTGAATTTCGCCATTCTCGACCCAGAAGCCACCCGCACCGCGCGAATAGTCCCCAGTCACGCCATTGATGCCCTGCCCCATCAGCTCGGTCACCAACAGGCCCGTGCCCATCTCCTTGAGCAGTGCGGAGAGATTGCCGGCGTTACTGGTAACATGCAGGTTATGCACGCCGCCCGCATTCGCGGTGCTAGGCAAGTTCAGTTTACGCGCAGAATAGGTACCCAATACCCAACTGCGCAGCACACCATCAGAGACAAAAGCCTGCTCACGCGTCGCCAAGCCGTCACCATCAAAGGCCGAACTACCCAGCGCACGCGGCATATAAGGCCGCTCGACGATCGTCACCCAATCGGGAAACACTGGCTGCCCCATCGCATCGAGCAGGAAGGTGGACTGGCGATAGACCGCACCACCGGCAATAGCGCCGATCAGGTGACCCAGCAGACCTGAAGCTTGATCCGCCGCAAACAGCACCGGGACCTTGGCGGTTTTGATCGAGCGTGTACCCAACCGCGCCAGCGTGCGTTCAGCCGCCTTGCGACCCAGGGCTTCGGGACTGGGGAGCTGGCTGGCCAGGCGGTCTACGCCGTACCAGTAATCGCGCTGCATGCCCTGCTCCGATCCAACGATCAGCACCGCAGAGGCGCTATGCCGCGTCCCCAACGCACTACCGATAAAGCCGTTGCTGTTGCCATAGACCCGGCAGCCCTGCTGGCTGCTGACATTGGCGCTGTCACTGGTCAGCCGAGGGTCCATGTCCAGAGCGGCCTTTTCGCAAACCAGAGCCCGCTCGATGGCCTGCTCGGCGCTCAACTCCCAGGGGTGATACAGATCCAGATCCGGCAGCTCGGTCGCCATTAACGCAGGATCGGCCAGGCCGGCAAAGCTGTCTTCGGAGGCATGCCGGGCAATGCCCAAAGCCGCTTCAATCGCCGAGCGTATCGCCTCATCAGACGTATCGGAGGTGCTCGCTGAGCCTTTGCGCTGCCCCGCGTACAGCGTAATGGCAAAGCCTTGGTCGCGATTGAACTCGACCGTTTCGACCTCGCCCTGACGCACGCCCACCGATAGGCCGGTATTCTGGCTGACGCCGACTTCGCAAGCGCTGGCACCCTGGCGGCGCGACTCGTCCAGAATAAAGGCAACCCTTTGCTCCAGTTCGGCGCGCAGGGCTTCGGGGTCTTCATGTCGGGCGGGTTGAATCTGGCTCATGTAATCTCCTCTCAGGCGGGCATTGTACCCCGGACAGCGCTGCTGTGAACGGGTATCATGGCGCATTGAAACCTACCCGCAGCCGGGCCGCAACGAGGTGACCATGACAGAGTTTTACGACGACGAACAGTACGAAGAAGGCATCAGCAAAACTCAGGTCAAACGCGAGCTGCAGGAAATGCGAGATCTGGGTCGTCGTCTGGTTGAGCTCAAACCAGCCCAGCTGCAAAAGCTCGAGATGACCGAAGAACTGCGCAAGGCGCTCGAAGAAGCACCCAGACACACTGCCCGTGGAGCCCTGAAGCGGCACCTGAGCTTTGTCGGCAAGCTGATGAAGGATCAGGACGTGGATGCCATTCGCGCCTACATCGACCGTCTGGACAGCAGCACCCAGGCGCACGCCCAGCATTTCCACCAGATGGAACGCTGGCGTGACCGACTGTTGACCGGCAGCGCCGAAGAGCAGGAGGCTTTCATGAGTGCCTACCCGCAAACCGAGCGCCAGACCCTGCGCCAACTGGTGCGCCAGGCCAGCAAAGAGGCCGCAGAAAACAAGCCGCCGGCCGCTGCGCGCAAGCTGTTCAAGTTGATCCGCGAGACCGTGGAAGCCGATCTCTAGTCCGTTTTGCCTGGCCTGACTGGACCCTCGATATCCTTGCCCCGTATTGCACACAGTAAAAAGGCCGCATCCCTTGCAGGATGCGGCCTTTTGTCATGCCGGCTTCAAACGGGGTATCAATAGCCCAGTGCGAAGTTCTCTTCCGGCATGTCCATCAGGTTGTCGGCACCGGACAGCATGGAATCAACATGCATGCGGGTACGCGGCAGGATGCGCTGGAAGTAGAAACGCGCAGTCTGCAACTTGGCCTGGTAGAAGGCTTCGTCCGAAGTGCCCTCGGCCAGCTTCTCGGCGGCTACGCGAGCCATGTCGGCCCAGAAGTAAGCCAGGCAGGCATAGCCGGAGTACATGCAGTAATCGACAGAGGCTGCACCGACCATTTCGCGGTCTTTCATTGCGGCCATGCCGATCTTCATGGTCAGCTCGCCCCACTCCTTGTTCAGCTGATTCAAGGGGGTAACGAATTCCTTGATGGCGTCGTTACCTTCCTGAGTCTGGCAGAACTTGTGGACGATCTTGGTGAAGCACTTCAGCGCCTCGCCCTGGGTCATCAGCACCTTGCGGCCCAACAGGTCGAGTGCCTGAATACCGGTAGTACCTTCGTACAGCATGGAAATACGCGCGTCACGCACGTTCTGCTCCATGCCCCACTCGGCGATGAAACCGTGGCCACCGTAGATCTGCACGCCGTGGTTGGCTGCTTCAAAGCCCACTTCGGTCATGAATGCCTTGGCGATCGGCGTCAGGAAGGCCAGCAGTGCATCGGCTTGCTTCTTCTGCTCTTCGTCCTGGCTGTTCTTGACGATGTCGACCTGCTTGGCGGTGAAATACACCATCGCGCGGTTGCCTTCGGCAAAGGCTTTCATGGTCAGCAGCATGCGGCGTACATCAGGGTGCACAATGATCGGATCAGCAGCCTTCTCAGGTGCCTTGGGGCCGGTCAGAGCACGCATCTGCAAACGGTCACGGGCATACTTGATACCACCCTGGAAGCCGATTTCAGCATGCGCCAGGCCCTGCAGTGCAGTACCCAGACGGGCGGTGTTCATAAAGGTGAACATCGCGTTCAGGCCCTTGTTCGGCGGCCCGATCAGATAACCGACAGCGCCATCGAAGTTCATCACGCAAGTCGCGTTGCCGTGGATGCCCATCTTGTGTTCCAGCGAGCCACAGTTCACACCGTTACGCTCACCCTTTTCGCCTTCGGCGTTGGGCAGGAACTTCGGCACGATGAACAGGGAGATACCTTTGGTGCCCGCCGGGGCATCGGGCAGGCGGGCCAGAACGATGTGGACGATATTCTCGGCCATGTCGTGCTCACCGGAAGAGATAAAGATCTTGGTGCCGTTCAGCTTGTAGCTACCATCGGCCTGTGGCTCTGCCTTGGTGCGCAGCATGCCCAGGTCTGTACCACAGTGGGACTCGGTCAAGCACATGGTGCCAGTCCACTGACCGGAAACCAGCTTGGTCAGATAAGTGTGCTTCTGATCGTCGGTACCGTGGGTCGCGATAGTGTTCATGCAACCGTGAGACAGGCCGGGGTACATGCCCCAGGACCAGTTGGCTTGACCAATCATTTCACTGACCGCCAGACCCAGCGACTCGGGCAGACCCTGACCGCCATGATCAACATCATGAGCAAGACTCGGCCAGCCGCCTTCAACGTACTGCTGATAGGCTTCCTTGAAGCCGCTTGGAGTCTTCACGCCTTCAGCACTCCAGGTACAGCCTTCGGTGTCGCCAACGCGGTTAAGCGGAGCAATCACGTTCTCACAGAACTTGGCGCCCTCTTCCAGAATGGCATTGACCATGTCCGGAGTGGCGTCTTCGCAGCCTGGCAGGCTCTTGTAGTGTTCTTCATAACCCAGCAGTTCGTCGCGGACGAAGCGGATGTCTCGCAGGGGAGCCTTGTAATCGGGCATGGTACTTGACCTCAACGGTTATAACGGTTTCAAGAGCAGCGCTTTGGCTGCGATTGGTGCTGCTTCGAATGCGGTATCGCAGACAAGATTGGCAGCTAATTCAAACAGACGTTTGAAACATACGTTTACGCGCAAATGATGTCAACTCTTTGTGCACCCAAGCGCCACAAAAAATTTGTAACCATCAACGCGGGAAACGCGAATGAAAAATCCGTGACTGTTGGAGAATAGGAGAATCAGGCTCGAACTTGGAAAGCCGGTTCTGCAGAAGCCGCGTTATCGCCGACCTGGCGGTACAGCGCGAGCCCTCTGTCAGACTCCGCGCCGGAGCTCGATTGATCGCTGGTAGCTGGGCTCTGGGCATCTTCAGTGACCGCCGTCGGCATCGCTTCGGCGGCCAATTCGGCGCGCGCTACCGCCATGGCCTGAGCGGCCTGAGATGCTACCGCCAGATCCTGGGCGGAGGGCTGCGCTGGCGCCAGAGCAGCACGCTGTACCTGCTGCAATTTCTGCAGAGTGGCCTGAGGGTCACCGGGGACCGGCGCAGTATCGATGGAAACGGAGCCGCCTACGGCATAAAGCCGACCGTCAGGCCCACGCTCGTAGCTGTAACTGATCGCGCCTGCATACTGGCCACCCACCGCTTTGTGCGCCTGTTCATGGGTACGCACCTCCCGATCACGGCTGGACAGCTCACGCAATTCGGTCTGCGTAACGCGCAGCAATTCAGCCTCGGCCTTGCTTAGCTGAAGCTGCTTCTGTGCTTGCTGTTGGGCCTGGCTGGCTGAATCGGGATCGGTAGCCACTTCAGATGCGGGAGCCGCCGAGGAGAGTGGCGCTGCTGTGACGGCGGGGACTGCGGAAACGGCGGCCTTATCCGGCACCACCGCACCAGCTACCCCGAGCTTAGGGTAAGCATAGGGCAAACCAGCAAAAACCGGAGAGAGTCCGAGGCTATTCACTACTTAGTGACAACTTTGATCAAGACAATTGTGATCAAACAGTGACGTCAAGCAGAGTACCGAGCACTTCCTCTGCCGTATCAATAACCGAGGCGCCGACTTCAACTTCGCGCTGGCCGAGCTGAAGCTCGACCAGGCTGTCTACCAGGTTAACCGGGCGGTTGGTATCCACCGCCGTAGTAGCCACCGGTTGACCATTGGCCGGCTGCAGAGGTATGGCCTGAGCTGCGGCTGGATCCGGCTGAACGCCCATGCGGGCAATTTCATTGGCCGCGGTACTGGCGCGATACTGGCCCTGACGAACGCTGTTGAGCCCGGCTGACATCAGGTCGAGTGAAGCCATGGGAGTTACCTCGATTAACCTAGTGCAATTGCAGTTACACCCATTAAAGCACAAAGCCACTAGTACGCGTACCGCCGCCGGTCAGTTCCAGCGGCAGCTCAGATCAACGGTGCCAGATCCAGATAAGCGGCTATCGCTGCGGCAGATGGCTGCTCCATCCAGGGCACAAAGCCCAGGCAAGGGGCTTTAAGCTGCTGCCGCAAGGTGGCCAGGTTCTCCGACGGGCGGCTCATGTGCGGGTCCACCTGATTGGCTACCCAACCGGCTAGCGTCAGCCCGTCAGCAGCAATGGCTTCAGCGCTCAGCAGAGCATGATTGATGCAACCCAGCTTCATGCCAACCACCATAATCACCGGAATGTTCAGATCCTTGGCCAGATCAGCCAGCGTCTGATCGGCGTTCAGTGGAACACGCCAGCCGCCCGCGCCTTCCACTAGCGTCAGGTCCGCCTCGCGATCAAATACCTGCAGGCAGCCGCCAGCCAGCAACTCAACCGTCAGCGGTACGCTTTCCTCGACAGCAGCAATATGGGGCGCTATCGCGGATTTAAGCCTGATCGGGTTGATCAATTCATAGGCCATTGGCGGCTGGCACTGCGCCTGCAACGCCAGCGCATCCTCGTTACGCAGGCCGTCTGGCGTGTCCTCGCAACCTGCAGCCACCGGTTTGGCTGCGGCGGTACTCAAGCCTGCTTGACGTGCCGCGTAGAGCAAACCGCAAGCGATGGTGGTCTTGCCAATTTCGGTATCAGTCCCGGTGACGAAAAATCGTTGCTGCATATCACGACTCCTTGAACATCAATATCTGAGCTACCTGATAAGTGGCAGGCAGCCCGTCGGGCTGGCGAAAGCCTTCATAGGCTTCAGTCAACGCGCGCAATCGAGCTCGGCCGGTCAGGCCACCCGGCCGCCCCGGGTTGAGGTTGTGCGCGCCTAGCGCTTTCAATTCCTGGGTCAGGGCGCTGAGTTGCCCATAGCGCAATACATGCTGCTCGATTTCACAATGCCAGCGGCCGAAACCTGCACTGGCGAGCAGCGGCTGGAGTTCCTCCACCGGCATGAAGCGATTGACATGGACGAAGCCGTCAACTGCCTGCCAAGCCTGCTGCAACTCAATCAGCGTGCCCCGAACCAGTGTAGACAATGCCAGGCAACCGCCAGGGCGAAGCGCCTGTGCAGCCTCGCGCAAGGCCTGACCGAGATCCGGGCACCACTGCAGTGCGAGGCTGGAAAAGATCAGATCCTGCGAGGCAGGCCGCAGCGGTAATGCCTCGGCGTCAGCCGCCACCCAGGAACGCACCGGGCCAGCCTGTGCCCTGGCAAAATGCAACATGCCTTCGGCCAGATCAAGCCCAACCACAGGCTGCTGATACTGCTCAGCCAGAACCCGGGAGAAATATCCGGTACCGCACCCCAGATCAACGATGGCTTTGGGCGCAAAATTCGTCGGTAACCTTGCCAGAAGGTTAGTGCCTACCTGGCGCTGGAATGCGGCAGCCTGGTCATAGGAGTTGGCAGCGCGGCTGAACGAGTCGGCCACTCGGCGCTTGTCGATCGTCATCTCAGTCATGATGCTGGCTCAAAAAGTCGGCGATACGCTCGGCGAGCCAGCCCGGCTGCTCCAATGGCAAGGCGTGGCCGGCCTGCTCATGTACGGCTATGTGCTGGTTGACGCTCAGCTCAGCCAGCGCAGAGGCTGCTGCCACGGGCACCAGCGCATCGCCTGCGGCAAAGCAATGCAGGCCCGGCAGCGTTGCCGCTTTCAGCGCCGCGCGGCTGTCCAGCACGCCGAGTACTGCCAGCGCGTGCAGGCGCTGATCGGCATCGGCGGTATCCCAGGACAGGGCGCGCGCCAGCGTTTTCGCCTGCGGGCTTCCCTGCGCGACCAGCAATGAAAAGCGTTTCAGTGTTTTCTCGGGCTGCAGCCGAAAATCATTGAGAAAGGCGCGAAAGGTGTCTGCTGCCATCGCCGACGGCCAATCCTTGCGGGCCACGAAGCAGGCGTTGCTGGCGATGGTGATGACCCGGCTGAAGCGCTCGGGAAAGCGCCGTTGCAATTGCACCGCCAGCATCCCACCGAGCGACCAGCCGACCAGCACACCGGGCTTTAGTGTGTCGGCCAGATCAGCCAGATCCGTTTCCAGCGTCGACATCTGCAGCGCGGGCAGCCCAGAGGTATGCACTCGCCACTCAGGCAGCGCCAGCGCCAGCTCATCTGCCAAGGGCTGCATCGTCTCGGCTGCCAGGGACCAACCGGGTAACAGCGTGATATCAGACATCCTGCGCCTCGGGTAATTGCGCCACGGCGCTTTTCAAGGCGTCCAGCAACTGGTTAACGTCATCTTCGCTGTGCGTGGCGCACAGGGTGACACGCAAGCGTGCGGTGCCACGCGGGACTGTCGGCGGGCGGATCGCGGTCACCAGAATGCCCTGTTCGCGCAGTGCGGCGGACAGCATCAGCGCGCGCTCGCTACTGCCGACCAGAATCGGTTGTATCGGCGTGGGGCTGTTCATCAATTCCAGGCCGATATCCGTTACCCCCTTGCGAAACTGCGCAATCAACCGCGCCAGCCGCTCGCGACGCCAGTGCTCACCCTGCAGCAATTGCAGACTGCGCAGGGTGGCACAGGCCACCGCCGGCGGCTGACTGGTGGTGTAAATATACGGCCGGGCGAACTGGATCAGCGTTTCAATCAGCTCTTCGCTGCCAGCTATAAAAGCACCTGACGTGCCGAAGGCCTTGCCCAGGGTGCCGATCAACACCGGAACCTGGTCCAGGCTCAAGCCGAAATGCTCGACAATTCCGCCACCATTACGACCCAGACAGCCAAACCCGTGGGCATCATCAACCATGACCCAGGCACCCTTCTCAGCCGCGGCAGCACAGACACCCGGCAACTCGGCCAGGTCGCCATCCATGCTGAAAACGCCGTCGGTCACGATCAGGGTATTGCCTTGCGCCTTATCCAGCCGCCCCTTCAGGCTGCTCACGTCGTTATGCAGATAACGCGAAAATCGCGCACCGCTCAGCAGCCCGGCATCCAGCAACGAGGCATGATTGAGCCGGTCCTCAAGCACGGTGTCGCCCTGCCCGGCCAGCGCGGTTACTGCACCCAGATTGGCCATATAACCGCTGGACATCAGCAATGCGCGCGGGCGCCCGGTGAACGCGGCCAGCGCCTCTTCGAGTTCATGATGCGGCTGGCTATGCCCCACGACCAGATGTGACGCGCCGCCGCCCACACCCCAGCGCCGCGCGCCTTCATTAAAGGCTTCAATCACCGCAGGATGGTTGGCTAGGCCGAGGTAATCATTATTACAGAACGCCAGCAGCGGCTTGCCATCCACAACCACGCGCACGCCCTGGGGTGATTCGAGCAGCGGGCGCTGGCGGTATAGGTGAGCGGCTCGGCGCTCATTAAGACGGGAACGCAAATTGAAAGGCACGCTAGGGACTCGTTGGTAACGGGGGATCGGGGCTCAAACTTAACGCTGGAAGCTGGAAGCTGGAAGCTGGAAGCTGGAAGCTGGAAGCAAGAGCCTGCTTTCTTCCAGTTCAGTGTCAAGCCTGCGCTTGTCGGCTTTCGGCTTTCGGCTTTCGCTTTTAACTTCCGGCTTCTAGCTTCAACCTTCCAGCTTTAAAACTTCCAGCCGGGCTTCAACCCGCCGCGTTGACGAACATCGAGCTATCGCGCTGCTCGACCAGCGCCTGTTCAATCGCCGCCTGATGCACCTCGTCATCATGCTCTTCGCGCTCTTCAGGCTTGATGCCGAGGCGGTCGAACAGGCGCATGTCCTTCTCGGCCTGTGGATTGGACGTCGTCAGCAAACGATCGCCGTAGAAAATCGAGTTGGCACCGGCGAAAAACGCCAGGGCCTGAGTCTGTTCGTTCATCTGCTCACGACCAGCGGACAGACGTACATGCGACTTGGGCATCATGATCCGTGCAACGGCCAGGGTGCGGATAAAATCGAAAGGATCCACGTCGGCTTCGTTTTCCAGCGGCGTGCCCTTGACCTTGACCAGCATATTGATCGGCACGCTTTCCGGATGCTCGGGCAGGTTAGCCAACTGAATCAGCAAGCCAGCGCGATCTTCCAGTGACTCGCCCATACCCAGGATGCCGCCGGAGCAGATCTTCATGCCGGCATCACGAACATAGGCCAGGGTTTCCAGACGGTCGCCATAGGTCCGTGTGGTAATGATCTTGCCGTAGAACTCCGGCGAGGTGTCCAGGTTGTGGTTGTAGTAATCCAGCCCCGCTTCGGCCAGCTCACGGGTCTGTTCCTTGGTCAGCTTGCCCAGTGTCATGCAGGTTTCCAGCCCGAGCTTGCGCACGCCCTTGACCATCTCCAGCACGTAAGGCATGTCCTTGTCGGACGGATGCTTCCAGGCCGCGCCCATACAGAAACGGGTGGCACCAATCGCCTTGGCAGCAGCGGCCTCTTCCAGCACCTTCTGGACTTCAAGGAGTTTTTCCTTGTCCAGCCCGGTGTTGTAATGACCTGACTGCGGGCAGTACTTGCAGTCTTCCGGGCAGGCACCGGTTTTGATCGACAGCAGCGTGGAGACCTGAACCCGGTTGGCATCGAAGTGCTGGCGGTGTACGGTTTGGGCCTGGAACATCAAATCGTTGAACGGCTGGCGAAACAGCGCCAGCACATCGGCTGGCGTCCAGTTATGACGAGTCACAGAGGTGGTCACGGATGAAACAGTCATGAATAAAATCCTGAACAGGGATAAAGAAACCACTGAATTTTAGCTATGCACGCATGATAGCGATGGCAGGGAGGCTGTCAACCATTGCGCATTCCAAAGGTTTACAACTGGCTAAATAACAGCCAATCAAGTGCCTGCTTGCTCTGTTTGAGCGCAGGGCATCCGATTCAGCATGGCGTCTGCGAGCCGTGCCGCAATGACTTGCCCTGGCTGGGTGACCGCTGCCGTCAATGTGCGCTGCCTCTGCCTTTTGCCGACCAGCTTTGCGGGCAATGCCAACAGCATGCTCCGGCTTTCGCTCAGGTTGTCTGCCCCTTTCTGTATCGCTTTCCAGTGGACAGTCTGGTACCCGCGTTCAAGTATCACAATCAACTGATCTACGGCCGACTGCTCGCGCGTCTGCTGACCGACTTCGTGCTCTTCAGTTATCAGGAGCATGATCATGCGCTTCCCGATGCGCTGCTGGCCATGCCACTGCATCCGTCGCGACAGGCCCAACGCGGTTTCAATCAGGCATTTGAGCTGGCGCGCCCGATCGCGCGCTCCCTCGACCGGCCAGTCATCCACTCGGCGCTCAAACGTGTGCACACTACCCATAGCCAACAGGGGCTCTCGGCACAACAGCGCAAGAGCAACCTCAAGGGCGCATTTCAATGCCCCGATCCAACGGCTGTTGCCGGCCTGCATCTGGCGCTGATTGATGATGTGCTGACTACCGGTGCCACCGCCGATGAAGCCAGTCGCACGCTGTTGATGGCCGGAGCCGCGAGCGTCAGCATCTGGTGCGTGGCGAGAACCCCGTGATCAATAACCACTGTACTGGTCATCAGTGAAAAGTGGCCGCACAACAGACAGTTACACTGCGCCATTATCCGTGGCCGCCGGGATGTGACACCATGTAAGCCAATTTCGGTCTGGCGGAGCTACCATGGACTCGCAACATCCTTTTGCCCTGCTTACCCCCGACACCGTCCTTGATGCGGTTGAATCTCTGGGGTTTCTCAGTGATGCCCGCACCCTGACGCTCAACAGTTATGAAAATCGCGTATTCCAGATCGGCATTGAAGGTGTGCAGCCGCTGATTGCCAAGTTCTACCGCCCGGATCGCTGGAGCGACGAGGCGATTCTGGAGGAGCATGAATACTCGCTGGAACTGGCAGACCGGGATATTCCGGTCATCCCGCCGATGCAGCTCGACGGCCGCACGTTGTTCGAGTTTTCCGGCTTTCGCTTCAGCCTGTTCAAGCGCTTTGGGGGCCGTGCGCCGGAGCTGGACAACCCTGATCACCTGCTGATGCTCGGCCGCCTGCTGGGCCGCCTGCATGCAGTGGGCGCGATGAAAGCCTTTCAGCACCGCCCCTCGCTGACCGTGCAGAGTTTTGGCCATGACAGCCTGGCGTGGCTACGCGAATCCGGCATCGTGCCGGAGAACCTTCGCCCCGCTTATTTTTCCGTCGCGGACGATCTGATGCAGGTCATCGACCAGCGCGTGCAGGCCAACCCTTACAAGACCATCCGCTTGCACGGCGATCTGCACGTGGGCAACCTACTGTGGCGGGATGAAAGCCTGTATATGGTGGATATGGACGATTGCCGACAGGGCCCGGCCATTCAGGACCTGTGGATGATGCTGTCCGGCGACCACAACCAACGCCAGGGTCAGTTGGCGGAGCTGGTAGAGGGTTACAACGAGTTCTATGATTTTGATCCGCGCCAACTGGCGCTGATCGAGTCGCTGCGCACACTGCGGCTGATTCATTACAGTGCCTGGCTGGCGCGCCGCTGGGAAGATCCGGCATTCCCAAGGCATTTCCCCTGGTTTGCCAGCGAACGTTACTGGGCAGACCAGGTACTGACCCTGCGCGAACAGCGCGCAGCGCTGGATGAACCGCTACTCAGACTGTTCTGAGCGGCGGCTGATCTGATCGCCGCGTATAAGGGTTATCAATGGCCGTTCACAGTCACCTTGTGACTGAATACACTGCAACGCACTTTTTTCAGAGGCAACGAGCATGACCGACACACTTCTCGATTCCCGCAATCTGGCCTTCGAATTGTACGAAGTGCTCGATGCTGAAGGCCTGACGCAGCGCCCGCGTTTCGCCGATCACAACCGTGAAACCTTCGATGCCGCTATCGGCACGGCGCGTACCATCGCGGAAAAATACTTTGCCCCGCATAACCGCAAGAACGACGAAAACGAACCCAAGTACGTCAACGGTGCGGCGGAGCTGATTCCGGAAATCAAGCCTGCGGTCGATGCCTTTCTGGAAGCCGGCTTCCTGAATGCCACTCGCACCTTCGAGCAGGGCGGCATGCAGATGCCCAACCTGCTGTCCCAGGCCTGCTTTGCGCACTTCCAGTCGGCCAACGTGGCGACCTCCTCCTACGCCATGCTGACCATGGGCGCGGCCAACCTGATTGAAGCCTTCGGCAATGAGGAGCAGAAACAACGCTTCCTGCAGCCGATGATCGAAGGCCGCTTCTTTGGCACCATGGCCTTGACCGAGCCGCATGCCGGCTCGTCGCTGTCAGACATTCGCACCAAAGCCGAGCCGGCCGAGGACGGCACCTACCGCCTCAAGGGCAACAAGATCTATATTTCCGGTGGCGATCATCCGCTGTCGGAAAACATCGTGCACATGGTGCTGGCCAAGCTGCCCGATGCGCCTCCCGGAGTTAAAGGCATTTCGCTGTTTATCGTACCCAAGTTTCTGGTCAACGATGACGGCAGCGTGGGCACTCGCAATGACGTCGCTCTCGCGGGCCTGTTCCACAAGATGGGCTGGCGCGGCACCACCTCCACCGCGCTGAATTTTGGCGAAAAAGGTGAGTGCGTTGGTTACCTGGTCGGCAAGCCGCATCAGGGTCTGAGCTACATGTTCCAGATGATGAACGAGGCGCGCATTGGCGTTGGCATGGGCGCCGTGATGCTCGGCTATGCTGGCTACCTGTACTCGTTGAACTACGCCCGTGAACGTCCCCAGGGCCGCCTGCCCGATGGCAAGGATCCCAGTTCCGCCCAGGTATCGATCATCGAACATACCGATATCAAGCGCTTGCTGCTGACCCAGAAGGCCTATGTTGAGGGTGCTTTTGACCTGGGGCTGTACGCCGCACGGCTGTTTGACGACACCGAAACCCTGGAAACAGAAGAGCAGCGCCGCACTGCGCTGGAATTGCTCGATCTGCTGACGCCCATCGTCAAATCCTGGCCTTCGGAGTTCTGCCTCAAGGCCAACGAGCACGCCATCCAGATTCTCGGTGGCGCCGGTTACACCCGTGAGTATCCGGTCGAGCAGTATTACCGCGATAACCGCCTGAATCCGATCCATGAAGGCACGCACGGCATCCAGTCGCTGGATCTGCTCGGCCGCAAGGTGGCAATGAACAACGGCGCTGCGCTCAAACAGCTTTCCGCACTGATTCAGGACACCTGCCGCCGGGCTAGCGAATACGACTCCTTGACCGCGCTGCGCGAGCCACTGGAAAAACTGCATGCGCACATTGGCAAGGTGACGCTGGCGTTGCTGGGCGATATGGGTCAGGGCAAGATCAATCAGGCACTGGCCAACTCGGCGCTGTATCTGAATGCCTTTGGCCATATGGTGATCGGCTGGCGTTGGCTGGAGCAGGCTGTGTGTGCCGAGCGCGGCCTGGCCAGCGGCAAGGCCAGCGATGCGGATTTCTATCGCGGCAAGCTGCAGGCAGCGCGATTCTTCCTGACCTGGGAAGTGCCATCCTGTCACCACGCGCTCAGCGTGCTGGAAAACCGTGATCCCACGTGCCTGGACATGCAGGACAACTGGTTCTAGGCCACAGCATGCTGCACGTCTGAGTTATGAAAAAGCCGCCTCCGGGCGGTTTTTTCATGCCTTCCAGAGCGGTTTCCGGAGTTGCTGATAGATAGCCGCTTCCCAAGATTCATCACGAGGGCTAACCTTCCCTGCAGGATCATTCTGGAATACCTTCATGTCGCGTTTTCCCAAGCTGTTGTGCTGTTTTCTATTGCTCGGGCACTGGGCCTTGGCTACCCCTGCGCTGGCCCAGGCAGAAATCAATCAAGCCATTGAGTCACTGCAGGCCGAAATCAAAACCCTGGCCGAGGGCACCCAGCCCGATGCGGAAAAACGCGAATTTCAGGAAGCCTATCAGAACACCCTGACCTTCCTTGAACGCAGCCAGCAGTTGGCAAAGGACAGCGTTGACCTGGAGCAGGAACTGCAAGAGGCTCCCCAGCAGATTCGCACCGCGCGCCAGCAGATCGAAAATCTGCGGGTTCAGGACTCCGACAGTATCAGACGCAGCTTTGCCAGCCAGAGCCTGGACACCCTGGAAGACCTTCTGGGCGACAAGGTCAGCACCATGTTCGCCTGGCAGAATGATCTTACCAGCGTCAACAGCGATCTGATCGCGGCGCAGACCCGCCCGGAGCGAACCCAGGCCCAGGTGTCCGCCAACCAGACCCGCGAGCAGGCGATTGTCGAGCAGGTCCGCATATTGCAGCGCCAACCCGACAGCCGTATCAACCAAGCCAACCTGCGCATGCTCAAAGCCGAGCAGGAAAGCCTGCAACTGACCAATCGTTTCATGCGCCAGCAGCTCAGTGCCAACAGCGTGCTGCAAGATCTGGCTACCCAGAGGCGTGATCTGCTTAAACAGCAGATCGAGGGAATAGAACGGGAAGTCGGCATCCTTCAGGAAGTGATCAACGAGAAACGCCGCAGCCAGTCCGAGCAGACCGTCAGCGAAACCACGCAGGCACTGGAAACCACCGAAAACGAGCTGTTACGCGAGCAAGGTGGCCTTAACCAACGCTTGAGTGAAGAGCTACTGGCTGCCACCACCCGCGTAGGCGAGCTGACCAGTCAGAACATCCAGACGCTGCAACAGATCGAAAGCATGAGCCAGATTGATAGCGCCCTGGAGCAGCAGATCGATGTATTGGAGGGCAGCGTATTGCTCTCGCGTATCCTCCATCAGCAAAAGCGCGCGCTTCCCAGTGTGCGCCTGGACAACAGTGTTGCCGATCAGATCGCCGATTTACGCTTGCGCCAGTTCGAGCTCAACACCCTGCGCGACGAATTGAGCAGGCCCCAGGTGTATCTCACCGAGCTGTTGGGACGATTGCCGGAAGAACTGCGCGACAACCTGCGTGATGATATGCAACTGGTAATAGACAACCGCATCAGCCTGGTTGACCAACTCAGCACCAATATCAACACCTTGTTGAGCCAGGCCATTACCCTGCAGATCAATCAGCGCCAGCTACAACAACTGAGCAGCGATCTGAGACGCACCATTGATGACCAACTATTCTGGGTGGCCAGCAACCGGCCAATAGACCAGGCCTGGGTTACGTCTTTCGCAGAACAGGCAAAGCGTCAGATTGATGAGATGCAGTTGCCCACGCAGCTAAAGCATATTGCCGCCAATCTCGGCGCCAAATGGCCCTGGCTACTGTTTCTGGCAGTGCTCGTGGCCATCCATACCGGGTTTCGCAAGAAGATCAAACAAAGGCTGTTTACCCTGAATGAAGATGTTGGCCATTTTCGCCGCGATACTATCTACCACACACCCAAGGCTATCGCCCTCAGCGCGCTCAACGTGCTGCCTATCCCTGTGGTTCTGGCCGCCATCGGCGTGCTGCTGAGCCGCAGCGAAGAAGCGGGCATGCCGGTGATTGGCGCCGCCTTTCTGAAGCTCTCGGTCGCCTGGTTCGTGCTGCATCTGCTGTACCGCGTGCTGGATCCCAAAGGCATCGCCGTGCGGCACTTCCGCTGGGAGGCCAGCCTGGTCAACCGTTTGCATCGACTAACGCGCAACCTGGCCTGGATCACGCTGCCGGTGGTGTTGATCATCAGCCTCAATGCCGAGGTGCCAGAGCAACAGACCAACGACGTGATCGGCCGATTCCTGATGATGTCAGGCATGCTGCTATTGTCTGGCTTGCTGGGACGGATGATGTGGCGCAGCGAGCCGCTGTATAACTCGCGGGTGCTGCATTTCACCGCAATGCTGGTACTTACTCTAACGCCGCTGGCACTGGCGGGCATGACCTACTGGGGCTTTCACTACACCTCTACCAAGCTGGCCGATCGCTTTATCGACACGCTCTATCTGATCGTGCTGTGGATGCTGGTAGAAGGCACCGTGGTGCGCAACCTGACGGTAGCTGGACGTCGGCTGGCTTATCAACGGGCAATGGCCAAACGCGAGGCAGCCCAGAACCGCGAAGGCCAGGAGAACGAAGCCGGAATCGAGATTCCGGAAATGGATATCCAGCAGATCAATCAACAGTCGCTGCGGTTGACCAAACTGGGCATCCTCATGCTGTTCGGCGTGCTGGTGTACTTCGTCTGGTCTGACCTGATCAGCGCGGCCTACTATCTTGAATCCATCACGCTGTGGGAGTACAGCAGCGGTACGCCGGAGAGCCCCACTACCACGGCGATGACCGCTGGCGACGTATTGGGTGCGCTGCTGATAGTCGCCTTTACGGTGACCCTGGCGCGCAACCTGCCCGGGCTACTGGAAATTCTCGTGCTCTCGCGCATGCGCCTGGAGCAAGGCAGCAGCTACGCCATCACCACATTGATGAGCTACATCATCGTCAGTATCGGCATCATCAGCGGCCTGTCGGCCCTGGGCGTTAGCTGGGACAAGCTCCAGTGGCTGGTAGCGGCGCTCAGCGTGGGGCTCGGCTTCGGTCTCCAGGAAATCTTTGCCAACTTCGTTTCGGGCCTGATCATCCTGTTTGAAAAGCCGATTCGCATCGGCGACGTGGTGACCATTGGCGCGCTGTCCGGCACGGTGAACCGCATTCGTATCCGCGCCACCACCATCACTGATTTTGACCGCAAGGAAATCATTGTCCCGAACAAGACCTTCGTCACCGACCATCTGATCAACTGGTCGCTGTCGGACACCATCACCCGTGTGATCATCAAGGTCGGTGTTGCCTATGGCTCTGACCTGGCCAAGACCAAGGAGCTTATGCTGCAGGCGGCCACCAGCAATCCCCGAGTACTCAAGGACCCCGAGCCGCTGGTCCTGTTTCTCAATTTCAGTGATAGCATGCTTGACCACGAACTGCGTATTCACGTGCGTGAGCTGATTGACCGCAATATGGCCATCGATGAAATCAACCGGGAAATAGATCGCCTGTTCGAAGAGAACGATATTCACATTGCCTTCCGTCAACTGGATGTCAATTTGCGCACCAGCTCCGGGGTCGAGAGGTTGATTTCCAGCCACATGCTGGACGAGAAACCGCCAGAGCCTGAGACATCGCAACCCGATAGCCCTGCATCGCTGTAATCACGCCCCGTTGCAGCGCCGGGAATCAGCTTCCCGGCGCTTGATGCGGATTGGCGAATGCCCGCACAATAGGGCCTCTAACTCCCATTCCAGTGTGCTGAATCATGCCCAGAGCCGCCGAACTGAAAAAAGGCCAGATCGTACAGATCAACAGCCAGCCTTACATTGTTTCGCATATAGAAGTGAAGAGCCCTTCTTCGCGCAGCGGGACCACGCTGTACAAGATCCGCTTCAACCATGTGCAGACCAAGCAGAAACTGGATCAGAGCCTGACCGGTGACGACATTCTCGCGTCGATTGATTTTCAGAAGCGCGCCGTGCAGTTCTTGTATCTGGATGCTGACAGCTATACCTTCATGGATAACGAGGATTTCAGTCAGTACACGCTGACCGCCGATCAACTGGAAGAGCAGATCCCCTACCTGCATGATGGCATCGCCGGGCTATACGGTCTGATTGTCGAAGGCAATCTGGTCGGCGTGGAGCTGCCCGCCGTGGTCGAAATGCCCATCGAGGAAACCCCTCCCGCGATCAAAGGGTCCTCGGCCAGTGCCCGCACCAAGACCGCGCGTTTTGCGACCGGATTGGAAATTCAGATTCCCGAGTATCTGGAAACCGGCGAAGTGCTGCGTATCAATACCGAATCCGGAAAATTCATGTCACGAGCCTGACGGCCTGGCCTGGCAGCCCCGCTGCCAGGCCCCTTGCCAAACCAGGCTCTGCTCTCAAACAGGAACAGCTCCATGTCCATTTCACCTCATATCATTTCCCCCTCCGCGCCAGCCAATGCGTGCGTCATCTGGCTGCACGGGCTGGGCGCGGATCGCTTTGACTTCGTCCCGGTAGTCGAGGCCCTGTCTTTACCCCAGGATCACGGCATACGCTTTATTTTCCCCCAGGCTCCCACTCGCCCGGTGACCATCAACGGCGGCTTCCCAATGCCCAGCTGGTACGACATCCTCGGCATGGCGCCAGCCCGGGCAATCAGTCACGAGCAGATGCAGAGCTCAGCAGACATGGTCGTCAGTCTGGTCAATGAGCAAGTAGCCGCGGGCATCCCGGTCGAGCGCATTATTCTTGCCGGCTTTTCACAGGGTGGCGCAGTCGTACTGCATGCAGCCATGCAGAGCGGCCTGGCACTGGGTGGCGTGATGGCCCTGTCGACTTATGGCCCGACGCTGGACACCTTGGTTTCCGGTAAAAGCACGGCGCCCTTGCCACTGTTTTTTGCCCACGGCCGCCAGGACGAAATGGTAAAAACCAGCCTGGGTCGGCAAGCGCATGATCTGCTGGAATCCGCAGGCCACCAGGTTGAATGGCACGACTACCCCATGGGCCACGAGGTTTGCCCGGCTGAAATTGCCGATATCCGTCAGTGGCTGGCAACGCGTCTGGGGTTGTAGTCTGCACACCCTGGCCAGTTGATCAAAAATTAACCGGCCAGGGCTTCGCGAAAACAAATGGTTGCAGTACACTGCTGGGTGAATATCCATTTGCCCACACTGAGAGATGCCTGTGCTCAAAGCACTGAAAAGTCTGTTCAAGCCGCAAGACAAGCCTCAAGCCCAGCCGCAGCCCGCACCGTCAAGCCCGCGTAACCATGCTGCCGCAGAAGCCACCAATCGCCCGTCCGCTGCTCCGAACACTGATGCTACGAACAAGGTCAAAGAAGAGCGACCCACCGCCCGTTCCCGGCCACCGCGCCGCGACAAGCCGGCCGCTCCGCCCGCGCCTCCCGCTCAGCCCTGGTCGCGCAGCGACTTTGCGGTAGACGCGGTTGAGGGCAAAACCCGTTTTCATGATTTCGATCTGCCGGACAGCCTGATGCGCGCCATTCAGGAGCAGGGGTTCAGTTATTGCACGCCAATTCAGGCACAAGTGTTGGGCAGCACGCTCAAGGGCCAGGATGCGATTGGCCGGGCTCAGACAGGCACGGGCAAGACCGCCGCTTTTCTGATTTCCACCATCACCCAGTTATTGGAAACACCGCCGCCAGATGAACGCTTCATGGGCGAGCCCCGTGCGCTGATTATCGCGCCTACCCGCGAACTGGTGATGCAGATCGCCAATGACGCCGTTGGTCTGACCAAGCACTGCCCGCTGAACGTGATGGCCTTTGTTGGCGGCATGGATTTCGACAAGCAGATCAAACAGCTTGAAAAGCAGCACTGTGACATTCTGGTAGCCACCCCGGGCCGCCTGCTGGACTTCTGCAACCGCGGTGAAGTGCACCTGGATCTGATCGAAGTGCTGATTCTCGATGAAGCCGACCGCATGCTGGACATGGGCTTTATTCCCCAGGTCCGCCAGATCATTCGCCAGACCCCACGCAAGGGCGACCGGCAGACCCTGCTGTTTTCCGCCACCTTCAGTGACGACGTGATGAACCTGTCCCAGCAATGGACCCAGGAGCCCGCCATCGTCGAGATCGAGCCGGAACGCGCTGCGTCAGAAAACGTCGATCAACAGGTGTATGCGGTCACCGGCAGCGACAAATACAAGCTGCTCTACAATCTGATTACCCAGCTCGACCTGACCCGCGTCATGGTCTTTGCCAACCGCAAGGATCAGGTACGGCGTATTCAGGAAAGATTGGTCCGTGACGGTATCAACGCCGCGCAGTTATCTGGCGATGTGCCGCAGCAAAAGCGCGTACGCACACTGGACAACTTCCGCGACGGTACGCTGCGGGTATTGGTGGCAACCGATGTGGCAGGCCGGGGGATTCACGTGGACGGTATCAGCCATGTGATCAACTACACCCTGCCCGATGACCCGGAAGACTACGTCCACCGTATCGGCCGCACCGGCCGGGCCGGCGCCAAGGGCACCTCGATCAGTTTTGCCTGCGAGGATGATGCTTTCCAGATTCCGCCGATTGAAGCCCTGCTGGGCAACAAGCTGGTCTGTATTCCACCGGAGATGCACCTGCTCAAGGCCCTGCCGCCACGCCACCAGAGCGCTGAGGAAAAGGCTGCAAGCGATGCCAATGAGGCCGAGCAGGCTGCTGCTGCCACTGCCAACAAGAAGCGCGCAAACAGTCGCGACGGGCAGCGGGGTAACCGCCGCTAAGCGCACTTTTCGCGTCACCGGGCCAATGACTATAACGCGGTTTTTTGGCCCGTGAACATGCCCATTCGTCGCTTGCGAAGTATATTTTCAATTTGGCCTTTTTGCGCTTGTGAAGGTCATTTGAACTGCGTTATACATCGGTCAACCGACCGAATCCTCAAGGTGATCCCCTGATACCTTACGGCCTTTCGAGTCGGCCCGCAGACTGCCAGGTGCAGCTCAAGCGCCTGATACAGTCTCGTAATGGCTCTTGCGAGGTAATTGCATATGGAAGCGTGCGGACCGACACGACATACCTTCTATGTTCTCGATACCAACGTCCTTATCCACGATCCCAACGCGCTGCTCAACTTTGAAGAACACCACGTCATCATCCCGATGACCGTCCTGGAAGAACTCGACAAGCTCAAATCCGGCAAGGCCAGCACCGCCGCCGACTGCCGCCAGGCCATCCGGCTGATTGACAAGACCCTTGCCGATGCCCCGCCGGACCAGGTAGAAAAAGGGGTACCGATTCAGCGCGGCAAGCTCGGCCCGAATGGCACGCTCGCCATCCTGATGGACAAGACACCGATCCCCGCGCACTGCCTGCCCAACGACCTCAACGACAACAAGATCATCAACCAGCTGTGCCAGCTTCAGCACAAACATGCCGGCTCGCGCGTAGCCCTGGTGTCCAAGGACATCAATATGCGCCTCAAGGCGCGGGCTTGCGGCATTGACGCAGAGGATTACCAGACCGACCAGTTACTCGACGACATCTCGCTTCTCGCGCGCGGTTACCACCAGGTCCAAGGCTCCTTCTGGGATAGAGTCAAACGGGTGGAAACGCATCAGCGCCTGGGCAAGACCGTGCACGATGTGCAGATGATCGACAACCTGCCGGCGCTGCATATCAACGACTTCATCATTGATGATCAGGGCTTTATTGGCTGGGTCAAGTCGATCCAGGGCGATCACCTGAGCCTGCGCGACCTGCATCAGGAACCGCTGATGCATCAGGAGGCCTGGGGGCTGCGGCCCAGAGATGTATTCCAGGCGCTGGCGATGTACGCGCTGCTCGATCCGGATATCCACCTGGTCAACCTGACTGGCGCAGCCGGTTCGGGCAAGACCATTCTGGCGCTGGCTGCAGCCATTGAGCAGACCATGGTCAGCAAGACCTATCGGCGCATTATCGCTACCCGCAGCACTCAGGGGCTGGATGAAGATATCGGCTTTCTGCCGGGCACCGAGGCGGAAAAGATGGAGCCATGGCTTGGCGCCATTACCGACAACCTCGAAGCCCTGCACATGGACGACGAGTGCACCCACGGCAGCGTAGATTACATCCTTGACCGGGTTCCACTGCAGTTCAAATCCCTGAACTACATCCGCGGGCGCAGCTTCCAGCAGAGTTTTATCCTGATCGACGAGAGCCAGAACCTGACACCGCACCAGATCAAGACCATCATCACCCGCGCCGGTACCGGCTCCAAGGTGGTGTGCCTGGGCAACCTGGCGCAGATCGATACCCCCTATCTTAACGCCACCAGTTCAGGGCTGACCTACCTCACCGAATGCTTCAAGGACTTCCCCCACGGTGTGCACATCCACCTGCAGGGCGTACCTCGCTCGGTACTCGCGGAATACGCCGAAACTCATCTCTAACCTCTAGCCCGTACTGACCACGGACGGCCTTATGGGCCGCCCGTCGTTAACCATAAGATTGGTCTATTACCTCCATGCAGAGCACAGCGCCGACCAATACGGCATAATAATCCTCAGCCATTTAAGGAGGTTGTTTATGCTGCTGGTTATTTCGCCCGCCAAGACTCTGGATTACGACACCCCCGCAGTGACCGATACCCACACCAAGCCACGCTTTCTTGAGCATAGCCGCGAGCTGATCGACATACTTCAGGAAAAATCGCCGCAGGATATCGCCGAGCTGATGTCGCTTTCCGACAAGCTGGCAAGCCTGAACGTGGCGCGTTTTGGCAGTTGGAGTGACCGACTCACCAAGGCCAACAGCAAGCAGGCATTGCTCGCGTTCAAGGGTGATGTATATACCGGATTGGCTGCGGAAGATTTTACCGAGGAAGACTTTGCCTTTGCCCAGCAGCACCTGCGCATGCTCTCCGGTCTTTACGGGCTATTGCGCCCGCTGGACATGATGCAGCCCTACCGGCTGGAAATGGGCACCAAGCTGGCCAATGCGCGCGGCAAGGATCTGTACAGTTTCTGGGGGGAACACATCAGCGAATGGCTGAACAAGGATCTGAAAAAACAGGGTGACGACATTCTGCTGAATCTGGCCTCCCAGGAGTACTTTGGCGCGGTAAAGCCCAAGGCGCTGAAAGCGCGGGTGATCGATACGGTATTCAAGGACCAGAAAAATGGTCAGTACAAGATCATCAGTTTCTACGCCAAGAAGGCACGCGGCCTGATGGCCCGCTATGTGATCAAGGAGCGGATTACCGATCCGGCCAAACTCAAGGAGTTTGATCTGGATGGCTACTACTACGATGCCGCCAGTTCGTCAGCAGACAAGCTGGTGTTTCTGCGCGACGAGCGGGACTGATTTCAAGGGGCCTTAAAAAGAGTCAGCACAAACCTTGGAAAACAAACAAAACGGCCCGACGCTGGTCGGGCCGCTAGTACTTGGAGCTGAAATCGCTCTTTATTGATCAAAACCCGGGTTAACCCGCTGCAACTTGCGCAGCAAGGCTGGCCAGGCCAGATTGGCTCCAGCGCCTTTGGTGACCTTGCGCATGCTCTCGCGCGCGCCATCAAGGATCTGCTGCGGAATCGGAATCAGCTCACCACCACCGGCCTGAGCGCTGACCTGAATTTCACAACAGCGCTGCAGGGTGTACATGGTCAGGAAGGCCTCAGCGACCGATTTACCACAGGTCATCAGTCCGTGGTTGCGCAAAACCATGCTGTTGGTATGGCCCAGATCCGCCTGCAAGCGCACCTTCTCCTCATCATTCAGCGCGACGCCCTCGTAATCGTGATAGGACAAGTTGCTCAACACGAAGATCGATTGCTGGGAAATCGGCAGGATGCCGCCCTTTTGCGCCGAAACACCCACTCCCGCTGCGGTGTGGGTGTGCAACACACAGGCTGCATCGTGACGCACTTCATGCACCGCGCTATGGATGGTGAAGCCTGCCGGGTTGATATCGTAGGGGGTCTCAGAGAGTTTGTTGCCGTGCAGATCAATCTTGACCAGATTGGAGGCGGTCATTTCCTCGAACATCAGCCCATAGGGGTTGATCAGGAAATGCTCGGTGCTCGGAATCTTGGCGGAGACGTGGGTGAATACCACATCGTCCCAGCCGTACATGGCGATCAGCCGATAGCACGCGGCCAGATCAACGCGGGTTTGCCACTCTTCGGCGCTGACCTGATCCTGCAGATTCACCACGGGCAGTTGCTGGAATGCGTTCATCGGCTTGATCCTCTTGTATTAAAATGGCAAATGGGAGCCTTGCCCGGCGCCCAATGATGGTCACATCTCCTGCCGGTTACGGCATACTGTGGGGATGTTCACTATAAGAAGAGAGTCTAGACGGTGACGGCAAAACGGACTGTCAAGCAGGTTACAGTCGCTGCATCGGTAGATGCAGGCAGGCTTTCCAAACTGCTTCAGCAAAATCGCTGGTTCAACGAGCTTCCGCAATACTGCCTGGAGGAAATAGTCGCGCTGGCAAGAATCCGACACCTCGAAGACGGCGAATGCGTTTACGCCAAGGATGACGAGCCCGACGGATTGTATGGGGTGATTACTGGCGCAGCGCGCATCAGTAACATCGGCCCCGACGGCCGCGAGGCGGTGCTGGCCGTGCTGAGCCCAGGCAGTTGGTTCGGTGAAATTTCGCTATTCGACGGCCTGCCCCGCTCCCACGACACTCACGCCAGCGGCCCGACCGAACTGCTGCTGATACCGCGCAAGGGATTCCAGCAGATGCTCGACAGGCGGCCAGAACTCTACCCGCTGTTCATGCGCCTGCTGTGCCGACGCATTCGCATATCTTTTGCCATGCTCGAAGACAGCGCGCTGCTTCCGCTGCCGTCACGCCTGGCCAAGAGGCTGTTGATGCACGCCCACAACTATGGTCAGACCGACGGCGAAGGTGGCCGGCCCTCGGTGCAGCTATCACAGGAATCCCTTGGCCTGATGCTCAACAGCTCCAGGCAGAGCATCAACAAGTTGCTCAAACGGCTTGAAGCCGCAGGCTGGCTGAATATTCGCTATAGCCAGATTGTCATTCTCGATGAGGCCTCTCTGACGCGCCTGGCCACTGGCGAAATCAGCCTGCCAGGCTGACGGCCCATCAGACTAGCGGGGCAGCTCGGCCAACCACTGCGCCAGCCAGGGCAGCGCGTCCACTTCAGGGGAGACCGTTTCGCTGGCATCCAGGCGCAGCATGGGCAGCAATTCCACCGCCTGCAACTCCAGTAGCAGCTCGCGCATCAACTCGCCACCTTGGCAAAAAGTATCGCCATAGGCCGAGTCGCCCAGCGCGATCACGCCGAAGGGTACTTGGGTCAACAGCGGAAAGCGGTTCTGCAACTCCAGATAAAACGGCATAAAGCTGTCAGGGAGCTCACCCATGCCTGTGGTTGATGCGCAGACCAGCAGGCTCTCGGGTTTCGCCGCCACCAGGGCATCGACCGTGGGTGGCTTGATGCGCACAACATCCAGACCAGCCTTTGTGCACGCCTGCGCCGCCTCATCTGCGACCATGTCCGCTGTACCGAAAACCGAACCACTGACAATCACTACCTGCATACCGCCACTCCAGAGCCAACTTTTAAGATGCCTATTATGCCGCAGTCTTTAGCTTCGGGGGCGGTAGACAGCGCGGGATGTTGCTATAGAATGAGGTCAACTATCAGGAGAATGTTGTTGCAATGATCAATGCCAAACTGCTGCAGCTCGTGGTCAACGCGTCAAATGACGGGATTTGTGTCGCCGAACAGGAAGGCGATGACAACATCCTTATTTACGTGAATCAGGCGTTCGAAACGCTGACCGGCTATAAAACCGACGATATCCTCTATCAGGATTGTCGCTTTCTGCAGAAGGATGATCGTGATCAACCAGGGCTGGATGCCATTCGCCAGGCCGTCAAGGAAGGTGTTCCCTGCCGTCAGGTGATTCGCAATTATCGTAGGGACGGCAGCCTGTTCTGGAACGAGCTATCGATCACGCCGGTATTCAACGAGGCGGACCAGCTGACCTACTATATCGGCATTCAGAAGGATGTAACCGAACAGGTAGAGGCGCAGCAGAAGGTCGATGAACTGCAAGCTGAGATCACCCGCCTCAAGGCGTTGCTCGCAGACCGGGACTAAAGGTCCAGCATCCTAGCCGCTGAATCTTTGCTGAATAAAAAACCCCGGCAGCCAAAAAGGGGAAGACGGCTACCGGAGTGCGCAGTTGAAGGCGTGAAATCTGATCGGGCTGGCAAATCTGCAGCGCTGATCGTTACCACCTATACAAAAGCTATACCTGGACAGGCGCCATGTACAGATAAATGCGCCGAAGATACCCGCAGTTTGTAAAAATGTATAACCAAGCCTTGCGCCCACGCACCACTCTCGCTCATACCTCAAGCCGCCCCGCCAGCAATAAGCTGATTCGGCTGGTCAGCCCCTCATTCGCAGACCCCATCAGCACCACACCAGCCTTTGTCAGATCGGCCGGCTGAACCTCGCACAGGGCACCAATCACCGCGACCGGACACTCGAGCGCCTGCTCCATACGCGGCAGGTGTTTAAGCAGGTCACTGTCAAGCGCTCGTGCGCCGTAGAGGGCCAGCGCATCACACTCACAGCGCTGGGCCATGTCGGTCAACTCGGTTATCGAGGGTGTGCTGGGGAGGTAGACCACATCGACCTCGGCGGCGGCAATAAACACTGCAGCCATAAGCATCTCCAGCTCCGTTTGCGGCCCAGGCAAGCCGGCAAGCATCACCCGAGGCAGCCCGGGACGGCGGTAACCCAGCCGCTGAAACAAACGGCCACGCAGATAGGCGTCCAGAAACGACCACTGCCCGGATGGCGAACTGCCGTCGCGGCTGTCACGAAAGCGCTGACATACCGGCAGAAGCAGCTCATTAAACAGCACTGATAGCGGGTACTCGCCCTGTACTTGACCATAAATCAAGTCCAGGCCGCGCAGGTCAAAGGCATTGACCGCTTCAATCATTCGGCTGTGCCAGTGTTGCAGATCCACGGAGGCTATGCTGGCACCCGCTTCGGCATCAATGCTGGCCTCCGGCACTGTAACCGGCGTGACCTGCCGATCAATAATGGACGCCACCTTGCTGACCGCTACGCCGCGCTCTATCCAGGCCATGACCGAACGCACGCGCTCGATATCGGCCATGGAATAAAGCCGATGGCCGCTGGGTGTGCGATGCGGCACGAGCAGACCGTAGCGTCGCTCCCATGCACGTAAGGTGACCGGGTTGACACCGGTGAGCCTGGACACTTCACGGATCGGATAAAGATCTTCGTTGCTCAGGTCCAGAGCAGGTACTGACGGGGCTGGGCGTACTGTCATGTGGTCATATCTGCTTACAGTGAAAGTCGGTGTTCTGTGCTTTAACGATTGTGCAATGCGATATACGAGCGCTAACTTGTCCGTCATTGTACAGAAGTTAGGCAATAGCTAAAGCCTGTACATTGACGACATGCCCGTGTTTCAACCCCAAGCGCAACCCCAGGCCAACCTGATGAACTCGCCCACCTCCGCACGCACTCAAGCCTGGCCCCTGACGCTGTATTATGACGGGCAATGTCCGCTCTGCGTGCGCGAGATACGTCTATTTAAAAAACGCAATCAGGCTGCGCGGCTTGACCTGCAGGACATCTCTGCTGCCAGCACCGCACCCCTCCCCGGAACCACCCGCGACCAGATGATGAATTGCCTGCATGCCCGCTTCGCTGATGGGCATGTGGTATCAGGGATTGATGCAACCTACTGGAGCTACCATGCGGTGGGGCTGGGCTGGCTGGTAAAACCCCTTGGCTGGCGCTGGACACGCCCCTTCTGGCACTGGGGTTACCGGCAGTTTTGTGCATTGCGGCCACGCCTGGCGAGGATTATTCCGATGCCCGCAGTCAGTCAGTGTGAGGCTGACCAATGCCAGCAACGCCGCCCTGGGCGAGGTTCCGACCCTGAATAACCGCCCGCACGGCTGTCAACGTCCAATGACTTCATCTTGGGGTACCACCACAACCAGTGGTATGACGCCCGGCGATACAGGCCCCACACCCCAGCGCCGCAGCGCGCGCCGCAGCTCAGCCAGCGACTGCCAATAACACGGCAAGCCCCGGGCATCGATCAACAGCTGCGGCGCCGATCCCGGCGCACACACCTGAAGCGCGTACCGCCCCAGACCGCTATGCGTGATAATATTCAGGGTCAGGACCGGACCACTGCGCTGGGCCCGCTTGATATCGGCAACTCGCATGTTTTTTCGCCTTTGATTGAAAGCTGACCATGACCGCGGGAAGACACCGACAGCGGAAGAAGCCGGGTCAAATTATTGTACAAAATTTGCTCCACTAATAACCTTAAAGCCAGAATGTATAACTTTTAGGCGATTAAACCCGGCAATTGTAGCCAAATATCTTTAAGTAATTGTACATAAATCTGCATTGGTATAAGTTTAATCAGGATTTGGCAATTCTTGACCGTTGCCGCTGTACCCCCGGTCAGAATTGCCAGGTCCTAACCCGAACATAGAGATTTCCATGACAGGCCAGCAAAGCATCTTGATCACCGGCGCAGGCCAGCGCGTAGGCCTGCATTGCGCAAAGCGGCTGGCCGATGATGGCTATCATGTGATCATTACCTGTCGTTATCTGCGTAGCGAATGGGAGGCGCAGCCGTTACCGGGCATTGAGGTAATGCTGGCCGACTTCGCTACCGTTGAAGGTATCGAGCGGTTTATCCAGGCCCTGAGGGTCAGAGCGCCCAAGCTGCGCGCCATCATTCACAACGCGTCACTGTGGCTGAATGACGAAGGCGGGGCCGACGCTTTTCAGGCCCTGTTCATGCTGCATATGCAGGCACCCATGATGATCAATAACGCTTGCCTGACTCTGCTGGATCCTGCCTGCCAGACGGATATTATCCATCTGACCGACGACGTCGCACGCAAGGGCAGCGCCCAGCACATGGCCTACTGCGCCAGCAAGGCAGGGCTTGAGAACTTGACGCTGTCCTTTGCCAAACGGCTGGCTCCCAAGGTCAAGGTCAACGCCATTGCGCCGGCTCTGATCATGTTCAACGATGAGGATGATCCCGCTTATCGAGAGCGCACCTTGAGCAAATCGGCCCTGGGCATCGAGCCCGGACCGGACGTGGTTTACCAGTCGATACGTTACCTGATGGACAGCAGTTACATTACCGGCACCAGCCTGACCCTCAATGGCGGTCGACACCTGAAATGACACCCGACGAGACTCCCTAGATGAGCCTAGAAGACCTGACCCAGAACTATCACGACATCATCGCCAACCTGGGTGAAAACCCGCAGCGCGATGGCTTGAAAGGCACCCCTCTGCGCGCGGCGAAAGCCATGCAGTTTCTCTGCCGTGGTTATGACCAATCCCTGGAAGAAATCGTCAACGGCGCCCTGTTCGACTCAACCAACGATGAGATGGTGATCGTCAAGGATATCGAGCTGTACTCGCTATGCGAACATCACATGCTGCCCTTTATCGGCAAGGCGCATGTTGCCTATATCCCAACGGGCAAAGTCATTGGTCTGTCGAAGGTAGCCCGTATCGTCGACATGTTTGCCCGGCGCCTGCAGATTCAGGAAAACCTGACCCGGCAGATCGCCGACGCACTGCAATCTGTTACTCAGGCCAAGGGGGTAGCGGTGGTGATTGAAGCCAAGCACATGTGCATGATGATGCGCGGTGTGGAAAAACAGAACTCGTCGATGCACAGCTCGGTGATGCTTGGCGCGTTCCGCGATTCGGTCAATACTCGCCAGGAGTTCCTGCAATTGATCGCGCGGAGCAGCTGAAGCATGGACAGCCAGAACACCCAAGCCACGCCCGGCCTGACTCCGGGCATGGCGCGCATCAGAGTCAAGAATCTGATGCTGCGCACCTATATCGGCATCAATGAAGACGAGGTTCGCAACAAGCAGGACGTGCTCATCAACCTGACGATTGTCTATCCGGCCGCTGACGCAGTCAGTGGCAACCAGATAGAACAGGCGCTGAATTACCGCACAGTCACCAAGGCGATCATCAGCCACGTGGAAGACAACAGGTTTGCGCTGCTTGAGCGCCTGACCCAGGAACTGCTCGAGCTGGTCATGGGCTTTCCCCAGGTTCGCTATGCCGAGGTGGAGGTCGACAAGCCCCATGCCCTGCGCTTCGCCGAGTCGGTGTCCATCACCCTGAGTAGCAGCCGCAACGGCTAAGGCTATCGGGCCATTGCCGCTCCGCTGACAGGTCAGTATCATCCCTGCCACCTATCCGATTATCACCCCACCGGGCGGAATTCATGATGACCAAACAAGAGCGCATTGAACTGGAGGCAGCGGCCTTTCGCACGCTGCTCGGCCACCTGAGCAGCCGCAAGGACGTGCAGAATATCGATCTGATGACCCTGGCGGGCTTTTGCCGCAACTGCCTGGCCAAATGGTACAAGAGCGCTGCAGACGACATGGATATCGAACTGTCGATGGAGCAGGCACGCGAAGCCATCTACGGCATGCCTTACGCCGACTGGAAGGCGCGCTACCAGAAAGACGCTACCCCAGCCCAGCAGGCAGCCCTGGAAAAAAGTCAGGCCAACAAGCCATGACCAGCGAGCAATTGATTGCCCGGCTGGGCAGTAAGCAGCACGCATTCGCCGAAACGCTTGAGTTTATCGCTGAGCACTACCACTACCAACCCAGCGCTTTCACCAACGGCACGGTCAGCAACACAGCCGAGCAGAACCAGGGCTCCTGCAAAGTGCTGGCAATGGCGCAAGACCAGCGACTGACCGATGAGCAGACCTTGCTGTGCTTTGCCGAGCACTATCAGGCAGTACTGGCCGATCCGGCAGGCAGCGACCACAGCAATATTCGCGCCCTGATGCAGCATGGCCTGGCGGCTGTGCATTTTGCCCATCCGCCACTGACCCGGCGCTAATCTTTTCTGGAGCACTCATGCAGGTCAAGCCACTCCAACCCGTAGGTGAGTTCCCCCCGGCCAGGCTGATACGTCGGCTTGCTGCGGCGGGTTATGACCTGTTTCTGCTGATCGCCATCTGGATGGTCGCCACCTTTGCCTATCTGGGCGTGCGGATTCTGATCAGTGGCGCGGAGCAGGTTCAGCAGCAGAGTGAAAGCGGCATGCTCGATGGCGACATCGTGCTGCGTCTGGTGCTGCTGGCGGTGAGTGTGCTGTTCTATCTGAGCTTCTGGACGCTCAAAGGCCAAACCTTGGGGATGCAGGTGTGGCGCATCCGCGTTGAGCAACCTGACGGGCGCTCAATTACCCGCAAGCAGGGGCTGATACGCTTTATTGTCGCCCAGGCAGCCTGGCTGTGTGGCGGCCTGGGGCTGCTGTGGATGCTGTGGGACAAACAATCACGCACCTGGCAGGATATCGCCTCCGGCACCCGGCTGGTTGCCTTGCCGAAGGGCACCTTCAAAAGCTAGCCACCTGCACCCGGGCTGAACCAGAAAGCGCTCAGCCCGCCCTTTTCATCAGATAGGTTCCCATCGCCAGCAGCACCGCAATCGGCAGTAAAATCGCGATCAGCGGCGAGAAGCCAAACACCAGACTCGACGGGCCAAGCAGATCCTGCAGAATGCGGAAACTGAATCCGACCAGCACCCCGGTGAAGATCCGCTGCCCGAGCGTCACGGAGCGCAATGGACCGAATACAAAGGAAATGGCCACAAACACCAGCGCCAGCGTGGCGAGTGGCTGCAGTAATTTCTTCCAGAAGGCCAGCCAGTATTGGCTATTGTTAAGGCCCTGGTCAGCGAGATAACCCTGATATTGCCAGATCGCTGATAGCGAGAGCACATCCGGTTCGAGCATTACCACGCGCAACAACTCAGCAGACAGAAGCACATCCCAGCGCTCCTCTTCGCTTACCGCGACCTCACTGTTGCCATTCTCAAGAAAGCGCGTTGCTTCAACATTCTGCATCAACCAGTGGTCGCTCTGCACTGTCGCCCGGCTGGCAAAGCTGGCTTCCTGCAAACGTCTTTCGGGGCCAAAGCGATAGCGGGTAACACCGATCAGTTCACCACTGGGCTGCACCGCATTGATGTGCAGGAAGTCATCACCCTCGCGGTGCCAAAGCCCCCGGGACTGGAACGCCCCGTCGCTGCCCTGGACGATGGCACGGCGATTCTGCGCCAGGTTCTCAGTATAGGGTGCGGCGTACTCGCCAAGCATGACGCCGATCAGCATCAGCACCAGCAGCGGTTTGAGCACGGCGCCGACAATGCGTGCGATAGACACGCCGGCGGCACGCATGATGGTCAGTTCCGAATTGCTGGCCAGCGAACCCAGGCCAATCAGGCAGCCCACCAACGCCGCCATCGGCAGCATATCGTAGAGGCGGCGCGGCCCGGTCAGCAGTGTGTAGGTCAGCGCATCCAGAGCGCCATAATTACCCTCCACGTCATCCAGTTCGCCGATAAAGGCAAACAGCAGATCCAGACCGAGGATGATCAGCGCCACCACCAGAATGTTCAACAGCACAGTCTTGCCGATATACCAATCAAGCTTGTGCATTGAGAACTCCCTTTACCGGGGTGGCTGCCGAAGGCGCGAACAGCGCCTCGCGATTGAGGATAAGTCCAATGCTGGCGAACACCACATGCACCCACCACAGCCCGAGCGCAGCAGGGACTGCGCCCGACTCCATCCAGCCGCGCGCACTGATCAGCAGCGCCAGATAGGCCATATACAACATGACCGCAGGCAAGAGTTTCAGAAAGCGACCCTGGCGAGGATTGACGCGCGCCAGGGGCACGGCGAAAAAGGCCACGACAAAGACCAGAATCGGCAGCGAGAAACGCCATTGCAGCTCGGCCCGCAGGCGCACATCCTCCTGGCCAAACAGATCCAGGGTAGCAATGGCCTCGCGGTCGGTGACCTCGGTAACCACTTCGGGCCGCGGCAGGAGTACACCGTAGGTATCGTACTGAATCACCCTAAAGTCAGCCGAACCGGGTTTGCCGTCATACCGGTAGCCGTTATAGAGCATCAGATAGCGGCTGCCATCAGGGTTCATCTGCTGGCGACCGGTTTCGGCGACCAATACGCCCACCCGGCCTTCTTCCACATCGCCAGCCTGTTCGGTGATGAACAGTTCCTGCAACTGGGTTCGATCGTCGGACAACCCCCCGGCGTAGGTCACGCGCTGCCCGCTGCCCAGAGACTGAAAGCGCCCCGCCGCGAGGGTATCGAACTCGGTCATGGCGTCCTGTTCATTGAACAGTTGCTGGGTTTTCAGCACCCCGGTAGGCGCGACCCACAAGCTCAGAAAGCCCACCAGCAAAGCCACAACCAGAGCAGAGCCCTGGGTGTAACCGAGGATCTTGCGGTCGCTGACACCAGTGACCGACAGCACGGTCATTTCGCTGTCCAGATACATGCGCCCATAGGCCAGTAATATGCCCAGGAACATGCCTAACGGCAGGATCAGCACGAGAAAACCGGGCAGACGATAACCCATGATGAAAAACAGTACGCCGGGGTCTAACTGCCCTGTGGCAGCCTGAGCCAGATATTTGATAAAGCGCCCGCTCATGATGATCAGCAGCAGTACGCCGCTGACGGCAGTCAGGGTCAACAGGACCTCGCGGCTCAGATAACGAAACACAATCACGATAACTTCCTTGGCTCAAGGCACGGGAATAAGCCAGAATGCAGGGACAGCGCGGCTGGTTGCAAGCGCACCCTTTAGTCCTGCAAGGTAGTCCTTGCTCCGGACTTGCTCTGGGCGGGTATTATCAGTCAAACCACATCATTTGTCTTGGGGAGTACCATGGAGTTCAACGTCAAGCACGGCACACTGGAAACAATCAAGACGGGCTGTCTGGTTGTCACTCTCAGCGAAGCGAAGGTTCTGACCGGTCCAGTGATGACCCTGGACCAGGCCTGCAACGGCCAGATCAGCGCTGCCATCAAGCATGGCGACATCAGCGGCAAGGCCGGCCAGACCCTGATGCTCTTCGGCCTGCCAGGCATTACTGCCCAGCGCGTGTTGCTGGTCGGCAGTGGCAAGGATGAAGAACTGGCCGATCGCGCCCTGCGCAAACTGGTACAAAAGATTGCTGCGACGCTGAAAGATGGCGGCGCTACCGACGCACTGCTGACCTTGCCCTCCCTAGCGGTAAAAGGCCGCGACCTGTACGCGCGTACTCGCCTGATCGTGGAAACCCTGCGCGAAAGCCTCTATCAGTTCGACCAGTTCAAAAGCCAGAAGGCTACCCCGTCCCGGCTGAAAAAGTGCTTGCTGTGGTCAGCCGACAAAGCTGAAGCCGGTGCCCTGAACCTGGCTATCAACCATGGCCAGGCCATCAGCAACGGTACTGACCTGACCCGCACGCTAGGCAATCTGCCAGGCAATATCTGCACGCCTACCTACCTGGCCAAGGAAGCTAAAGCCCTGGGCAAATTGCACAAGGAGCTGGAAATCGAAGTGCTGGAAGAGAAGGACATGAAAGCGCTGGGCATGGGCTCACTGCTCTCGGTCAGTGCCGGCAGCGCGGAACCGGCCAAGCTGATCCGTTTCAGATACCAGGGCGGCAAGGCCAAGGACAAGCCGCATATGCTGGTTGGCAAGGGCATTACCTTTGATACCGGCGGCATCAGCCTCAAGCCCGCCGCCAACATGGACGAGATGAAGTACGACATGTGTGGCGCCGCCACCGTGTTCGGCGTGGTCAAGGCCGTGGTCAGCATGCAGCTACCTATCAACCTGGTGTGCCTGGTCGTGGCTGCGGAAAACATGCCCAGCGGTACCGCGACCAAGCCGGGTGATATTGTCACCAGCATGTCCGGCCAGACCATTGAAGTGTTGAATACCGATGCCGAAGGCCGCCTGGTGCTGTGCGATGCCCTGACCTACGCCGAGCGCTTCAAACCCGCCAGCGTAGTGGATATCGCCACCTTGACCGGTGCCTGCGTGGTTGCCCTTGGCGCCCACACCACAGGGCTGCTGGGCAATAATGATGCGCTGATCGAGCAATTGTTGACGGCGGGCAAGCAAGCCGACGACCGCGCCTGGCAACTGCCGTTGTTTGACGAGTATCAGGAACAGCTGGATAGCCCCTTTGCTGATATCGCCAATATCGGTGGCCCCAAGGCCGGTACTATCACCGCTGCGTGCTTCCTGTCGCGCTTTACCAAGGCCTACCCGTGGGCGCACCTGGACATCGCTGGCACCGCGTGGGTCAGTGGCGGCAAGGACAAGGGTGCAACCGGCAGACCCGTACCGCTGTTGACGCAGTATCTGCTCAATCAGGTTGGCTGATGCCGACGGCTGCAAGCGTCAAGCTGCAGGTTACAAGTGGCTCACCCGAGCCGCATGCAACTGGGTTTCATCTTGGCGCTTGCAACTTGCAGCATGAGGCTGGCTTTTTATGACCCGCATTGACTTCTATCTGCTCGATAGCGACCAGGCCGATGCCCGCCTGGCCTACGCTTGCCGTTTGGCGCACAAGGCCTGGAGCAAAGGCCATCAGGTGTATCTGCACTGCCCCGGTGAGGAGCAGGCGCAGGCTCTGAGTGAGCTGCTCTGGAGCTTTCGCGCCGACGCCTTTGTACCGCACGCCTGCGCCACGGATCAGCCCAACGCCAAAGTCGTCTGTGGCTTTGGCCAGGACGCTGGTGAGCATCATGATCTGCTGATCAACCTTGCCGACGAGAGCCCGAGCTTTTTCAGTCAATTTAATCGGCTGGCTGAAATCGTTGTGGAACTTGACCCGGTTCGCGTCCCGGCACGCGAGCGCTTTCGTTTTTACCGTGAACGGGGCTATCCTCTGCAGACGCATCAGTTACGTACAGCGGGATGACCCATGGCGCAGCGCGACCCATCTGAACCCTCAAGACTACTGAAGGACCTCGAGTCCATCCGTACGCTGCTGGACGAGCAAACCGAGGACGCTGATCAGGTTGGGGGTCAAGATGGCGGTCAGAACCACGCTGAAGGCCAACTGGATATTCCGCTGCTGCAGGACGTGATCGTCGACGCACCGGGCCTTAACCTTGACGCCCCGCTGACACCGGTAATACCCCAGGGCCCAGCGCACAACAGCGAAGCCCCTGCGCCCCCGGGCCGCCCCAAACCCAACCCCTTTCTGCCCTATGATCAACTGGCCAGGCTCGCAGAAGAGCGGGTGCAACTGGACCGGCTGATGGCAGGCCATATTCCGCCTGCACCCAAGCCCGGCGTTCACACCAGCACCTTGGTCAACCCGCCTGCGGGTTACTCCACCAAGCACTTCGGTACACCGCCTGATGCGCAAACCGGTGCCCGCCAATTACGCATGGAAGCCCGCCTGCAGGCTGAAGCGCAATTGATCCTGCAGGACGTGATCGACGAGTTGATGCCGACAATCGAGGCCGAGCTGCGTAATCGGCTGCGCGACAAGCTGGAGCAGATGGTTCGCGAACAGATGAAATAACGCAACAGACTGGGCCTGACCTGCCCCAGACCGCTATAATGCTCGTTTTTGCGCGAACGTCGCCCTCGCTACATGCTGCGACCCTTTACTCGCCCAACCCACATCCGGACACCCAGAATACCCATGGACAAGACTTACCAGCCCAACGCCATTGAAACCTCCTGGTACCAGACCTGGGAGCAGAACAACTACTTCGCTCCCCAGGGCTCAGGCGAGTCCTACACCATTGCGCTGCCGCCGCCGAACGTGACCGGTAGCCTGCATATGGGCCATGGCTTCAACAATTCGATCATGGATGCCCTGATTCGCTTCCGCCGCATGCAGGGTCGTAATACCTTATGGCAGCCGGGTACCGATCACGCCGGCATTGCCACGCAGATGGTCGTCGAGCGGCAACTGGGCGCTCAGGGTGTGAGCCGTCATGATCTGGGCCGCGACAAGTTTCTCGACAAGGTCTGGGAATGGAAGGAAGAGTCCGGCGGCAACATCACCCGTCAGATTCGCCGGCTTGGCAGCTCGGTCGACTGGAGCCGCGAGCGCTTCACCATGGATGAAGGTCTTTCCAATGCGGTAAAGGAAGCCTTTGTCCGCCTGCATGATGATGGGCTGATCTACCGCGGCAAGCGCCTTGTCAACTGGGACCCAACACTGCACACAGCCATTTCCGATCTGGAAGTGGAAAATCATGACGAGACCGGCTCGCTCTGGCACCTGCGTTATCCGCTGGCCGATGGCGAGAAAACCGCTGACGGCAAGGATCACCTGATTGTCGCCACTACCCGCCCGGAAACCATGCTGGGTGATACCGCTGTCGCGGTTAACCCCGATGACGAGCGCTACCAGGCCCTCATTGGCAAGTTTATCGACCTGCCGCTGGTTGGCCGCCGCATCCCGATTGTCGGCGACGATTACTGCGATCCCGAGTTTGGTACCGGCTGTGTGAAGATCACGCCGGCCCACGATTTCAACGACTATGAAGTCGGCAAGCGTCACGCAATGCCGCTGATCAACATCCTCGACAAGAACGCGGCGATTCTCGCCAGCGCGCAAATTTTCAATATCGGCGGCAGCGTCAATACCGACCTGGATGCCAGTCTGCCAGCAGCCTATGCGGGCCTGGATCGGTTCGAGGCACGCAAGCGCATCGTCGCCGACATGGAAGCCGCCGAGCTGCTGGAAAAAATCGAACCGCACGCGCTCAAGGTGCCCAAGGGCGACCGCTCCGGCGTGGTGATCGAGCCCTGGCTGACGGATCAGTGGTATGTTTCCACCAAGCCGCTGGCCGAGCAGGCGATTGCTGCGGTGGAAGATGGCCGCATCCAGTTCGTGCCCAAGCAATACGAAAACATGTACTTCTCCTGGATGCGCGACATCCAGGACTGGTGCATCTCGCGTCAGCTCTGGTGGGGCCACCGCATTCCGGCCTGGTATGACGAGTCCGGCCAGGTCTATGTCGGCCGCGATGAAGCCGAAGTACGCGCCAAACACAACCTCGGCGATGCCCCTCTACGCCAGGATGAGGACGTGCTCGACACCTGGTTCAGCTCCGGCCTGTGGACCTTCTCCACCCTCGGCTGGCCCGAACAGACCGACGCGCTGAAGACCTTCCACCCGACCGATGTGCTGGTCACCGGCTTTGACATCATCTTCTTCTGGGTCGCGCGCATGATCATGCTGACCATGCACCTGATGAAGCATGACGACGGCACGGCGCAGATTCCGTTCAAGACGGTATACGTGCATGGCCTGGTTCGCGACGGCCAGGGCCAGAAGATGTCCAAATCCAAGGGCAACGTTCTGGATCCGCTGGATATCATTGACGGCATAGATCTGGAATCGCTGGTCAGCAAGCGCACCAGCGGCATGATGCAGCCCAAACTGGCAGACAAGATCGAGAAGCAGACCCGCGCCGAATTCCCCGACGGCATTGCCGCTTATGGCACCGACGCGCTGCGCTTTACCAACTGCTCGCTGGCCTCTACTGGCCGCGATATCAAGTTCGATATGGGCCGCGTCGAAGGCTACCGCAACTTCTGCAACAAGATCTGGAACGCCGCGCGCTATGTGATGATGCAGTGCGAAGATAAAGATTGTGGCGCTGCACAGGGAAGTGCGAGTGTCGCGGGAGGCAGGATGCCGGAAGCGACCGTCAACGACGAACCAGTTGAGCTGACCCTGGCTGATCGCTGGATTATCTCGCAACTGCAACGCACCGAAGCTGAAGTCACCCGTCAGCTCGACCAGTTCCGCTTTGATCTGGCCGCTACCGCGCTGTACGAATTTATCTGGAACCAGTACTGCGACTGGTATCTGGAATTGTCCAAACCGGTTCTCTGGGATGAGAACGCTCCGGCCGAGCGTCAACGCGGCACCCGTCGCACGCTGGTGCGGGTACTGGAAGTGGCGTTGCGCCTGGCGCATCCCTTCATGCCCTTTATCACCGAAGAGATCTGGCAGCGTATTGCGCCCATGGCCGGCAAATCGGGCCCAACGATCATGCTGCAACCCTGGCCGGTGGCCAATGAAGAGCGCATCGATGCCGCCGCCGAAGGCGATATCGAATGGCTCAAGGCGTTGATTCTGGGCGTGCGCAATATCCGTGGCGAAATGAACGTGGCACCGGGCAAGGAACTGGAACTGCTGCTGCGCAAGGCTGGCAGTGAGGATCAGCGCCGCCTGACCGAGAACGATACTTTCCTGAAAAAGCTGGCCAAACTCTCCTCCATCCGCGTGTTGGCTGAAGGTGAAGAAGCGCCGCTGTCCGCCACCGCGCTGGTCGGCGAGTTGGAAGTGCTGGTACCGATGGCCGGCCTGATCGACAAGACCGCCGAGCTGGCGCGTCTGGACAAGGAAATCGTGCGTCTTGAGGGAGAGGTCAAACGCATCGGCGGCAAGCTGTCCAACGCCGGCTTTGTCGACAAGGCCCCACCGGCGGTGATCGACAAGGAACGCGCCAAGCTCAGCGACGCCGAGAAGGCACTGCTGCAGCTCAGTGAACAACGTACGCATATCGCCAGCCTTTAGGCAGGGAGCGGCCGACATTCCAGTCGGCCGCTTTTTCAGACCCAGGCTTTCAGGCAAACCCGATCAGAAGAGACACCATGCCCATCGATAACAGCATCGTTCATCAGATTCACAAGAAGCCTGACGGCCAGCCCGCCAGCCTGACCCTGCGCGAAGCCGAACTGGCCAATTCCGAGGCGCTGGAGCAACTGCTCGCCGGCTTGATCGAAGCCTACAACAGCAAGCCGAACAAGGCTTGGGGCTACTTTCACGCAGAAAGCGGTGCCTACCCGTTCAGCGGCTGGCTGCAGCAGTTGATTGATCAGGAGCTGGATTTCGTCAACTTCACGGCCAAGGCCAGTGAACAGCTGAAAACGCTGATGGAAGCCTCCAACCTGGCGTTGGGCGGGCATGTGTTGTTTATCCGCTACCGCCAGGGCATGACCGCGTTCCTGGTGATTGCGCTGCTGCACCATACCGAAGGCGTGACAGTCACCGAGAATCTCGACGTAGCCGCTGCCCGTCACCTGGATCTGTCAGCGCTGAACATGGCTGCCCGCATCAACCTGACCGAATGGAAACAGAACGCCAGCTCCAAGCAGTACATCTCCTTTATCCGCGGCCGCAGTGGCAAGCGCGTATCGGATTACTTCCGCGACTTTATTGGCTGCGTGGAAGGGGCCAATCCCGAGGAAGAGACCACTACCCTGCTGCAGGCGTTCCAGGATTACGTGGGCGAAGCCGACATGGAACCGGTCATGGTCAAGGACAAGACCAAGGCGATGAGCACTTACGTCAGCGGTCAGGCACGGCAAGGTGAGCAAGTAGCCCTTGAGGAGCTTTCCGGCTTGATGGATGAGGCCCAGCCCAGGGCTTTCTATGACTATATCCGCAACAAGGATTACGGCCTGTCGCCGGAAATTCCACCGGACAAGCGCACCTTGAACAACTTCATGCGTTTCTATGGCAAAGCCGATGGCCTGTCGATCAGCTTTGAAGCGCACCTGCTCGGCGAGCGAGTGGAGTACGACGAGTCCGACGATTCGCTGGTGATCAAGCATCCGCCCAAGGGGCTGGTGCAGCAGTTGCAGAAGAAAAAACGCTAGCGCCGCCAGGCCTTTTCTCCCCCGTTACTTTTACTGTCCCTGTTCCCGTCCGCCTGCTCTGTGACCAAAGCAGGCGGACAGCGGCCAGACACCGCCAGCCGGCCCGCCGGCCCGCCCTCTCCAGACTTTTATGTTTCCGCTTGATTCAAGACGCCACTCCAATCTAGAATGATAATCTTTATTATTAAGATTTGAATGCGCGCACATCCATGAAAAGGTCAATGGCTGTTGCAATGCCATCCAGCCCTTCAGTCGGCGTCATTTACTCACTACTTTGACCCCATCATTCGGTTAACAACCCATGGCTAAGAAGTCTCAGGCTCGCACCTGGTTTCTCGTACACAGTTGGCTGGCATTACCGGTCTGGTTCTTTCTGCTGATTATCTGCGTGACCGGCACACTGGCGACGGTAAGCCAGGAAATCATCTGGCTGGCCAACCCGGACGTGCGCGCCAACAAACCGGCTGACGACGCCCAGCGTCTGACGCACGAGCAGGTCATCCAGGCGATCGAACAGAAGGCCCCCGAGGTCATCGTGCGCTCCATCGGCCGTCCGGATGAAGGCCACTTCGCTCTGAATGTGCAGACGACCTACCCCGATGGCAGCTCGCCAACCTTGTACGTGAACCCCTATACCGGCGACATCCAGGGCGTAAGCCCGCAATTCGATTTCCGCCAATTTACCCGTGCACTGCATGGCTGGTGGCTGGTGCCCTTCACCAATGGCTTTAGTTGGGGTTGGTATCTGGTGTCGTTTATGGGCCTGCCGATGCTGGTATCGCTGATCACTGGGCTGGTGGTCTACAAACGCTTCTGGAAGGGCTTTCTCAAACCCAGACTGCGCTTCAATCAGGGCAAGCGGATTTTCTGGGGCGACTTTCACCGGCTCTCCGGCATCTGGTCAATCTGGTTTATCGCGATCATGTCGGTCACCGGCACCTGGTTTCTGGTGCAAGCCGTGCTCTTTGATAACCATATCTCCATTTCTACCGAAGGCGTACCGCCGGTCATACCCCGCGATGTAGTGCCACTGGCCGCTTCTGCCGACGCCGTGCCGCGCATTGATCTGGATCAGGCTGTGGCGATTGCCAGCGAGCGGGTTCCGGGGCTTGACGTCAGCTCGGTAAGGCTGCCGGCCTATGCCTACGGGCATATCTCGATCAGCGGGCGCGGTAATTATCCGCTGATGTTCCAGTCGGTCGAGGTCAATCCTTATAACGGCGAGATCGACTCGGTACGCCTGCTCAGCGATCGCAGCGCGCTGGAGTTTGTCACCGAATCCATGCGGCCTCTGCATACCGGTGATTTTGGCGGCCTGTGGGTGAAGATGATCTGGTTCGTATTCGGCCTGATGCTCAGCATGATGGTCCTCAGCGGTCTGCTGATCTGGAGCAAGCGCACGGCCAAGGCGACCAGTGCCCTGCTCAGCAAACGCAAGCCAGCAGAATCCCGTCACACCTCTCTTGAGCACAACCCGGTGAATCAGTCATGAGCAGAGCTGTTTCCTCACACACGCCCCCTCCTTCCCGGCTGGGCCGCTTCTGGCGGCAATGGCGGTTTCACATCAACATCGTGTTGATACTCATCCCGCTGGGGTTCATGCCCAGGTACTTCCAGGATGTAGCCCTGTTTCGCGGTGAACTCGGTCTGGGTGAGCATGAAATGGGCAGCGTGCAAGTCGGCCCCTGGAGCCTGCGCCTGGCCGAGCTGCGCGCAATGCCGCCGCAACTGGAAGGCCCCTCGGGCTATATGAAGGCCTTCAATGCGGCGTTGTGCCAGAGCTGCATCAACCAGGTCAAGGCCACCTATTTGCGGGTCGGTAAACCGCGCAGCCTGCGCGCTGCGGGTTCGTTGTTCTTCGGCACGCCTTATCGCATGGGGACCAGCTTGCCGATACCGGCCAGCACCGCCCCCGACGCGCACCTCTGGATCACCATGGAGGGCTGGGACGGGAGCGTTCACCAGGCCTCGGTTCCGCTGGCCAGTGCATCGCCATCCACTCTGGCCTGGCTTGAAAAACAAGGGAAAACACGCTGATGAAAACCACCTCTCAACGCCTCATGATGTTGTTCTGTATGGCCGTCTCGCCCTTGGCGCTGGCCCACAACCCCATCTGCCAGTGCGAGCCTGGAGCCGCCGATGAAATTGTCTGCACCGGCGGATTTTCCGACGGCAGTGGCGCGCCCGGGGTAACGCTGGACGTGATCAGCTATGACGAAGAAGTGCTGATCCCTGGCAAACTCGAGGACGATTCCAGATTCAGCTTCAAACGTCCCGAGGGCGAATTCTACATACTCTTCGATGCCGGCCCAGGCCATGTGGTCGAGGTCGACCATACGGACATCTCCGGCCTATGACCGCTCAGGTGGTGCGCCCGGCCGGAGCCGGTCATGAAACGCTGTGGGTGTTGCTGCTCTGTACGCTGATCGCACTGGTCGCAACCGGGGTTGTGTACTCGCACGCCGCACCGGATAAGGAAAGCGACATCGCCAGCTATCAACTGGATGCGCGTCTGGATCTGACCGCAGCCGAACAGGGCGTTCATACCGATCTGGGCGTGGCCTTTGCGGAAATGCAGTGGTTCGAGACGGATCAGGGCCACTTGCCCAGCCCAACCGAGTTGGCAGCCGAAGGTTTTCCGCCCTTTGTTGACGATGCCAGCGCCAGCAACCGCGGCAGCCATCAATGGCAACGCCTGCAACTGGGCGCAGACGTCTTTTACCTGGGGCAAAGTCAGGCGCATGACATCGCCGGAACCTTTCTTCTATGGCCGCAAGCCACCGATGCACAGATCTGGCTGACCCGCGATGCCGAGACGGACCTGCCTGCCACGCTGACGACCGAGCAACTGATTGCCGCCGGTTGGCAGCAAGTAATCGCCCAATTCGATGCCGGCGTAACTCGTCAACATCGCCACTGATTCGGGAACCACTTTATGCTTTTCAAGCTTCCGCTGCGTCGATTGCTCTGCGTGTTCGTTACGCTGAGTACCACCCTCGCCTGCTCTTTCGCCCAGGCAACTGACGGTCAGAAACTGCAAATCGGCATCACCCTGCATCCGTACTACAGCTTTGTCAGCAATATCGTCGGCGACAAGGCTGATGTGATTCCGCTGATTCCCGCCGGATTCAATCCGCATGCCTACGAGCCCCGAGCCGAAGACATCAAGCGCATCGGCGAGCTGGATGTGATTGTGCTCAACGGCATAGGCCATGACGATTTTGCCGATCGCATGATCGCCGCCAGCGAAAAGCCGGATATTGCGCTGATTGAAGCCAATGCCAACGTGCCCCTGTTATCGGCCACCGGCATGGCCGCGCGCGGCGCTGGCAAGGTAGTCAACCCGCATACCTTCCTGTCGATCAGCGCGTCCATTGCCCAGATCAACACCATCGCCCGGGAACTGGGCAAGCTCGACCCGGACAACGCCAAGGCCTACAGCCAGAACGCCCGTGCCTATGGCAAACAGCTGCGCACGATGCGCGCGGAAGCGCTGACCAAACTCAGCCAGAGCCAGGGTGCGGAATTACGCGTGGCGACCATTCACGGCGCCTACGATTACCTGCTGCGCGAGTTTGGCCTGGAGGTCACTGCGGTGGTCGAGCCCGCGCACGGTATAGAGCCGAGCCCCAGCCAATTGAAGAAAACCATTGATCAACTGAACGATCTGGATGTGCAGGTGATTTTCTCGGAAATGGACTTCCCCTCCAGCTACGTGGACACCATACAGCGCGAATCCGGGGTCAAACTCTACCCGCTGACGCACATCTCTTATGGCGAATACCTGCCGGAAAAATATGCAGAAGAAATGGGTAAAAATCTCGATACCGTGGTGCGCGCCATTCTGGATAACAACCCGTGAACGCCCCGCAAGTGTCCCCGCTTAAAGCCAGCTTGCCCGTCAACATTGGCCCGGCGATCCACTTCAACGGCATTGATCTGAATCTGGGGCGCACGCGCATTCTTGATCAGGTCAGTTTTCAGGTGGCGGCCGGCAGCATACACGCGCTGGTCGGGCCGAATGGCGGCGGCAAGAGTTCGCTGATCAAAACCCTTCTCGGCCAGATGCCACATCAGGGGGAACTCAGCCTGCATTGGTCGGCCGACCCCGGGACCATTGGCTATGTGCCGCAAGCGCTGGAATTTGATCGCGGCCTGCCCATTACCGTGGACGACTTCATGGCCGCCATGTGCCAGCGCAAACCGGCGTTTCTCGGCTTGTCGGCTGCGCATAAGCCGGCGATTGATCAGGCGCTGAGCCGCGTTGGCCTGCTGGACAAGCGCAAGCGGCGCATGGGCGCACTGTCCGGTGGTGAGCGCCAGCGCGTGTTGCTGGCCCAGGGCCTGGTCCCTGAGGCGCAGTTGTTGGTACTCGATGAGCCGATGTCGGCACTGGATGAGCCCGGCGTACAGGTGTTTGAACAGTTGCTGGCCGACTGGCGCCGCGCCGGCACCACAGTGCTCTGGGTCGAGCACGATCTGCAGGCGGTCAGCCGCCTGGCGGACCGCGTTACCGGTTTGAATCGCAACGTGCAGTTCGACGGTGACCCACAACAGCTGCTTGATCCTGATTGCGTTCTCAAACTGTTTTCCAGCCACCCTGTTCGCCGCGCAGAGGATAACCGATGAGCTTTGAAGCCCTGCGCGTTACCATTCAAGCCTGGAGCAGTGCGGGTTATCTACCCGAGGCACTGGCGTACGGTTTTGTCGTCAACGCCCTGCTCGCCGGCCTGTTGATCGGGCCGGTGCTCGGCGGGCTCGGCACCCTGGTGGTGGTCAAGCGCTTCGCGTTTTTCTCCGAGGCGGTGGGCCACGCGGCGCTGACCGGCGTGGCCATCGGCATTCTGCTCGGCGAACCCTACACCGGCCCCTACGGCAGCCTGTTTGGCTATTGCCTGCTGTTCGGCATCTTGCTCAATTACCTGCGCAACCGCACAGGGCTGGCACCCGATACGCTGATCGGCGTCTTTCTCTCGGTCTCGCTGGCCGTGGGCGCCAGCCTGCTGTTGATTCTCGCTGGGCGCATCAATATCCACATCCTGGAAAACGTGCTCTTCGGCTCAGTGCTGACGGTCAATGCTCAGGACCTGGCGGTGCTGAGCGTCGTCTCGCTGTTGGTCATCTGCCTGGCCGTGCCACTTTACAACCAGATCATGCTGGCCAGTTTCAATGCGCAGTTGGCCGGGGTACGTGGTATCCGCGTACGCGCGCTGGATTATCTGTTCGTGATCCTGGTGTCGCTGGTCACCGTCGCTGCGGTCAAAGTGATAGGCGCGATTCTGGTCGGCGCCCTGCTGGTGATTCCCGCCGCTGCTGCCCGGCTGCTGAGCCAGTCACTGAAAGGCTTTTTCTGGTTCTCGGTGCTGATCGCCACCTTCAGTACCCTGGCCGGTATATTCCTGCCTATTGTGCTGGACCTGCCGATCCCGTCCGGGGCCGCCATCATCATCACCGCCGGCATCATCTTCGCTCTTGCTGCCATCGCCCGTGGCACCCTGCCCAGCCTGAAAGGACATATTGGATGAACACGCCCTCCCCCTATCGCTGCATGTTGGCGCTGCTTGCTTGCGCCTGTTTCAGCGGCCCCGCACTGGCCGAGGATGATCAGGTACAGGTGCTCGCCAGCCTGCCTATCACCTTCAGCCTCGGCGAAGCGCTACTGCAGGACACCCAGGTCACACTGGTACGCGCTGCCCCGGCCAATCTTCCGGCCAGCCGCCAGCCGTCCTATTTCTCAACCCGTGGCGCCAGCGTGCTGGAGGCGGCGGCCAGGGAAGCCGACGCCACCATCAGCCTGCGTTCGCTCTGGCCGGAAGACCCGCTCTACCCGCTGGCCAGGCGCAGCAATATCCGCATTGTCGAGATAGATGCGGCCCGGCCCGTTGATGGTGAGCTGCCCGGGATCGCCCTGCAAACAGACGCCACTGATCTGTTGGCCAGCCAGCCCTGGCTGAACATCACTAACCTGGGACGCATGGCCGATGTGATTGCGGCAGATCTGGCGCGCCTGGCGCCGGCTGACCAGCCACAGATCCAGCGCAATCTGGCCACATTGAAGCAGCAGCTGTTGCAGCTCAATGCGCGCAGCGAAAGCCTGTTGGCCGCGCTGGACAATATCAGCGTGGCCAGGCTGAACGGCCATGCGGACTATCTACTCAGAGGTCTGAATCTGGATGTAGTGGAAACGTCCATACCGGAAGACGGCAATTGGAGCGACGCAGCCTTGACTGAGCTGAGTACTCAACTACGCGACTACGATGTCGCCTTGGTGGTTCTGGACCGCGAGCCTGATGCGGCCCTCAGCGCCGCGATCACTGCAGGCGGCAGCAAGCAGGTGGTCCTGGCCGAGAGCGAAGGTAATCCGGTGAGCGCGCTGGAAGGGGCTATCGGCCAGGTAATCGAGGCGCTGGCAGACAAAAACGATCAGTAGCGCCGGCTGCGGATTTCGACCAGACGCCCATCAATAAAGCGCAGTGAGCGGTACATGCCGCGATCGGGGCCATACTGCCAATGCTCGACCTGAGCCGCGCCCTGAAACATTAAGCCGTCCTGGTCCAGATTGGGACGGTCGATCTGCCGCCCGGCAGGCTCGCCGCACACCTCCAGCACCTGCTCAGCCGACATGCCTTCATTGACGATACCGCCGTCGCAGCGCATTGAGCCCTGCGCTTGCCAACTGAGCGAAATCAGCGCCGTAAGCAGTAGTGCCTTACCCTTGATCTGCTCCATACCCAACCTCCCTGACAAATCGCTTTACCGCATCGGCTTACGCGGCTTCGTCCTTCCACTGCTCTGCCGCCTCGGCCCCTCGGGCCTCGCGCATTGGCAAAATACACAGGATAGCCACGACAAAGAGCAGCAAGCAGAACACGATAGCGTTGGCCAATCCGAAGCCCCACTGGATGATCCCCAGGCCAAAGATACCGAATACCGCGGCCAGTTTCGAGGCCATGCCCCACAGGCCGAAGAACTCCGCCGCCTTGCCCTTGGGCGTCAGCACACCGACCAGAGCGCGGGTGGCCGATTGCGACGAACCCAGGCTCGCACCTGCCAGAACGCCAGCGATCAGAAACACGTACTGCGCTTCCCAGAACAGCCCGAACCAGTTGCCGATCAGCACGGTGAGCGCCGGCGTCTGCCATATGGCCATGATCGCCACCAACCAGAGCGCCAGAGTGATCAGGTAAGTGGTGCGGGCGCCAATATGGCTCTGCAGCCAGCCGAACCCCACCGCCCCCAGCGCAGCGGTAATCTGCACGATGATAAACATGTAAACGCGCACATCTTCATCCCAGCCGATTACCTGCGCACCGTAGATAAAAGAAAAGGCGATGATGATGTACACGCCAGCCATGGCGAAGAATACCGACACCAGCAGGTAGCGCAGGTCGCGAAAGTACTGCACCTCACGCCAGGTAGTCAGAACCCGACGCACACCAATACTGAACAGACTCTCGCCGGTCGGTGCCGGGCGGGGCTGGCCGCGCTCTTTCAACCACACAAAAGTCGGGATCGCCGCGATCAGAAAGAACGCCGCCGCAAAGGGGCCTACCCAACGCACGGTATCGTAGTTCTCTGCCGAGACTTCACCGAGAAACAGCAGCGCAAAAATAGCCGCCACCAGGCCGCCAACATAGCCCAGCCCCCAACCCAGTCCGGATATCCAGCCCAGCGCCTTGCGCGGGCCCAGATCGGGCAGAAAGCTGGCAATGAAACCCTCGCCTATCGAATAGGCAAAGTTCGAGAGAATGATCAGCAGCACCGCCAGCGTCAGCCAGCCTGGCTCGATGATATACAGCAGCGCCGTGGTGATCACCGTCAGCAGGTAGCTGGCAAACAGAAAACGCTTGCGGCTGCCGGTGTAATCCATGATCGCCCCGCATAGCGGGTTGGCCACCACCACCAACAGATAACTGATCGCCAGCGCCAGGCTCCAGAGCAGATTGCCCAGCCGATAATCCGGCGCATCGCCAACGATTACCCGCGTGAACAGATCCCCGTAGATCACCGTAATGATCAACAGCGTGTAACCCTGATTGGCAAAGTCAAACATGGCCCAGCCGAAAATTTCGCGCTTGGGGGCCATCACGGTGTCAGTCATGCACATCTCCGGGCAGAGCTTGGATGGAGCTTAAGATCTCACGCGTGATGGCTTCGCGCTTGTACAGGTCGTCCAGCCGATTCGGCGTATCGATATTCAGTGCGAAGAACACCGGCCCAGTCGGCCATTCCACCCAGCCAACCCACCAGCCGTGGCGCCCTTGCCAGCCGGTCTTTGCCCGCAGTATCCAGTCACGGCCAGCTTCAGTAATCATGATGTCCTTGACCAGGCGTTGATCCTCGATCCTGAAGGGCAGCTCATTGCCATATAACTGCTGCAGAAAAACGATCTGTTCATAGGCCGAGATAGCCAGCGCGCCATCAATCCAATAAGCGCCACTCTCGACACTGGGGTCGGCATTGCCGTAATCGAGACGTTGCAGATACTCGCGCGCCTGCCCTTCGCCCAGCTTGGCAGCAAACTGCTCATATACCCACACGGCAGAATTGCGCATGGATGAGCGCAGATCCTGGTCCTGGTTGTGCGGTGCAAAATCGCGCTCGACGCCATCCCAGGGGAACAGCTGGAACTCATCGCGGACCAGCCCGGCGTCCAGCGCTATCAGCGCATGCGCTATCTTGTAGGTAGAGGCGGGCGAAAAACGGCGTTCGGCGCGCTGCGCATCAACCACCCAGAGCTGGGTCGCGTCCTCGCGCTGGTCAGCCACCACGATGGTGCCCTTGGCCTGGTGTTTATCAAACACCTTGGCCCAGTCAGGGCGCTCCTGAGCAGCCACATCCGCCTGCGCAAAAGACGCGACCAGACAACCCAGCATCAGTACCAGACTTCGGTATAACAACATCAGCAGCCTCTTATTCCTCTATTTTTTTGTGCAACTCGACCGTCTCCGTGCGTTTGCCACGGCGGATACGAATATTGAGCAGCTCCACCGCCATGGAAAAAGCCATGGCAAAATAGATGTAACCCTTGGGAACGTGTACGTCAAAACCTTCTGCCATCAGCGTAAAGCCGATCAGCATCAGGAAGGACAGCGCCAGCATCTTGATGGTCGGATTATTATCGACAAATTCGCCAATCGGCCGCGCCGCAACCAGCATCACCATAACCGACAGCACGATGGCAATGACCATGACCGACACATGATCGACCAGACCTACTGCCGTTATCACCGAATCCAGGGAAAATACCAGGTCAAGCAGCCCAATCTGGATAATCACTGCAGCAAAACTGCTGACCACCTTAGGCGCCACCGAATCATGACTGACAGCATCAAGGCTGGCATGCACTTCATGGGTCGACTTGGCGAGCAGAAACAGGCCACCGATAATCAGCACCAGGTCACGCCCGGAGATAGCTTGATCAAAAACAGTAAACCAGGGCTCTACCAGGCCGATGATCCACGCCAGAGAAAACAATAGCCCCAGGCGCGTCAGCATCGCAAAGCCGATACCCAGCTTGCGCGCAAGATCGCGTTTCTCTGGCGGCAGACGACCGACCAGAATGGAAATGAAGATGATGTTGTCGATGCCCAAGACGATTTCCAGCGCGACCAGCGTACCCAGCGCAATCCACGCCTCGGGCATATAAATCCATTCGAACATGAAAGTGCTCCGCTAACACAGGTTAAAAGCCGACTCTCGCGTAAAGCGGGCGAGCAGTCATGCTTATAGCACCTTCATCGGAGCCCATGCGTTAAATATCGTAGCGCTGCGCTCCTGGCTCGAAATGCCTCAAGGCTTGAGCTTGTATCCGGTCTTGAACACCAACCAAATCAAGGTCAGGCAGATCAGCAGAAAGACCAGCGTCATGCCAACGCTAACGCCAATATGCACGTCTGCCACCCCATAAAAGCTCCAGCGAAACCCGCTGATCAGGTACACCACCGGGTTGAACAGGGTCACCGTCTGCCAGAACGGCGGCAGCATGGTAATGGAGTAAAAGCTGCCGCCCAGAAACGCCAGCGGGGTAACAATCATCAGCGGAATGATCTGCAATTTCTCGAAGCCATCAGCCCAGATACCGATGATAAAACCGAACAGACTGAAGGTAATGGCCGTGAGGACCAGAAAGCCGAGCATCCACACCGGGTGCTGAATTTCGTAAGGGACGAACAGCCTGGCGGTCAGCAGTATCAACAGCCCCAGAATCACCGATTTGGTGGCCGCCGCGCCGACATAGCCAATCACGATTTCGGCTGGCGATACCGGCGCTGACAGTACCTCGTAAATGGTGCCAGTGAACTTGGGCATATAGATACCGAAGGAGGCATTGGAGATGCTTTCGTTGAGCAGCATCAACATGATCAAGCCGGGAATGATGAAGGCGCCATAGCTTACGCCGTCTATTTCCGCCATGCGCGAACCGATGGCTGCACCAAACACGACAAAGTACAGCGAGGTGGAAATGACCGGCGACGCGATACTTTGCAGCATGGTGCGGCGCAACCGCGCGAGTTCGAAGCTGTAGATCGCCCAGATTCCGTAGAAATTCATGAAGTCACCTGTACTGACGGGGTGGCGGTAGTCGAGCCACCTCGCCCGTTGACCAATTCAACAAAGATATCCTCGAGTGAGCTCTGGCTGGAATGCAGATCCTTGAAATCGATTCCCTCCTGAGCCATCGCCCGCAGCAGGCCAGCGATTCCGGTCTGTTCCTTCAGCGCATCAAAGGTATAAATCAGCTCGTAGCCCTCATCGACCAGGGTCAGCGGGAATTCAGCCAGGGAGGCGGGAAGCGTTACCAGAGGCTGCTGCAGATGGATGCTCAGCTGCTTGGTGCCGAGCTTGCGCATCAGCGCGGCCTTGTCGTCGATAAGAATGATCTCGCCCTGGCGGATAATGCCGATGCGATCGGCCATTTCCTCCGCTTCTTCGATGTAGTGTGTGGTGAGGATGATGGTCACACCGCTCTCGCGCAGACGCCGTACCATGTCCCACATATCCCGGCGCAGTTCCACGTCCACCCCAGCGGTGGGCTCATCAAGGAAGAGCACATCAGGCTCGTGGGACAGCGCCTTGGCGATCAACACCCGCCGTTTCATGCCACCAGAGAGCCCCATGATCTTTTCATCACGCTTGTCCCACAGTGACAGATCGCGCAGGACCTTCTCCAGGTGCGCATCATTGCGCTTCTTGCCGAACAGACCGCGACTCAGGCGCATGGTCGCCCAAACCGTGTCGAACATGTTATTGGTCAGCTCCTGGGGTACCAGGCCAATGGTCTTACGCGCCGCGCGGTAGTCGCGCACGATGTCATTGCCATTGACCAGCACTTGGCCCGAGGTCGCATTGACGATGCCGCAGATAATACTGATAAGGGTGGTCTTGCCAGCACCATTAGGCCCGAGCAGGGCCAGTATTTCGCCACGGCGGATAGTCAGATCAACGCTCTTGAGCGCCTGAAAACCTGAAGCGTAGGTCTTGGTAAGACCGCTGACGGTGATAATAGGGTCCACTGTGCCTCCTGGGAGATGGTGAACGAAAAGTCCTCTATCATCTCATGTCCCGGCAACCAAACGCAGCTAAGAGCGGTTTATTGCGTCAGGATCGGGGCAGGACTTATTACGGAATCTGTCAGAGGCGTATCAAAAGGTGCACTCTGTTCCTCCACACATACCCCGTAGCGCAGCAGATACAGACCATTTACCGCCCGCACCATACCTGGTCCGGTCAAGCTGAAAAAGGTACCGGCCGCCTCCCGATTTTCCTGGGAGTCAAAGTGCAATGCGCGTGCGTGCGCCTCAATGTCATCGAATACGACCAGACCTTCGGGCAGGTCTCGCTGTGCAGCATGGCAGACCGAATCGCTGGGCAGTTGTGCAAAATCAGCAGCCAGCCGCTCGATCTCCGACAGGTAAACCTGCCGGCAGCTATCGACCAAACCAAGAAAGGCCTGCTGATGCTCGGTGGTGACCTCGCGCCTGGCCTTCATGCTGCTCACCTGCTCCTGCAGCGCGCTTGCCGGTGCGGCGCACAATTGCTGGGCATTGACGCCGGGGTTCACCGCAGGTGCATTGTCGGCGGGGGTCAATGGCGGTGGATCTGCAGCATAAAGCCGCCCACTCAGCAGCACTGCCAGGCACAACGCTGAGCCAGCAAGCCTGCATACTTTCCTGGCCTGAACTGAAATACGGATCACAGCACCCCTGCACTAGAATTCAATCTCTTCCCCCGATAACCCCGGCACCTTGCACAGGGACTGATCTTCGACGCGATTTTACGGGTCGTGCCATGTCGAATGCCATACTGCTGACAAGCGTTTTTTTACCAAGGTAGCCAGCCTCCCCCGGCTAGCCACAGCCCGGCGAGCAGCATCGACAGCACCGTTACCGGCACGCCACTGCGAGCAAAATCGGTAAACCCCAGCCTGACTCCCTGCCGCCGTGCTCCTTCTACCACGATAAGATTAACCACGCTGCCAATCAGTAGCAGGTTCCCCGCCAGGGTAGACATCACCGCCAGGCCAATCAAACTAGCTTCACTCAGTTCTGGCCACAAACCCAGCAACAGGATCACAAAAGGAACATTGCCGATCAGGTTACTAGCTACCAAGGATAACCCAGCCAGCACTGCAATCCCTTCCGGCAGAGCACCATCGACAGTCAAACCTCGCGCCAGCGCCGATACTTCGGGTACTGCCGCAGCCGCTCCCGTGACCAGAAACAGACCCACAAACAACAGGAGTAAATTCCAGTCGACCTTTTCGACATAACGGTGGCTTTCCACGCTGCGCGATAGCATGACCAGAACGGCAATAATCAACGCTGAGAATTCCCTTGGGAATGGCAGCGAAAACAACACAACCAACCCCAGCGTCGCCAGCAGGGGCTTGTAGCGATAACTTCCCTGCTCTCCCCGCTCTACCGATTGCTTCACGACAGGACCAAGTGACTGCCAAACGTCTCGCCACTGCCACCAGATAACCGCGTAGACCACCACCAGCGCCATGAGCGCGGGTACCAGTGCAACCAACGTATAGCCCCAGAAATCCAGCGCACCGGCTTGGCCAATCAGAATATTTTGTGGATTGCCAATCAAGGTCGCCACCGAACCCGCATTGCAGGACAAGGCCAGCGCCAGCAGAAACGGCCGCGGGTCCAGGCCACGCTGGTTCAATGTCTGGCAGAGCAACGGCGTTAACGCAAAGGCGACAATGTCGTTCACCAGGATCGCCGAGAGTAGCCCGCCCATCGCCACCACACCAAGCAACAGCAACGCTGGCCTATGCGCGTGACGCTCCAGCAGCCCGGTCAAACGCGCATAAGCCCCGGAGAAATCAAACTGTGCTGATACCAACATCAGCGCAAACAACAGTAATAACGCTCCTCCGTCCAGATACTCCAGGGCCTGCACAGGAGAAACTGCTCCCGAGACCAGCAGCAAGGAGGCTGCGGCGATGGCAATCCAGGCACGATCAACCCGCAGGCCCCGAACCCCGCCCACCGCCATGCCAAGATAAGTGACAACAAAGGCAATCGGTATCAACCAGATGGTCATTACAGCGTACCCGTGTAGAGTTGATTCAGCGTTAACCGCATAAGCCCTGCAACTCAGACAAAAAAATCCCCCCGAGTGCTAGCAAACGGGGGGACGGATCTTTCTGCTGTTTATCAGTCCGCGCTGATTTTGAACCCATAACGCGGGAAATGCACCTGAACCAGGCCAGCACGTTCATCTTCCCGAGCAATCACAATCTCTTCGGCGTCTTCATAGACGAGCTTGCCGGCGACTTCCTCAGTGCCATAGTCCACCGCACTGACCTTGACCTGCTGCCCAACGGTGAAACCGCCAGGGCTGGCGAAATCGTTCGCAGCATAACTTTCCGGGGTAGCATCGTGGGCGATCCGGATCGCTTCGGCCGCATCCATCGGCGTTGAGGAGCCATGACCAAAATCGGCAATACGCGCCATCCACGCCTTGACCGCCGGGTAAGGCGCCAGCGCCTCAGCCACGGCCGCGTTGTTGGCCACAAACCACAGCGCATGATAGTGCGCAAAGTCTGCTATGCAGGCCTGATCACCGAGCAGAAACTCGCCATCGCGGTTGAGCTGGGTTTCCAGCCGGCCCAACAGTGCCGGCCACTGCGACAGTGCTACCGCAGAGTCCAGCCGGCTGGCAGTACCGCCGGAAAAGAGTGCCTTGCGATCCGCCATAAAGCCTTGAACCATCGCCTCGGGTGCGCCAGCAAAGCGCGCCGCCAACCCCTTGGGCTGAAAGTTGATTGCTACACCATGCTGGAACAGCACCTGATCAGCAAACTGCGCCAGACCGGCAGCAGCAGCTTCCTTGCCTTCGGGAAACAGCGCTGGAACGGCCTTCTCGCGTTCCAGGCGGCGGGCAATCAGCGCGGTATCGCAATAGATGTCAGCACCGATCTGCATCACTGGCGTGCGACGGTAGCCGCCGGTCAGGGCGGTCAGGTCAGGCTTGGGCATCACCGCAGGGATCATCACCGAGTGCCAGGCCAGCCCCTTGAAACCCAACATCAGGCGGGCCTTTTCGGCAAAAGGCGATTGCGGGTAGTGATGTAAAATCAAATCGGTCATCGGTGCTCTCCTGTCAAAGTGAATCCAGCTTAGCCCGTGCGTCACCGGCTGCACAGCTACTCGCCGGAATTGATAACGATGCATTGAATTGACTGATCAGTCTTTCCTTGGCTGACTTGCGCAGGCCCTTTATCGCCAGCTCCTGGCGCAGCGCATCGGAATGGTCGGCGCAGCGCTCGCACCACACCAGTGCCACCGCAGGGCTGCGATTGAAAAAACGGGCACCCTTGCCTTGCTGGTGCTGCAACAGACGTCGCTGCGGGTCAATACTGATCCCGGTGTATAAATGGCCATTCAGCGCACGGACCATGTAGACCCACCAGATTTTCCCGGTGCTGGTCGTGGTAGAGCTGTGTTCGGGCGTTTGCACTGGCATACTAGCGTTCTGGAACCTTGGAGTAAGCCATGTTTATACAGATTTTCAGCACCGGCGGCACCCTGGACAAGGTCTATTTTGATGCCCTGAGCGAATACCAGATCGGCGAACCCGTTGCCGCAGAGCTGCTTGAACAGGGCCGAGTAGGCGTTGAGTTTGCGGTCGAATCGCTGATGAAAAAGGACAGTCTTGAGCTGGACGATCAGGATCGTTCGTTGATTCACGACAAGGTCAAGGCCTGCCCGCATGAGCATATTCTGATCACCCACGGTACCGATACCATGACGGTGACCGCCGCCGGGCTGGCCGATATTGACGGTAAAGTCATAGTGCTGACCGGCGCCATGCAGCCGGCGCGCTTTCGCGATTCAGACGCCCTGTTCAACCTGGGCCTGGCCGTCGGCGCACTGAATACCTGCCAGCCGGGCGTGTATATCGCCATGAGCGGCCGGGTGTTCCCGGCCGACGGTGTACGCAAGAATCGGGTTGCGGGTCGGTTTGAAGAGCGCTAACGGGCGGGTTTAACCCGTGCCGCCCACGGTGATCTGATCGATCTTCAGGGTTGGCTGGCCCACGCCTACCGGCAGGGATTGACCATCTTTGCCGCAGGTACCCACGCCGCTGTCGAGCTGCAGATCGTGGCCGACCATGGACACGCGGTTCATCACTTCCGGACCATTGCCAATCAGCGTTGCACCCTTGACCGGCGCGGCAATCTTGCCGTCTTCGATCAGGTAGGCTTCGCTGGTGGAGAACACGAATTTGCCGCTGGTGATATCTACCTGGCCACCGCCCAGATTGGCGCAGTAGATGCCCTTCTTGACTGACCTGATGATGTCTTCAGGATCACTTTCGCCAGCCAGCATATAAGTGTTGGTCATACGCGGCATCGGCAGATGCGCATAGGATTCGCGGCGGCCGTTACCGGTCGCTGCCACGCCCATCAATCGTGCATTCAGCTTGTCCTGCATGTAGCCCTTGAGAATGCCATTTTCGATCAGCGTGGTGCAGTTGGTCTGGTTGCCCTCGTCGTCCATGCTCAGCGAGCCGCGACGCCCCGGCAAGGTGCCGTCATCAACGATGGTGCAGAGGCTGGAAGCGACCTTCTCGCCAACGCGGCCGCTGTAGGCGGAGCTGCCCTTGCGGTTGAAGTCCCCTTCCAGCCCGTGACCCACTGCCTCGTGCAACAGGACACCGGACCAGCCTGGGCCCATGACCACGGGCATGCTGCCGGCTGGCGCCGGAACCGCATCCAGATTGACCACCGCTTGGCGCACGGCTTCACGGGCATAGCCCATGGCGCGGTCTTCGGCTTCGAAAAAGCGATAATCAGTACGCCCGCCGCCGCCGAAGCTGCCACGTTCGCGCCGGCCATTATGTTCGATGATGACGCTGACATTCAGGCGAATCAACGGGCGAATATCGCCTGCCCAGGTACCGTCGCTGGCGGCCACCAGCACGGTATCGTGCACACCACCCAGGCTCACGCTGACCTGGGTAATGCGTGGATCCAGGCTGCGCGTATAAGCGTCCAGGCGTTGCAGAAAGGTCACCTTGTCAGCCTGGGGCATGACATCCAGCGGGTTGTCTGCTTTATACAATGGCTCGCTGCTGCCGCGTTTCCAGGCCTGCACGCTACCGGTCTGACCGGCGCGAGCAATCGAGCGCGCGGCGCCAACGGCCTGGCTCAAGGCCGGCATGCGGATATCGTTACTGTAGGCAAATCCGGTCTTCTCACCGGACTGGGCACGCACCCCAACGCCCTGATCGACATTGAAGCTGCCGTCCTTGACGATACCGTCTTCCAGCACCCAGGACTCACTGATCTGATGCTGAAAATACAGGTCCGCAGCGTCGACGCCTGGCGCCGAGACGATCTGACCGAGCACCTTGGCGATGGAATCTGGCGTGAGTTCCGCTGGCATCAGCAGACGATGTTCAACTTGGGCGAGCAGGTTACTCATGGTGTGCAAACTCCTTGGCAGCCGGGACGAGCGTGTCCGCAGCGGCAAAACGACGGTGCTGCGCAACCGGCATACGCTGGCGCACAGACTTGAGGTAATCCAGGTCCAGAGGGCCGCAAATAACCCCCTCCCCTTCAGTAATGACGTGCTGTATCTCGCCCCAGGGATCAATCAGGCAACTGTGGCCAAAGGTCTCACGGCCACCGGGGTGAAGCCCACCTTGATTGGCCGCCAGTATGTAACACTGGGTTTCGATGGCGCGCGCGCGTAGTAAAACCTCCCAGTGCGCGGCACCGGTCACAGCAGTAAAGGCCGAAGGCACCACAATCAGGTCCGCACCGGCCCGACTCAGAGCCAGATAAAGCTCGGCGAAGCGCAGATCATAGCAGATGCTCAAGCCGACCCGTCCGACCGGCGTATCAATGCATACCACCTGATCGCCGTAATCATAATCCCGCGATTCCTGATAACTGCGCTGGCTGTCAGCGACCTCCACATCAAACAGATGCAATTTGTCGTAGCGGGCCACTTCCCGGCCCTGGTCATCAAACACCAGACAGGCGGCCATGGCCTTTTTCCCTGGCTCACGCGGCAGTGGAATACTGCCGCCCACCAGCCAGACACCATGCTGCGCGGCCTGTTCGGCGAGAAAGCGCTGAATCGGCCGCGCGCCGCTGATCTCTTCCTGCGCCACATCGGCCAGATCGGGGTTGCCGAAAACCGCAAAACATTCTGGCAACAACAGCAACTGCGCACCACACTCGGCTGCGTCAGCGATCAACTCGCCGGCGCGCTGCAGGTTGGCGGCCACATCCGGGCCGCTGATCATCTGTATTGCTGCAACCTGTTGCATGTCAGTCATTCTCCAAGGCGGCCTTGTTATCAAAAGCGCGGTCAAATTCGACGTTGGGCTGTTTCCAGTCGCCGCTGATCTTGTATCTCACCGATGCAAAGCGCGCCATGCGATCCCCAAGGATCTTGTCGGCGATAAAGAGCGCGCCGCCGATATAAGGGGCACCAACAATGATGGCTGCTAATGGCAGGTTATTGGTTACCGGCAGCGTCACCAGCATACCCATGTCGATCTGATCCGCCGCCAGGTCCAGGCGGCCGTCAAGTTGCAGCTTGGCGCCAGGGCCATCCATCACCAACGGGCTGACGGTGTGCATCACGCCATCAGTAAAAACCATATCCCCGTCCAGCGTATCGTAGGCGGTACCACTGCCGAACAGGTCGCTGAAATCCAGGCGCAGCCGTCGGGTGAAGGCGTTGAAGTTCAACAGGCCAAAGATACGCAATGCGTCTGCGCCGGTTTCACCGCTCTGCAATGCACCATCTTTAGCCTGCAACTGAAACTGCCCGGTGCTGCGACCCAGGGCGAAAAAGATCGGCGAGCCCGGCCAGCTCAAGTCCGCCTGCATGGCGAAACTGCGGCTCGACAGTGTGGGCGCATAACCCCAGGCTTTCAATACATCGCCCATGTCACCCGCCAGCATCTGCCCTTTGAAATGGCTGCGTGGGCCGGTTTCGCGCCAGTCCATTTCGCCACTGAGCTGCAAACCCCGCAGATTCACATCGAGGTCGTGGATCTTCGCCCCCGTCGCATCTGGTCTGAGTCGCATATCCACCGCACCCACCGGTTCTCCGGCCCAATACAGCTGATCGATATGTACATCCATGGGCGGCAGCGTGCTGGGTTTGAAGGTGCGCAGGCTGTCTTCAGGCAATAATGGTTTGGCCAAGGCTTCGTCGACCGGGGACTTGGCCGGGCGCTCGAATTGCAGGCGCTGCAGATTGACCGATACCGGTTCATCAATGGCATCCGGCAGCGTAACCTGGCCGCGGATGCGGGCTTGATCAATATCGAACAGCCAACCCTCGTCGATACGCGCGCCGGTCAGCGCTACGCCCTCCAGCTCTTGCCCAAACCCGGAAAAACGGCGCACGCGCAGATCGATCATGCTAACCAGATCATTTGCCGTGGCGCGTTGGCCTGGAGATGACTGCGAAGATGTTTGTGAAATTGCCTGCGCCCCGGCTGGCGCCAGTTGATGGGCATCAGCCCAGCGCTGCCACTCATCCACCAACAGTTCATCGAAGGCGGCCCTGATACTCAACCCCGGTGCGTTACTGGCTGCTACCGGGCTACGCCGGTAATTGATATCACCACGCACATCTCCCGCGCTGGTTCGCAGCCGGGCATTCAGATCTTCGCCCAGATTGAAGGTCCAGCGTTGCTGCTCTGCGCTCAGTTCAAGGGTAAGCGCACTGGGCAAACTGCTCGCTGCCGGCTTGGCAAGGGGCCCGGGCAGATCCAGTGCCAGGCCTTCCAGGCGGCTGTTTATCTCGATACGTTGCTGGCCTGCACCCAGGGTAACAACGCCCTGCCAGTCAGTCGTGCCCTTGACCAGCCCCTCGGGTAGCGCCACCAGCAGAGGCCATTCATGTAATTGGTTAACGGCATGCCGGCCCTTGAGCAGCACCCGTTGCTGGCCAGATACCCGGTCGATACTCCCGGTGACTGGTCCGCCCAGTGCCTCTGCCTTGAGGTCGCTGGCGCGCAGGCCCTGCTGCAGGTCGAATTCGAATAATCCGCTCAGGTTGCTCAGCGGCGTCTGCAACTGCGGGATCAGCAGTTGATCTGCCTGGGCCTGCCAGTTGATGCGCACCTGGGGCGGTTCCTGGCCATTCAGCGCAATAGCCAGCGACAGATCGCCTTTCAGTGCTCCGCTGCCTTGCCAACCTGCCAGGGGATTCCCGGAGGTTTGCGCCAGGGGCGTGTCCTGCATCACCGTCAAGGCATCAGCCAACGGGCCCTCGGCGTGCCCATCAATATTCAGCATGAGTGGCTCCGACGGAGCGCTGCGCCCGGTCGTGATCACTACGTCGCTGAGTTGCGTACTCAACAGACGAGCTTCAGCCGGCTGGATCTGCAGATCGGTATTATCCAGGCGCACCACCGTGCGCACCTGCTCCAACCGCGGCCAACCCGGCTGGAAGTTCAAGCCGCCCTGCTCGACCTGCAGGTACAGATCCAGTTGCCGCTCCTCTGGCGTTGCGTCGCGGCGCAGTGAGCCTTCAAACTGGAAGATCCCCAGCGGTACCTGCCCCTGGAAGTCAGCCGCCTCCAGCCACTCGGTCAACCGCGGGTTGAACGCGGGTGCCAGTGTTGGCAGGTAGCGATCGGCGTAGATCGCATCGCTGTCCCGCAGGGCCACTTGCAGGCTCATGCTCGGCGGCGTATCACCAGTGGGCGGTATATGCAGCCCAAGATTCACCGCCACGGGGCCTTCCTCGGCATCGACCTTGAGACCCGTGGCCTGAAGCCGCAGGCCTGGCTCCTGCCCCCAGGTCCAGTTCATCTGGCCCTGCAACCGCTGATATGCCCAGGGCTGAGGGAACAGTCGCGGCAAATGCATGCCCCAATCATGGCTGTCGACACGTAGTTCACCCGCTGCGGGGCTTCCTTCAATGGTTCCACTGATGCCATGCAGCGCCGGTATACCGTCCAGTGCATGAATCGCCACCCGGTCCAGCGTCGCGCTCAAGTTCAGGCTTTCCAGGTCAGTCAGATCCGCAGCGCCGCTGAGGCTGACATCGCGCAAGAATCCTTCCGGGGCCAAGGTGGTCAGGCGGTTGCGAAGCCTCTCATTGCTCAACAACGGCGTCACGCCCTGAGCAACCAGCGCCAGTGGCAGAGTGTCCACGCGCAGTGCCCATGCCCCCTGCTCGTCCCGCTCCGCCTGCAGGCGCGTTCTGGGCCATACGCGGTCATCCAGCCGGAGCGTGAAATTATCTATCTGCAAGCGCTGTTCAGCGCCCAACTGCAACTGAAAGTCAGCAACCAGGTCACGTATTTCCGGCACGGGTAACACCGCAGAAGACAGCACCAGCGGGATCACCTGCTCAGGCAACACCGGCGCAGGAGCGGGCACGATGACCGGCGCAATCAATTGCCCCTGCAATTCCTGCAAGCGTCGCTCGCCCCAACTGCCCCAGAAGCGTCCACCCGCTACCAGCTCCTGCAGCCGCGCGGTTTCAAGCAGATGTGCTGGCAGATAATGAGCCCAGTCGATCGCCGGCAGTTCGAGAAAGAACCCGAGGCTGAGATCTTCCCACTGTGCTGCCAGCCCAGGCGCGTTCGCCTGCAAGCGGACCTGCTGACCATCGGGCAAGCTGACCTGAGCGTCCAGACGATGCCAGCCAGCGCCATTGAGCAGGGTCAGATCACCGTCTCGGAATAGCCACTGGGGTTGCTCGTGCGGGCTGATCTGGATGCGGGTGTCCAGCAGGGTGATACGGCGCTGGTCCAGGATTAGCTCCAGCGCATCGTCCAAACCATTCTCGCTGACCTGCCGATCACCCAGCCCGTAAAGCTGCCAGCGGCCTTGCTCGTCTTCAGTCAGCTCAAGTGCCAGACCTTCGATCTGCAGGGCATCCATAACCGGGCGCTGCTGCCAGAGGCTGGCCCAGATATCGATGCGGGCAGTGACATCTTCCAGCGCGAACAATACCGGGCTGGTCGGATTTTCATCGGCATGCACCTGCAGGCCGCGCAGGCTGAGTACCGGCTGCGCGCCCTGCATTTCACCCTCGAGCCGATCAAGCACAATAAAGCGGCCACTTTTCTCCTGCGCCCAATCGAGCAATTCAACCTGATAATCCGCAATCGCCGGCACAAACTGTCGTCCCAGACTGACATACGCCGCCACCAGCAGCAGCCACGCCACCAGCAGTACGATCAGGCCATCCAGGGTACGCTTCAACCAGCGTTGCGAAGGCATTGCGATTCAGCCCTTCATCACATGAGCACCACGTCATATTGTTCCTGGGTATAGACCGTCTCTACCTGGAATTTGATCGGGCGTTCGATAAAGATTTCCAGATCCGCCACATGCCCGGACTCCTCGTCCAGCAGCCGGTCAATCACGGATTGCGAAGCCAGCACCATATAAGCGCCAGCCTGATAGGCTCGCGCCTCACGCAGGATCTCGCGGAAGATTTCGTAGCAGACGCTTTCCGGAGTCTTCTGTATGCCCCGCCCGGAACAACAGGGGCACGGCTCACAAAGGATCTGTTCAAGGCTCTCACGGGTGCGCTTGCGGGTCATCTGTACCAGACCCAGCTCGGTGATACCGATGATGTTGGTCTTGGCGTGGTCGCGCTCCAGCTGTTTTTCCAGGGTGCGCAATACCTGGCGCTGGTGCTCCTCATCTTCCATATCGATAAAGTCGATGATGATAATACCGCCCAGGTTGCGCAGTCTTAATTGCCGGGCGATGGCCGTGGCCGCCTCGAGATTGGTCTTGAAAATGGTTTCTTCGAGATTGCGGTGCCCGACAAAGGCCCCGGTGTTGACGTCGATCGTGGTCATGGCTTCGGTTTGATCGATCACCAGATGCCCGCCAGATTTAAGCATCACGCGCCGGTCCATGGCTTTCTGAATCTCGTCCTCGATACCGTAGAGATCGAAAATCGGCCGTTCGCCCGGGTAGTGTTCCAGGAAGCCGGATACCGCTGGCATCAGCTCCTGCACAAATAATTCGATTTTCTGAAAGGTTTCGCGCGAATCGACCCGGACTTTTTCCGTGCGCGGGCTGACCAGATCACGCAAGGTGCGCAGCGCCAGGGACAGATCTTCGTAGATAACCGAGGGCGAAGCGGCTATCTGAGTCTGTTGAGATATCTGTAGCCATAGCCGACGGACGTAGCGAATATCCGCAAGAATCTCCGCTTCGCGCGCAGCTTCAGCTGCCGTGCGCAGAATAAACCCGCCGGCTTCCTCTATGCCTTCGGACGCAACGCAATCGGCGACGATCTGCTTGAGACGTTCACGCTCGGCCTCTTCTTCAATCTTTAGCGAGATGCCGACATGCGGCGTGCGCGGCATGTAGACCAGAAATCGTGAGGGAATGGACAAGTGAGTGGTCAAGCGTGCGCCCTTGGTGCCAATAGGGTCTTTGGTCACCTGCACAACCAGCGCTTGTCCCTCATGCAGCAGTGCGGTGATCGGTTCTACAGCGGAGCCCTCGCGCTCGGACACTTCCGAGGCGTGGATAAAAGCCGCGCGCTCCAGGCCGATATCCACGAAGGCAGCCTGCATACCAGGCAGCACCCGAACGACCTTGCCCTTGTAGATATTTCCAACGATGCCGCGGCGCAGTGTGCGCTCGATGTGCACTTCCTGCAGCACGCCGTTCTCGACCAGGGCAACCCGGGTTTCCATCGGCGTGACGTTGATCAGTATCTCTTCGCTCATGCGTTCTCCAAACCAGATCGCCGAAATGCGACTTCGCTCGCGATCCTTTCAACGGTCTGGACACTGTGCTTCAGAATACCGGAAATCGGAATTCCATTTCAGCGGCGCTGCCAGTTGGCGATGCCAAAGCGGGCCAGCAAGCCGGCCGTTTCCATCAGTGGCAGGCCCACCACGGCGCTGTAGCTGCCTTCTATGCGCTGCACAAAGGTCGCAGCCAAGCCCTGTATGCCATAACTGCCGGCTTTATCGGCCGGCTCGCCGGTTGCCCAATAGGCGGCTATCTCTGCTTCTTCAAGGTGCCTGAAAATTACCAGCGTATCCACCCTGAGAAGCTCGCAGCGGTCACCGCAAGCCACGGCCACAGCGGTCATCACCTGGTGAGCGCGACCTGACAGGCTTCGCAACATGGCCGTAGCTTCGGACTGATCCGCGGGCTTTCCAAGAATGTGATCATCCACCACGACTACAGTATCGGCCGCCAGCACGACCGCGTCTGCGGCCACCTGCTGCTGGCCAGCCAACGCCTTGGCGCGGGCTACCCGTTGAACATATTCCGCAGGCGGCTCGTGGTCCAGTACTCGCTCATCAATATCACAGGCAAACTGCCAGTGTGACACGCCGATCTGCGTCAACAGCGCGCTGCGCCGAGGCGATGCCGAGGCCAGGTACAGGCTGGCCGCACCTGGTTCAGAGTACATGAAAGCGCAACCTGATCACTCTGAGTACGGAAGACACCCAGGGCCAGAGCACGGCACTGACCAGCGCCGGCAGCAGGAACAGCAAAAAGGGTGGCCGGCTGCCGGTCAGGCTGTTGAGCCAGAGCAATACCAACTGCGCAACGCCCAGCACCGGTAACATCACCAGGCTCTGCTGCCACAAGGGGAAGCGCCGAATGCGCTGGTGCAGCAACAGCATCATCCAGGCGACCAGCGTCATGACCAGCGCATGCTGACCCAGTAATTGGCCGTACAGGACGTCGGTCGCCAGGCCTGCTACCCAGGCGGTCAGCAGACCGATACGGTGTGGCAAAGCCATCACCCAATAAGCCACAGCCATGGCCAGCCACATGGGCCGGCCCAGATCCATCGGCGCTGGCATGGGCATGACGCTCAGCAGCAAAGCCACGACGAAGGTAAGGGCAACAATCAGATTAGTTCGCATTGGCGGGCTCCTCGGCTGCAGGTGCGCCAGCGTCGCTCTCCGGCACTGCAGCCGGCTGTGCATCAGCATCTGCATCTGCGTCCTGCAGAGCCGCTTCCACCGCCTGCACTTCGGCGTCATTCAACTCGCTACCTTCCTCCAGCGCCGGCACTAGCTCGCCGTAACCGGACTCCGCGCTGAACACCAGCAACATGTAGCGGCTGCGGTTCAACTGCGCGGTGGGTGCTACCTTCACGTCTGCAAAGGGCTGCGCCGGATCCTGCTCAACGGAAATCACCCGCCCCACCGGGTAACCGGCCGGGAAACGCTGCCCCAACCCCGAACTGACCAGAATATCGTCAACGCGGATATCGGCGGTATCGCCGACAAAGCGCAACTCCAGCCATTCATTGTTACCCGCACCACTGGCAATAGCGCGCAGGCCGTTACGATTGACCTGCACCGGCAGGCTGTGGGAGCTGTCAGTAATCAACAGCACCCGCGCATTGAACGGCATGACCTCGACCACCTGGCCCATCAGGCCGGTGGCATCCAGCACCGGTTGCCCCAGAAACACACCATCGCGCTCGCCCTTGTTGATCAGCACACGTTGGGTATAGGGGTTGGGGTCAACGCCGACCAGCTCGGCCACCAGTACGCGCTCATCGACCAGCGACGAGGAGTTGAGCAGCTCGCGCAGGCGCACATTCTGTTCGGTGAGAGTCGCGAGCTTTTGCAACTTGCGCTGTGTAAGCAGTGCCTCGGCGCGCAGGCGCTCGTTTTCGGCCAATAGATCCGCACGGCTGGATACCTGCTGATAAGCGGTATCCCAGAGTCTCACCGGCACATCTGCGGCGTAATAAATTGGGGTAAGGATCAGACTCAGGTATGAGCGCAGCGGCTGTAACGTAGCCACGCGCGCATCGGCGACCATCAGCGCAATAGCCAGCACTGATAGAACCAATACCCTAACGCCCAGGGATGGGCCTTTGATGAAAAGCGGTTTGATGGCGAGCTCCTCGCAGCGACAGACATCAGGCTGTCAGCAACCCAGATCGGCAGGGCCAGCCCGTGACGCCGGGCCGCCTGCCTGGAATCCGATCACTCCGTTGAGAGCAGATCCATGTTGTGCTGATCCATCATCTCCAACGCCTTACCGCCCCCGCGCGCCACACAGGTCAGCGGTTCTTCGGCGACAATCACCGGCAGGCCGGTTTCCTGCGTCAGCAGCTTGTCCAGATCGCGCAGCAACGCACCGCCGCCGGTCAGAATCAGACCGCGCTCGGCAATATCCGAAGCCAGTTCCGGTGGAGATTGCTCCAGCGCGCTTTTGACTGCCTGCACGATAGTCGCCAGCGATTCCTGCAGCGCTTCAAGCACTTCATTGGAGTTCAGGGTAAAGGCGCGTGGCACGCCCTCGGCCAGGTTGCGGCCGCGAACGTCGACTTCCAGCACTTCGCCACCGGGGAAAGCCACACCGATTTCCTGCTTGATGCGCTCGGCGGTGGACTCGCCAATCAGGCTGCCATAGTTACGGCGCACGTAGGTGACAATGGCTTCGTCGAAGCGATCACCGCCAACCCGGACCGACTCGGCATAGACCACGCCGTTCAGCGAGATCAGCGCGATTTCAGTGGTACCACCACCGATATCCACGACCATCGAGCCGCGCGCCTCTTCGACCGGCAGACCCGCACCAATCGCAGCAGCCATGGGCTCTTCAATCAGGAATACTTCACGCGCACCGGCGCCCAGGGCTGACTCGCGAATAGCGCGACGTTCTACCTGAGTGGATTTGCACGGCACACAGATAAGCACACGTGGGCTGGGCTGGATAAAGCTGTTTTCGTGCACCTTGTTGATAAAGTACTGCAACATCTTTTCGCAGACGCTGAAGTCGGCGATAACCCCATCCTTCATCGGCCGGATTGCCTGAATATTGCCCGGTGTGCGACCCAGCATGCGCTTGGCGTCGGTACCTACGGCGACAACACTCTTCTGGTTGCCATGGGTGCGAATGGCCACAACGGATGGCTCATTCAGAACAATGCCGCGGTCGCGGACATAGATAAGTGTGTTGGCTGTGCCCAGATCGATGGACAAATCACTGGAGAACATGCCACGAATTTTTTTGAACATGCGGTAAGTACACCCTGATACGCGTGGGTTAATCGTAGAAGAAACACTGATAAACTACCTGTCTTGAATACGGGCCGTCCTCACCAAGACTGTCTGAGGCGATATGACCGGCTGGCCACTCTAATACGCAGGTAACTGATCGGTACTTCCGGAAGTGTCGCAACTCTAACAACGGCGGGGTTTTTGGGCAAGGCGCGTCTGTGGTAAATTCGCCCCTTTGTCTTGATTTCCGCGACAAAATCACCTTATGTCAAACACATCGGGTACATTCAGGCGCATTGCCCCCCGCTTCACGGAGAACAGCACATGGCATTAGACCGCAATGAGGTGGAAAAGATCGCCCACCTGGCCAGAATAGCTCTGAATGAAGAGGATATTCCCGCCACCACGGCGAAGCTCTCGGGCATTCTTGACCTGATCGACAAAATGCAGGCAGTGAACACTCAGGGTATCGCGCCCCTGGCCCATCCGCTGGAAACCACCCAGCGTCTGCGCAGTGATCAGGTGACCGAAACCAATCATCGCGACGCCTATCAGGCCATCGCCCCAGCGACTGACGAGGGCCTGTACCTGGTGCCCAGAGTTGTTGAATAACGTTATCGCATAAAGTGTTATCCAAGCGCTGCACTCGCCAAGACACGAGAAGAACTCCCCATGCATGAGAAAACCCTGGCCGAACTGTCACAGGCCCTGCACAACAAGTCGGTCTCCAGCGTCGAGCTGACCGAACATTACCTCAAACGCATCGAGCAGTTTGATGGCACGCTTAACAGCTTCATTACCGTAGCGCCCGAGCTGGCCCTGAGCCATGCCCGCGCTGCGGATCAGCGCCTGGCCGATGGCAGCGCCACTGCGTTGACCGGTATCCCCCTGGCGCACAAGGATCTGTTCTGCACCCAAGGCCTGCGCACCAGCTGCGGCTCGAAGATGCTCGACAACTTTATTGCGCCCTATGAGTCCACCGTCACCGCCAACTTTATCCAGGCTGGTGCGGTGACCCTAGGCAAGACCAACCTGGACGAGTTCGCGATGGGCTCGTCGACCGAATCCAGCTTTTATGGCTCCACGCGCAACCCCTGGGACACCGAGCGCGTCCCCGGCGGTTCCTCCGGCGGCTCGGCCGCTGCGGTGGCGGCGCGCCTGTGCGCGGCAGCCACGGGGACCGACACCGGCGGCTCGATCCGTCAGCCGGCTGGATTCACCGCACTGACCGGCATCAAGCCGACCTATGGCCGCGTGTCTCGCTGGGGCATGATTGCCTACGCCTCCAGTCTGGATCAGGGCGGCCCGATGGCACGCACCGCCGAAGACTGCGCGTTGATGCTACAAGTGATGGCCGGATTTGATGCCAAGGACTCGACCAGCGTCGACCAGCCCGTCGCGGATTACAGCGCCAGCCTGAATGACTCGCTCAAGGGGCTGCGCATTGGCCTGCCCAAGGAATACTTTGCTGGCGGCCTGGATGCGGCAACGGCCGACGCCATTGATGCAGCGGTCAAGCAATTCCAGGCGCTGGGCGCCGAGGTCAAGGAAATCAGCCTGCCGAATGCCGAGTTGGCGATCCCAGCCTATTACGTTATCGCGCCAGCTGAGGCTTCCTCCAACCTGTCACGTTTTGACGGCGTGCGCTTTGGCTACCGCTGCGATGACCCGGCGGACCTGACCGATCTGTACAAGCGCTCGCGCGGTGAAGGCTTTGGCGCCGAGGTCAAGCGCCGCATCATGGTCGGCGCCTACGCGCTGTCCGCCGGTTACTACGATGCCTATTACCTGCAGGCGCAGAAGATCCGGCGCCTGATCAAGAACGACTTTATCGCCGCCTACGAGCAGGTTGATGTGATCCTCTGCCCCACCTCACCGACCCCGGCATTCAAGATTGGTGAAAAGATTGATGACCCGGTCAGCCTGTACCTGACCGACATCTATACCATTACTGCCAACCTCGCCGGCGTACCTGGCATCGCACTGCCTGCCGGCTTTGCCAACGGCCTGCCCCTGGGCATGCAGTTGCTCGGCCCATACTTCAGTGAGGCGCGCCTGTTGAATATCGCGCACCAGTATCAGCAGGTTACCGACTGGCACAGCCGCACGCCGGCCGGCTACTGAGAGGATTGAGAACAGACTATGCAATGGGAAATCGTAATCGGGCTGGAAATCCACGCCCAACTGACCACCGCTTCGAAAATCTTCTCCGGTAGCGCCATCGCCTTTGGTGCCGAACCCAATACCCAGGCCAGCCTGATCGACCTGGGGATGCCCGGCACCCTGCCGGTGCTGAACGCCCAGGCGGTGCGCAATGCGGTCAAGTTCGGCCTGGCGATCAATGCCGAGATTGGCATGACCAACGTGTTCGCGCGCAAGAACTACTTCTACCCTGACCTGCCCAAGGGCTACCAGATCAGCCAGATGGATCTGCCGATTGTCGGCAAGGGCTTTCTCGACATCACCCTGGACGACGGCAGCATCAAGCGGGTTGGCGTAACCCGCGCGCATCTGGAAGAGGATGCCGGCAAGAGTCTGCACGAAGACTTCCAGGGCATGAGCGGTATCGACCTGAACCGTGCCGGAACGCCGTTGCTGGAGATTGTCTCCGAGCCCGACATGCGTAGCGCCAAGGAAGCCGTGGCCTACGCCAAGACAGTGCACTCGTTGGTGCGTTATCTGGGCATCTGCGACGGCAACATGGCCGAAGGCTCGCTGCGTTGCGATTGCAACGTGTCCATTCGCCCCAAGGGCCAGGCCGAGTTTGGCACCCGCTGCGAGATCAAGAACGTCAACTCGTTCCGCTTTATCGAGAAGGCGATCAATACCGAAGTGCAGCGTCAGATCGAACTGATCGAAGACGGTGGCAAGGTGGTCCAGGAAACCCGCCTGTATGATCCTAACAAGGACGAGACGCGCTCCATGCGCAGCAAGGAAGAGGCTAACGACTACCGCTACTTCCCTGATCCCGACCTGCTGCCAGTGATCATCGAGCCGGCCTTTGTTGAAGAAGTACGGGCCGAGCTGCCGGAACTGCCGCAGCAGAAGCGTGAGCGCTTTGAAAGCCAGTTCGGTCTGTCCGCCTACGATGCCAGTGTGCTGGCGGCCCAGCGCGAACTCGCCGACTACTTCGAAGCGGTGCAGCGCACCTGTGGCGATGCCAAGCTGGCGGCGAACTGGGTGATGGGCGACCTGTCCAGCCTGCTGAACAAATCGGATCTGGATATCGAGCAGTCGCCGGTCAGCGCTGAACAACTGGGCGGCATGATTGCACGCATAATGGACAACACCATTTCCGGCAAGATCGCCAAGATGGTCTTTGAGGCCATGGCCGCCGGCGAAGGCAGCGCCGATCAGATTATCGAGAGCAAAGGCCTGAAACAGGTTACCGACACGGGCGCCATTGAAGCTATGCTTGATGAAGTGCTGGCGGCCAATACCGAACAGGTAGAGCAATATCGCGCCAGTGATGAAAACAAACGCAGCAAGATGTTCGGCTTCTTTGTTGGCCAGGCCATGAAAGCGTCCAAGGGCAAGGCCAATCCGCAGCAAGTGAACGAGCTGCTACGCCAGAAGTTGCAGGGCTGAAACTGTGCGGCAACGGCGGTGTCTATGTGACCGTTCGTTGCCGTTTGCCTTTCGGAGAGTTGTCATGCACTGGATTGCCCTGCTGACGGTACCCCTAATGCTTTTCGTCACTCCGGTGGCGATGGCCGATATCAGCGATGCCGCCGAAGACATCGAGGACGCGATCTGGCAGGAAACCGGCCGTGCGTCCTTTTATGCAGCACGCCTGCATGGCAGGCATACCGCCAACGGTGAGCGCTACGACCAGACCGAGCTCACGGCAGCGCACCCCAGTCTCGCCTTCGGCACCCGGGTATGCGTGACCAACCTCTATAACGGCCGAGATACCGTGGTGCGCATCAATGATCGCGGGCCTTTCACCGGCAATCGCGTAATTGATCTTTCCCGCCAGGCTGCAGTGGAGCTGGATATGGTCCGCCGCGGCGTCGCCCGGGTCAGGCTCTCCCTCTGTGATGATGATGCAGACTCCTGAGATAACTGAAGGCAGATTGACATTGGTTGCTTAGGCACCTCTTGGCCAACTGAGGGTCTATACTGCATCCGGCATATCACCAGAAGGCATCCCACTATTCTTATACTAATGCTGCCATCGGCACTCGCATCCCTACGCACCTCCCTACCACCGGCACAGCTCGCAGCCCTGGATCCTCACTCTGCCAAACAGATAAAAGGACGGCACCATGTCTGACACCTCGACAACTGGCAACACCCCCGAAAAGAAACGTCTCTGGAACAACACCATCCTGGTCCCGGTGTTCGCCCCTGCGGTGATCATCACGCTGCTGCTGGTGATCGGCACCGTCAGCAACCCGGAACTGGCGGGCGAAGCTTTCAGCAGCACGCTTGCTTACATCACCACCACGTTCGGCTGGTTCTACATGCTGGCGGTGGCGATGTTCCTGATTTTCATTGTGGTGATTGCCTTCAGCAAATGGGGCAGCATCAAACTGGGGCCAGACCACTCCGAGCCGCAGTACAGCTTCCCGGCCTGGTTTGCGATGCTGTTCTCAGCCGGCTACGGTATTGCGCTGCTGTTTTTTGGTGTGGCCGAACCGGTATTGCACTACGCCGCGCCCCCAGCTGGCGCCGCTGAAACAGTTGATGCCGCCAAGCAGGCGATGCAGATCGCGTTCTTCCATTGGGGCTTCCATATCTGGGCGATTTACGGCCTGGTCGGCCTGGTTCTGGCCTATTTTTCCTTTCGCCACGGCCTGCCATTATCAATGCGTTCTGCACTTTATCCGCTGATTGGCGATCGCATTTATGGCCCGATCGGCCACACCGTGGATGTCTTCGCGATCCTCGGGACCCTGTTCGGTATCGCTACCACCCTGGGCCTGTCGGTTTCACAGATCAACGCTGGCTTGAACTATTTATGGCCGAGCATCCCGGTCAATATCACGGTGCAAATCATTGCCATTGCCGTCATTACCGCTCTGGCGTTGATTTCGGTGGTTGCCGGTCTGGACAAGGGCGTGAAGAATCTGTCGATTCTGAACATGGTACTGGCGGTAGCACTGATGACCTTCGTCTTCGCCGTCGGGCCATCCATCATGATTCTGGAAACCTTTTTGCAGAATACCGGCAGCTATCTCAACAATATTGTTGAGCGTACCTTCAACCTGCAGGCCTATAGCCGCAGCGACTGGATCGGCAACTGGACGCTGTTCATCTTCGGCTGGACTATCGCCTGGGCACCCTTTGTCGGGCTGTTTATTGCCAAGATCAGCCGCGGCCGCACCATTCGCCAGTTCGTCATGGGCGTGATGCTGGTGCCGACCATTTTCACCTTCCTGTGGTTCTCGATCTTTGGTGATACCGCACTGCACCTGATCATGAACGAGGGTTATACCGCGCTGATCACCGAAGTGCAGAACGACACAGCCATTGCGCTGTTCAAACTCTTTGAGCGCCTGCCGCTGACGTCGATTGTCTCCTTCATCACGGTGATTCTGATCATCACCTTCTTTGTCACGTCCTCCGACTCCGGCTCGCTGGTCATCGACTCGCTCGCCTCCGGCGGCGCGATGCACACGCCAGCCTGGCAGCGCGCGTTCTGGGCCATTCTCGAAGGGGTGGTAGCGTCGGTACTGCTGTTGGCTGGCGGTCTCAGTGCACTGCAAACCATGACCATCGCCAGTGCGCTACCGTTCTCGATCATCATGATCATCGCCGCTATCGGTATGTGGCGAGCGCTCGTGATCGAAGGTCATCGCGATCAGAGCCTGCTGCATCCCATGCAGACCAGCCGGCACAGCACGGGTAACCCGACCACCGCGTGGAAAAAGCGCCTCGCCGGGATCGTCAACTTCCCGAACAAGACGCAGGTGGAGGGCTTTATCAATGGCGTGGCGCTGGAAGCCATGCGCGGCTTGCAGCAAAACATGGTGGAACAGGGCTGGAACGCTGAGGTGCAGGCTGACACCGAGCATGGCCGGGTCTATATCGAAATCGTCAAGGAAGGCGAATTGGACTTTATCTACGACATCCGCATGCGCGAGTATGCCCGCCCCAGCTTTGCCTTTCCGCAGATGAGCCGCCCCAACGGCGCTGAAGAGCTCTATTACCGCGCAGAAGTATTCCTGCGTCGCGGTGGGCAGACCTATGATGTGTATGGCTACGATCAGCAGGAATTGATCGGTGATATTCTCGACCACTTCGAGAAATACCTGCACTTCCTGCACATATCCCCCGGCAGCCTGCCGTGGAATATGGCCGAGCATGACGAGATGCTGCACGACGTACCGGTGGACAAACCCGCCACCTGAAATGGAAAAGCCCGATCAGCTTGCACCGATCGGGCTTTTTTAATCCTGCCTTGCTTGCTGGCTTATTGCTGTAATACGCGCACGATCTCAGGATCCCGGAACACCCGTGTCAACGCATCACTCATCACTTCGGTGACCAAACGGGTATTGGTCGCCTGGTTTGGTGCGTAGCCAAAGCGGTGATTGGCGGACGCGCCGTAACGGCCCTGGTACTGCTTGTTCATCCCTCGCGCTTCGGCTGCGAAGGTGGCGCCGATATCCGCTTCAGTGACATAGGTAGTTGACGTGGGCGACTGATAACGCAGTTCTGCCAGGCTGACGGTCAGGCGATTGGCATTGGGCGTGCCTTCACCAACAACATTGAAGCCCAGTTGACGCAGTGACTGCTCCACCTGCTGCTTGATATAGGGCAGCGCCTGGTCGTTGATGGTCAGGTTACTCGAGTTGGGGTACATACCCCCGCGAGTGCCCAGCACCTTTGACTGCCGCGTGTCCTGAACGATCACCACCACCGGCTGAGCATTGGCTACCGGATTCAGCGGGACCTGCACCTGGGGCTGCACATTGAGCTGTTGCGGGCTGTGCGCGCAACCAACCAGAACCAGCGCGGCCCCAGCAATGGCCAGCATTGCCAGACGATTAAGCATATTCAACTCTCCTGAAAAATGATCAATTAAACTACGAAACAGCACCGATATTGGCAGATTGGACTCGCTCAGCATACGCTGGTTCCAGCCCGATGGGTGACCCGCTGACCATCACATTTCCGTCATATTGCGCGAGCATACTGGGCCCCTTAATGGGAGAACAGCCATGCTTCTATCACGATTTTTCAGACGTAACGCATCGCCAACCCGCTATTTTGCCCAACTCGACGCTCAGGATAACTGCCTGGCATTGTGGGCACTGGACTGCTCACCGGAGACCGGGCGCTGGGTTCAGGTGACCGAACTCAATCCACATTGGCTGGGTCGGCCTCTGCCTCGCGATGCGCGGGCGGCTATTCCTGCACCGGCGCAGCAACTGAGTGCCAGACAACGCTGGGTCAGTCCGTAGCCCCAGCGGACCTGAGTACCTCGACATAGGCCTCCGCCTGCGCATGGCCGCTGATGCTGTGCAAAAAGGTCTGGCCCTGTGCGTCAGGCGCATTCAGATCAAAACCTTCGGCTTTGAACATATCCAGAAAACGCTCAAAATCCTGCACGCGCAATCCACGGTAGGCACGGGTCAGAATATGCTGCTCCACTGACTCACCCGCATAGGGCCGGGCCTGCAAAAAAGCCGCTACCTGCTCATCGGTCATCGGCTCGCCAATCACCTTCTCTTTGTCTTTACGCACCCTTACCCCCTCTCTGCCAATTGCAAAGAGCGCATTGTACCCAGCCGGCACACCGCTCACTAGTCGCCGCCATGCACATCCGCCCAAATGGTGCCGTTGCCATAGAAGCGCGCCTGAACGAATGCCGGCTTAGCCTGCTCCAGCAGGCGCATAAGAGTGTCCAGATGGGCCAGCGGATACTCAATGTAGAGCGTCTGGCTCTGGCTATCGAGTCTGGCCGGGCGAGCCCTGCTGCCAGGTTCGACAAAGGCGATGCGCGCCTGATGCACCGGGCTGCCGGCGATCAGTGAGCGCCCCTCCAGAAACACCCAAACCCCTGATGACTGAGGTGTCGGCAGCGCATTGGGACGATACTCCGTGCCCAATGTCAGGCGGTATTTATCCACCTCGAAAAGCATCTGATCGGGCTTGTCCCGTCGCGCTGCGTAGAGGTCATCGGGCATGTATTGATCGTGCGGCAGACCGAGCGTATTAGCCATTGGTGCACTACTCAGCAGCGCGAGGAGTATGCTAACTAGGATCCTGGAGCCTATCGACATGCATTTCCCCTAAAGCAGACAAAGATCTGTTTTGGCATTCCTGTCCAACCTTGTCAATCCGGGACACCCATGGCCAGACCCTTTTCTTTCAAGCTACCGCTGTTCAGCGCTTTGCGCGAAAGCTTTCGTGAAGGCTACAGCCTGGCGACGCTGCGCGGTGACCTGCTGGCCGGCATAACCGTTGGCATCATTGCCATTCCGCTGGCCATGGCGCTGGCAATAGCGGTGGGCGTGGCGCCGCAGCATGGGCTGTATACCGGCATCGTTGGCGGGCTGATCATCGCCCTGGCCGGCGGTTCGCGCTTCAATATATCCGGTCCGACTGCCGCCTTTGTGGTGATCCTGCTGCCGATCACCCAGGCCTACGGGATCGGCGGGCTGCTTCTGGTGACCGGCATGTCGGGCATTATTTTGCTGACACTTGGCCTGGCGCGAATGGGCAGCCTGATTCAGTTCGTACCCTACCCGGTGGTCATGGGGTTTACCGCCGGGATTGGCATCGTTATCGCCACACTTCAAATCAAGGATTTCTTCGGGCTACAGAACGTCGGTCAGCATGAGAGTTACCTCGACCAACTACAGGCGCTGGCCTCGGCGCTCCCCAGCATTCAGTTAGGCGATACCCTGGTTGGGCTAGCGACGCTGTTGATTCTGATTGCATGGCCGTACCTCACACGGCGCGTCCCCGGCCACCTGGTGGCCCTGCTGGCGGGCAGCCTGCTAGCCGCGCTGCTGCTAAATTTCGGCCTGGAGGTCAGCACGCTGGGGTCGCGTTTCAGCTATGAACAGGACGGCATTACCCACGCCGGCATTCCACCCTTCGCGCCCCAGTGGCTGCTGCCCTGGACCTTGCCCGGCGCTGATGGTGTACCCCTGCAGGTCGATTTCAATCTGCTGCGGGAGTTGATGCCGTTCGCCCTGGCTGTCGCCATGCTGGGTGCCATCGAATCACTGCTGTGTGCACTGGTGGCCGACGGCATGGCCAATACCCGCCATGACCCGAATGCGGAATTGATGGGCCAGGGGCTGGGCAATATGGTGGTGCCGTTCTTCGGTGGTATTACCGCAACGGCGGCCATTGCCCGCACCGCTACCAGTGTGCGCTCAGGGGCGCGCACGCCCATGGCCAGCGTCTTCCACGCGCTGGTCATACTGCTTGCGGTAGTCCTGCTGGCAGATCTGTTCGCCTACCTGCCGATGGCCTCACTCGCCGCCATGCTGCTGATCGTCGCCTGGAACATGAGCGAGGTGCCCCACGTCCTGCACATGCTGCGCATCGGACCGCGCCAGGACGTGTGGGTACTGGTGATCTGCCTGGTGTTGACGGTGCTGTTCGACATGGTTCTGGCGGTCGGCGTTGGTCTGCTGTTGGCTTCAGTGCTGTTTATCAAGCGCATGGCAGACTTGAGCCAGGGCGCCAAGATCCCCCGGCAACAGCATCGCGCGCTGTCCGAACTGCCGGACAGTGTCGCCTTGTACCAGATCAACGGCCCGCTGTTCTTTGCCGCCGCTGACAAGGCGCTGAGCGCAATGAGCCGTTATGACGATCACATCCGCTTTCTGGCCATTGATATGCAGGCGGTGCCGAGCATGGATATGAGCGCTCTGGTGATGTTCGAAAAGGCCCTGAATGATCTGGCCCGGCGCGATATCAGGGTGTACCTGATCGGCGTCAACGCTTCTGTGCGCCTGAAGCTGAAACGTGCGGGTATAGGTGCACTGCAAGGCCAGCGACATTACGTGGCCAGCCCGGACCGGGCGGCAGAGTTGATTCGTCAGCAGTTGGCCAACGACGACGCTACCAGCGCCGCAGCCATAGGCTGAAGCGCTGGTAGCAGTAGCAGATCAGGCGCCGGGTATAGCGAAGATGCCATTGGCGTTGCGCCAATAGCCCTTGTAGTCCAGGCCAAAGCCAAAGATATAGCGGTCTACCACGTCCAGGCCGGTAAAGTCCGCGCGCATGCCCTTGTAGGCCTTGCGATCATGCTGTTTGTCGAGCAACACCGCAGTCAGCACCTGGGCAGCGCCCGCGTCGCGGCAATATTCGACAATCGCAGCCAGGGTATGGCCTTCGTCGAGAATATCGTCAACGATCAACACCGTGCGCCCTACCAGTGAATGCTCCGCCCGCGCTTTCCAGAACAACTCCCCGCCGGATAGCTTGTTGCGGTAGCGCGTGGCATGCAGGTAACCCACTTCCATCGGAAAATCCAGACGGGTGACCAGCTGCCCGGCAATCACCAGGCCGCCGTTCATGACGCTGTACACAATCGGATTGGCATCGGCCAGGGCTGTATTGATCTCCCCGGCCATGCGGTCCATGGCCGCCTGTATCTCTTGAGCAGTGAACAGACAATCGGCCTCGGCCTTGATTTTCCGAATGTGATCCAGATCGACGGACATGCAGTACTCCCGGTGGGTTCGAAGGCAGTGAAGGCTGCGCAAAATACTGATCTTGCTGTTCAAACGCAAGCAAAGCGCCGGTATTCAGGCGCACGGCGGATGACCGCAAACGGACATTAGTTTAGTCTATGGCCATTCTACGCGCCCCGCACGAGAGCCACGCCTGATGAATATCAAAGAAATACGTCACCCGCTGATCCGCCACAAGCTGGGTCTGATGCGCCGAGCCGATATCAGCACCAAGAATTTTCGCGAACTGTCCCAGGAAGTCGCCGCGTTGCTGACTTACGAAGCGACCAAAGACATGCCGATTGAGACCCAGCAGATAGAAGGCTGGTGCGGCACCGTGGAGGTGGAAAAACTGTCGGGCAAGAAGGTCACCGTGGTGCCTATTCTGCGCGCCGGTCTGGGTATGCTCGAGGGCGTGCTCAGCCTGATCCCCAGCGCCAAGGTCAGTGTTATCGGCCTGGTGCGCAATGAAGAAACGCTCGAAGCGGACACCTACCTGGAGAAGCTGGTCGGCGAGATGAACCAGCGTATGGCGCTGATTATCGACCCCATGCTGGCCACCGGCGGCTCCATGGTTGCGACCATCGACATGCTCAAACGCGCCGGCGCGCGGGAAATTCGTGCGCTGGTACTGGTCGCAGCGCCCGAAGGCATTGCGCGGGTCAACAAGCTGCATCCGGACGTACAGATATTTACCGCCTCGGTGGATGAGCGTTTGAACGAACACGGCTATATCATCCCCGGCCTGGGCGACGCCGGTGACAAGATCTTTGGCACCAAGCAGAAGGATATCCACTGATGCAGGCGGTCGAAACCACCGGATGGCGCACCGCACTAGCCGGCTCGCAGATGCTTTTCGTCGCCTTTGGCGCACTGGTACTGATGCCGCTGATTACCGGCATGGACCCCAGCGTTGCACTCTTTACCGCTGGCATTGGCACGCTGATATTCCAGTTCACCACCCAGCGGCAGGTACCGGTGTTCCTGGCGTCCAGCTTCGCCTTTATCGCACCGATTCTGTACAGCAATCAGACCTGGGGGCTACCGGCAACGCTGGGCGGCCTGCTGGCTGCCGGCGTAATGTATATCCTGCTTAGCCTGGCTGTGCGCCTGCGCGGCCCAGGATTTATCCAACGCATGCTGCCGCCCGTGGTCGTCGGCCCGGTCATTATGGTCATTGGTTTGGGACTGGCCTCCGTGGCCGTGAACATGGCTATGGGCAAAGCCGGTGATGGCAGCGCGCAGTTGGTCGAGTATTCAACCGCCATCATTATTTCCATGTCGGCCTTGGCGACCACCATACTCGTCGCCGTGTTTTCCAAGGGCATTTTCCGCCTGGTGCCGATCCTGGCCGGTGTGCTGGTGGGCTATGGCCTGTCCTGGGTGCTGGGGGTCGTCGACTTTGGCGCGGTAGGTCAGGCTCCGTGGATGGCCGTACCGAGCTTTGTAACACCCGAATTCAAGCTCGCCGCCATCCTGTTCATGATCCCGGTCGCCATCGCGCCCGCCATCGAGCATATCGGTGATGTACTGGCGATCGGTTCGGTCACCGGCAAGGATTACATCCACAAGCCCGGTTTGCAGCGCACCCTGCTCGGCGACGGCCTTGCTACCTCGGCGGCAGCCTGCTTCGGCGGCCCACCGAACACCACCTACTCAGAGGTTACCGGGGCGGTCATGCTGACCCGCAACTTCAACCCCAACGTGATGATCTGGGCTGCCTTTTTTGCCATTGGCCTGGCCTTTGTCGACAAGTTTGGTGCGGTGCTGCTCAGTATGCCGGTGCCGGTGATGGGCGGCATCCTTTGCCTGTTGTTCGGCTCGATTGCGGTCGTGGGGATGAACACACTGATCCGCCACCAGGTCGACCTCTCTCAGGCACGCAACCTGTGCATCGTCTCGGTCACGCTGGTATTCGGCATTGGCGGCCTGATCATTGGTAACGACAGTTTCAACCTGCAGGGCATCAGCCTGTGCGGTGTCGTCGCCATTATCATGAACCTGATCCTGCCGCAGACACCTGCAGAGACCGCCACGCCTACCGATACCGAGTAGGTCTCACAGCCCTAGCGACGCCAGCACCTGCTATCCGCTGGCGTTCGCTGCCCCACCTGATCAAGGCTGTACTCGGCACAGACGTCCCGCGCCATGATGCCACCCGGCACGGCGCGCGCGACCAGACGGTAGCTATCCGCTTGCAGTTCGGCACTGACCTCGAACAACGCCTGGCCCGCACCCGGACTCTGGGTCACCAACGCAGCGTTTCCTTCGTCGTAGGCGCCATGGCGGGTAAAATGCCGCTCCAGCAACTGGGCGTTCTCAAGCAACACGCTAGCGACTTCCGCGCGGCGAGTCTGCCTGACTTGCTCCTGGTAGGACGGGTAGGCAATGGCCGCAAGTATGCCTACCACCGCGACCACCAGCATCAGCTCTATCAGTGTGAAACCTGCGTGCCTTGTCATTACCATCCCTTACCATCCCTGTTTTTTCGGTCCACCGCTGTTTACATCAGTTGCCGCCACATCACCCGACTGAATCGGCAATTGGCGGCGCCGACTACCTGGTCTATCGCATCGGTGGCCGCAATGAGGTTGAACTCCTGGCCGCAGTAGACCAGACGACACTGCGGATCCCCGTCCTGGCAGACACAGGTATCGAACGCTGGATCGCATGGGCAAAATTCGCTTGTAGCATCACATCGGACTGGGCCAACAGGGTCTGGTGCTTCCACATCCAGCTCTTCGGTCCCGTCGGCAGGTTGGATCCTCGGGCGCTCCAGGATCACCAGATCGCCAGGCAAGCCACCTTCAACGCTGATACCGGCGATTAACGCATCATCGCTATCCACCACGCCGTCGTCATTGGTGTCCAGGGTGGCGACCTGCAACATGCCGCCGGAAAACAGATCAAGAGACATCAGCCAACCTGCCCCAGCGCTTTGGCAGGGGTCACCGTCATCCTTGATAAAACCGGTATTGAACAACACTCGCCCACCGCGTATCTGCAACTCGCGGGTTACCCGCTCACCCTGGGCGCGAGTACCCAGAATCAACGGCAGATACCAGCCGTCACTCCGCGGGCCATTCCAATGCACCCGGTGCTGGCTGACCGTTCTGAGCTGGCGGTTACCTGCACTGGACTCGCTGGTAATCTGCTGCGATTGCAAGGTGGCAGCGGTCAGATTGCCTTCGCCACCAGGGCGGTCCCATATCGCATAGACCGCCTGTAGCCGGGTATTCTGGCGGTCTTGGGCTTCCAGAAACTTGCCCGTGCCGAACACCACCATCCTGCCGCCCTGCGGGTGCTCAACCACCAATGGCTGCACGGTGATAGGCTGAGGGCCGCTTTCAGGCAATTCCGCGCTGAACAGCGGCGCGCCATTCAGCGCGACACCCCAGTCAGCGGGCTCACCTTGCAGATCAAACTTCCATAAGCGGCCCTGCAGATCGCCGGCGTAAGCGGCAATGGCATCACCCAGGCTATTGGTTACCAGTTGCGGAGCCGACAGGCCGTTGCCTGACGCGGAATCAGCGCCGGGCGCCGGGATGCTTTTGATCAATACGCCATCGCTGAGGCGGATGACATATAACATCGGCTGCCCTGAAGCGCCACCATAACCATTGCCGACGATCGCCACTTGCTCGCCGTTCAACTGGGCGATGGCCGGCTTGCCATAAATGAAGCCCAGTTCGGCAAAGCCACTGGTTGCCGGGGTAATCTCCCAGAGCCCGCCCAGCGCCGAGTTGCCTACGGATTCATCGAACAGTCTTACCGCAAACAGCGCTCGCCCACCCGCCCCCATGCCCGCTACCGCCAGCGTCGACCAGGTTCCGTTGATCTGGGCATCGGCAAGCACAATAGGTCCATCAACACCCGAAACATGTTCCCCCTGAGATGGATACGCCCTGGCTCTGCGCCCCAGAGCCGCGTGCGCACTGGCGGGCAAAAATGCCAACTGATGCTCGCCAGAGTCGGCTGCCAGCACATGCAAAAAGCCGTCATTGGACCCCGCCAGCAGCATCGAGCGCATCTGGCTGCGCTTGCCAGTCAGATAGTCGGCGTAACCAGGCAAGCGTCTGGAGGCCAGCACAGCGCCCGGATTAGCCAGGACCAATGAGGAGTTGATGACATCGCCGAGCAGCCGATCCCGGGTTCGATACCCGCTGATCTCGGCACCCCTACTCCAGTCCAGCAGCGCCTGACCCGAGTGAGCATCAGCGGCCTGCTGATCAAGCAAGGCTTGCTGATGGGCCGTCAGGCGCGCGTAGGCGCTCGCATCCAGGCTGATAGCGGCACCCGGTGTATTGCCTTGCGGCAGTCGCCAGGTCTGATAGCGCGCCGACGAATTGGCCGTCACTGTGTCGTCCGTCGTCCAGATCGCATTCTCTGCCGCATACCCAGTCTGGCCCTGGGCATCAATGCTCAATGCTTCCAGCGCACCACTCCAGTCACTGGGGTCATAACGGGAACGGAAGAATCTGGCACCGACCGCCAGTTCCGGACCGCTGGCGACCCCGCCACCGCCAGACGCCGGAGTGGCATTGATGTCGCGAAGGGCGGCGTTGAGCGCAGCGCTCAGTTGCTCCCGATTCGACGCGGTGTAGTATTGCCCTCCTCCGGCGCGCGCCACCTGCTCAAGCCGCGCGTCATTCAGGGCAAAACCCAGCGTATAGGTGCGCATGTTCTGCTGCGGAAAATCGGTGGCGTCCCAACTGATACCCGCCGCGTCGGTGGTTACACCCGGCCTTGTGCTATTGCGCAGATCAATCTCGTAAGCAAAGCGCGCGATATCATCGAGATAGAAGCGGCTGCCCTCGATGTCCAGCGAGCCTCCGGTGCTATCCCCAACATCATCACCGTCCCAGTTCGGCAAGTTGATCGAACCCGCTACTCGAGGATTGTCTATATCCGGCTCGATCAGCGCATTGCCCGGAAACTCGGAATCGTAGGTCGGCAGGCCGTCAGTAAGAATCAGACCGACGTTACTCTGGCAGCGGTATTCGATCGGGCTGGTAAACTGCTCCCGCTGCGATTCGCTGCGCGACTGCGGATAGAACGCGCGCATCCCCCGCAGGTAGCGCGTGACTTCGTAGTAGGTTTCAGCCAGGGGTGTATAGGTATAGGCCGAGGCATGAGTGCTGGGGTTGATGGCGTCCAGTTCGCTGATAAGCGCGTCGAACCGTGCATTACCTAGGCTACTGTCAGAGGAGATATCCCCGACCTCCACCAACAAACGTCCGCCCGGCGCGTTGCGATTGGCGCCAGCACCTTCGGTGTCGCGGAAGCTGAACAAGCCAAACCGTACCGAACGGTTATTACTGATCACCTCCTTGGCCACCTCCCGAGCAATGTTCAAACGGGTTTCACCGTTGATGCGATTGATAACCATGCTGGAGGAGTTATCGAAAACCATGACGACATTGGGCGGCACCGCCGATGCGGACAGAACCGGCCCACTGAGCGGCGTGAACCCTGCCTGCGCAGGCAGCGCCAGCAGTAAGGTCAATACGGCGCCCATGCTACCGGCCCAGATCTTTCTGGCCAGGCCGCGCGGTTCAGACAGCGTAATGGACATAAATACCTTCCAGCACCGTGCGAGTAGAACCTCTGAAACTTACCACCACGACACGATACAGATTGCCCGGCCCTTCATAAGGGGGGTCGGCGTTCAAGATATTGGCTGGCGCCAGCGCCTGACCCAGGGCGGTGATGCGATACCAGACCTGCATCTGGTTGGTATCGACAGAAGCTGGTATCTGCACCCAGCCTGGGCCCGGCGCACCAGAAGCATCTATGTCGAACAGGGCCGGCGGGAGCGCGCAGTCCGCGCCGTGACAGGGTAGAGGCAACGGCTTGTTGTCACCCGCGGCCTGGGCAAGCTGCCGAAAGATCAGCTGTAATCCCGCTTCTGCTGCCTGCAAGCTGTCGTTCTTGTGCTTGGTGTTGGCCGCCATGCGCTCCTGATGGGTCGCAGAAGTGATGCCGGTCACGCTGACCAGGGTCAGCAGCAACAGAAATACCAGACTGAAGATCAGCGCCGAGCCTGCCTGGAGGCTACGTCTGTGGGAATAGCTATGGCTGTGGCGGATTCGCATTTTCGCACTCCATTGCGATCAATCAATTCGGTTACGCAGGGCAACGACCTGCTTGAAACTCTGCGCCTTCACATTGCCCTGCTCCGGGTTGGCCGGCAGATCACTGAGCTGCAGCTTCAACTTGACGCTGCGAATGCGCTGAACCTCACTGGCGGCCACTTCACTGACGTAAGCGCCGCTGACTTGTCGATCTGTTGCGCTGGCAGCCAAGCCGAAACTCAACGAAAGGTTACTGATACCTTCCAGCAACGTCTGGTAATTACCTACACCGTTGGACCTGACCTGCAGCGCATGGGCGTTGAGCCGATACTCGACCTGACGCAGGGGAATAACCACGTCGCCAGGCCGCACCGGCAGATCCTCGGAACTGGAGATGCGCAGGTCCTCAGTGTCGCGACAATTGCTGACGATCAACCAGCGGGCGCCGTAATCTCCGGGCCGCCGGGTGGTTGGCGCGTGGAAGGAGTCGTTGGTGGGAACCGCGGTAATCAGTGTCAGATGGCTTTGGGCAGGCCCTGGCGAATAACTGATCGGCGTTTGCAGAGCAGCCGGAATAGTACTTTGCATGCTGGCTGGCAACCGGCCCAGATCAAGGCAGCCATAGGCATCCAGCATCCGCAGCTCCTGACTCAGGCGACCCAGCAGGTAGCGCGCATCCTCCTGCAGTGTGGCAGCCGCCCGCTGGACGACGAAGGATTGCTTGCTGGCGAGAAATACCTGCACCACGCCAAGCACCAACACCAACCCAAGCGCCAGCGCGATCAACAGCTCGACCAGCCCAAAGCCGGATGATCGCAGGTACTCGCCCCGAGTTCTGGCGCGCAGCAACCCTTGGGGCAGGCGCATCAACGGATCACCGAGGAAATAACAAAGCGGGTCGGCTCATCGCCCGCGACGATCCTCGCCTCCGACCAACTGACCGAAATGGTCGCCCGGTCACCGCTGACGGCAATGTCGCCAGCGCCCCGAGGCAGGCGGCAGGTAACCGCCTCGATAAAATCCGCCAGATCGCGCGAAGCCATGCTGACTCCGCCGCTCACGCCTTGACCGGCCGTGCAGTCTCCAGGCACCGAGGACGTTGCATAATCCTCAAGCAGCCCGGCGTTGGCGCGCATGCGATCCAGCAGATCACTGGCAATCAGACTGGCCTGGGTGCTGTAACCGGCACTGGCATTGTAACGAAGGGCATTGAGTTGCAGGGTGGCGGCGCCGAGCACGCCCACCGCCAACACCAGAACGGCGATCATTACCTCCAACAGGCTCACGCCGCGCTGACAGAAGCGCGGGCCGCTGCAGGAAAAACCTCTGGGGTATCGATGTGGACGCGTCCTGGCGTGCATGATCGTGCAGTCCCTTGCTACGCACGCCGGCGGCTCATAGTGGCGTGCGCAGGCGTAAGTTGTGTACTGGCTATCCTGTACACACTACGACAGGGCTATCGGGTTGCGGCCCAAACTAGCGGCTGAAACCCGCACTGAAAATCACCCAAAAGGGTGAGATAAAACTTGCGCACCTCTTTGCGCGCAAACAAAAGCCCTTTTAAAAACAACTATTTAGCCTGAGAAAGCTTTCAAACCATCGGCCAACTGGCCGATAATCCGTTGTCTCGCTTCACGGCTACCCCAGGCCGAATGCGGGGTGATCACCAGATTCGGAATATCGTCCGCCAGCAGCGGATTGCCGTTAACGGGAGGCTCCACGCTCAGCACATCACAGGCGGCGCCGCCAAGGTGCCCGCTGCGCAGACTGTCGACCAGTGCCTGCTCATCGACCATACCGCCGCGCGCCGCATTCACCAGCAGGCTGCCGGGTTTCATCAGGGCCAGTGCCTGGGCATCAATCATGTTGCGCGTCTGCTCGGTCAGCGGGCAATGCAGGCTGAGAATATCTACCTGGGGCAACAGCTCCGCCAATTCCGGGCGACCCGGATGCGGCCTGCCCGGCAATGAGCCGGCAATCACCCGCATACCGAAGGCCTCGGCCAATCGGCCGACCGCCTGCCCCAATTCGCCAAAACCGAGAATACCCAGCGTCTTGCCGGATAGCTCGGCGATCGGGTAGTCCAGCAGGCAGAACTGGCTGCTGCGCTGCCATTCACCGTCTTTTACTGCCTGGCGATAGGATTCGAAGCGCGTAATCAGCACCAGCATCAGCATCAGCGAATGTTGCGCAACTGCCGGGGTGCCATAGGCCTGGCAATTGCGCACCTGGATGCCCAGCCGTTCGGCTGCTTGCAGGTCGATATTGTTCATGCCGGTAGCGGCCACCAGAATCAAGCGCAGTTCGGGATTGCTCTGCATAGCCGCTTCGTCGATAACGACCTTGTTGGTAATTACCACGGAACGTCCGGCAATACGCTCCTGCACCTGTTCTGGCGACGTGCTCGGGTACGCCTTGAAATCGGCAGCGTGTTCGCGCAATGCATTGATATCCAGGTCGTCCTTGTCCAGGGATGCGAGGTCGAGAAATACAACGGAAGGGGAATTATTCATGCGGACTGTATCTGTTTGGCTGAGGAATCAGCCTCTAGAATGGCGACTTTAACGGAGTGCGTCCATGTATCTGAACGAATTTCTTCTGGTTGCGCTGGTGCATTTGCTCGCGGTAATGAGTCCGGGACCGGATTTCGCCGTGGTCATTCGCAACAGCGTAGGTGCAGGCCGCCAGGCCGGACTCATGACCGCATGCGGGGTCGGCTGCGGAATTTTGGTGCACGTTACCTACTCATTGCTAGGCATCGGGCTGATCGTGTCGCAGTCTGCCTGGTTGTTCAATCTGCTCAAGCTTGCTGCAGCAGGCTACCTGTTCTACCTCGGCATCAGAGCCCTAGGTTCAAAGCCACAGGCATTGGGTGCGGAACTGGCAGAGCGACCAGCATTAACCATGCGCAAGGCGTTCACCAACGGTTTTATAACCAACGGCCTGAATCCCAAGGCGACACTGTTCTTTCTGTCACTGTTTACCCTGGTCATCAGCCCCCACACCCCTGTAGGTGTGCAGGCGCTTTACGGTCTCTATCTGGCCGTGGCCACTGCGGGTTGGTTCTGTCTGGTAGCCTTACTGTTCAGCCACAGACGCGTGCGTCAGGGCTTTAGCCGACTTGGACACTGGTTTGATCGTTTGATGGGTGCAGTCCTGATCGGGCTTGGCCTGCACCTGGTATTGAGCGAGTGGCTGAAGCGCGGACCTCAGCCACTCTGACCCTTCAGGCAGCGCTGGGTTCGGTATTGCACCAGTGCGCCAGGGTGTCGATCCACTGGGGGTGATCATTCAGGCAAGGCACCAATACCAGCTCCTCGCCGCCAGCCTCGATAAACTGCTCCCGGGCTCGGTCACCGATTTCCTCCAGGGTTTCGATGCAATCGGCAACGAAGGCCGGACACATTACCAGCAGGCGCTTTACGCCCTGCGCCGCCAGCTCGTCAATCCTGGCTTCGGTATAGGGCTCGATCCACTTGTCTTTGCCTAGGCGCGACTGAAAGGCCAGCGACCACTGGTCGTCACGCAAGCCCATACGCTCAGTGAAAGCGCGCGTGACAGAAACGCACTGCGCCCGATAGCAGGTCGCGTGCGCCGGTGAAGGGCGGTCACAACAGTCCGGAAAATTCAGACAATGGGATTTTGTCGGATCGGCCTTGCGCAGGTGGCGCTCGGGCAAACCATGGTAGCTGAACAGCAGGTGATCAAAACCTTGCTCCAGGTGCGGCGCTGCACTGGCTACCAAGGCATCGATATAGCCAGGCTTGTCATGAAAGGACGAGACGATGGTCAGCTTGATGTCCAGTTTGTGCTCGGCGACCACGCGCTGTGCTTCAACGATGGAAGTAGTCACTGTACTGTCGGCAAACTGCGGGTATTGAGGCATGAACAGCACCTCTTTCACGCCAGGGCGCGCAGCCAATGCCAGCAAGCCGCTTTCGATAGACGGCTGACCGTAGCGCATGGCCAGCTCCACTGGCATGTCAAGCCGAGCCTGCAACGCTTGCTGCACACGCTGGCTGATCACCACCAGCGGCGACCCACCCTCCCACCAGATGGACGCGTAGGCAGCGGCAGATTGCTTGGGGCGCAGTAGCAGGATAAGCCCCACCAGCAAGCGCCGTACCGGCCAGGGCAGATCAATGACATAGGGGTCCATCAGGAACTGGTTGAGATAACGGCGCACATCAGCCACTTCCGGGCTGGCAGGGGAGCCCAGGTTGGCAAGCAAAACCGCGCGATCAGACATCAATTACTCCTCAGGTTTTAACAACGTCGGCCAGGGCCGCTTCAAGATGGTCAAATTGGAACACATAGCCGGCTTTTTTCAACTTCTCGGGCACCGCATTCTGCCCGGTCAGCAGCAGCCCGGCCATCTCGCCCAGCGCCGCCTTCAATACAAAACCGGGCAAAGGCATGAACGCCGGACGCTTGAGCGCAGCGCCCAGAGTCTTGGCAAACTCGCGGTTGGTCACAGGATGGGGTGCGGTCGCATTGAACGCCCCTTTGCATTGGTTCTGCAGTAATAGAAAGTGGATAATGCCGAGCATGTCGTTGAGATGCACCCAGGGCATGTATTGTTTCCCGGAGCCTATCGGCCCGCCCAGGCCAAGCTTGAAAGGCGGCAAGAGGCGGCGCAGAAATCCGCCATCTGGTGCGACTACCAATCCGGTGCGTAACAGGCAAACGCGAACGCCGTAAGCGGCAGCACGCTTGGCCGCTGCCTCCCAGGCATCACACAAGGTGTGCGTGTATTCGGCGTGCGCGGGGCTAGCCTCAGTGATGCGTTCAGCGCCCCCATCGCCATACCAACCCACTGCCGAACCGCTGATCAATACCCCAGGTTTTACAGGTTGCGCGCCAATCCAGGCCACCAACTGCTCCGTCAGCGTCACCCGACTGGCCCACAGAGCCGCCTTGCGTTTCGCGGTCCAGGGTTTATCTGCGATGGGCTCACCCGCCAGATTGATCACGGCCTCAACGGGCTGTCCCTGCAGCTCCTCCAGTGTCCCGATGCCCTGGACTGTTGCGCCGCAGCGAGCCTTGACCTTAGGCGGATTCCGACTCCAGACTGTCACCTGATGGCCGTCTGCAACAAGCCGGCGACAGAGTGCACTTCCGATAAGGCCGGTTCCACCGGTGATAAGTATGTGCATGGCGACTCCGTAGGATGAAATTTAAAGCGGTGCACTGAGCTGCCCTGGCTGTGCCTGCAGCGCAACCTGGATAGGCTCAGCATAGCAGCCAACGTCCAGGGCAAAACGCCGCCACTCACAGGCGGACGATGCTATACAGGCTTTCATTAATGTACAAGTTAAGTAGAATAGAGCTTGATTAACGACACCAGGTCAGGACAAACCGATATGACGCACGCTCTCACAATTGCCATCATAGGCGCGGGCATGGCCGGCATCAGCGCAGCCAACGCTCTGACTGCCGAAGGCCATGCCGTTACCCTGTTCGATAAAAGCCGCGGCAGTGGTGGACGCATGAGCAGCAAGCGTACCGAGTTTGGTGATATGGACATGGGCGCGCAGTATTTCACCGCGCGGGATTCGCAGTTTCGTCAAGCGCTGCGTAACTGGCTGGATGATGGCTGGGTGATGGAGTGGAACCCGGCGATGTACGTCTTTGACGAGCAAGGCCTGCACACCTCAAGTGATGAACAGCAACGCTTCGTCGGCAACCCGCGCATGACCGGGCTATCTCGCCAGTTGCTCAGCGGGCTAAACCTGGTCAGCGAGACACGCATTGCCCAACTGAGCCAGAATGATCAGAATCACTGGACCCTGATTGACGATCAGCAGAACCGGCATGGCCCCTTCGACCGGGTTATTGTCGCCACGCCAGCGCCACAGGCCGTTGCGCTGCTTGATCACACCCCCCAGTTGGCCCATACCACAGCGCAGGTAGCCATGGACCCAGGCTGGACCCTGGCCCTCGCCTTCAGCGAGCCACTGACCACGGCGATCGAGGCCTGCTTTGTCAGAACCGGGCCGCTGGACTGGATCTCGCGCAACAGCAGCAAGCCTGGCCGCAACGGTCAGGACAGCTGGGTTCTGCAGTCCACTCCGCAATGGGCACTGGCGCACTTGGAAGCCGACAAGGCGGAGATCTCCCGGCTGATGCTCGACGCCTTCAGCCAGGTCATTGGTAGCACGCTGCCACAGCCCGCCTTTGAACATGTACACCGCTGGCTGTATGCCCGCCCGGCAACAGCCTGCCAATGGGGCGCGCTGGCAGCGCCGGAAAAAGGCCTTTATGTATGCGGTGACTGGTGCCTTGGCGGACGTATTGAAAATGCCTGGCTGAGCGGCCTACAGGCAGCTCGCACCTTGATGGACAAGCGATGAATCAGATCAACCCGAGAAAATTGCTGCTCTCGAAATGGACCTCCATCCGGCCAGTAAATCGGGAAAAGCACTTTATCGTTATCGAGTGCCAGGTAGATGAACAGGACGAGGTCGTTAGCGTAGACCTTCAGGCCGTACTGACCCAGCGCAGCCAGCGGCTGCCCTGGAATGCCTTGCAGGACGCCGATATCTGGCTGCCAGGCTGGCGCTGAGCGCTGAATCGACAACGCACAATACTTGTACAGATCCCGAACTGGTGTACACTATTTCTTATACAGAGAACTGATGCTGTATAAGCAAGGAGTTGCCATGTTCCCGCCCTGCCACCCGATTGAACAGCACTTGCCTGGCCGGCTACACGTCAGCGTGGCGCCCTCATGAATACCCTTCCCGACACTCTGCTACCCATCAGAGAGGTATCGCGGGTGACCGGCGTCAACGCCGTTACTCTGCGCGCATGGGAGCGTCGGTATGGGCTGGTTACCCCGCATCGCACGCTGAAAGGCCACCGCTTGTATACCGAAGAAAATGTACGGCAGATACAGGACATACTCACCTGGCTGGGCCGGGGAGTTGCCGTTGGCCAGGTCAAGGAGCTGCTGCACGCGCCGCTGTCTCTGAAGAACACGGCCGACGATATCGAGCATGATCTACAGCAACGGTTTGCCGATGCGCTGTTGGCCTTTGATACCCAGGCTGTGGAGGCCCTATTCAATCAGGCCATCAATACCTTGAGCATCGAACATGTAATCTGCCACCTGCTTGAACCGGTGCTGCTGCATCTGCAACAACGCTGGCAGGGCCAGTTCGGCAGTCAACTTGAACAGGTCTACTGCCACACCTGGCTACATAACCGTCTCGCCACCCAGTTGCATGCGCGCAATCAGCAGGTGCGGGGGCAGCCGGTGTTGCTGGTCAATCTGTCGGACCAGCACTGTGAGCCGAGCCTATGGCTGCTCGCGTTACAACTGAACGCCGACAATATCCGCTTCAGCATGCTTGAATGGGAGGTGCCTGCCAGCGAGCTGGCATTGATCGCAGAACGCTGTAGCGTCAGAGCTGTAGTGCTATATAGCAGCCATGCATTGCCGAACGCGCAACTCCTGCGTCAGCTTCCCAAGCTGGTGCAGCATCAGCCAGTGCCCGTCATGTTTGCGGGGCCTGCTGCGACGATACATCAGCAAAGGCTCCTCGACATTGGGATAATACCTCTGCCCGAGGTTGCCAGCCTGGCCTATCCGCTACTCCTGGCTCAGCTAAGGACATTGCAATGAACGCAGTACAACTCTGCTGGCTGCGCAACGATCTGCGCGTGCACGACAATCACGCCCTGTGGCACGCCAGCCAGAACGGCCCTGTGGTCGCAGCCTGCATACTGACTCCCGACACCTGGCTGGCGCACGATGATGCACCCGTCAAGGCCGACTTCTGGCGACGTAACCTGGAGCAACTTGCCGAGCAGCTCAAGGCTCTGAATATTCCGCTGCGCATACTGCAGGGTGAAAGCTGGTCAACCGCACCGCAACAACTCCTGGCGCTGGCTACCGAGCTGAAGGCGCAGGCATTGTTCTTCAATGACGAATACGGGGTGCATGAGCAGCAGCGTGACCAGGCTGTGGCCGATACCTTTGCCGCAGAGGGATTGGCATGCCAGCGCTATACCGATCTCATTCTGTTCAAGCCGGGCAGTCTGCTGACCCAGTCCGGCAGTATGTTCAAGGTCTATAGCCAGTTTCGCAAACAGGCTTACCAGCGCCTGCATGACCATTTACCCGCCTGCCTGCCGGCACCCAAAAAGCAGCCGGATATCGGCATCTCGAGCGATCCAGTACCGCAACAGATTGCAGGCTATGAAGCTGCTTCAGCGCAGCAGCAATCACTCTGGCCCGCAGGGGAGTCCGCCGCCAGCGAACGTCTGACGCTCTTTGCCGAGCAAATCATGGCTGATTATGACAGCGCCCGGGACCGTCCGGACGTGGACGGTACCAGCCGACTCTCGGCTTATCTGGTGTCCGGCGTGCTTTCACCACGGCAATGCCTGCACGCCGCCATCGGTGCAAACCAGGGTGAATTCGACTCGGGAAACCCCGGCGCCATCACCTGGGTAAACGAACTGCTCTGGCGCGAATTCTACAAACATATTCTGGTTTGTTATCCGCGGGTATCCAGACACCGCGCTTTCCGGCCCGATATGGAGCACATCCCCTGGCGACATGACCCAAAGGCATTGGAAGCCTGGCAACAGGGGCGCACCGGCATTCCAATTATTGACGCCGCCATGCGACAACTACTTACCACCGGCTGGATGCACAACCGGTTGCGCATGCTGACGGCGATGTTCCTGACCAAGAATCTGCTGATCGACTGGAAACAGGGCGAACGCTGGTTCATGCAGCATCTAATTGACGGCGACCTGGCAGCCAATAACGGCGGCTGGCAATGGAGCGCGTCGACCGGAACGGATTCGGTGCCTTATTTCCGCATATTCAATGCGGTGACTCAGTCGCGCAAATTCGACCCCGAGGGTGACTTTATCCGTACCTGGGTGCCCGAGATTGCCCATCTGCCCACCAAACAATTGCACCAACCGCCGATGGATGATCTGTTTTCCTCGACGGATTACCCCGCGCCGCTGGTCGATCTGGGCGAAAGCCGCCGCCGCGCGCTGGACGTTTTCAAGCACCTGGGTGACCACCATGACTGATGACTTCCCCGCTTTCTTCGCCAGCACTTTTGCCGAGCTGGACAGACACAACCTGCATCGCCTGACGGAAATCTACTCAGCGGACATTCATTTCACTGACCCGCTGCACGATGTGCAGGGACTGGAGGCAATGCGGGCGTATTTCGAGCAGATGTACGCCAACGTGACCTCTATCGATTTCGACTTTCACCAATGCGTGAGTGTCAGCGAGAGCCAGGCACTGCTGCGCTGGACCATGACGTTCTGCCATCCAAAACTGAAGAAAGGTCAGCCGATAAAAATAGACGGTTGCAGCTGCATCTTTTTTCACAATCAGCGCGTATCTAGACATATCGATTACTACGACGCTGGCGCGCTTTTGTATGAACACATTCCGGTAATGGGTGGAATCATTCGCTGGCTCAAAGGGAGGCTCGCATGAGCAGTCACAAACGTATCTGGCTAACCGGCGCCTCCAGCGGCATCGGCCTGGCTATTGCCGAACAGTTGGCTATCGAGGGGCATCTGCTGGCGGTCAGTGCACGCAGTGAAGCACCTTTGCAGCAACTGGCCACGCGCTACCCAGGCCAGATACTGGTGTTGCCCGTGGACATGACCGATGCAGAGGCCGTGCAGCAGGCTGGTCAACGCATTGATGAAGCCTGGGGGGCACTGGACTGGGCCATTCTGAACGCCGGTACCTGCGAGTACGTTGACGTTGCCACGTTCGAGTCGGCCATGTTCCAGCGCGTCATGCAGGCCAATGTACAGGGCACGGTGCAGTGCATAGAAGCGGCACTGCCGTTGCTACGCAAAGGCAACAACCCGCGATTGGTCGGCGTTGGCAGCAGCGTGACCTTTTGCCCGCTGCCGCGTGCCGCGGCCTATGGTGCGTCCAAAGCCGCCGTACGTTATCTGTTTCAGTCACTTGAGCTGGACCTGGCGCAATGGAATATCGGCGTGACACTGGTCAGCCCCGGCTTTGTCGAAACACCGCTGACCGCCGCCAATGACTTCCCGATGCCGATGCAGGTCAGCAGCGACGAAGCGGCGGGCATCATCATCAACGGTATTCACAAGGGCAAACGGGAAATCAGTTTTCCTGGCCCTTTTATCGCAGTACTCAAACTGCTCGGCAGCTTGCCCAATCGGCTGCGCTTCGCGCTGACCAAGGGCATGGCCCGCCCTACCTCGTCTTCGGCAAACGCTTCTGCAAGCGCTTCTGCAAACAAGGAAGATAGCTAATGCGCATCGCCATCGTCGGCTCCGGTATCTCCGGGCTGGTCAGTGCCCGTCTGTTGTCGCGGCAACATGAAGTCAGCGTCTTCGAGGCCGCCGACTGGATCGGCGGACATACGCATACCGTGGACGTTGAAGTCGGCGGAAAGGCCTATGCGGTGGACACCGGTTTTATCGTCTTCAACGATTGGACCTACCCGAACTTCATTCGTCTGATGGACCAACTAGGGGTGGCTTCCAAGCCGACCGAAATGAGCTTCTCGGTCAACGAGCCTCGCACCGGCCTGGAATATAACGGCAACAGCATCAACAGTTTATTCGCCCAGCGCAGCAACCTGTTCTCGCCAGGCTTTATCGGCATGGTGCGAGATATTCTGCGTTTCAACCGCGAAGCACTGGGCGATCTGGAATCGGGCCGCATTCACGCTGACACTACCCTGGGCGAGTATCTGCGCGCCAAGGGTTACGGCCAGCGATTTACCGATCACTACATTATCCCGATGGGCGCGGCCATCTGGTCCATGTCGCTGGCGGATATGCTGGCGTTTCCGCTGGCTTTCTTTGTGCGCTTCTTCAAGAACCACGGCTTGCTATCCGTCAACGACCGCCCTCAGTGGCGAGTGATCACCGGCGGTTCGCGTTCCTATATCGCACCGCTGATCGAGCCCTTCAAGGACGCCATCCGACTCAACTGCCCGGTGCAGCGCATTACCCGTGATGAACAGGGTGTGACCCTGACCAGCGCGCACGGCGAGGAACGGTTCGACAAGGTGATATTGGCCTGCCACAGCGACCAGGCACTGCGCCTGCTGGCACAACCGACCGACGCCGAACAGTCGATCCTCGGTGCGATTGGCTATGCCGACAACGATGTCGTCTTGCATACCGATACCCGCCTGTTGCCGCGGCGCAAACTGGCCTGGGCCAGCTGGAACTATCGCCTGGACAGCGCTACCCAGGCCAGCGCTGCAGTGACCTACAACATGAACATCCTGCAGGGCATGGACTCGGACACCACCTTCTGCGTCAGCCTCAACCAGACCGACGCGATTGATCCGTCAAAAATACTCGGCCGCTTCAGCTATGCCCACCCACAATTCAGTCTTGCTGCCGCCGCCGCTCAGGCACGCTGGCAGGAACTGCTCGGCGCCAACCATACCTTTTTCTGTGGCGCTTACTGGGCCAACGGTTTTCATGAAGATGGCGTGATGAGCGCCCTGCGCGTCACCGAAGCGTTGGGGGAAAGCCTGTAATGGCACTTAACAGCGCACTCTACACCGGGGTCATTCGGCATCGCCGGCATGCCCCGCGAAAGCACCATTTCCGTTACCGGATCAGCTTGCTGTGGCTGGACCTGAGCGAGCAGCGGCAGGTGTTTTCCCTGAGTGGGTTGTGGTCGGGCCGCTGGTGGTCACCGATGCGATTCAACGAGGACGATTACCTGAAGGACCAGCGCCAGCCGGGCGAATCCTTGAGCGGCACAGCACAGCGGCTGGTCAGCGAGCAGTTGGGCAAGGAGTTCAATGGGCCTGTTCGGGTGCTGACCCAGGTACGCAGCTTCGGCATGCTGTTCAACCCGGTTTCGTTCTTCTATTGCCATGATGCTGACGGGTGCCTGCAGGCGATTATCGCTGAAGTATCCAACACGCCTTGGCGAGAGCGGTTCTGCTACGTGATGGCGGCTGATCCGGCGCAGCAGCTTCAGCACTTTGAATTGGCCAAGGCCTTTCACGTATCCCCTTTCCTGCCGCAGGAACTGACCTATCGCATGCGCTTCAATCAACCGGCCGACACGCTGATGGTGCACATGGAAGACTGGCAGGAACACACTCGCCTTTTCGACGCCACCCTAACGCTTTCGCGCCAGCCTCTCAGCGCAGCGCTGCTGCGCCGCGAAGCCCTGTCCTTCCCATTCATGGTCGGCAAGACCGTGCTTGGCATCTACTGGCAGGCCGTGCGCCTGGCGATCAAACGTATTCCCATTTTCGATCATCGCGCGTCGCCCACACGGGTGGCGGCAGCCTCAGCGATTCAGGTAAAGGAGCATTCCGATGAAAAATAGCCGGTGCGAGTCTACGGTCAGTTGTTGTGACACCATCAGCCCCGACGTCGGTGACCGTACACGGGCACTGCTGGGTAATACCCGTGACCTGAATGCGGAAGACAAAACGCGCCGCAGTTGGCTGGTACGCTTGAGTCGCAAGCTCGTACTCAAGCAGCTCAAGGCCATCGAGCGCGGCACCATCACCGTCCATGATCTGGGCGAGGTCATGCATTTCGGCAAGCCGGACAAGGACGGTCTGCATGCGGAAATCCACGTGCACAGCCACGCCGCCTATCCAATGATCGCCACCAATGGCAGCATCGGCTCCGGCGAAGCCTATATTCATGGCTTCTGGACAACACCCGATCTCACCGCAGTGACCAAGATATTCGTACGCAACCTCGATGTGCTGGATGCCATGGAAAAGGGCGTCGCGCGCCTGGGTCTGCCAGCCCTGAAAGCGCTGCACCGCCTGAACCGCAACACCTTGAGCGGCTCAAGGCGCAATATCCAGGCCCACTACGATCTGGGCAACGACCTGTTCGAGAACTTTCTCGACCCCACCATGATGTATTCGGCGGCTGTTTTCCCGCCGCAGGGCGACAACCTGGAACAGGCGCAACTGAACAAACTGGAGCGTATCTGCCGCAAACTGGAACTCAGCGCAGACGACCATCTGCTGGAAATCGGCACCGGCTGGGGCAGCATGGCGATTTACGCCGCGCAACACTACGGCTGCCGCGTCACCACGACCACCTTGTCAAAAGAACAACTGGCTTACGCTAGCGCCAAGGTGAAGGAGCTAGGCCTGGAAGACAGGATTACCCTGCTGCTCCAAGACTATCGTGAGTTGACCGGCGAATATGACAAACTGGTCTCAATCGAAATGGTTGAAGCGGTCGGACACGAGTATTTCCGCACCTATTTCGAAACCTGCGCGCGGCTGCTCAAACCCCACGGCATGATGCTGTTGCAGGCCATTACCATTCGCGACCAACGCTATGAACAGGCCCGCCGCAGCGTGGACTTTATTCAGCGCTATATTTTCCCCGGCGGCTCCCTGCCCTCAGTCAGCCTGATTGGTGAACTGACCCGCAAGCACACTGACCTGTCGATGTTGCACCTGGAAGACATTGGCAGCCATTACGCCCGCACCCTGCGTTTCTGGCACGACAATCTGAAAACCGCGCGCGGTCACCTGGAGCAGCTAGGTTATGATGACTACTTCTTCCGGCTGTGGGAGTTCTATCTTTGCTATTGCGAAGGGGGCTTTCTGGAACGCTCGATAGGTACCGCGCAGATACTTCTGAGCAAACCCGACGCCCGCCCGGAGCTGGATTTATATAATTTGGGAGCTTGATATGCCGGTGAAGTTGATCGCCAATGCGTTGCTGTTCCAGGCCAGTTGGTTTGCCTGTGTACTGGGGGGTACCAGTGGCTGGTTGCTGATCCCGCTGGCAGCGCTGGTCATCCATTTCACCTGGATCAGTTCCTGGGCAGCCGAAGGCAAGCTGGTAGTCAGCGTCATGCTGGCAGGGACTGCGCTGGATTCCTTTTTATTGCAGATGGGCGTTTTCAGCTTTCCTGGCGAGCCACTGCTGGCGCCGCTGTGGCTGGTGCTGCTCTGGGCGATACTCGGTACCACGCTGAATCACTGCCTGGCCTGGAGTGCAAAACCGCTGTGGTTGGCCTGCTTGCTGGGCGCGATTGCCGGCCCGCTATCCTACTTCGCCGGCGCCGCGCTGGCGGACGTCGGCTTGCCACTGGGCATGCAGACCAGTGCCATTGTGCTGGCAGTATGTTGGGCGATCATTTACCCATTGCTACACGGCTTCGCGCATCTGTATCGCGAACAATTCAGGCTACGCCAGCAGCGGCGAACTAAAAGCTGACCTCAGCGAATGGCGCTCAACAATGTCGGGATAACCCCCCGACATTGTAACTACAGCTAACCAGCCAACAACCGACAAATTGCTCAGAAGTTGACGCGGTAATACAGCGCAGCCTTGTCGATGCCCTGGTTCGGCTGTTTGAGACTGGCGTTGGAGTAGTGATAGTAACGCACCCCCAACTCAGAGCCAGAAGCAAAGCGCATACCCAGACCAATACGATCCTCGAACTGGAACGCCGAGCCGATGTCGGCCCCCGGAGCCAGATCGGTCTTGGAGAACAACGCCGCACCGATACCTGCCTCAACAAAAGGCGTGACATCGTTCATAGCGCGGGGGAAATTCAGCTGAAACATAGGGGCCAGCGATACGCTGAACGCGTCAATCCCGTCCCAGTAGGTCAGACCGGCATCCCAATAGCCATCCAGCACCACAGCGCCGGCATCACTTTGCCAAATAGGCTTGCCGAAATCGAATTCCAGGCCCGCGCGGTAGGTCAACTCGGATTCCGAGCTCTGACCCAGTTCCAGCGTGAAACCGCGGTCAGCCAATGCGGGCTGTGCAAGCAGCGCGGCGCTCAGGCCGGCCATAATCCAAAGACTACTTTTCTTCATCTATCCATTCCTGAAAAAAACGTTTGGCAAAAGTGACCAAGACCTCACTGAGCTTAGTCGAGTTTAAACCGGTAACCGTTCCACTTCGGCATCATGCCCCCAAAGTACGGGCAACACACTGTGCATTTGCATCACGTCACCACTGGTCCAGAACCGCTCGACGGCAGCCGGACCGGGGGCAAGCATGGCCGCTTCTACGAGCCTGGCCTGCAGATGTCTGGCCACGGCGGCACCGGTATCGATTAGATTGACCTCCGGCGGGAGCAAATGTTGCAAAACATCTCGAACAAAAGGGTAATGAGTACAACCCAGGATCAAGGTATCACAGCCGGCCGCCAGCAATGGCGCAGTAAAGCCGCGTAGCAAGGCTTCAAGACGCGGGCCCTGTAGCTCGCCCTGTTCAATCAGCTCAACCAGGCCGGGACAGGGTTGAGTAATCACTTTGACCGAACCAGCAAAGCGGTCGAGCAAGGCGGCAAACTTGGCGCTTTGCAGAGTACCGGTGGTCGCCAGCACACCGACAATGCCACTACGGGTGGCCTGGGCTGCGGGTTTGACGGCAGGCTCCATGCCGATAATCGGCACATCATAAATGCTGCGCAAGTCGTTGACCGCCGCCGCAGTGGCGGTGTTGCAGGCCACGACCAATGCTTTTGCGCCCTGCCCCAGCAAAAAACCGGCAATCGCACGGCTGCGCTCGCGTATCTGTTCCGGGCTTTTCTCACCGTAGGGCACGTAGCCGCTGTCTGCTACATACAGAAGCGACTCCTGCGGTAACTGGCGGCGAATCTCCAGTAGCACTGAAAGGCCACCCACCCCCGAGTCGAAAACCCCTACTGGCGCTGCGTTCATTGGCCTGTTCCACAGCAGGCGCAGGCGGGATCACGGCGGATGCGCATTTCCCGAAAGCGGCTACTCAGAGCATCAATCAACAGCAGGCGGCCTACCAGCGGTTCGCCGAAGCCAGCCAATAATTTCAGCGCCTCCAGTGCCTGCAAACTGCCCACCAACCCCACCAGCGGACCTATCACACCGGCCTCGCTGCAGCTCAACGCCTCCTCACCACCATTGCCATACAGGCATTGGTAGCATGGGCTGTCCGCCTGCCTTGGGTCAAACACGCTCAACTGCCCTTCCAGGCGAATCGCCGCACCAGACACCAGCGGCTTTTTCAGGAATACGCACGCGACGTTCACTGCCTGGCGGGTAGCAAAATTATCCGAACAGTCGAGCACCAGATCCACATCGGCAACGGCTTCCTGCAACGTCCTATCAGCCAGTGCCTGTTGAATGCGTCGAATAGTGACCTGCGGGTTAAGCGCCTGCAGACGATCGCCGGCGGAGTCGACTTTTGCCCGACCAATATCGGCATTCTGATGAATAATCTGGCGTTGCAGATTGGTCAGGTCGACCTGGTCGTGATCGGCCAGTACCAGTGTGCCCACACCGGCGGCCGCAAGATAGAGTGCAACCGGCGCACCCAGCCCACCCAGCCCGACAATCAATACGCGACTATCGAGGAGCCGCTGCTGGCCGGCGATATCGATCTGCGACAACAGGATCTGCCGGCTGTAGCGCAGCAATTGCTGGTCATCCACGCCATTGCCCTCCACTGACCCGTAGCTGGCCACCCAGATCCTGCCAGGACTGCGTCTCTAGAAACCCGCGTTGCTGCAACAATTGGCAAACCGCATCGGATTGCTGCCAACCGTGTTCGATCAGCAACCAGGCCTTTGGCAATAACCAACCTGGTGCCTGCTCGATAATATGCCTGATCGCATCAAGCCCATCCGGACCGCTGACCAGCGCACTGGCCGGCTCAAAGCGCACATCGCCCTGCTGCAGGTGCGGGTCTGCTGACGCAATGTAAGGCGGGTTGCTGACGATCAGATCAAAGCGCATGGGCGGCAACGCGGCGAACCAGTCACTGACAACGAAGCGCGCATTTCCAAGACCGTGCTGCTCCCGGTTACGCTCAGCCAGCACCACTGCCTCTGCGACCCTGTCGCAGCCAAGCAACTGCCAGTCACGCCGTTCATTAGCCAGCGCCAGCGCAATAGCGCCAGTACCGGTACCCATATCCAGAACTTGGGCTGACCCTGATTGGCCCAGCTCCAGAGCCAATTCGACCAGCCGCTCGGTATCCGGGCGGGGGATCAGGGTCGCTGGGCTGACCTGCAGATCCAGGCTCCAGAAGCCTTGCTGACCCAACAGATAGGCCACCGGCTCACCCTGCCTGCGACGTGCCATCAATTGCTCGTAAGCCGCCAGTTGCGCTGAGTCCGGCTCGCGTTCAGGCCAGGTACTCAGGTAACTGCGCGGCTTGCCCAGCGCGTGGGCCAGCAGCAACTGGGCGTCGAGTACCGGCGTTGCCGAATCGGGCAGATCAATCTGCGCCAGCAAGTCGGCAATGCTGCTCATCAGGCCTGTTCCAGCGATGCCAACTGGTCTGCCTGATATTCGCGCAGCAGCGGTTCGATTACCTGATCCAGGTTGCCTTGTACCACGTCATCCAGGCTGTAGAGGGTCAGATTGATCCGGTGATCGGTCAGCCGACCCTGGGGGAAATTGTAGGTCCGAATGCGCTCGGAACGGTCACCGGAACCCACCAGTGAGCGGCGGGTATCAGACATTTCCTTTTCCTGCGCCTCACGCTGGCGATTATCCAGCCGGGCTTGCAACAGGCTCATGGCCTTGGCGCGGTTCTTGTGCTGGGAACGCTCTTCCTGACATTCGACCACGATGCCGGTGGGCAAGTGGGTCAGGCGAATGGCCGAGTCGGTCTTGTTCACGTGCTGGCCGCCGGCGCCGGAGGAGCGGTAGGTATCCACCCGAAGATCGCCGGCGTTGATCTCTATCTGCGCCTGCTCGTCGGCCTCGGGCATGATAGCAACGGTGCACGCCGAGGTATGGATACGGCCCTGGGATTCGGTTTCAGGTACGCGCTGCACGCGGTGCGCACCGGACTCGAATTTCAGCCGCGCATACACGCCCTGCCCTTCAACCCGGGCGATGACTTCTTTGTATCCGCCGTGCTCCCCGGTATTTTCCGAGAGCACCTCGATGCGCCAGCCCTGGCGTTCGGCATACTTGCTGTACATGCGAAACAGATCCCCAGCGAAGATCGCCGCCTCGTCACCACCGGTGCCGGCCCGCACTTCAAGAAACACGTTGCGCTCGTCGTTCGGGTCCTTGGGCAGTAACAGAAAGTTCAGCCGCTCCTCGATTTCGGCCAGGCGCGTGGCGCAATCATCCGCATCGTCCTCGGCCATTTCGCGCACGTCCGGATCACTGTCCTTGAGCAGGCTGCGGGCTTCAAGCAGATCGGCCTGCACCTTCTGCCAGCCGGCGTAACATTCAATGGTCGCGGCCAGGTCGGCATATTCCTTGGAATAGGCGCGGAAGCGGGTCTGATCGCTGATCACCTCGGCATCGCTGAGTTGCGCCGAGAGTTCCTCGAAGCGCTCCTGCATGATATCCAGCCGATTTAACAAAGTTGCCTTCATGATTCGCCTTGCGTGGTAGTCACATCATCCAGGGCAAACAGCTCCTGGGCCAGCGCCAGGGCATCGGCACGGCCCTCTGCGCTCATCTGTTTCAACTGCACACTGGGATCGTGCAGCAATTTATTGGTCAGCGCCCTGGCCATTTCAGCCATGACCACCGAGGCGTCCGCACCGCGCTCCAGCCGCGCCTGGGCCTTGGCCAGTTCCTGGTCGCGTAAATTTTCCGCCTTGACCCGGTAACGGCGCAGCACATCCACCGCCGCCAAGGCGCGCAGGCGCTGCATGAACTCATGCGTACCCAGATCAATCAACCGCTCCGCCGCCTCAGCGGCATCCTGGCGCGAGCGCAGGTTGTCCTCAATGACCTCGTGCAGATCATCAACGGTGTACAGATACACATCCGCCAGACCACCCACCTCCGGCTCGATGTCACGGGGTACGGCAATATCGACCATGAACATCGGCTTGTGCCGGCGCTGCTTCAATGCCCTCTCCACCGCGCCCTTGCCGAGAATCGGCAACTGACTGGCCGTGGAGCTGATAACGATATCGCACTGGGCGAGAAAATCCGGGATCTGATTGAGCAGAATGGCCTGCCCACCCAGCGGTTCGCTGAGCAGCTCAGCCCGTTCCAGAGTGCGGTTGGCAACGATGATACGGCCCACGCCTTGCTCGAACAGGTGCCTTGCGACCAGCGCGATGGTTTCCCCTGCGCCAATCAACAAGGCGGTACTGCGCTTCAAGTCGCTGAAAATCTGCCGTGACAGACTGACCGCGGCAAAGGCCACGGACACCGGATTCTCGCCAATGGCGGTATCGGTGCGCACCTGCTTGGCGGTATTGAAGGTGCTTTGAAACAGCCGATCCAGATAGGGCCCCAGGGTGCCGGCGGTGCGCGCGGATTGCCAGGCATCCTTCATCTGCCCGAGAATCTGCGGCTCGCCCAGCACCATGGAGTCCAGCCCCGCTGCAACTCGCATCATGTGCGTGACCGCCCCGGCGTCGCTGTGCAGATAGCTGCAACCGCGCAACTCCTCAACCGTCATGTCATGGAAGGCGGCAAACCAGGCAAGCAAGCGCTCGGCATCGGGATGATCTTGCGAACAATATATTTCGGTACGATTGCAGGTGGATAAAATGGCCACTTCCTGGGTCATAGTCTCATCACGCAGGCGTTGCAACGCGTCGGCCAGTTGCTCAGGGGCAAAGGCCACCCGCTCACGCAGATCGACAGCTGCAGTCTTGTGATTGATCCCGAACGCGAGAAAGCCCATGGTGTCCCGTTTATCTCAACATAACGTGCAATTGTCCTATGTATACCGGTGGCGATCAATTCCCTTGACCCAGTGGGTTTGCAACAGATCCTGTGTCATGATGAAGTCTCCGCCGGACAACTCCAGAGTACGCATGAGCCACCCCATCAAGGCAATACTCCAACGCCCGTTGCTGGGCATCGGCCTGGGCCTGATTCTGACCGGTTGCGCCACCACCGGCAGCGGCCCCGTTGACCCCGCACCTGCGCCCGCTGCGCAGCCTGAGGAAATCACGCTGCCCGCTGCCCCGGTGGTTTACGGCCAGTTTCGCAAGGATACGCTCTATGACCTGCTGACGGCAGAAATTGCCGGGCAGCGTAATCGATATGACGTGGCACTGGGCAATTACCTGTTACAAGCCGAGCAGACCCGTGACCCCGGGATTGTCGAACGCGCCATGCGCGTAGCCGAATTCCTCGGCGCCCAGCGCCCGGCACTGGATATGGCAATACTCTGGACCGAGGTCGACCCAAAGAACCCGGACGCCTTCCGCTCTGCCGCCTTGCATCTGGCCCGCGCTGGCCAGCATGAGCAGGCGATGCAGGCCATGCAGACCGTACTGGCCATGCAGGGCGAAACCCATTTCGATTTCCTCGCCCTTGCCGCCGCCCAAAGCGACAGCGACACGCGCAACGCGCTGCTGCACAGCGTTGAACGCCTGGTGGCCGCCAATCCCGAGAATGCCCAACTGCTGTTCGCCAATGCGTTGTTGCTGCAACAGGACGAGCGTGAAGACGAAGCCCTGACGCTACTGAACGAGAACCCAGCCGCCGCCTCCGCGCCCCAGGCTTTGATGCTGCATAGCCGCCTTCTTGCCGCCGACGGCCAGATCGACAAAGCCATCAGCCTGCTCCAGCAAGGCTTGCGGGACAGCCCGGACGACAGCCGCATGCGCTTGCTGCTCGCTCGCCTGCTGGTCTCTGAAGGCGAGCTGGACGCCGCCGCCGCGCAGTTCACCCTGCTTACCCAACATAACCCTGACGACCTTGACCTGCTGCTGTCGCTAGCGCTGATCAATCTTGAGGGCGAGCAGTTTGCTGCCGCAGCCGAGCAATTTGAGCGTTTGCTGGAGGCGGATCCCGAGAACGACACGGCGCGCTACCACCTGGGCATCGCCTACCTGGCGCTGGATCGCCCCGATGAGGCTCTGGAGGCCTGGCAAGCGGTGCAAGGTGACAGCGACTTTCTCACCTCGCGCCTGCGTATCAGCCAGTTGATGGCGCAGCAGGACCAGACCGATGAACTCGCCCTGCGCCTTGAAGCCGACCGTGCCGCCCGGCCAGACGTTGCCCTGCAACTCTATCTGATAGAAATCGAATCGCTGGCGCCCGCTCACCCGACGCTGGCAATGCAGCGCGTCAATGCGGCACTGCAACGCTATGAATTGGACAGCAACCTGCTTTATACCCGCGCCATGCTCGCCGAAAAACTCGGCCAGCCAGACCAGTTGGAAGTGGATCTGCGGCAGATCATCGAGCGCGAGCCGGATAACAGCATGGCCTTGAACGCGCTGGGCTACACCATGGCTGATCGCAACGAAAACCTGCAGGAAGCCTTGCAGATGATCGAAAAAGCCGCCGCGTTGAATCCCGACGACCCGGCGATCACCGACAGCCTGGGCTGGGTGCACTACCGCCTGGGCAATCTGGACTTGGCCGAAGAGTACCTGCGCAAGGCCTACGCGGCCTACCCGGACGGGGAAGTCGCCGCCCATCTGGGCGAAGTGCTCTGGGTCCAGGGAAAGCAACGTGAAGCCCGCAGAATCTGGGCCGATGCCCTGAAAGCCGACCCGGAAAATGAGCTGATCCCAGCCACCCGTCAACGTCTGGAAAACAACTGATACCATGCGCCTGTTTCGTCATCTGTCACTACTGCTACTGATCACCACGCTGGCTGCCTGTAGCAACCTGCATCAACGCGAAACCCTGGAGCTGGGCGGCGACAGCCAGGCATGGCAAGTCCACCGCCAGAGCGTCGAGCCGCTGGATGCCTGGCTGATCCATGGCAAGCTTGGGGTGCGCTCTCCGCAGGAGTCCGGCAGCGGCACCCTGTATTGGGAGCAGGAGCAGGAGCGCTATGACATTCGACTGTCCGGCCCACTGGGCCGCGGTGCCACTCAGTTGCAAGGCGACAACCGCGGCATCGTACTTGATATAGCCGGCCAGCCGACCATGCGTGCCGCCTCGGCAGAAGAGCTGCTTGAAGAGCAGATTGGCTGGCGTTTGCCGGTAGAACATCTGCTCTGGTGGGTGCGCGGCCTACCCGCACCCGATAGCCCCAGCCGCCTCCAGCTTGATACCCAAAGCCGCCTGGCCAGGCTCAACCAGTCCGGGTGGACCATCGAGTACAGCCGCTATCAGACCGTTGGCGACATGCAGCTACCGCAGCGTATGCAGCTCTCCGGGCATGACGTGCTGCTGACACTGGTTGTAACCAGTTGGGAGCCACGCAACCTGCCATGAGCCTGACCTCTCTACGCCTCCCCGCACCGGCCAAGCTCAACCTGTTCCTGCACGTCACCGGGCGCCGCGCGGACGGCTATCACAACCTGCAAACGCTGTTTCAGTTTCTCGACTTCGCCGACACGCTGGATTTCACCCTGCGCGAAGACAATCAGATTCTGTTGCACGGCGAACTGGCTGGCGTCAGCGCCGAAGACAATCTGATCACCCGCGCCGCTCGCCTCCTGCAACAACACACCGGCACATCACAGGGTGCCGACATTATTCTGCACAAGCGCCTGCCGATGGGCGGTGGATTGGGCGGCGGTAGCTCGGATGCAGCAACCACACTGGTCGGCCTGAATCATTTATGGCAGACCGGCGTTTCATTGCAAAGCCTTGCCACGCTGGGCTTGCAGCTTGGCGCGGACGTGCCGGTATTCGTCCTTGGCAGGGCTGCCTGGGCCGAAGGCGTGGGTGAAGAGTTGACCCCGGTTGAGCTGGATGAGCCCTGGTATCTGGTGGTTATGCCTGACTGCCAGGTCAGTACCGCAGAGATATTTTCCGATCAGAGGTTGACGCGTGATGCCCAGCCCATTACATTAGCGGCCTTCCGAGAACAAGGCGGTCGTAATGATTGCCTGCCGGTCGCGGAAGAGCGTTATCCTGAAATACGTAACGCTTTGATCTTGCTAAACAATTATTGTGAGGCTAAGATGACCGGAACTGGCAGTTGTGTGTTTGGGGCCTTCCCAAACGAACGCGAAGCTGATAAAGTTCGCGCCCGGTTGCCAGCCACTCTGCAAAGCTTTGTCGCACGAGGTTGTAACAGTTCACCGTTACACCAAATGCTCAACAAAGACGCGTAATAAGGATGCAGCCGTGCATCCGGACAGTTACAGGGGCGTAGCCAAGCGGTAAGGCAGCGGGTTTTGATCCCGCCATGCGTTGGTTCGAATCCAGCCGCCCCTGCCATTATTTCCGGCAGCAACCACTATATTTTGAATCCGCTTCGGGTCCAATGCATCTGCATGGCCGTGCTGCGGATTCATTCGCACTGACCACTACCCAAAAAAGGTAATGCAGCGTGTCCAAGATGATGGTTTTTGCGGGGAACGCCAACCCCGATCTGGCACGACGCGTCGTGCGTCAATTGCACATTCCCCTGGGCGATGCCTCGGTTGGTCGTTTCAGCGACGGTGAAGTCACCGTTGAACTGAACGAAAACGTGCGTGGCAAGGATGTGTTCATTATCCAGCCAACCTGCGCACCGACCAACGACAATCTGATGGAACTGGTGATCATGGCTGATGCCCTGCGCCGCTCCTCAGCGTCACGTATCACCGCCGTGATGCCCTACTTCGGCTATGCCCGCCAGGATCGCCGTCCGCGCTCTGCTCGCGTTGCCATCAGCGCCAAGGTCGTGGCCGACATGCTCGGCAGCGTTGGCGTCGACCGCGTACTGACGGTCGATCTGCACGCCGATCAGATCCAGGGCTTCTTTGATATTCCGGTCGACAACATCTACGGCTCACCGGTACTGGTTGATGATCTGGTCAGCCAGCGGCATGACAACCTTATGATCGTTTCCCCGGATATCGGCGGTGTAGTCCGGGCACGCGCCGTGGCCAAGCAGATCGGTGTGGACCTGGCGATCATCGACAAACGTCGGCCCAAGGCCAACCAGTCGGAAGTCATGCACATCATCGGTGACGTCGAAGGCCGCAACTGCATCCTGATTGACGACATGGTGGATACTGCCGGCACTCTGTGCCACGCGGCCAAGGCGTTGAAAGACCACGGGGCTGACAAGGTATTTGCCTATGCTACCCACGCGGTACTGTCTGGCAAGGCGATCGAGAACATTACCAATTCGGTACTCGATGAGCTGGTAGTGACCAACACTATCCCGCTGTCCGGCCCCAGTGCTGCCTGTGATCGTATCCGCCAGCTGGATATGGCACCGATCATCGCCGAGGCGATGCGCCGCATCAGTAATGAAGAATCCATCAGCGCCATGTTCCGCTAGGAACAGGGCACTGGGTAAACAGCCTGGCTGATAACAGCCGGGTTTATATCAATCATCCGACGCGCTGGTCGCAAGTGCCCGGATGTTCAGCAAGGAGACTAACTATGGTCGACTTCACTCTTAAAGCGATAGCGCGTGATGATCTGGGGAAAGGTGCGAGCCGCCGCCTGCGTCGTAACGCCGATATGGTACCAGCCATTGTATACGGTGGCTCCAAGGCTCCCCAGAGCGTTTCCCTGGAAGCCCGTGAACTGAAGAAAGCGCTTGAAAACGAAGCCTTCTTTTCACACATCATCAAGTTGGACATTGATGGCAAGAACCAGAACGTGCTGATCAAGGCTCTGCAGCGTCACCCGGCCAAAGGCCACGTGATGCATGCTGACCTGCTGCGCGTTGTAGCCGGCCACGAAGTGACCGTGCATGTACCTTTGCACTTCATCAACGAAGCTTCTTGCGTTGGCGTCAAGCAAAGCGGCGGCATCATCTCCCACACCATGACTGATGTGGAAGTGACCTGCCTGCCGAAAGATCTGCCCGAGTTCATTGAAGTGGACATGGCCAAGATCGATCTGGGCGGCATCGTTCACCTGACCGATCTGAAACTGCCGAAGGGTGTGACTCTGGTTGCTCTGGTTCAGGGCGCAGACCACGATCTGCCGGTAGCCAACGTTCACGCTCCACGCGTTGTGTCTGACGAAGACGACACCGCTGAAAGCGAACCGAAGGCCGATGGTGAGGAATCAGCGGAGTAATCTACCCCGCTGAGACCCAAGAGGGGCGCCCCGTTGTGACACAGGGAATCAAGTTGATCGTCGGCCTGGGTAATCCAGGACCTGAATATGAACTGACCCGTCACAACGCTGGCGCCCTTTTTATTGAGCGCCTAGCAGACAAGCATAATGTCGCACTGCGTGTTGAAAGCAAATTCTACGGACTGACCGGCCGTCTTGAGCTGCAAGGCCAGGATGTACGCCTGCTTATTCCGACTACCTTCATGAACCGCAGTGGCCAGGCTGTAGCGGCACTCGCTGGTTTCTACCGCATTGCCCCCGAAGAAATACTGGTCGCCCACGATGAACTGGACCTGCCACCCGGCGTGGTCAAGTGCAAGCAGGGCGGCGGCACCGGCGGACATAACGGACTGAAAGACATACTTGCCCGCATGGGCAATCAGAATACCTTTTATCGTTTGCGACTCGGCATCGGCCATCCGGGCCACAGTTCGCAAGTGACCGGCTTTGTACTGGGCCGCGCGCCCAAAGCCGAACAGGAAGCCCTGGAAGCCTGCGTTGATGAAGCCATCCGCGAACTGCCAGGCATGATTGACGGCGACTGGACCAAAGTCATGCAGCGCCTGCACAGCTTCAAAGCCTGATTACACTATTCGCCGCCGTGCGGCAGAGGACACCAGTATGGGATTCAATTGCGGTATCGTCGGTCTGCCTAACGTTGGCAAATCCACCCTGTTCAATGCGCTGACCAAATCCGGCATCGCCGCAGAAAACTTCCCTTTCTGCACCATTGAGCCGAACAGCGGCATCGTCGCCATGCCCGACCCACGCCTGGACGCCCTGGCAGCCATCGTCAAGCCACAGAAGGTCTTGCCGACTACCATGGAGTTCGTCGACATCGCCGGCCTCGTGGCGGGCGCCTCCAAGGGCGAAGGCCTGGGTAACAAGTTCCTGGCCAACATTCGTGAAACCGACGCCATTGCCCATGTGGTGCGGTGCTTTGAAGACGACAACGTCATCCATGTCTCCAACAGCGTCGACCCCAAGCGTGATATCGAAATCATCGACCTGGAACTGATCTTCGCCGACCTGGACAGCTGCGAGAAACAGCTCTACAAGGTCACGCGTAACGCCAAAGGCGGCGACAAGGATGCTGTAGCGCAGAAAGCTCTGCTGGAAAAGCTCATTCCGCACTTCAGTGAAGGCAAGCCCGCTCGCTCGCTGATCAAGGATCTGGGGCCGGAAGACAAACAGCTGATCAAGAGCTTTCACCTGCTGACCAGCAAACCGGTGATGTACATCGCCAACGTTGCGGAAGATGGCTTCGAGAATAATCCGCACCTGGATGTGGTCAACGCTATTGCCGCCGAGGAGGGCGCGATTGTGGTGCCGGTATGCAACAAGATCGAGGCCGAAATCGCCGAGCTGGACGATGGTGAAGAGAAGGACATGTTCCTCGAGTCCCTGGGCCTGGAAGAGCCCGGCCTGAACCGTGTGATTCGTGCGGGCTATCAACTGCTGGATCTGCAGACCTATTTCACCGCTGGCGTGAAGGAAGTACGTGCCTGGACCGTCAAGGTTGGCGCTACCGCACCACAGTCCGCTGCAGCAATTCATACCGACTTCGAAAAGGGCTTTATCCGCGCCGAGGTCATCGCTTATGACGACTTCATCAAGTTCAACGGCGAAGCAGGTGCCAAGGAAGCCGGCAAATGGCGCCTGGAAGGCAAGGAGTATATCGTCAAGGATGGCGACGTGATGCATTTTCGCTTCAACGTCTGATTCAATACCCCGCGTTACCCATCCCCCGCCCACGCCGCGGGGGATTTTTTTGCCCGCAAAACCGCATTCCAGAGCAACCCGTGCCATACTTTGGGGACATTTGCGCCTAGAGGTTGTCAGCACTCCATGCCAAAACGAGCCAAGACTATTGCCGTATCTCTGTTGATCGGTCTGTTTGTTTATACCCTTCTGGGTTTTCTGCTACTGCCTGGTATTGCCCTGCATGTTATCAACCAGCAACTTGAGCAGCGCGTCGCGGCGCCTGCGCACCTCGAAAGCCTGGAATTCAATCCCTTTACGCTGCAAATGGATGCCGGCGCGCTAAGAATCGGCGATACCGAGAAACCCGACCTCGCTTGGCGGCACCTGCATGCCGATCTGGAATGGAAATCACTCTGGACGGGCGCAGTGCATCTGGCAGAAGTGCGGCTGGATCGCGCAGGGTTGCGGGTTATTTTCGACCAGCAAGGCAATCTGAACCTCAACCAGTTGCTGGTGACGACCGAAAGCGACAGCACCCCGCCCCCCGCTGAGCAGCAGGACGAGCCCTTTCCCATCAGGATCGAGCGGCTGACTCTGAGCGACAATGCGCTGTACTTCCGTGACGAGCGGCCTTCCGAGGCAGTCAGCTTTGCCTACGACTCGATCAATCTGGAACTGCACCACCTCAGCACCTTGACCGAGGACAACGCGCAGATGACCCTCGTCGCCAGTGGCCCTGACGGCGCAGCGCTGGACTGGCAAGGCACGATCAGTCTCAGTCCGCTGGGCTCCACCGGCAAGCTGAGCGTCGCCGATACACGGCTACAGACGTTCTGGCCCTACATCCGCGATCAGTTACCACTGACGCTGACCAAAGGCAGCCTTGCGTTCACCAGCGACTATCAGCTCAATCTGTCTGACAGCATTGATTTACAACTCACCAACGCAAGCCTGGACCTGAGCAATTTCGCTATCCAGACACAGGAAGATCAGCCCTTATTGCAACTCCAGAGTCTGAACATCACAGATGCCCAGCTCGACCTGAGCAAACAGGAAGTCCGTATCGGCGAAGTGCGCAGCCAGGCGCTGGAAGCCTGGGTTACCCGCAACGAGCAAGGCGAGCTGAACTGGTTAAGCCTTTTCCCGTCCCAGACTACGGAAGACACATCCTCAGCACCCTGGCGTGTGCGCGTAAATGATGCGCAGCTCAGTCAATACCAACTGCACCTCAATGATCAGCAGCCTGACACCGATGTGCAGTTAGTACTCGGCCCGCTGAATCTGAACCTCAGCCAGTTCGACAGCCAGGGAGACACCCCCTTCCAGCTGGCTCTGGATACCGGCATCGGCGAGCGCGGCCTGCTCAGCGCAGCAGGTGAAGCGCAGATCAGCCCGCCCGGGGCGCAACTGGAAGTCTCCACCAAAAACCTGGATTTGCGCCTGGCCCAGGCCTATCTGGCGCCCTTCGCGCGGGTTGAACTGCGCAGCGGCCGTCTGGACAGCAATCTTGATGTGACTCTGGGTTCGGTCGAGCCTCTGGAACTGAGCGTGCAAGGCACCGCAGCGGTGAATCAGCTGCACCTGCTCGACACCGTCGGCGAGCGCGACCTGCTGAAGTGGGAAGTACTGCAGCTTGATGGCATCGCCTATCGCAGTAACCCCGAGACCCATGCGCTGGCGATAGACAGCGCGACGTTGCGCCAGCCCTATGGCCGATTCGTTATCAATCAGGATTTGAGCACCAACATCGATGAACTGATTATTCCCCAGCCCGAATCAGATGAGCCCACCAGCGCAAGCCAGCCACTTGCCATGCGCATTGGCCGCATTCAACTGGAAGACGGATCGGCCAATTTCGCCGACTTCAGCCTGAGACCACCCTTTGGCACCGCGGTTGAACAACTCAACGGTCGCATCGGCGCCCTGGACAACCAGAGCACCGCGCCCGCAGAAGTCGATATCACCGGCAACGTCGACCGCTACGCGCCAGTCACCATTCAGGGCAGCCTCACCCCCTTCGACCCCTTGAACAGCCTGGATATCACCACCCGCTTTCGCAACGTCGAACTGACTACGCTCACCCCCTACTCCAGCAAGTTCGCCGGTTACCGAATTCGTAAAGGCCGTCTGAATCTGGATCTGCATTACCGTATCGAGGAAGGCCGCCTGACGGCTGAAAACAAGGTATTGCTCGAGGATCTGCAACTGGGTGAGCGGGTCGACAGCCCCGATGCGGTCGATTTGCCGTTGCGCCTGGCTGTCGCGCTGCTCAAGGACAGCCGCGGCAATATCGATATCGAACTGCCCCTCAGCGGGGACCTCAATAACCCGGACTTCAGCGTCATGCCGATCGTCTGGCAAACCCTGCGCAATCTGATGCAACGCGCCGTCCAGGCGCCTTTCAAGATGCTTGCAGGCCTGGTGAACGGCGGTAGCGACGCCGACCTCAGCCAGGTAGGCTTTGCCGCAGGCAGTGCCGAACTGGATGACCAAGCCAGACAGGCCCTGGACATGCTCGCCACGGGTCTGCGTGAACGCCCAGGCCTGTTGCTCGAAGTCGAAGGCATGAGCGCACCCGAACTGGATGGCCCGCTACTGGGCGAGCAGCGCCTGGAGCGTGAATTCCAGCAGCGCTGGTACCGCCAGCTCCAGGAGCGCGGCGAAGAAGTACCCGCCGATCCCGGTGAGTTGGCCGTAGCCGACGAGGACAAGCGCGAGATGCTCGCTGACATTTACACTACCCGGCTAAAACAGGACATTCCCGAGGCCTGGCAAGCGCTCCCAGCAGAAGAGCGCGAGGCGAACATCCGTCAGGCGATCACCGCTCAGTGGGGCGACAATACCGCCATCCTGCGAAGACTGGCGCAGCAACGCAACGACGCCATCAAAGCCTACCTCGTGGATAACGCCCAGCTGGAAGCCTCCCGCGTGTACCTGCTGGATGTCGGCACCCAGGCTCAGGCGAAGGAGAATCGCGTCTTTACCAACCTGCAACTGGGCAGTCCCTAGCCCCTAACCGGACACACAACCAGTCGTCGCCGCACCACACTGTGGGCAAAGTTAACCGGTTGATAAGATAGACAAATAAAACGCCAGGAGTGCTTGACTTTCATCCCGCGCAACTGAATAATGCGCAGCCTCGGATGGCTACATAGCTCAGTTGGTTAGAGCACAGCATTCATAATGCTGGGGTCCCTGGTTCAAGTCCAGGTGTAGCCACCAACGATTTCAAAGGGTTAGCTTCGGCTAGCCCTTTTTTTATTTCCGTAGTAGACCAAAATAGCCTATACGCAGCTTGCCCGCGAAACAGGATCCAGCGCAGGCAGGACCGCTCACTAGCTTGACGAAAGCCCGCGTTGCTCCAGCAGCTCTCGATACATGGCAGCAGTCTGACGGCCCATCAACTCGGCGGTAAATAATCGCTGATAGCGTGCCTCCGCGTGGAGCCCCATGCGCGTAGCCAGCGCCCGATCGTCCCACAGGGTCCGCATCGCTTCGCGAAAGGCTCTCGGGTCACTCGGGGGAACGACAAGCCCCGTCTCCCCGTGGATATTGATGTAACTCGTGCCTGTGCCTATCTCACTGGAGATCATCGGCTTGCCAAACATGGCACCTTCCAGCAACGAAATACCAAATGCCTCAGAGCGCAGATGCGAAGGGAAGACGATAGCCGTGCATAGCTGCAGCAGTGCCACCTTGTCTTCATCGTTTACCGGCCCTACAAAATGCACGTGCTTCAGCCCGAGGGCCTGAGCCTGGGCATGCAACGCCTCCTCCATGGGTCCTGCCCCTACTATCACCACGGGATAACCGGTGCCGCTAGCGGCTTCAAGAAGAATATGCAGACCTTTGTAGTAACGCATGACGCCGACGAACAGAAAAAAGCGTTTGCCAAAGCGCTGCTCCCAGTACTTGACGCGTTCGGCCGTCGGCACAGGATAGGTCGCCTTGTTTAGACCGTAGGGAATGACGCGGGTCTTGTCGGCATGATGTGCCAGCATCTCGCTGGTACTTAGATAGTTGGGGGAAGCCGCGACGATACGATCAACACTGCCCAAAAAGCGGTGCATCAGTGGGCTATAAAGCTTGAGCAGCTGTTGCTGCCGTACAATATCCGAATGATAGGTGACCACTGTGGGCTTTTTCACCGAGCTGGCAAAATGTACCAGGTCCATGAATGGCCATGGGAAGTGGTAATTGACGATATCAGCCTCAGCTGCCAATTCCCGGAAGCGACGGAACACGCTATAGGAAAGGCCTGTAGAAGCGATGTGGATATTCAGTTTGGCCCGGTGGACTCGATGATTCCCCAGCTGTAGCTGCGCGGGTTCGGCGTTCCTGCTCAAGGTCAGTACCTGGCTCTCTATGCCTTCGGCAACACCGCTTTCGCATAGCTGATATATAACTTGTTCGATGCCACCCATTGAATCAGGCATGTAAGTCTTGAAAAAGTGCAGAACGCGCATCAGCTCTCCATTGCCTCTCGGTATACGGCTGCGGTAATAGCCGCACAGTTGGCCCAGGAAAACGCCTCGGCTCGCTCCAACCCCAAAGCCTGGCAGCTCCGCCAATAGCTCTGATCCTCGATCAAGCGCACCATTGCTTGCATACAATCTTCTACGTCCAGAGCGTCGATATAGGTTCCTGCCTCCCCGGCTACCTCCGGCAGAGCCGCCGCGCGAGTCAGCACAACAGGCACGCCGCTTGCCATGGCTTCCAGCACGGGTAAGCCAAAGCCTTCATACAGGGACGGAAAAACCAACGCTCGCGCCCCGGAAAGAACCTGCGCCAGTTGCTCGTCAGTAAGGTAACCCAGGGTACGCACATGCCCGCTGTCAAGGCCGCGTTCCAGCTCTGCGGCAAACTCATCGGTGCGCCACCCGGACATGCCAATGAGCACGAGCGGATAGCTTTTGCGGACCGCTGAAGGTAATAAAGCATGGGCGCGCAGTGCCAGTTGCAAGTTCTTGCGGGGTTCAAGCGTGCCAATACACAGCAGGTAGCCGCCAGGCCGCAGGTCGAAGCCAGCTAATGGCAGCAACAGTTCGGATGCGGAGCGCGGCTTAAACCGCGAGGCACAGCCCAAGGGAGCGACGACGATACGCCCCTGAGCAACGCCGTAATGGGCGCCAAGCTCACGCGCAACAAACTCCGAATCCACCAAAATGCGCGACGCACGCTGAATTCCTCCCGGTGCGAGACGCTCAATTTCGCGCAAACGGTCGGTCGGTTGTGTCTGAGGGTAATGCACGTGAGCAAGGTCGTGCACCGTCATGACCATAGGGCCATCAAACGCCAGCGGCCATAAACTAGGTTCGTGATAAAGCGCGGCGGGCTGCAGACGCAGGCCGGAGTTAAAGCGTTGCTGTTGAACATGTCGCCGCCATTGATAGGCACCCGGCAGACAGCGCTTGACTAAACCGCTCCAGCGCGAGTAGCCCGGCATTGGCGCGCCGGGAAGATCGCTCTGCCACGCCCAGCCGGTGAAATACTGGAAATCCATTTCATCCCGCTCTACCAGCGCCGCCGCAAGCTCAGCCAGGTACTGACCAATGCCGGTACGCGGAGCCCGAAGAATGGCAGCGTTAAGGGCAATGGTAGCGCGAGCACCCATTAATCTCTCTCGCCTAGGCCAGTAGGCTTGCTTGTAAGATGGGCGATAATCTTGTCAACGAATTGCTCTGTTGAGGCTTTCCAGTTCGGCCAGAACCAGCCAGTGAGGGGGGTAGTCGCCGGAAATCTGCCAGTACCCTCGTATTCAGTAACCAGGCTTGCCAGACTATTGGGTTGTTGAAGGTCGAAATAAGCTATGACATCACCGCCAATCTCATGAAATACCGGGATATTGCTAGCCATGACCGGCAACTCTCGCTGCATACCTTCCACCAGAGGCAAACCAAAACCTTCGACAAATGAAGGAAAGACCAATGCCCGTGCGCGGCTGTAAGCATACTCCAGCCCGGCATCATCCAACTGGTTGAACATGAACAGGCGCTGATTTAGCGCTGGATGCCCATTGATTCGCTTGATGAGCGCCTCGCACTTCCAACCCACTCTTCCGATGATGCACAAACAGGCGTCCGAACCCGCCGCCCAGAGTAAATCGAAGGCATCAAGCAGGTAGGCGTGATTCTTGCGCGGCTCAATGGTACTGACCATCAGGTACACCGGTTTGTCACCGTCGAATAGGCTCAACAAGCGCTTGTCCAGAGGCTTGCCAATCGCCGCCAGATCCAGGTCAGAGCCCAGTTGAAAGTGATCGAACCAGCGATCTGCAGCTCGCGTCGAGCCCAACCTGCGGCTGACCTCGGTCTGCACCTGATCGCTGATAGTGCCGGAAATGGAAATAAACCCATCAGCCGTCTGCGCTATCCACTCAAACCAGCGATCAAACACACGCACCAGACCAGCGTCGCAGAATTGCGGATGCGTCAGAGGGATCAAGTCGTAGATTACCGACACTATTCCCACACCTTGACCTTTCAATCTCTCTGCCAGAGGGAAAAAGTCAGCATGCCAGGAGGAATCCAGCAGAATCAGATGATCCCCTGCTTGCGGTATAAGCCGTACCGCCCTTTCAGGGGCCGGCGTATCATCATTGAGCTGATCCAACACTCGCATAGGCCCAGTCAAACTCCAACTACCGACTCTGCATAAAACAAACAGCATGCGTCGCAGCGTATGTGACCGACGTAGCGGCCAGAGTCGCTCTACACGAGCGTGAAGATACCAATACCGATTGCGCCAATGCTCTAACCTGACTCGCAACTGACTGATACGCGGCAAACGGCGGGCGCGCAAGGGTGCCAGGCTCAAAACCTGATATACGCGACCTCCTTGCATCATTACCGGAATACAGTCGATTTCACCCTCCAACTCGCCCAGGTGCTTGATGATATTGCGTACCACCCTCTGGATCCCCGAATTGTCGTTGGGATGCTCGAATACGTATGTACACTCAACCAGCAACCGCATGGGTTCCCTCATCAGGTTACAGGCAAAGAAAGTGAGCCGCTTCGCTTTATATTCACGTCCGAATCAAGCCAGGCACACCCGATAAAATCCGGCTTACCCATGTTGATAACATGAAAAATCAACGCAAAATCCCGCCACTCGTAGTTGGTATCGAGATGCGAATCAAAACGGGATATCGACAGGGCGACGGAATAGTTTCCTTTACCCAGTCGGGCAGGAAAAGCGAATCGATAGGTTACCTTCTCCCCCGCCTTGAGCCCTTCCAAAGCCTGCCCTAGACGATGAGTATTAATGCCGTAGATCGCCTGACCCATGCGGTCTTTTATCATGAACCCCAGCACCAGCCGGGGGATATCGACATTGACCGATATCACCACCTGCAGGGTGACGCGGTCGCCTACAGAAACAACATCGATACTCTTGTCTTGTTCATTGAGGAGGCTTATATCGTCAAAGCTGGCTTCACCGGTGCCAGAAATAGTGCGCGTTTGCCCCCCCGGCAGACGTTCCTGCCGGACTGTCTGCTGCTCCTTTTCCGCCAACATGGCACTGTAATAGTCCATCACCTGCTCTGGCGCGCCTTGCAGCGCCAGACGTCCTCCAGCCAAGAGGATCGCCCGATCGCATAGCGACTGTATTGCCTGTCGATCATGGGAAACGATCAGCAATGTAGTGCCCGCCTTGCGGAACGCACGAATACGATCAAAGCTCTTGTGTTGGAAGTAAGCGTCGCCGACCGATAGTGCTTCGTCCACAATCAGCACATCCGGCCGTCGTGCAGTGGCCACACTGAATGCCAGGCGCATCTGCATGCCGCTGGAGTAGGTGCGCACCGGCTGCTCGATGTACTCGCCAATTTCAGCAAAGGCCTCGATTGCGGGCATAAGCGCGTGCAGCTCGTCCATCCCCAAACCCAGCAGTTGCCCGGCCATGAACACATTCTGCCGGCCAGTAAAGTCCGGATGAAAACCCATGCCGAGTTCAAGCAGAGCAGCCACGTGGCCTTCGATAGCAACACTGCCGGTAGTGGGCAGCGTAGTGCCCGTAATCATCTTCAACAGGGTGCTCTTGCCTGCTCCGTTCACCCCGATAATGCCCAGCGCTTCGCCCGGTTCGACGTCAAAAGAAAGATCACTCAATACCCAGTGCAACGCATGGCGAGCCGGAGAAAAAGGAATAACCCACTCGGCGAGTCGGGACCAGCGCGTAGGATACTGTTTATAGGCTTTGCCCAGATTCTTGACCCGAATGCTACCCATTAGAGTTCATCCACCATTTCGCCAGAGCGCTTGCGGAATAACCTCATCGCCAGCAGGCAAAGGACCATAGACAGTAGTGTGATTGGCCAGAGCGTCTGCCAGTCAGGCCATTGGCCGTACACGAAAATATTCTGGTACGCCGTAATGAGCGGCACCATGGGATTGAGATCAATGAAGCGTTGAGCCGCGTCGGGCAGAATGGAGCGCGGGTAAACAATGGGAGTAAACCAGAACCAAAACTGCAGCAAAATGCCGGTGAACTGCCCGACATCCCGGAAGAAAACGTTCATGACACCCAATACAATACCCAAGCCAATTGCAAAGGCAATCTGGATCATCAGTACAGGAATTATTCCCAATACGGCCCAACCTGGAAAATTTTGCGTGACCAGTAGAAACCCCAGAAAGAGGCTAAAGATAATCACAAAGTTGACGCCCGCATTCAAAACAACAATCAATGGCAGGCAGATGCGAGGAAAGCTGAGCTTCTTGATCAGATTGGCGTGCTCAAGAAACACGGATTGGCTACGTCCTATGATCTCGGCAAAAAAACCCCAGGTAATGATCCCCGCACACAGGTAAATGCCGTAGCCCAGGTTGTTGTCAACCCCAGGCAGCCGAGCTTGCATCAACTGTGCAAAGATCACCGTATACACAATAATCATTGAAAGCGGGTTGAGCACAGTCCAGGCGGCGCCCAGCAATGAATTACGATAGCGTGTCTGAAACTCCCGCTGAACACTGCCCACCACGAAACCGCGGTAATGCCACACTGCCCGCAACATGCCCACGGCCACTATTTAACCCTGCCGTAGTCATCTTCAAAACGAACGATGTCATCCTCACCCAGATATTCACCACTCTGGACCTCAATCATCACCAGCTCCAAAACACCGGGATTTTCCAGCCGATGTTTATGGCCGGCGGGGATAAAAGTCGACTCGTTGATATTCACCAGACCAGAACCATTACCGTTGGTGACCCTGGCCATACCTTGCACTACGATCCAGTGTTCGCTGCGGTGGTGATGCATTTGCAGGGACAGTGCGGCGCCAGGCTTGACTTCAATACGCTTGATCTTGAACCGAGGCCCCTGCTCAAGCACTGTATAGGTCCCCCATGGCCGACGTACCGTGCGGTGCAAGCGAAAGGCTTCATGATCACTTTTCTTCAAGCGACTCACCACCTCGCGTACCGCCTGCGTATGATCCACATGCGCAACCAGCAAGGCGTCATCGGTATCAATCACCACCAAGTCCCGGACCCCGACAGTCGCTACCAAACGTCCGTCACTCTGGACAAAGGTGTTGTAACTATCGACGAAAATCGCATCGCCCACTGCCCGGTTATCATTTCCATCCGGTGTGATCAGCGTCCTTAGCGCCTCCCAGGATCCAATATCGCTCCAGCCAAAAGAGGCTGGCACAACCGCGACTCGTGACGAGCGTTCCATCAGCGCATAATCGATGGAAATATCTGGCAGCGCGGCAAAATACTCGCTAGCCAGTTCCTGCTGTAGCACCTTTCCCTGCTCCGAAGCCGGGCTCGCCGCAACACAGGCGGTGGCTTGCTGCAACAGCTCGGGCGCATGCTCCTGAAGCTCCTCGATCAAAGTGGCGACCGTGAAACAAAACATGCCCGAGTTCCACGAAAAGCGCCCACTTGAGACGTAACCTTCCGCAGTCTGCAGATCCGGTTTCTCGACAAAGCGTTTGACTATCGAAGCACCGCGCTCGTCCACGGGCGCCCCCGCCTCGATATAGCCAAAGCCGGTTTCGGGAGCTGTCGGACGAATACCGAAGGTGACCAGGTAACCCTGACCTGCAAGCTCAACGGCGTGATCAACTGCGGTTTTGAGAGCCTCGGCATCCTTAATAAGATGGTCGGCGGGCATCACCAGCAGCACGACGTTGTCACCATGACGTTCGCGCAAAGCGAGCGCCGCAGTCGCAATGGCCGGAGCGGTATTACGCCCAAGAGGCTCAAGAATGAAATGCCCCTGATTCCCTGTCAGCTTAGCAGCCAGAAAGTGGTCCTTGCTCTGGAAGAAATAATCTCTGTTGGTCACCGTGACGATGTCGCCCCCCGGCTGCGCCAATGCTGCGGCACGACAATAGGTCTTGTGCAACAAGGACTCGCCGTCGGGGAGCGTCATGAAAGGCTTAGGCTGGCCTTCCCGCGAGACCGGCCACAGACGAGTACCTGCGCCCCCGGAGAGAATAACTGGAACAAGCATCAACTTACTCCTTGGCTACACGCTTGAGATCAGCATCAACCATCATCTGAATCAAGGTCTGTAATGGCGTAATGGCAGACCAACCCAGTACTCTCTTAGCTTTGGCCGGATCTCCGAGCAATACCTCAACTTCGGCAGGCCGGAAAAACTCAGGGTCCACCACCACATGATCCTGATACATCAAGCCTACATGCTCAAAGGCGATGCGACACATTTCCCTCACAGTGGTGGTCACACCAGTGGCCACCACGTAATCGTCAGCTTTATCCTGTTGCAGCATCAGCCACATCGCCTCGACGTAATCCCCGGCAAACCCCCAGTCACGCTTCGCGTCGATGTTGCCCAGGCGCAGTTCACGCTGTTTGCCAAGTTTGATCCGTGCTACAGCGTCAGTCACTTTTCGGGTGACAAATTCCAAACCGCGCAAGGGGGATTCATGATTGAAGAGGATGCCGCTTGAAGCATGCAGGTCAAAACTTTCGCGGTAATTGATGGTGATCCAATGGCCGTACAGCTTGGCGACACCATAAGGGCTGCGGGGATAAAATGGCGTGTTCTCATCCTGCTTCTCGGCCTGGATAAGCCCAAACATTTCGCTTGTGGAAGCCTGATAAAAACGCGTCCCGGGACTGATTTGACGAATTGCTTCAAGCATGTGCGTCACGCCTAATCCGTCAACGATGCCCGTTGTAATCGGCTGATTCCAAGAGGCTGCTACAAAGCTCTGCGCGCCCAGATTATAGGCTTCGTCCGGTTTGGACTGGAGCATGGCTCTCTGTACCGAACTGGCGTCTGCCAGATCCCCATCCAGGTAACGGATGTCAGCCTCAACCCCCAGCTCTCGCAATCGCCAGCGCGTATCTGAACTGCGCCTGGCTACAAGCCCATGAACCTCATACCCTTTATCCAGCAGCAACTTCGCAAGATAGGCGCCATCCTGTCCGGTAACACCCGTTATAAGTGCACTTTTAGCCATATTATTGTAGGTCTCGTTTGTCCCAATCAGAGAGCACTCTCCGCAGGGTTTCTTTTATCGGCACGCCAGGTTTCCACCCGGTCAATTGTTGTAACTTCTCTGCACTACCCACCACTCGGCGCTGCTCTGCGCGGCGCAAGCGCCCGCTGTCCTGCACTAACGCCGCTTTCACGTCCATCAACAGCGCCATTTCCTCGATCAACCCACGTACACTACGCTCCCTTCCAGAGCATATGTTGTAGACCTCTCCCGTCTCCCCCTGTTCCAGCAGCAGCAAATAACCGCGAATGACATCCTCGACATCGAGAAAGTCTCTGGTCACGTCAACATCGCCAACTTCCAACTGTGGCGCTTGCAAACCCCGCTTGATGCGGACCAGCTGCCGCGCCATGCTCGCGATAACGAAGCCATCACTCTGCCCTGCGCCAATATGATTGAAAGGACGGGCCACCATAATTCGCCACGGCTCGCTGTAACTCCATTGCAGGCACAGCAGTTCCGCTGCTAGCTTGCTGACTCCATACGGATTGCGCGGCTGCGGCAGCCTGGTTTCGACAATGGGCAACTCAGCCTCTGCCACCTGCCCATATACATCCCCCGAGCTCACGTAGAGAAAGGCGCCTCTGAAACCAGCTCCTTTGAGGCTCTCTAGCAGATTGAGAGTACCCAATAGATTGACCTGGAAGGTAGCAGCGGGATCCCGAAAGGCTTCTGGCACAAAAGTCTGACCAGCCAAATGCATAACCGCATCCGGGCAACCGGCTTGTAACAAGCGCTGAAGCGAATCTCGATCACACAGATCATATGGCGTCGGCTGAAGTAATTGCCAATCAGCGGGTGCACCAGGGCTGGCAAACAACGTTTGCAAATGCTGGCCTACAAAGCCAGAGAGACCTGTGACCAATAAGGTTTTTTTCATTTTTGTTCGGTCCGTGCTGCAAGAAAGCAAACAATTGCCAGGGCAGATTATGACGGCAGCTGTGCGAGCATCCTAAACCAAGTGTCTCAGAATCACTACACATCTCATAGCCTAACCATCTAGCCATTTTGGGCTATCGTGCCACCCCCACCTAACTAGCGAATACGCCACAATTGATGGTCCAACCCAGCTCATATGCTGGCGCGACGGTCCTGCTCCCAGCCACCACGCAACAGTACAGACCCGCCAATGGCGACGGCAAACCATAGGGTTGCCAAACGGATGACTAGCGTTGCAGCTATGGCATCTGACGCTGGCATGCCGTTCCAGACCAGTAGCGTGACCATTGCCCCCTCGGCGCCCCCTAGCCCACCCGGCATAAAGCTGAGCGCCCCAGCCAGCATGGATAACGAATAAACAAAGATGGCAAACGCCAAGGACACTTCAGCTCCCATCCAACCTAATACCCAATAGAATGCCAGTGCCTCTGCGGCCCAGGCGATCAGACTTAAGCTGGTTGCCAACAGCAGCATGCCAAGCCGATTGCAACGGTGGGCCTCCAACAGTATCCGGCACAGATGCATGAACAATCGACTGACTTTCGATGCCTGAATCTCAAGCACCCGAACCAAGCGCTCCAGAACCGCTTTACGAGACAAAATGACGAAGCTTACCATCACCAGGGCAGCCCCACCGACAATGACTGGACCAGCCTGGGGGTATAGTGTCAGACCGAAAAGGGTCAGCAGAACCACCGCTAAGAGGTCGGACAATCGTTCGCTGAAGAAGGCCGCAAAGCTCTGCGGATAGGGCACGCCCCAGCGCTCAAGCAAAACGCTGCGCAGAGTCTCACCCGCCTTTCCAGGGGTAGTCGTCAGCGCAAAGCCAGCCAGGTAGATCTTCAAACTTGCCAACAAGGGCACTCTATGTCCGAGCGTTCTCAGGTACATCTGCCAGCGTATGAAACGTAGAGCGTAATTAAGCAGCGACATGCTCAGCGAGATGGCCACACCCAATACCCCTACCTTGACGATGGCATCACAGACATCGCGCCACCCGGTCCATAGGGAAAAGCCGAGATAACCGAAGGCGCAGATTATGACGGATAGAATTACTGCCCGAAGCCACCATCTTGGGAGGTTAAACCTCTCGCTCACAGGGCAAGCCTCTTGAAAAGAGGCTGCGGAATAACTTTGATAACCAGCATTATCAGCGCCCAGAAACCCGGCGCGTATACGACCGCAGCTCCCCGCTCGACGGCCTTAAGGACGCGCGGCGCAATCTGTTCTGGTGTTACCAGCAACAGGGAAGGTAGCGATAAACCGCGAGTCATGGGGGTATCAACAAAACCAGGGCGTATATCAACGACTTTCACCCCAAGGCTGAACAGCCGGCCGCGCAAGCCGCTGCAATAGGTCGAAACCGCCGCCTTGGCGGCGCCATACAAATAATTCGAAGGTCGCCCGCGATCACCGGCAACGGAGGAAATCACTGCCAAGGTGCCACAACGCTGCGATTCAAAAAGCTGTGCTAGATCGTTAAGCAGCGCCAATACCGACAAGCCATTGGTACTAAACTCGCGCAAAGCTAACTTAGTATCCTCTGCGCAAGCTGCCTGATCGGGCAGCGTGCCGTGCGCCACCAGCGCAATATCTATCTGGTGCAGGTTAGCCTTGCAAGCGTCGAGCATTTTCTCATGAGCATCAAAATCATCCGCGTCCATCACGTGCACGCAAACACCGCTTGCCCCTCGCGCTTGGAGGTCCGCAGCCGTTTGTTGCAGCCTGGCCTCATTCCTGGCTACCAGAAAAAAAGCAGCGCCTTGCTCGGCCCATAAGCGTGCGCACGCTAGAGCAATAGCAGAAGTGGCACCGACAATAATTATGCGTTTCATAGACTGACTCGTTTCCAGAAGCGGGACATAAGAAGGGGGTCGCGGAGAGCTTCCAACTGCTCCCACGCCGGATAAGCCGTCCGAAAGTCATCACCACTCATATGAGCATCCTTGGCAGGATACAACCGCCCCCTGGCTTCGCGGACCACCGCATCAAGCCGACTGAAAAGCGGCCCCAGCTCAGCCTTGTGAGGGAAGTCCAGCGCCAGCGAGAAGCCTGGCATCGGAAATGATAACAATCCAGAAGAAGGGGTATTCCCGCAGCGCTTGAGCACCGCTAAAAACGAACCCTGCCTGGCATTTGCAATTATCTTCAGTAACTCATCCATCGCTGGCTCTGCCTCGGCGTCCGGAACCACGCACTGGTACTGCTGGAAACCTTTATTTCCATAAATTCGGTTCCAGTACAACACGCTGTCGAGGGGATAGAAGAAAGACTGATAACCTGTTCTGCGCTGTGAGATCTTCGCCGAATGACGATGCCAATAAGCGCTATTGAATGCGCGCAGGCTGAAAGAGTTGACTAACGAAACCGGCAGTGTAAAGGGGATACGTCTATTGACTGGGCGCTCTACTGCAAGATCACCGTAAACAGCATGATCAGCCCCCATGTACACTCCACGTCCACGCGCTTGCCCACTGGCAAGACAGTCAACCCAGGCCACGCTGTATTCATGTTGCGGATCAAGCTCGCGAGAAAGGTCAAAGAATTCCGTTAAATTATCAAAACGCCGAGTATGGGTATCTATCTGGCTGCTGATAACAGGTCTTAACTGAATTTCCACCCAGGCAATAATGCCCGTTAGCCCGAGACCGCCAATGGTAGCCGCAAATAGATGCGGATTATCTGCGAGCGAACATACTAAAAATTCCCCTGCTCGCAGGAGGCCAAATCGATTAACGCAGGTGCTGAAAGAGCCACGATTGTGGTGATTCTTTCCGTGCACATCGTTGGCTACGGCCCCGCCCAAAGTCACAAACTGAGTACCCGGGGTCACGCTCAGAAACCATCCTCTGGGTATCGACGTCGCAAGGATTTCGCCAAGGGTTATCCCCGCCTCGGCTACTACCACCCCGCGCTGCCAGTCCACTTCAATAAAGCGGTTTATGGCTGCCATTTGCACAACCCGATCACTCTCTGCCAGGCAGCTATCCCCATAACTGCGACCATTTCCATAACCCAAAGTCGTGCCCTGCGCTGCGGCAGATGCGACCACGGCTCCCAGCCCATCGCGCCAACTACATGTATAGGGGGTTTGCGGAAAGTCCGGGTAGCGCCCCCACGAGTAGCGCTTGATACTCATGTTGCCACCCAGAACACCAGACAAAACAAGGCGCCCACAAACAGGCTTACTCTATCGCGAATGGCAAATACCACGGGGTCATCATGCATCTGACCACGATGGGTAAGCATCCACACACGGGTTATCCAGAACAACAGCAACGGACAGGCTAGCCAGATAGCATGGGGTTGTGAATACAACTCCAGTGCGCTCCGATCATTGATATACAGCGCTAGTACCAGCACCGCCAGATACCCCGACGAGGTTCCCAGCGAAGAAATGACCTCAAGATCCTCCGGATAATAACCACGTCCGCGTGCTTTCCCCAAAGAGCCTTTTTGCCGGGCTTCACGCAATTCCGCGTAGCGCTTAACCAGCGCCAGACTAAGAAAAATGAACATCGAAAACGCCAGGATCCAGAACGTTAACGCTAATCCGACAGCAACCGCACCAGCGATTACTCTCACCGTATACAAAATAGCCAAGGCAATAACGTCTACGGCTATCTGCTGCTTTAACCAGAGAGAATAAAGGAGCGTAAATGCATAGTAAGCCGCCAGCACATAGGTAAATCTAAGGGGCAGAAACGCCAGCGCACCCGCGAACGCAATCATAAGTAACAGAGGAAAGGCCACCAACCCAAAACGAATCGGCAAGCGGCCTGAGGCGAACGGGCGTCGTCGCTTGGTAGCGTGGTGGCGATCATCGGTCAGATCCACCAAATCATTGAGCACGTACACACTGGACGCACAAAGGCCAAACAGCAGAAATGCCAGCAACCCTTGGCCCAGTAGCGCCGGGTTCAACAGCTCGTGAGCCGCCAACAAAGGCACAAAAATCAGTACGTTCTTTGCCCACTGGTGCAGGCGCAGGGCCTTCAACCAGTCAGCGACACCCACCGAGTTCGATGCAATCACCCGATCGACATTCCCCCGGGGCCGCGCCTGGCTTTCTACCCCTCTCTCGGGATTCACCAATACCGCGTACCGCGCAGCCTCCCATACCAGCAGATCGTCACGGGAATTACCCATATAATCAAACCCACCATCCCCAAAACAAGTGACTAGCAGATCCTTCTTGTTCCGCGCCGACAGGTTGCAATCTCCTGACGTGGCCAACACCCGATCAAACACCTGCAGATGCGCAGCAATGCGCTCAGCCAGCCGCTCATGCGTGGCAGTAGCCAGTACTATTTCTCGACCCTGAACACGCGCTGCATCAATCGCCGCGAGCACGTCCTGATCATAGGGCAGCACATCTACATCAATATCGGTAGCCCGTGCTAGTCGCTCCTTCAGTACCGTCTTGCCCTGTAACAGCCAACCAATCAATTTCCAGCAATACAGCGGCTGCTGATGTAGAAAAGCCAAGCCGGTTTCCAACAGCATGTCCGAGCGGAGAAGCGTGCCGTCCAGATCCACGACCAATGGAATCTTCGCATCACGCACAATCACGTCTGCGCTGGTCATTTTATTAAGCTCCTGGTTCTGATCCGGCACAGAGGGGCCATGGCGGAAGGTGCGAACTTATTACCGGACAGTTGAATAGACACTTAGTCTAAACCCTCCGTTTTCAGAGGAATGATCCGACAACCACTGTCCTGGCTTTTTCGAGGATAACCGTCCCAGTCATATGCCGACAGATACGCTGGAAACATCGCACTATCGCAGAACACGCGATAGTCCAATGAACGGGGGGGAAGTACTTCGGTAACGCTGTGCGCTGAACCGCTCCACAAAGCGCCGACCTTGGCAAAGTCCGCGAAGAAGAACGGCTCTACTCCGGTGTACCCGAAGGAGACAGTAGCACCAGGAGGCAATCCGCCGATGAACTGACGAACATACTCAATTTCCTCGGAAGGCAGAAACTGTTGCGACAACATTGCCCAACTTGGCTTTAAGGGATCAAACTCAAGGGTGCTACGACTGCTGTAATACAACAACTGCAGGGCCAAGGCGGCGAACAACAGCGCCAGACATCCGCGCCACCAGTTGCCAGCCAACTCTACGCTACTGGCAAGCAGCCCCAACAGCAGCAAACAGAAACCAAGATTGTAGGCGTAGTAATACCACATGTTATGACCATTCAAGGTCATCGCAATAAATGCTATCCCGTAGAGTGACAGCAGTACCTGCTTTCCAAAACGACGGTGGGCCAGCAGTTGCAGAACAGGCACCAGTGAGACAGCAGCTAGCAGGATCCAACCCTTGCGGCCGCCCATGACAGCAGAGCCCAGCTTGTAGTCAAACTGGAAGCGCATATCCTGCCAAAACCCGTCGATATGCTTGATGACAAAGAGTCCGTACGTAAGCAGTGCCAAAGCCGCCAGAAGCAGACCCAGGAGTTCTCCAGGGCCTACGAGCAGAGTCTCACGTCGCACAATCTTCCAGAACACCAGTAATGCGTATGGCAATAGGAAATACACGGCGTTGTAGTGCACCACAGCCCCGAACAGGACTAATGCGAGCCCTAAAGTATATTTGCCGCGAAGCGCAGCAAGCAGAGAAAGTAGAAACACCAGCGTATATAGAGACTCCATACGGGCGATATTGGCTATGGCCAGCGAGTATGGTGATAGGAAGGCGACTAACAACAAAGCCAACGCAAGATTCCTGCGCCAACCGCTTAAACAGTCTCTAACAATGACCAGAAAAACCGCAAAACAGCCCAGATATAGCAGTGCCGACACCCAGCGAGAAAGTTCGTAGCTATAGCCGAATAGCTTATAGGCCCCTGCCAAAACCAGCATGTGGCCTGGCGGCATCCACATGACCACTCGCTCGCTGTTAAGCCCATGAACGTAGAAACTGCCGGTGCGGCTAAATTCAAAAGCCTGGGCAATAAATGCCGTTTCATCATTCCAAGGGATTGGAAACTCAAACCCCAGCGCCAGTCGAATAAGCAGCACGACCAGAACAAGCACAGCCATACTTGCCAAGCTCGGCACAAGGTTACGGCGCCTGATTTCAGTTGCTCCTAACATACCTCAGACATCCTTAGCGGCGAGAAAACCGGCTTTTCAGTGAGCGCACCATCGTCCCGAATGCCCATAGGCGGCTGGCATAAATTGCCTCCAACTGAGCCTCAGCAGCCTCAGCTCGCTGGAGAGCTTTATCGTATTGGTCCTGAGGAAAAGTTTTTTTATCCGCCGGGTGACTTAAGGAATGCCCAGGGCACAGAACGAAACCGTCCAGCAGATTCGGCGGCAGGGCCAGGGGTACCAGCAACTCGATCCGCTCTTGAGCTACGTAATAACGATTCAGTCCGTCACACAAAGCAAACTGATAGCCTGCAGCGAGAATCAGTGATTCCCAATCCGGCTCGGTATGGTAAGGAGACTCGACCAAGACAATCCACGGACGCCACCTCCTGAAATCCATGCCCTGCAAGACCTGCTCCTCAAAGCCCTCCACATCGATTTTAAGAAACTGAAATGCCGGCGCCTGCGGGACATGTTCCTCGCATAAGGAGACCAAGGTTCGGGTAGTGACTTTTCTTGGCGTAAAACAGATGCCGGCGGCGGATTGCTGGGCCGCCATCTCCGGGCAAAGGGTAGAGAGCCCGGTCTCGGGAGACTCGAAGAACTGTAGCTCTCCGGCATCCTTACTCCCGACAGCCACGCAAAGATTGACATCTCTGGGGCGAGCGGCACACAAAGCTTCGTGATAGCGCTGAACCGGCTCGACGTTTACTCCCCGCCAACCCCGCTCGTACAATGACCGCGTGACTGAGTCGATGCTCGGATGGTTGGCGCCAATATCGATGTAGAAGCCAGGCCCGTATAGCTTCAAGGCCCGCCACAAAGCTACATCCTCAAAGTTCTGGGCGTAGGAAATAAAGGTCACTGCCTGCTTCCTCTTTTTATTTTTGAGTCGCAACGTCCTACCGCACAGGTAACCTGCTTAATTCGCTCAATCTCTCTAAGAATTCAGCGGCTTGCGCGCAATAATCGCCTGACTTTTGGGCATCGCCGAGTCCAGGGCCTTTTTGATCCGCGGCCCATCAGGCATTGACAGCAACATGTTCCAGGTCTGCGTCCAACTATTGAGTAGCGGGTGCCACGGCGGAGCAAGATCCTGCTTGCAAGCCCAGAACATGAACCACCAGATCGACCAGTAGAAGCCGTAATCTGCCCGGCGTTCGACAACCAGCCCCGCATCAACAATCAATTGTTCAAACTCCGCACTCCCGAATACCCGTATATGATTCGGATGTTGGAAATAAGCCGGGGGAGCCAGCTCTCTCTGGACGCTCTCCCCTAGGGGTGCAGGTACGGTGATAAGAAACTGAGCCCCCGGCTGTGCTACCCGCACCAGTTCGCGCATGAACTGTGCAGGATCCTCCACGTGCTCCAGCACCTCCATGGCGATGATCTTGCTCGCCCGACCGTCCGGCAGAGGTATTGGATTGGCATCGGTTACCAGCGGTATGACTGCCCGGGCGGGTGAGCCCTCAAGCATTTTCTCTACCCCGGCCACTTTGTCGGCATCAATGTCGGCAAAAATCACCTCGGCTCCGCGCCCGGCGCAGAAGTGCGCGAAGGGCCCATCTCCACAGCCAATATCAAGCACCGTATCCTCGGCATTGATTGGAAAACCTTCAAACAGCTCGCCACTTTCATGCCGAAACCAGCCGCTCAGATAGGTATCGGTCAGAGTTGAATCATCGACGTGCGGTTCTTCAAGGGGCTCTGCGACTGGCTGTACAGGAACAGATGCGGGAGCGACGCGGCGGATGATTCGATTGAATAAACTTTTCATGGCGACATTTTGACCTGAAAAACTGCGATGACAGCGGCCCGCATTGGTAGCCGGCTGCAGAAAAGGAGCTTGTAGACGGAATCGGCGTTACTTCTCACGGGACCCTCTCAATCGGCTTGCGCGCAATAATGACCTGGCTCTTGGGCAGTAGCTGATCCAGTGCCTGCTTCATCGGCGCCGATTCGGGCATCTGGATCAGTTGATGCCAGAGTTTTGCCCAGTCATTCAGCAAAGGAGGAAATGGTGGCTGAACCACATCATGCGAGGCCCCCTCCAGCTCGGTACCGGACGCTTTGGCGAGGGTCCAGTACATAAACATCCACATGGTCCAAAAGAAACCGAAAGCATCCCGCCGAACGATTTCCAGGCCCGCGTCAGTCACCAGTGAGACGAACGCTTCTCGCTCGAAAATATGAATATGATTGGGTTGTTGAAAGTAGTAACTGGGAGCAAAATTCTTCTGAATATGCTCACCCACCGGGTCAGGTACTGCCAACAGATAAAGCGCGCCAGGCGCGCCCGCACGGACTAGCTCACGCATGAACTCAGCTGGCTTTTCCACATGTTCGAGCACTTCCATGGCAACAATCCGGGTCATACTGCCATCTTCTACCGGGAGAGGCTGACCTATAGAAACATAACCTTCAGCTTTGCGCGCGGGTGTGGCAGCTACGCGAGCGCGTAGAGACTCGATCTTCTCGGCGACAGCATCGACGAACACCACGTGGGCTCCCCGATTGGCGCAGAACAAGGTAGCCCCACCCGCTCCGCAACCTACATCAAGTACGCTGTCAGCCGCGCTAACAGCAAATCCTTTGAACAGCTCATCGGTCTGCCCCAGATACCAGCCGCTCTGGACCGCGTCCACCAGCCCGCAATCACGGGAATCGACGAAACCCTCACTATTGACGGTGTCGGTCCAAAGCTCGTCATTGGAACGCGGATCATTTTCCAGGCCGGACATCCGCCGGAACAGTTCGAATTGGGTCATTGGCTTACCGAATCAGTAGTGTTCAGGAACGCCTTCATTCGCGCGGCGGCGACCCCGATTGAGCAGTGATTACGCATACGTTCGATCGCTGCTGCTGACATAGTGGCATACCGCTCAGGGTCATGCACGGCGCAGCTGTAGGCATCGCTGTAGGCCTGCACAAGAGAAGCCCAGTTGATCTGATGGCGGCACGTTCTATAGGCCAGGCGCGGGTCGTGAGACCAGGCAGAAGCATCCAGCCAGCTATCCACAACGAAAGCTATCTGCTCGTCAATGTAGTCCAGCATCGCCGAGTGCATCGGTGCAATTGCGGGTTTCCCGCATGAAAGAAACTCCATTAGCGGCAGGCATTGGCCTTCACCATGTGACGCATTCACCACGAAGGTACTAGCCGCAATCAAACGCTCAAACTCGACCCCCTCCATGTAGCCCTGCAAGAGGATTACGCGGCATTGAAATGGCGGCATTCGCGCCATGCACATCAGCATGTCATTCAGCGCAGTCTGATACTCATGATGGCCTAACTTGAATACCAATGTGGCATCGCTGACATCCTTGAAGGCAGCGCAAAACGCCGTCAGCATATCTACCCAATTCTTGCGACCATCATAGGGGTTGAACAATGTAGTAAAGACCACCCCAGACAGATCGACATGGCACGCATGCAGCTCCCATTCCGAAGGCTGTGGCGCCAGACCGTGGCGCGGCAAATGCTGAGGCTCCACTGGATTACGCGGCTGCATATTCTCCTGTTGCTGTTCAGGGACGACCTCCAAGGCACTACCGACGCCATGAGAACGAGCAGCCCCACCAAGCAAATGCTCGCGCACCGCGCGCAGATACCACTCCCCCAAATATCTGCGAGTAATCCCCCACAGCGACTGACGCCTGCATGGCTCCTCAGCAGCCGCCTGTACAGAAGCCAATGTCTGCTGCACTTGCTCACGCTCTCTGGCGGCCTTGACGGCATTACCTACCGCATCCAGATCGGGCATATAAGGTTCAAGCGCTACATCCTGAGTATCAAGCACTACCCCTGACTTGATAGTAATTCGCACGGACATGGATGCATCCCATGCCTTGTGCTGGCTCCTTGCGGTTTGATACTTGTCCCACACCGGTGACGGTATCGAAATGATAGGGAAAGCTTGGCCTACCACCTTGCGCGTCGCCTCCACCGTCAGGCCGGAATGCGTGATCGCTTGTCTGCAATGCCGAAGAACGTGACTCCAGTCCTGATGTTGTTCGCCGAGCCAATGCTCATCGGGGATACTGTCAAACTCCCAGGCAAATACGGGGATAGTCGGGCAGCGGAGGCTCAAGGGCGTTTTGTGCGGCGGCGAAAAAGCCAGAAAAACACAGCGCTTTCCTTGGCGAGTCGCTTCGTCGTAAAGCTTGTCAACCTCAAGCTCAGGCACCTCGACCACCATCACTTCACCCAGTTGACGCAGCACTGGCAAAAAATCACGCAAGACGAAGTAATAGCTGTACTCAGGTACACCCAGGCTGTGGGCGATTTGCGCGGCATTGACCTGAGAGTAAACGAGAATTCTCACGTTGCAGGATACTCCTCGACATGTCGCTGGGTCCCAGTGCGCTGCACCAGCGGCAGAAAATCCTTTAATAGCGCGCTAACAGCTTTGATCGAGGCAAAGCTGCGCATTTGCCGATAACCATTGGAGGACATTGTCTGATAACGGGCAGGATCCTCTTTGGCCAGCTTGTAGCTGGCGCGGTACGCGTCCATCAACGACTCCCAGTTGAGGCGATGACGGTGTGTATACAGCATACCGGTAGGGTCATGTGGCCAGCAGCTAGGTTCCAGAGAGGTCTTGAGTAGAAAAGCCATATCTGCTGACAGGTAATCTGCCATTGCTGAATGGTTCGGCGCTATAGCTGGCCGACCGCTCGCCAGGAATTCCATCAGGGGCAGGCACAACCCCTCGCAGGAGGAAGCATTGACATAATAGGTACTGGCCTTGATCAAGTCATGGTACTGACCATCTTCCAGGAACCCGTGCAGTACCAGCACTCGGCAGCGAAACGGCGCCAATCGCGATAACAGCGTCATCAACACAACCCGGTAGTGTTCAAGGCTGTGGTGCGTCATCTTCAGAATCAGGGTCGCATCCTCGGTATCCTTGAAGGCCCAGCAGAAAGCGGTAACCAGGTCGACCCAGTTTTTCCGGCCATCTGCCGGATTGAGCACTGTGGTGTATACGACACCTGAAACACTGAGTGGACGCGCAGAAGGCTCTGTAGCCACAGGTGCACTTTGACTGCCCTGCTCGCCGACACCATGTGAAGACGCCATTGGTTTACGAATTTCTTTCAGCCAGCCAGCCAGCAGCGCCTTGGTCAAGAACCAGAACTGATTCAACGCCCCAGGCGCCGTGACGGAGCTTTCCAGAGGCTCGACAGGCCCCGGCTTGCGAACGAGTCCATCCGCAGACAAACCCAGTAGGGGGCTATCAATGACTACGCCTGAAAATAAAAAACGGCGCTCCTTCAAGCTGACAGCTATGCCGTTATCCAGGCCGAGGGGAGCGTATCGGTCCCAGATGGCAGCAGGCATGGCCGCAACCGGGAAGCCCGGAAGCGTAGCCTGCGCAACTAGCGTAGATGTTTCCGTGCTGGTGCAAATCGCGCCCTGAAGCTGTGCCAGTGCATAACGCCAGTCATTCTGCTGAATACCGTCCCAGGCAACCGTGGGTAATGTATCGAACTCCCAGGCGAACACCACTACAGTCGGACAGGCTAACCCCAGCGGTGCCTGGTGGGGCGGGCTAAAACTGAGGAAGACCACCTCTTCACCTGCGCTGCTGTGTTGCGCGTAAAGGCTTTCAACTTCCTCGGCGCTGCGCACCATAATGACCCGCCCCATTTGCTCCAAAGCCGGCAGAAAATCCTTCAACAGAAAAAAATAACTGTACTCGGGCTTACCCAGAGAGCCCTGAATGCTGATCTGATCGATCTTTGACCCAACGAGAATGATCATGCTATGGGTGGTGCTCCTTTGAGCGTGCCAAAGAATTCAGCAGCACACTCACCATGAATGAATTATTGTTGTATTTAAAAATATCCAGATCAGTGAGAAGTCTCACTGCTGCCCCTGGCAACACTCCAATGCCGATGATTGTACGCAGCCTCACCTGGGCCTCACAGCCTGACAACCCAACAGCATTGTCTATAAAAAGCCCCATCAAAGCGGCTCAGCCTTGGTCTGGGTTGGTGTCAAGAGCTGACCGTTCGCCGGCCCGTCAGATGATAACTGCCCAAGCATCCGAGCTGAAAGATCATTGCCAAATCGGCGTAGTCTCATCTCGATTAAACGATAATTTAACTCCACCAACACACTCAGCAGGATGAGCATGCAAGCTAGATAGCCTGCCACCTGCCATGAATCCATTAAGGTATCTCCTCCCCAGCGATAGAACCCCTCTCTGACCGCAAAAAACACGGGCGCGTGGATCAGATAGATTCCATAGGAGCGGGACCCAAGCCAAAGGCAAACAGCTCTCACCCAGCCTTTCGGGGAAAAAAGATCGCTATCAAAGGAGGCAATCAATACCAGCAGTCCCGAGAAAATCGCAATCAGGCTGATGGCGTACGAGGTAAGTTCCAGCCGGCTACTCAGAATCAACATGCTGCCAACAGAAACCGTCATCAACAGTATGCAGATGCCTTTACCTAGCCCGGAAACCATTTTTTTCAACTTCGTCCAGGACGGCGTTCGCGACCAGAGTGCAATGAGCACACCCAATATCAGAGCATCCGTGCGCAACATCATTTGAAGTAACGTTTCGCGGGGGAGAATGAGCTGGGTTAAAGCTATAACCAGCAATACCCACACCAGGTGACGCCTGAAAACCACAATCAAAAAGGGGAACAGCAAATAAAACTGCTCTTCCAGGGACAGACTCCAGTAAACAAAACTGGCACCCATTTCTTTAACCATGAAATGTGTAGCGAAGCGAAAATTAGCGTAGTGCAGCAAACCTGCGAGGGTAGCGTCCAGATTGGCTTTCAGCGAACCGAATGCACCGCTACTGTTAAAAAAGACCACTGCCACGAGGATGATAAACAGCCAAAGCCAGGCAGAGGGCCACAACCGCCATATTCGTCTGACCCAGAAGGCTCGCATGAGCAACCATGCCGATGCTCGGTCCGGCGCTTGACGCAAATGCGGCACAAGATCCCGCGAGATGACGAAGCCGGAGACCGCTAAGAAAAGGTCGACGCCAAAGGTTCCGCCGATCCATTCATACAAGCCCTCCAGCAACGGCAGGGGCGCAGGGAACAGGTTTCCAAGGTGCTGGAATACCACCATGGATACCGCAATTGCACGCAGTATCTCTATATCAACAATTTTTGCTTTCATGAATCAGGTCGGTACAGCTGGCAAGCGGCACGAGCCCATAAAAAAGAGGGAAGCTCATATACGGGAAGAAAGGGGACGGGTGCAGCGACACAGGCCCTTAGTCGGTAGGCCCCTGCCTGCGCATAATTTTTTATTTTTATAACCGCATCAAATAGCATGGGTATACATTTTTATGTGCTCTGGGACTGCTTTATATCACATAAAGTGTCTCATGAAAGGACAGTTGCGGCCCTGAACCCGAGCAAATCTTTCACACAACACGAGAGCACCAAACGTCTGGTAACTCGACTAACCCGGTCGGCTCTCCCGCGTAGCCAACACCAACCCCAGGAAGGTCAAAGCCCCACCCACCAGGTGATACCAATGCAGGGATTCACCTAAAAGCACGACGCTCAGCAAAGCCGCAAAGACCGGCATCAGATAGCTGAAAAGCGAGGCGGTTGCCGGGCCGAGCACCTTGACGCCATTGTTCCACGCCAGGTAGGCCACCAGTGAAGCCATCACAGCGGTGTAGGCTATCGCGCCCGCCGCATGCCAATTGAGCGGCATTGCGCCTACTTGGCTGTACTCCAATAGGTAGAAAGGGAGCAGCAGCGGCACGCCACAAAGCAGCATCGCCGACAGCTGAATCAAGCCCGGTATCTGCATGGGCCAGCGTCTCAGCAAAACCGAATACAGACCCCAGGTGAGCACGGCAACCACCATGATCAGATCGCCGACGTTGAACTCCAGAGCCAGCAGTCTTGCAGGATCGCCCGTGGTCAAAATAACCATCAGGCCGATAAAGGACAGCAACGTCCCAAGCAGCGTAGCGCGGGTAGGTAACTGGTGGAGCAGTATCAAGGTCCAGATAAACGCCGAAACCGGCAGGCCGGTATTGACCAGGGTAATGTTGATGGCGGTGGTGCTCTGCGCCGCCAGATACAGCAGCGTGTTGTAGCTGGTGATACTGGCTGCGGCGAGCACGGCTATCTGTTTCCAGTGCGCTCGCAGCACCTCGCGATATCGCCACAGCCCGCGAGCGGTAAACGGCAGTAGCAGGCACATTGCGGTGACCCACCGCCAGAAAGAAAGCCCTACCGGTGGCAACATCCCGGCGCTGGCGCGGGCTACCAGGGCATTCCCGGCCCAGGCCATGGTGCAAAGCACCAATCCAGCCATGGCCCAGGAGCGCGCATTGGGGGTCACGGGGGGCTCAGCCGGTACTGCTCTGGTATCTGCTCTGCATTATCAACGGACACTTCCAGGTCTTTCAGGTGCCCATCCTTGAGACCGTAGATAAACCCGTGCACGCTCAACGGCTGGCCGCGATGCCAGGCATTTTGCACAATGCTGGTGTGACTGACGTTAGCCACCTGCCGCTTCACATTCAGTTCACACATCAGATCCAACTGCTTCTCCTCACTTTCGATCAAGCGCAATTTATTGCGCTGCTCGTAGTAAAGGTCGCGAATGGAGCGCAACCAGCCGTCACTGAGGCCAAGTTGCTTGTTGTGCATTGCTGCGCGTACGCCGCCGCAATTGTAGTGACCGGTGACGATAATATGCTTGACCCGGAGCACATCCACCGCGAACTGCATGACCGAAAGGCAGTTAAGGTCCGTATGCAGCACCACGTTGGCTACATTGCGGTGTACAAAGAGTTCGCCTGGCAGCAGGCCGACGATCTCGTTGGCCGGTACTCTGGAGTCAGCACAGCCGATCCAGAGATATTCTGGCGCCTGCTGGCCTGCCAGTTTGGAAAAAAACTCGGGGTCTTCCTTTGTGATGGACTCAGCCCACGCGCGGTTGTTGTCAAACAGCTGCGTCAAATCTTTCATCTACACCACCTTGTTCAGATCAAACCTAGTCAATCAGCGAGTAGGCCATTACCAGCGCGTCTTCTCTGCCACCTGCAGCGGGATAATAGTTTCGCCGCCGTCCTATCTCATTGAAACCAAAACGCTCGTAGAGCCGTGCTGCTGCCTCATTGGAAGCCCTTACTTCAAGGAAGGTCACCTCCGCCTTGCTCTGCCTAGCCCGGTCAATAATGAACTCGAGCAAGGCTGCGCCCAGACCAAAGCCCTGATGCTCTGGCTGGATGGTAATGTTGAGCAGGTGTGACTCATCGCCCGCTGCCGACAGTACGCAGTGCCCCACCTGCTGCTCCCCTCGATACAGCAACCAGCATTCATAACCTGAGCGCACACAATCCAGAAAAATACCCCGCGTCCAGGGATGGCTGAAAGCGGCACATTCGATGCCAAGCACATTATCCAGGTCCGTCTCGAGCATTGGCCGGTAACTCAACTCGCTCATGCCCGATCCTGCCAGCGTGGCATCACCCTCTGTAACAGGTGCCATAAGCGCGCCTTCTCCTGGGGCTTGTTCATCAGCATTTGCAAGTCCGGGGCAAACCAGGCTGCCGTCAATCCTTCAAGCGCCTCTTCCCTGCCGCAAAGTGACTCCGCCCGCTGCAGGTCGGCCTCTGCGAGCAGCCCCGCCGCACTCCCAAAACATCCAATTGAACTGACAGGTACCTGCTCCAGGCGGGCCTGCATAAAGACCTGCAAGGCCTCACTTGCCGCAGCGGCGCTACGGGCCACCTGAGGGTTTCTGCTCAGGGGCCAGCGAAAATCGGCGTGCAGCGACGGGGTTGGCGGTAACTCGGCAGCGCGGAGGATGTCGCAGAGCAGGTTGTAATGCCCGGTGCCCTTTTCAAGGCCCGGGTCGGGCGTTTCGATCAGCAGCGCACAGGGCCCCGCCATCCATAACTGCAAATAAAAAGGCGCTATCGAGTTCAGCTCCGCAACAGGTTCACTCGCTGCCTGGGGCTCTGACTCGACCCGCATGGGCAAGGTGGCCGGTTTGGCTGGCGACACCCGCGGCAGCTCATACTTGCGCTTGGACCCTGTTACACCTTGCTCGACCACCACGGCTGCGACGCTCGGCGGCGCCATGGTTTCTGGCGTTTTGCTGGGCATTGAAGGCGCTGCGGGCATGTCGGCGGGCTGAGCGTCTTCGGCCACCCACTCCGGTTCAGGCGGCCTGCGTAGCGCGGCATGGGCCAACGGCTGCGTGGGCACCCAGCCGGTCACGCCCATGGCTTCAAGATAGGCAAGCCGCACTGACTCGCGCATCAGACCGCCGCCGCTTGCGGATGGGCGCGATACGCACCTGCCTGCATCAGATTCAGTGCGTTGATATAGGCTTTGGCCGACGCCACTACGATGTCGGTATCGGCGCCATTGCCATTGACTATGCGGCCGGCCTTTTCCAGGCGTACCGTGACCTCACCCTGGGAATCGGTCCCCTGCGTGATGGCATTGACTGAATACAGCTGCAGGATGGATTGCGAATGGATGATCTGTTCCATCGCCTTGAAGGTGGCATCAACGGGCCCAGAGCCGGGGGCACTCGCTTCCACTTCCTTTCCATCGACGCTCAACACAACACGCGCCTGCGGGGTTTCACCCATGCGCGATGTGACGTCCAGATACACCAGCTTCACATATTCAACCGCCTCGGTCAGCGTGTCGGAAACCAGCGCCTGCAGGTCTTCGTCGAAAATTTCATGCTTTTTATCCGCCAGCTCCTTGAAGCGAGCAAAGGCCAGGTTCATTTCTGCCTCGCTCTGCAGTTCGATGCCCAGCTCGACCAAACGCGAGCGGAACGCATTGCGGCCAGACAATTTGCCCAGAGACAGCTTGTTGGTGTGCCAACCTACGGATTGCGCACTCATGATCTCGTAGGTCTCGCGATGCTTGAGTACACCATCCTGGTGAATCCCTGACTCATGGGCAAAGGCATTGGCACCAACAATGGCCTTGTTTGGCTGCACCACGAATCCGGTGATGCCTGAGACCAAACGCGAGGCAGCAAGAATATTCTCGGTCACGATTTGCGTCTGCACGCGCAATACATCTTCGCGGGTCCGGATCGCCATGACGATCTCTTCCAGCGCGGCATTCCCCGCACGCTCGCCAAGCCCATTGATAGTGCACTCGACCTGGCGGGCACCTGCCGTCACAGCAGCCAATGAATTGGCCACAGCCAACCCCAGATCGTTGTGGCAATGAACCGAAAACACAGCCTTGTCGGCATTGGGAACGCGCTGAATGATCTGGCTGATCATTTCGCCAAACTGGTGGGGGATGGCGTACCCCACTGTGTCCGGAATATTGATGGTTCTCGCGCCCGCATCAATGGCCGCTTCGATAATCCGGCAGAGGAAATCTATTTCCGAACGGCCTGCATCCTCGCAGGAAAACTCCACATCCGGGCACAGATTTCGAGCCCGCTTGACCGCGCGAACTGCTTGCTCGACAACCTGGTCCGGCTGCAGGCGCAACTTGTGCTGCATGTGAATAGGACTGGTGGCAATGAACGTATGAATACGGCCGCTATTGGCGCCTGCGAGTGCTTCCGCCGCGCGGTCAATGTCAGCATCCATCGCCCGCGAGAGGCTACAGACGGTGCTGTCCTGGATGGTATCGGCGATCAACTTGACGGCGGCAAAATCACCCGGGCTAGCGATGGCGAAGCCTGCTTCAATAACATCGACTCTGAGCTTTTCCAGCGCTTTGGCGATGCGTAGCTTTTCTTCCTTGGTCATGGATGCGCCGGGGCTCTGCTCGCCATCACGCAAGGTGGTATCGAAAATAATAACGCGATCCTGACTCATCGGAACTGCTCCTGTTGTGCTGACATGGCACCAAACAATGCTGTTTCAGGCCTGCCAAAACCTGACATTCTCAAGCCTCTACTATACCTCAACACGCAGGCTGCCGACTGCCCGTGACGGCCATGCGCTAGTCAACCCTGCGAGCACTTATGACCGGCCAACACCAAAATGACTGGCGGTTCACAGCGCGCTCGATAAGGCGCTACTCTGTAACCACGCTATAAATCGCATCGATGGCCGCTAGCTTCCTGGCTTGGATGCTTCCTTAGAAAAACAACAGTCACAGGTAGCTCGCGCATGTTTGATCGCCACTTCAACGTCTGGCCAGCCCAGGTCCCACGAGAGCTGGAACTGCCTTCAACCAGCGTCTTCCACAACCTCACCGTATCCGCTCTGCGCTTCGGCGAGCACCCGGCAATCCACTATTACGGTACCAACGTTACTTATAATGAGTTCAAGCGGCAGGCTGAAGCCTTGGCCGGATACCTTGAGCACGCAGGCGTCAAGGCGGGCGACCGAGTGCTGCTGTATATGCAGAATAGCCCGCAATACATCATTGGCTATTTCGCCATCCTGCGCGCTAATGCTGTAGTGGTTCCCGTTAACCCGATGAATCGTTCTGCCGAAATCCAATACCTGATCGAGGACACCCAAGCCCCGGTCGCGTTATGCGCCCAGGAATTGCTTGAACATATCTCGGGGCATGTAGGCGAAGGGCATTTACAAGAGGTTATCGTTACCGCCTACTCCGAATACATCCTAGAAAGCACCGACCTGAACCTGCCCGACGCAGTCCTTGAACCAAGTCTTGAGCACAAGCTGCCGGGCGTAACCAGCTGGCAGTCGGCTCTGGCCGCCAATCATGTACCAGGCCCGCTCACGGCCGGGCCTGACGATCTATGCGTTATTCCCTACAGCTCCGGCACCACTGGAAACCCCAAGGGCTGCGTACATACCCATCACAGCGTCATGGCCACCACCGTATATGGCGCGACCTGGACCAACGCGCAGCACGATGTCATTCACCTGGTGTCAGTACCAATGTTCCACGTTACCGGGATGCAGTCCTGCATGAACAGCACGCTGTATGCCGGCGGGACACTGGTGGTGATGACCCGCTGGGACCGCAAGGTCGCCGCCGAATTGATCCAGAGAGTCAAGGTCAATACCTGGCGCAATATCTCGACCATGGTGGTCGATATGCTCTCTAATCCAGATATCGATCAGTACGATATCAGCTCGCTGAAAAGCATAGGTGGTGGTGGTGCAGCAATGCCCGCGGCTGTCGCGGCCAAGCTGATCGACAAGACCGGCCTGATCTATATGGAGGGTTACGGCCTGTCGGAAACCATAGCGCCTACTCACGTGAACCCACCTCAGGCCTGTAAACCACAATGCCTGGGTATTCCCATCATTGGCGTTGACTCAAGGGTGATCAATATCGAGACCCTTGAAGAAGTCGGCGTGGGAGTTACTGGCGAGATCATCATGCGCGGTGAACAGATATTCCAGGGCTACTGGAACCGCCCGGAGGCTACGGAAGAAGCCTTTGTTGAGGTCGACGGCCATCGGTTTTTCCGCTCCGGGGATCTGGGTTATTACGATGAAGAGGGTTACTTTTTCCTGGTCGACCGCGTTAAACGCATGATCAATGCGTCCGGCTACAAGGTCTGGCCGGCTGAGGTCGAATCACTGATGTACTCGCATCCGGCTATTCGAGAGGTCTGCGTTGTTTCTACCCCGCACGCGCGGCGCGGCGAAACGGTGAAGGCCTTTGTGGTGTTGTCTGCAGGTAATGAAAAGACCAGCGAGGAAGACATTATCGGCTGGTGCCAGAACAACATGGCGGCTTACAAGTGCCCTGTGGTAATTGAGTTTACCGACAGCATTCCCAAGTCACCGACGGGCAAGATCATGTGGAGGTTGTTGCAGGAAGAGGAGTGGAAAAAAGCGGCTGAGTGAACATAGTCATAGCCTGCGCGTGTAGGTCGTGACTGGACCAATGTCGGGTTTAACTCATCCCTTTTGCTCAGTTATCTCTGCGAAAGCGGGACGCGTCAGCCAGGCGCTGCGCGCCCCGCGGTTACCTGGAACCATTTAAAGTCAATCGGCTCTGTGGTCAGCTTGCTCAGGTCAAGGTCAAAATGGATTCCCGCTTGCGCGCACTGCTGTCCGGAATAAATTTTGGGGGCTTAACTGGAAGG
>TARA_R110002110_G_scaffold85816_1_pt1 | contig 179568 bp, 157 predicted proteins | sample TARA_R110002110 | Tara Oceans TARA_R110002110 (sample SAMEA4397330) | marine metagenome | biome: Polar Biome; feature: [SRF] surface water layer (ENVO:00010504); material: water (ENVO:00002006), including particulate matter (ENVO:01000060) such as... | depth 5 m | reverse complement strand
CCCGCCGCATCGATGACCGTCGCTGCGGCCGGATCGACAGTGTCGATACCCACATACACGCCGCCGGAGATGGCGAAGTCGGTTGGCTGAGGCCGACCCCAGACGGCGGCGTTTCGGATGATCAGGTTGTCGTTCATGCGGCGGGTTCTCCCGCCGGCATCTTAACCGGGATGGGCGGCGCGGCCTCGTTATTTCCCGATCATGCTGAGGAATTCCTGACGGGTCGCCGGATCGTCGCGGAAGGCCCCGAGCATCCGGCTGGTCACCATATCGACCCCGGTTTTGTTAACGCCGCGGGTGCTCATGCATTGATGCGCCGCCTCGATCACCACCGCGACGCCGCGCGGCTGCAGGACCTCGTCGATGATGTTGGCGATCTGTGCCGTCATCTTTTCTTGGATCTGCAGGCGGCGGGCATAGGCCTCGACGACCCGTGCGAGCTTGCTGATGCCGACCACCCGGCTCTTCGGGAGATAGGCGACATGCGCATGGCCGATGATCGGTGCCATGTGATGTTCGCAGTGGCTGACGAAGCCGATGTTGCGCAGCAGGACGATCTCATCATAGCCGTCGGTCTCCGAGAATGTCCGTTCCAGCATGCTGACGGGGTCTTCATGGTAGCCGCCGAAAAATTCGTCGTAGGAACGCACAACACGATCGGGTGTATCGAGCAGGCCTTCGCGCGCCGGGTCGTCGCCGGCATAGACGAGCAAGGTGCGTACGGCATCGAGCGCGTCGTCGCGCGACGGCCCAAGTTTGCTGACCGATGCAAATTCTTGCACGGGCGTGATGGTTTGGCGTTCGGGCGCGTTCATTTCGAGATCCCCTTATTCAACCCATATAACGGGATATACGGGCGGGGTCCGTGCGCGGATCACTGGGTTTTTTTTGATCTCCGGCGGCAAGCGAATCTTAGAGGCCCCGCTATTCGCCCATATCGACGATGGCGATGACCGGGCCGCCACCCTGCGGGCCCTGATGCATGGCATCCACCGACACGAACACGGCCGGATCGCCGATGGCCAGCGCGGCGACGCCGCCGACGGCGGCCTTGGAATGGCGGTGATGATGCACATCGGAATCGTCGAGCATGATCTGGCGTCGACCGCGCAGGCGTGCGCTCGGGTCGGCCTCACATTTCATGAAGCAGTTGACGACCTTGCCGTTCAAATCCTCGGAACGGGGCCGGTCGGGCAGTTCGAGCCCGGCGTCGCGGATTGAATCATAGATGCCATCGATGTCGAGCGCGTCTTTCATGACCGAATGGCCAATCCGGTAACGCCCGCCCGCGCCGGCCTTGTTGCCGAACAGCACGATCTGGGCGCGGTCGAGCTCGACGCCCGATGAGCAGGACGAGACGGCGGAATAGATGTCCATGTTCTTGCAGATCTCCTCGGCCTTGGGCATGGCGATCTCGCCCAGCGCGACACCAATCCCGAGTGCCGTGGTGCCGTTGGACACGCCCATGGAGTCATGCACCTCGCAGGCCACCGTCTGGCCGCGGGCATGGGCGTCTTTCACGCCCTCGACCGTCAACAGCGGCGTCTTGGTCTGGACGTAGTGGACATCCTTGGAGTCGGTGATACCGGCATCTGCCATCGCGCCACGCACAGCGTCGGCGACCTTTTCAACCATCGCCAGCCGGCCGATGTCCTCGGGGAAGAGTTCCGCGCTCATGGCGGTTCCCATGGCGATACGGTCCTGGTCGTCGGGGCCGGTCGCGTCATTGCGGGCGAAGGCCACGGCATGGGGGGTGATCACCCCGTCGCAGCCGCCCGACCAGACCATGGGGATCTCCTTGACCTCGGCCTCGGATCGGCTGCCGTGGTTCATCAAGACGGCGCGGTAGGCCTGGTCCGACAGGATGCGGGTGAAGTCGTTGACCCCGCCATTGCCCTCGGTCTTGCCGATGACGGCGACGATCTCGTCGGCGGCGGCGTCGCCGGAGGCGATCCATTCATCGAGCCCCGAGGCGTCGGAGACGGACTTGATTTCGATCTTTCGGACGTCGATGGCCATTTTGTATTTCCTTGTCGCAAGCGCTTTCGCCGGTCAGGCGAGAATAGCCCGGTCGAACCCCCGGGGTGAACTGTCCTCGGCGCTATCGTAACGCTCTTCTATGCTACGCTTCCATCGTTCCGTGTGCGGCCAGTTTGGTCGAAGTTGGGGAGAAAACCATGAGCAACACCGACATTCCGATCGAGGGCATGTGCGATCCCGCATTTGCGGCCGTCGAGGATACATTTCGCGAGAATTTCGCTAGCCGGCAGGAGATCGGCGCCGCTGTGTGCGTCTACAAGGACGGCGAGAAGGTCGTCGATCTGTGGGGCGGGCATCGCGACGCGGCGCGCACCCAGCCATGGGAAGAAAATACGATTGTCCTGATGAATTCGGTCGTGAAGGCCATGTGTGCGCTGACGGTGCACATGCTGGCAGACCGGGGCGAGGTCGATCTCGATGCGCCGGTTGCCGACTACTGGCCGGAATTCGCCCAGAACGGCAAAGAGAATATCCTGGTCCGGCACGTGCAGGGCCATGAGTGCGGGGCGATCTTCTCCGACAGCGCCAAACCGGGTGACTGGTTCGACTACCCGGCCCAATGCGCCGCGATCGCCGCCCAGCCGCCGGCGTTCCCGGCCGGCTCCAAGGGTGCCTACAACACGATCAACATCGGCTTCATCCTCGGCGAAGTGGTGCGCCATGTGACGGGCAAGTCCATCGGCACCTATTTGCGCGAGGAAATCTCCGAACCCCTGGGGGCCGAATACAATCTGGGCCTGACCCCGGACGAGGCGGCCCTGTGTGCGACGATGCACACCAACCCGGAGAACAAATTCTGGTCGACCGGTGCGCAGGACGGTTCGAACCTGCACCGCGCCTGGTCCGGCCGCCCGGACCGCGATGATTTGCTCAACTGCAAGGAAATCCGCGAGGGCGAACTCCCGGCATTCGGCGGGCATGGCAATGCGCGCGGCGCGGCCAGGATCTACGCCATGCTGGCGGGCAACGGCGAAGTCGATGGGGTGCGGTTGCTCAAGCCCGAAACCGTCGAACGGGCGTCCCAACTGGTCTGGGAAGGTGTCTGCTACATGACGGATTGGCCGCTGCGCATGGGGCTTGGTTTCGAGCAGAACAGCCCGCCCTATATCGCCATGGGCGAGAATATGCGCGCCTTCGGCAAGCTGGGGTCCGGCGGTGCGCTGGCGTTCTGTGACCGGGAGCGCAACCTCGCCTTCAGCTACAGCACGAATTTCCAGTGCGAGGGCGCCGGGACGGGCATCCGCTGCCGGCTGCTGGGTGAGGCCGCCGCCGGGATCGCGCCGGAATGGACCGCGAACACCGCGGAATAGGTCGTTTCGGATACGCCAAATCGACGGCGGATCGTTCGAAGATCACCCGGTTCCGGGATTGGCTTGTCGCCGATGGCGTGTCTGGCACGGAAATCCTTGCTGCCGCTGCCTGAGGGCGCTCATTGACAGCAATGCTGTGCATGCTAAAAACGCGCAACTTTCATGTATTACCAATATAAACACACAAAAAATGTGTGAATAAATAATTCCAGTGTGTCTGTCCCTTGGGGCAGGGCGCTGCTTTCTTCCTGCACTCGGAGATCATGATGACAAATTCCAAGAATCCAGAAACCCTCGCGCTCCATGCGGGCTGGCGGGCAGACCCGACGACCGGTTCGGTCGCGGTCCCCATCCATCAAACCACCAGCTATCAGTTCCGCGACACAGAGCATGCGGGCAACCTGTTTGCCCTCAAGGAATTGGGAAACATCTACACGCGGATCATGAATCCGACCGTCGATGTCCTCGAACAGCGCCTCGCGGCCATCGAGGGCGGCGTCGCGGGCCTGGGTCTCTCGTCCGGGCAGTCCGCCTCTATGTTCTCGATCATGAACATCGCGCGCGCGGGCGATAATTTCGTCTGCTCGACCGATATCTATGGCGGCACCTGGAACCTGTTCAAGAACACCATGCGCGACATGGGCGTGGAGGCGCGTTTCGTCGATCCGGCTGATCCCGAAGGGTTCCGCGCGGCGACGGACGACAAGACCCGCGCCTACTATGCCGAGACCCTGCCGAACCCCAAGCTCGAAGTGTTCCCCATCGCCGAAGTCGCGGCGATCGGTCGTGAGCTCGGCGTGCCGCTGATCGTGGACAACACGGCGGCACCGCTCCTGTGCCGTCCGTTGGATCATGGTGCGGCCATCGTCATGTACTCGACCACCAAGTATATCGGCGGGCATGGCACGTCGATCGGCGGCATGCTGATCGACGGCGGTAACTTCGACTGGGAGGCGCATGCCGACCGGTTCCCGCTGCTCAACGAGCCGGACCCCAGCTATCATGGCGCGGTCTGGACCGAGGCGGTGAAGCCGCTGGGGCCGATTGCTTACATCCTCAAGGCGCGTGTGACCTTGCTGCGCGATATGGGCGCGGCGATGTCCCCGCAGAACGCATTCCAGTTCATCCAGGGCCTGGAGACTCTGCCGCTGCGCATGGAGCGGCATTGCGCAAATGCGATCAAGGTGACGGATTACCTGCAGGCCCATGACAAGGTCGAACGGGTGATTTTCCCCGGTCAGATGGACGGCGTCGCGCGGGAGCGTGCCGACAAGTATCTGAACGGTGGCTATGGCGGGCTCGCGGGAATCGTCCTCAAGGGCGGTAACGATGCGGGTCGCAAGTTCATCGATTCCCTTGAGATGCTCTATCACGTCGCGAATATCGGCGATGCGCGGTCGTTGGCGATCCATCCCGCCTCGACAACCCATAGCCAGCTTGACGCCGATGAGCTGGTGCAGGCCGGCGTCGTGCCGGGTTATGTCCGTCTGTCGATCGGCATCGAGCATGCCGACGATATCATCGCAGACATCGATCAGGCCCTGGCGAAGGTCTAACGACATTACAATGATCGGATATGGGCGGTGCTCAGGAGAGTGCCGCCCATTGTCTTTCGAGACCCGAACCGAGCGCCGTATCGTTAAGAAATAGACTTAGATTTCCGCCAATTCGCTTACATATCGCAAGAATTCCTTAACCTGTGATGCTTAGTCTCGATACTCCACGAATTGGGGTGGAGACAGCCAAGTGCCGAGTTCAGAAAATAGCGATAATCCAGCAAAACTTGCCAATTCCGCGCTCGTGCGGATGGTGGCGCAGGATATTCCGCCAACACCGGAAAACTATACCGTCTGGTACACATATCTGAGCGGCAGAGACCCGGATATCGTGCACATGATCGACCAGATCCTGGGCGCGGGGACAGGGTTTACCGAAGAACGCTGCACGGCGCTGTATCTGCGTTGCAAGGCGTTCACAGACAGTGAACTTGAGGATGATCGCGAAGCGGCATTCGTCGATGCAAGCGCCAACCTTGGGAAATCCGTCGAGAGCGTCATGTCCCTGCTCGAAGAAGCCGGTGCGGGTGCCGCGCGTTACGGCGAGACGCTGGCCGACGTCGGCGGCGCGCTTCGGGGGGTCGACGATGGTGATCGGGTTCGCCAGATCGTTTCGGATCTTGTCTCCGAGACCCAGCGCATGGCCGAGCAGAACCAGAGCGTGAATGAGCGTCTGGAGCAATCGAATCAGGAGATCGCGGAACTCGAGCAACGCATCACCGACGCGCGTAGAGAAGCGATGAGTGATTCGCTCACGGGCCTGAACAACCGCCGGTCGTTTGACGAACAGCTGCGCCGGAGTGCCGAGGATTCGGAGTTAAACCAAACACCATTGTCGCTGTTGATGTTGGACATCGATCATTTCAAATCCTTCAACGACACCCACGGTCATCAACTCGGCGACGAGGTGCTTCGCCTGGTCGCGCGCTGCCTGACAGAATGCACGAAGGGGCGTGATATCGCCGCGCGCTATGGTGGTGAGGAGTTCGCGATCATCCTGCCGGAAACGGATATCGAGGGTGCGCTCGCCATTGCAGAACAGGTTCGCGAGACGGTCAACGGCAAGAAAATCGTCCGCAAATCGTCAGGGGAATCCCTGGGCGGTGTCACCCTGTCGGGCGGTGCGGCGCAGTTTGTGGAAGGAGAATCCCTCGAAGATCTCATCGAGCGGGCGGACTCCGGTCTCTACAAAGCGAAGAACGACGGGCGCAACCGCATTGCGGCGATAGAGTCGGCGAGCAATCTGCGGGTCGTCGGGGGCAACGATGTGGCATAGCTGCCATACGTAAGTGTTTGTGACGGCGTCGGAATCTCCATGCTACAACCGGTCGTCGGGTAGCCGTCTGGAGGGAACCCGTGCGTCCACCAATTATTGTACGAGCCCGGCTGAGCCTTCGTCGCGTCCTGCGCAACGAACATCTGCTTTTGGCGGTTATGGCACTCGTCGTGGGCTTGGCGGCGGCCTATGGCGCGCTGTTCTTTCGCCTCGCCATTGATTTCGTACAGGAATTCGCCTTCGGTTTCGCACTCGACGAAATGATGCCGACCACCGAGGCACTCGCCTGGTGGCACATCATGCTGGTGCCGTCGGTTGGTGGTCTCCTGATCGGTGTGTTCCTGCATTTCGCCCATGGCGGCAACCGCCCCCACGCCATCGGTCATGTGATCGAGGCCTCCGCGCTGCGCGGCGGCAAGATGTCGCTGCGCGAAGGTCTCGTTTCAGCGGTTGGCAACGCCGCCTCACTTGGCGCCGGCGCATCGACGGGGCGTGAGGGCCCGCTCGTGCATCTCGGCGCGACCCTGGCGGCATGGATGTCCGAGCGCTTGCATCTCGACCGGTCTCAATCGCGCACTCTATTGGGTTGCGGCGTCGCGGCGGCGATCGGGTCGCTGTTCAACGCGCCGGTCGCCGGTGCTGTGTTCGCCATCGAGCTGGTGGTCGGTAATCTTTCGCTCAAGGCCGGCGCACCGATCTTCATTGCGGCTGTTACCGGCACGGCGATCGGGCGCTTTTACTTCGGGTCTGAGCCCTCGTTCACGGTCCCGGATCATGAGTTGATTTCGCTGTGGGAGTTTCCGGCCTTCATCCTGCTCGGCGTTGCCTGTGCGGTCGTCGCGATTGGATTCATGCGCGGGATTTTCCTGATGGATGGGGTGGTGGCGCGCACGCCCATTCCGCGATGGCTGCAACCGGCGATCGGCGGCATTGTCCTCGGTCTCATTGCGCTGCAGGTGCCCGAAGTATTGGGGGTCGGCTTCCTGACCGCGGACGCCGCCTTGCACGGCACGGTCGCGCTCGAGCTCCTGTTGGTTTTGATCATCGCCAAGATGGCGGCCGTCGCGATCAGCATCGGGTTCGGCTTCGGCGGCGGGGTGTTCTCGCCGTCGCTGATCCTGGGTGCCCTGGTGGGGGCGGCGTTCGGGGTGGTCGCGGGAAGTGTTTTCCCCGACCAGTTTTCGGGTGTGCCCGCCTACGCGTTGATCGGTACCGGGGCATTGGCGGGCGCAGTCATGGGCGCGCCGCTGTCGACGATCTTTATAATCTTCGAGCTCACGGGATCGTCCGAGATGACCATTGCTGTGATGATCGCGACCGCTGCTGCGTCAGTCCTGACCCATCAATTCTACGGCCGTTCCTTCTTCCATGTGCAGCTAAAGCGCCGCGGTTTGAATGTGTCGAGCGGCCACGATCAGGCGTTGCTCCAGGGGATGTCGGTGGGCCGGGTGATGCATACGAATATGGTGTCCGTCGACACCGGCATGATGCTCGACGCGCTACACGGCAAACTGCGTGAATCGCCGAATGGGGAAATCTATGTGGTCGATGATGGTGGTGCGCTGCTGGGTATCATCAACTATGCGGATATGAACAACGCGATCCTCGCGCGCGGCAACGAAGATGCGCCCGAGAGCGCAGGCGATATCGCGCATGAAATGGGCAAAGTGTTGACCGTGTCGGACAGCCTGGAAGATGCTCAACGCCTGCTCTCGGGCTCGGACCATGAGAATGTCGCGGTCGTGTCGAACCGAGAAGATCTAATCCTGCGCGGCACGCTCACGACGCTGGATGTTTCGCGTGCCCACAATGATGCGCTTTTGAATGTCCGGGCCGAGGAACATGCCTGACGACGTGCCGGCCAGCTTGGTCTAGAGGCTGGGGTCCAGCCGCAGCCAGTTGTTGCGATCCATCGATTCAACCTCGATATCCCGGAGCGCACCCTCGGGGGTCAGAATGCGGACCGTGACGGTGTCGCCGGCCGCCCGATCGCGCCACACCGCCCGGAAATAACCGGCCATGCTCGCCACGGGTGCTTTGTCCACGGCGACGATCAGGTCACCCGCGCGGACCCCGGCGCGGGCGGCGGGACTATCCTTGGAGACCCCGTCGACGAAAAGCCGATCACGCAACTCGGATGTCCGGATCCCGAGCCAGGGGCGCGGTGCTGCGGCCCGGCGGCCCTGACCGATCATCTCGTCGAGGATCGGTTTGAGTTCGTCGATGGGCACAAACATGTTGCCGGCGACGGGTCGTTGGAAGAAGGCGGCGTTGCCGACAAACAGAGAGCCGATACCGATCAGCTTGCCGTCGGCATCGAACAGGCCCGCCCCGCTGAAATTCGGGTTCGGGGGCGAGGTGAAGATCGCGCTGTCGAGCAGATATTCCCACGCGCCGACGAATTCTCGCCGGTCCACGACAAACACACCCTGCGCCGAGCCCGGGCCAAGCCGATTGGCGATCAGGACCTGGGTTCTGACCCCCATGTCCCCTGAAGTACGAAGGCTGACCGGTGCGATGCCGAGATCGCTGGCGGCGCGGACCAGACCGAACCCGCTCTCATGGTCGTAGGCCACGAACGAGGCGGGGACGCGCCTGCCGTCCGTGAGGGTGATGTCGATCTCGATCGCTTCGAGGATCAGATAACCGATCGTCAGCACCAGGCCATCGTCGGAGATCACCACGCCGCTGCCTTCGCGCTGTGTGCCGAGTGTGACCGCGGTGCGCGCCGTGCCCGGAATTCGGGTGTCGATCCCTACGACGGCCTCGAGAACTTCCTGGGGGCCGGATGACGTACCGGATTGTGCATTTGCGCTCGAGACGGCCACAACCAACAACGCCGCAAGCGTGGCGAATATTGCGATGCGGCCGATGTGTCTCGTTGCGGTTTGGAAACGGTGCTTGGCGAGGATGGTCATGTTGCGTTCCAATCGAGCCAGGAGCTTGTCCATGTGCGAATGTTATCACCGGATTGAGTCGCTGGGCGCGAGATCACGCGAAATTCAACCGGCGGTCGGCCCACACGACTCATCGAATTGCCGTGATATAATCACCGGCTCAAATGTCTGATCCATTCCACATCGAAGAACCGCAGGATTTAGGGGTTTCTGGCGCTTCAGCAGTCGCAGAAGCAGCGCCCGCGCCCTATCTGACGCAGCTCAACAGCCCGCAGCGCGAGGCCGTCGAGACGCTCGACGGGCCGGTGCTGGTCCTCGCGGGTGCCGGAACCGGCAAGACGCGCGTTCTGACGACGCGCCTGGCGCATCTGCTGCGACGCGGCCATGCGCGGCCCTATCAGGTGCTCGCGGTTACCTTTACCAACCGGGCGGCGCGCGAAATGCGCGAGCGGGTCGGCGGCCTGGTCGGCGGTCCCGCCGAGGCGATCTGGCTCGGGACGTTCCATGCGCTCGGGGCCCGGATCGTACGACGCCACGCGGAACTCGTCGGCCTGCAGAGCAATTTCACGATCCTCGACGCCGATGACCAGGTGCGCCTGCTCAAACAGCTCCTGGCGGCCGAGAATATCGACGACAAGCGCTGGCCTGCGCGCGTCCTGATGGGCGTGATCCAGCGCTGGAAAGACCGCGCCCTGACCCCGGAAAAGGTCACGGCTGCCGACGCCGGCGATATGGCGGGTGGACGCCTGGTCGATCTCTACCGCGACTACCAGGACCGCCTGAAGACCCTCAACGCCGCCGATTTCGGTGACCTGTTGCTGCATACCCTGACGATCTTCGGCGAAAACCCCGAGGTGCTTGCCGAGTATCAGGACCGGTTCCAATACATCCTTGTGGACGAGTATCAGGACACCAACGTGGCCCAGTATCTGTGGCTCCGGTTGCTGGCACAAAAGCATCAAAACATCGCCTGTGTGGGCGATGACGATCAGTCAATCTATGCCTGGCGCGGTGCGGAGGTCGGGAACATCCTGCGGTTCGAGGAGGATTTTCCGGGCGCCAAGGTCGTTCGGCTGGAACAAAATTATCGCTCGACCGGGCCCATTCTTGGTGCCGCGTCAGGTCTGATCTCCCGCAATGAAGGTCGGCTCGGAAAGACCCTGTGGACCGAAGCCGACGGCGGCGAGAAGGTCCGCATGCGCGGCGTCTGGGATGGCGAGGAAGAAGCGCGCACGGTCTCGGACAGGATCGAGAGCATCCAGCGCAATGGCCGCGACGGACAGCCCGTCGCCCTCAACGACATCGCGATCCTCGTGCGTGCCGGGTTTCAGACCCGCGAGTTCGAGGAGCGGTTCCTCGCCTTGGGGCTGCCCTACCGGGTGGTCGGCGGCCCGCGTTTCTATGAGCGCCAGGAATTGCGCGACGCGCTGGCCTATTTGCGGGTGATCCAGCAGCCCGACGACGATCTGGCCTTCGAGCGCATCGTCAACAGGCCCAAGCGCGGGATCGGCAATACCACGGTCCAAGCACTGCATGTGGCGGCGCGGGCGACGGGGAAGAGTCTCTATCGGGCGGCCGCAGAGTTGGTGACGACCGATGAGTTGCGCCCGAGTACCCGCAGTTCGCTGGGGAACCTGATTGCCGATTTCGAGCGCTGGCGCGCGCTGTCGGGCGATGGCCGCGAGGGGCTGGCGCATTCGGAGCTGGCCGAAATGATGCTCGATGAGAGCGGCTATACCGAGATGCTGATGAACGACAAGTCGCCCGAGGCGCCCGGGCGGCTGGAAAACCTCAAGGAACTCGTCGTCGCGATGGAGGGGTTCGAGAATCTCACCGGGTTCCTCGAACATGTCTCCCTGGTGATGGAGAATACCGAGGCGGCGGGCAGCGACCTGGTGAATATCATGACGCTGCATTCGGCCAAGGGGCTGGAGTTCGACACGGTGTTCCTGCCGGGCTGGGAGGAGGGCCTGTTCCCCCATCAGCGCAACATGGACGAGAACGGTCTCGCAGGCCTTGAGGAGGAGCGGCGGTTGGCCTATGTGGGCCTGACCCGTGCCAAACGCGATGCGACGATCCTGTTTGCCGCGAACCGGCGCGTGCATGGCCAGTGGCAGTCGGCGATCCCGTCGCGGTTCGTTGATGAGTTGCCGTCCGAACATGTCAATGTGGACAGCGAGCCCGGCGTTTATGCCGGCAACCGGGACACGGGCGGGTTTGGTCATGGCCGCGCGCTCGGATATGGCAGCGGGCAATCCCGCGCCCCGAAGCGCGACATGGAGGCCAGTTTGATTCATGCCGACCCACAAGGGTTCGGCATCGGCGAACGGGTGTTTCATCAGAAGTTTGGCTATGGGCGGATCACGGCGATCGACGCCAACAAGCTCGCCATTGCCTTTGAGAAGGCGGGGGACAAGAAGGTGCTCGACAGCTTCGTTGTGCCCGCCGACGCGGCCTGATGGCTGGGAATTCCGCCTGGAAAATCGAATTATTCGTGCCGACTGTGGCGCATGATGAATTTTCCGACACGCTCGAACTCTTTGCCGATGTGATCAGCCTGTTCCCGATCGAAGGGACCGGCGAGACAAGGATCACGGGCTATGGCGGAGAGGCGCCGGACGAGGCGGCTCTGGCCGCTGCGCTGGTGGATATTGCCCGGCGCGCTGGCGTGCCGGCGCCCCCCGCGGATGTCGTCTGGCTGCCGGACGTGGATTGGGTGGCTGAGAACCAGAAGAGCTTCGCACCGGTCCGGGCCGGGCGGTTCTATATTCATGATTCAGACCATATGGACCCGCCGCCGGCCGGCGCCGTGCCGATCCGTGTGGATGCGGCGACGGCGTTCGGGACCGGCCATCACGGCACCACACGCGGCTGTCTTGAGGCGCTCGACCGGGTGATCCGTTCCGGGGTCGCCACCGCGCCGGTTCTCGACCTTGGATGCGGGACCGGCATCCTGGGGATCGCCGCCGCCAAGGCCATGCGCGTGCGGGTTGTCGCGTCGGATATTGATCCGATCGCCGTCGCCAAGGCGCACGAGAATGTTCATGTGAACGGTGTTTCAGCATTTATGCGAACCTATGAGAGCAAGGGGCTCGACGCGGTGGCGGTGCGCCGGCATGGGCCGTTCGGCCTGGTGCTGGCCAACATCCTCGCGCGGCCGCTGGAGCGGCTCGCGCCACTGATTGCCGCCAATCGTGCATCGGGAGCACCGGTGATTCTCTCCGGTCTTCTCCGCACCCAGGAGTCACAGGTTATTGCTGCCTACAGGCGCGCGGGATTGCACCTGCGTGCGCGCATTCACCACGACGAATGGTCGACGCTTATTTGCCGCTAGCTGGAGATCGGGTGCCGCGTCGGCCGCCGATGTTTGCCGTCTCATCCTTCGACAGGCTCAGGATGAGGATTCAGACTGTGCCCTCACACTGAGCTTGTCGAAGTGTGAGGCCGCACAGGTCTCTAGGCGGCCTGCTCGGTGGATTTCTGACGGCTGCGCCGGTCCTCGCGGATCATGTCTGCGGCTTTCTCCGCGATCATGATCACAGGCGAGTTCGTGTTGCCGCTGGTGATGGTCGGCATGACCGAGGCATCGACGACCCGAAGCCCCTTGATCCCGTGGACGCGCAGCCGGTCATCGACCACCGAACCGGGGTCCTGACCCATCTTCGCGGTCCCGACCGGGTGGAAGATGGTGGTCGCGATGTCGCCGGCCGCCTTGGCCAATTCGTCGTCACTTGCGATCTCGGGCCCGGGTTTGAATTCCTCAGGCAGATATTTGGCCATGGGTGCCTGGGCCACGATGTCGCGGGTGAGCCGGATCGCATCGACGGCGACCCGCCGGTCGGCTTCCGTCGAGAGATAGTTGGGCCGGATCGACGGCTTGTCGCCGGGCTTGCCGCTTTTGATGTGGACCGAGCCCCGGCTCTCGGGCCGCAGATTGCAGACGCTCGCCGTGAAGGCGGGGAAGGGATGCAGCGGCTCACCGAACTTCTCCAGCGTCAGGGGCTGCACATGATATTGCAGGTTCGGGAATTCCAGCGACGGATCGGACTTGGCGAACGCGCCGAGCTGCGACGGCGCCATCGACATGGGGCCCGAGCGCTTGAACAGATACTCCAGCGCGATGCCGGCCTTTCCGAGGAGCTTGTTCGCCCGCTCGTTCAGGGTCTCGACCCCGGTGACTTCGTAGGCGCAGCGGACCTGCAGATGATCCTGCAAATTCTCGCCGACCCCGGGCAGAGCATGGACCGTCTCGATCCCGTGGGCGCCGAGTATGTCGGGGTTGCCGATGCCGGACAGTTCGAGGATTTGCGGGCTGCCGATAGAGCCCGCGGACAGAATCAATTCACCGTCGATCCGTACCGATGCGGGTGCCCCCTTGCGGCGCAGCGCCAGACCCGTGACTTTGCGCCCGTCGAGTTCGATCTTATCCACCTCGGCATGGGTCAGGACCGTCAGGTTGCTGCGGTTGCGCGCGGGCTTCAGGAACGCCCGTGACGTGCTCACGCGTGTGCCCGTGCGCTGGTTGACGTGGAAGTAGCCGCAGCCGTGATTGTCGCCCCGGTTGAAGTCGTTGGTTTTGGGAATGCCCACCTGCGCGGCGGCCTCCTGGAACGCATCGAGCACCTCCCAGGACAGGCGCTGGTTCTCGACCCGCCATTCCCCGCCGCTCTCATGCATCTCGTCGGCGGGCACCGCTGCCTGATCCTCCGATTTCATGAAATAAGGCAGCACTTCGTCCCAGCCCCAGCCACTGTTGCCGAGCTGGCGCCACTGATCGTAGTCGCGCGACTGACCGCGCATGTAGATCATGCCGTTGATGGACGAACAGCCGCCCAGCACCCGGCCGCGCGGATAGGCCAGCGACCGGCCATTCAGGCCTGCCTCGGCTTCCGTGCTGAACATCCAGTCCGTGCGTGGATTGTTCATGCAGTACAGGTAGCCGACGGGAATGTGGATCCAGAAGTAATTGTCCTTGCCGCCCGCCTCGAGCAGAAGCACGGATACGTCCGGGTCGGCCGACAGCCGGTTGGCCAGTACACAGCCGGCCGAACCTGCGCCGACGATCACATAATCAAAACTACCGAGGTCTTGCATGGGGCCAGCCGGACTATACGATCTCGACCAGCAGGCCGTTGTCGTCGACCGCGACGCCGGTTTCACGGGCGGCATCGATCACCGACGGATGCCAGTGCACTTTGCCAGTGTCCGGCCCGCCGACGATGAATTGCAGGGTGGCTGGTTTGTCGGAGACGTTCTTGAAGCCGCGGTAGATGCCGATCGGGACGGAGACGGTATCGCCGGCCTCAAGGATAACCTCGCGCTCTTCCTCGCCGTCGCGCCAGTAGATCGACCATTTTCCGTCGAGCGGCATGAAGACCTCTTCGGTCTCGTGCCAGTGTAGCGCCGCGCCACAACCGGGATTGCATTTGGCAAAGCCGTGGGCAAAGCCATGGGCGTTGCCGAGTTTCGGTGCCAGATCCGGGTCAGCCTCGTTCTCGGTCACGCCGAGGCCGCACAGGTTGATCATCTCGCGTTCATGGCCGGGAATGCGCTGGTCCATGAAGCAAAGGTCGCTGCCCTTGATCTCGTTGAAGCGGGCCGTGCATGCCTCCATGTCGGCGATGCTGATGCTGGGGCCTGGCGGCGGATCAACGCGTGTCATGATGTCTCGTCCCTGTGGTTGTTTTGCGGTCGTGTTTTCCGGTGCGAGGATAGCGTGGCAACGCGGAATTGTCATACGCGGAGGCCTCGCGTAGCTTCGCGGCTATGAACGCTAAGTCTCCGAACCAACGCCTGTCGGCCCTCCGCAGCGAAATCGCGAAACAGGGCCTCGACGGATTCGTGGTACCCCATTCCGACGCCCACCAAAATGAGTTCCTGCCGCCGAACGCCGAGCGCTTGTCTTGGCTGACAGGGTTTACGGGCTCTGCGGGTACGGCGGTGGTGTTGGCGGAACAGGCAGCAATGTTCGTCGATGGTCGCTACACGCTCCAGGTGCGCGATCAGGTCGACGGGGCGTTGTACGCGTTCCATCATTTGGTCGAAGCGCCGGTGACCGACTGGCTTGTTGGAGTTCTTCGCCAGGGCATGCGCCTGGGTGTCGACCCGTGGTTGCACACACAGGCCGGCGTAGAGCGACTGCGTAAGTCGGCCGAGGCTGCCGGTGCATCTTTGGTTTTAGTCGAGACGAACCCTGTGGATGCCGTGTGGGACGACCAGCCGCCGCCGCCGTCCGCACCCGCTGTGCCCCATGAGGAGCGTTTTGCCGGCCGAAGCAGCACCCACAAGCGCGCATCGCTTGGGGAGGCACTGGCTCGCGAAGGCCTGAATGCGGCCGTGCTGACCCAGCCGGACTCCATTGCCTGGCTGCTCAATGTGCGAGGCGGCGATGTGGATCACACACCGCTGGTCCTCAGTTTTGCGATCCTTGATGCCGACGGGACGGTCGACTGGTTCGTTGCACCTGAGAAACGCTCCGATGCGCTGGCCGCGCATCTGGGGAGTGACGTCGAGATGCGTGATCCCGACGCGTTTGCGCGTGCGTTGGACGGACTGAAAGACCGGCGGGTCCTGGTGGCCCCCGACAGCGCGGCGGCATGGATATTCGACCGTTTGAGCCGGGCCGGTGCTGTGGTCCTGCGCGGCAACGACCCGGTGACCCTGTCCAAGGCCATCAAAAACGAGACGGAGCTGGCTGGCACACGTGCGGCGCATTTGCGTGACGGGGCCGCGCTCTCGCGGTTCCTGCACTGGTTGTCCGAACTGGCCCCGTCGGGCGATGTCGACGAGTTGTCCGCCGCGGCGAAGTTGGCCGCATTCCGGGAAACCGGCGAACATTTTCGCGATCTGAGCTTTGGCACGATCTCGGGTGCCGGACCGAACGGCGCGATCGTTCATTATCGCGTGACACCGGAGACCAACCGGGCCCTGGCGCCGGGCGACCTTTATCTGGTGGATTCCGGCGCCCAGTATCTTGATGGGACGACCGATGTGACGCGAACCGTTGCGGTCGGCACGCCGTCCGACGACATGCGTGACCGGTTTACGCGGGTGCTCAAGGGCCATATCGCCATCGCCACGGCCCGGTTTCCGTCCGGGACCAGCGGTGCGCAGCTCGACAGTTTCGCCCGGCAGGCCTTGTGGCAGGCGGGTCTCGACTTCGATCATGGCACCGGCCACGGGGTGGGCAGCTATCTCGGCGTCCATGAGGGCCCGCAGCGTATCTCCAAGGCCGGGTCGTCGATCCCTCTGCAGCCAGGGATGATCGTCTCGAACGAGCCTGGCTTTTACAAGGAAAATGCCTTCGGGATCCGCATCGAAAACCTCGTGGCCGTCACGCCGCCGGGCGAGATTCCCGGTGGCGAGCGCCCGATGCTCAGCTTCGAAACGCTGACCTTGGCGCCTATCGATCGCAGCCTGATTGCCGTGGAATTGTTATCCGCCGACGAGCGCGCCTGGATGGACGCCTACCATGCGCGGGTCGCCGCAGAGATCGGGCCGCTGCTCGATGGCGATGCGCTGGCGTGGCTTATGGACGTGACGGCACCGCTAGATTCGAATTGAGCGCATTCCGATTCGCGCTAAGCTGTTGGCTGCGCCGGTAGAGCGACAGCATTGAGGGGGAAAACCATGGCCGAACGAAAAGTGATCGTGACCATTGCGCCGACGGGCGGGATGGCGAGCAAGGAACAAAATCCCAACATCCCGACCCAACCGCAGGAGATCGCGGATGACGTCTATCGTTGCTACGAAGCCGGGGCGTCCGTCGTGGCCGTGCATGCCCGTCGGCCCGACGATCAGGCGACCTGCAATCCCGCGATCTACCGGGACATCAATGAACGCATCCGCGACAAGTGCGACATCATCCTGAACAACTCCACGGGGGGTGGTATCAACGGCGACATGATCAAGGAATCCACCGACGGGTTCCTCGAACTGTCCTGGGAAGAACGTCTCAAGGGCATGGAAGGCGGCGCCGAGATGTGCACCCTCGACCCGACGACCATCGTCGCGACGTTCGAGGGCCGCGAGATCATCATGAACACGTCACCCGAGCGGTGCCGCGAGCTTGCTACGAAGATGCAGGACAAGGGCATCAAGCCCGAATGGGAGGTGTTCAGCCCGACCCATCTGCTGCAGGACGTGATGAGCCTGCTCAAGGCGGGCCTCGACGAGCCGCCCTATTTCATCAATTTCGTGCTCGGCGCGGACCGCGGCTTCCAGGGCGCAATGCCGTATTCGCCGAAGATCCTCCAGGCGATGGTCGATCTGATCCCCGAGGGTGCCAATTTCAACGTCAGCGCCATCGGCCCGTCGCAGCTCAATGCTGCGCTGTTGTCTCTCCTGCTCGGCGGTCACGTGCGCGTCGGCCTCGAGGACAATCTGTATTACGAGCGCGGGGTTCTCGCGAACAATGTGCAGTTGGTTGAGCGGATCGTCCGCATCATCCGCGAGCTGGGCATGGAGCCGGCGACGCCCGAGGAAGCGCGCGAGATCATGGGGCTGAAGTCGCTGGCAGCGTAGTCGCGGAGCACCGCGAGGACTATTCGATATGCGGATTGCTGTTATCGGCGGGGGGCCTGCCGGGCTGTACTTTGCGACCCTCTGGAAGAAGCGCCATCCCGACGCGCAGGTGCGCGTCTATGAGCAAAATCCGGCGGATGCCACGTTCGGGTTCGGCGTGGTGTTCTCGGACCGGGCGCTGGCGTTTCTGCGCGGCGATGATCCCGAGACCCATGACCTGATCACGCCCGTCATGGAGATGTGGCAGGACATGACGCTCATCCATCGCGGCGAGACCGTCACCATCGACGGGGTCGGGTTTTCCTCGATCGGCCGCCTGGAACTTCTGCAGCTGATGCAGGAACGCGCGCGCGCAGTGGGGGCCGAACTGCACTTCGAGACGGCAATCCAAAGTGTCGATGATCTGCCCGAGGCGGATATCATCATCGCTGCAGACGGCATCAATTCCGTCGTGCGTCGGAGCTTCGAGGGCGATTTTCAGTCGTCCCTGTCCTATCTGCCCAACAAATTCGCCTGGTACGGGGTCGAGACGCCCTACGACACGCTGACCCAGACCTTCATCGAGACCGAGTTCGGCCCGATCAACGCCCATCACTACCGGTATACGCCGGAGATGAGCACCTTCCTGGTGGAATGCGAACGGGAGACCTGGGAGCGGGCGGGTTTTGCCACGATGAGCGACGAAGCCTCGCGTGCGCTGTGCTCGGAACTGTTCGCAGACACACTGCGGGGCAAGCCGCTGATTTCCAACAAGTCGAGCTGGCGCAATTTCCCGCTGCTGTGGAGCGACCGCTGGTCCCATCTGAACATGGTGCTGGTCGGCGATGCGCTGCACACCGCGCATTTCTCGATCGGATCGGGTACCCGGCTGGCGATGGAGGATGTGATCGCGCTGGTGGGGGCGCTCGAGGCGGAACCGGATGATTTGCGCGCCGGGTTGGCCCGTTACGAGGCCGAACGGCGGCCCATCGTCGAGAAGATCGTTGCTGCCGCCACCAAGAGCGCGCGCTGGTACGAAGATTTCGCCGCCCATATGCAGCTGACGCCCCAGGAGTTCGGCTACAGCTACATGACCCGGTCGGGCCGCGTGGATGATGATCGCCTGCGCCAGCTGGCGCCTGTGTTTATGGCGCGATACGAGGCATCGAAGGCCTAGCCGTCTCTCGACCAGCCATTTTCTACGATCGCGCGCTCAACGCTATCCAGCCGTCCTCATCGACGGTCTCGATGCCCAGTTCGGCCGCCTTCTTCGCCTTGGATCCCGCACCCGGGCCCGCAACCACCAGGTCCGTCTTAGCCGACACCGAACCCGAGACCTTGGCGCCCATGGCTTCAGCGCGTGCCTTGGCCTCCGAGCGGGTCATCTTCTCCAGCGTACCGGTGAACACGATGGTCTTTCCGGCCAGCTCGGAATCGCTCTCGGGCTGTTCGAAAGGCTGAATGTCGAGCAGCGCGTCGAGGTCGTCGAGCACCTGTCGGTTGTGATCCTCATGCACGAAGGCGAGCAGGTCCCTGGCGACGGATTCGCCGATCCCGTCGATGTTGAGGAGGTCGCCATAGGCATCGCTTTCCTGGTCCTGGGCGGCGGCCATGGCCGCGCGCCAATCCTCCAGGCTGCCATAGGTCCGCGCGAGCAGGCGTGCGGTGGCCTGACCGACCTGGCGTATGCCCAATGCGTAGATAAACCGGTCCAGGGACACGTTGCGCCGCTCTTCGATGGCCTGGAGGAGATTGTCGACGGATTGTTCGCCCCAGCCCTCGCGTTCCAGCAGCGCCGCCTCGTGATCTGCGAGACGAAAGATGTCCGCGGGGTTGGCCAGTAGGCCGTCGGCGTGCAGGGCGGTCACGTTCTTCGCCCCCAGCCCCTCGATGTCGAAGGCGTTGCGCGACACGAAATGTTTGAGCCGCTCCACGGCCTGGGCGGGACAGATCAGGCCGCCGGTACAGCGCCGGACGGCCTCGTCCTCGTCGCGTACCGCCTCCGAGCCGCAGACCGGGCAGCGATCAGGAAAGACAAATGCCTGCGCGTCCACAGGGCGTTTTTCCGCGATGGCGCGGACCACTTGGGGGATCACGTCGCCGGCCCGCTGGATGATGACCGTGTCGCCGGCCCGGACATCCTTGCGATTGATCTCGTCTTCATTGTGCAGGGTCGCGTTCGAAACGACGACGCCGCCGACGGTGACCGGCTCCAGGCGCGCCACGGGGGTGAGGGCACCTGTCCGCCCGACCTGAATGTCGATTTCCCGCAGGATCGTTGTGGCCTGCTCGGCCGGGAATTTATGGGCGATGGCCCAGCGCGGCGCGCGGCTGACGAAGCCCAGCCGTTGCTGGAAGTCCAGGCGGTTCACCTTGTAGACGATGCCATCGATGTCGTAGTCGAGCGTGGGACGCAGCGCGGACAGTCTGGCGTAGTTTTCGATGATCTCATCCAGGCTGGCGTAAACCCGCGAGTGCGGGTTCTTTTCGAAACCCCAAATTTCGACCCGGTCCAGAAAGCCCCACTGGGTCTCGGCCACATCCGCACTCATCTCGCCCCAGGCATAGGCGAACATGCGCAACGGACGTTTGGCCGTGACCGACGTGTCGAGCTGGCGCAGGCTGCCGGCGGCGGCATTGCGGGGGTTGGCGAATATTTTCGCGCCTTCGGCCTCCTGATTTTCGTTGAGGGCGCGGAAGGCGGATCGGGGCAGATAGACCTCGCCACGAATTTCGACAATGTCGGGTGCATCGCCATGGAGCGCATCCGGGATGTCCCCGATTGTACGCAGGTTGGCGGTGATGTCCTCACCCTCGTTGCCGTCGCCGCGCGTGGCACCCCGCACGAATGTGCCGCCCTCGTATCGCAGGGACACCGACAGGCCGTCGATCTTGGGTTCGGCGACGATCTCCAGCGCGTCATCGGCATCGAGACTGAGGAACCGACGGATGCGGGTCAGGAACTCCCCGACATCCTCTTCCCCGAACGCGTTGCCGAGGGACAGCATCGGGACCGTGTGGCGCACCTTGGCAAAGCCCGGGGACGGTTCCGCACCGACCGCCTGGCTGGGGCTGTCTTCGGTGACAAGGTCCGGATGCGTGGCCTCGAGTTCCAGCAGGCGCCGGAACAGCGCGTCATATTCCGCATCGGAGATAACCGGCGCGTCTTTCTGGTGATACGAAACATTGTGCGCGCGGATTTCAGTGGACAGGCGTGCATGTTCAGCAGCGGCATCCGCGGGCGACAAAAGATCGAGATCGTCTGGTGTTTCGTTCGTCATTCTGCTCGATTTTAGGGCCGCCGACTGATTCAGGCACCTTTGTCGCGACGCCACCAGCCCTTAGGGCAGGCCGGCTTCACGTCGCCGAAACCGAACGCCGCCGGCGATCATACCGATGACCACGAGTGCCACACCGGCGGCGGCAATGGCGCTCAGCGGTTCTCCGAGCACGTACCAGGCAATCAATGCGACGGCGGCCGGGACAACGGCCACGGCCGTTGCTGTCGGCGTGGCACCCAGTGCCGCCACGGCCCTGGGATAACCTACCGTGGAGCCCATGAACACGATCAGGCCCTGGAAGACCCATTGGGCCGTGATCTCTTCCCACGGGGCCTCCAGAAGGCCCGAAGGCAGGAATAGCAGGTGGATCGGGGTATAGATCGCCAATGTGAAGGTCGCGACGATGGCCCCGCTGCGGAGCGGGGCGACATTCCATTTGCGCGCCAGCACGCCGAACAGCGACCAGGACGTCGCACCGATAAAGAACGACAGATCGCCCAACCATTCATTCGAGGTACCACTTTCGGAGGCATCGAGGACCAGGAACATCGCACCCGCGAAGATCATGGTCACAGAAAGCACCCGCCATGTTCCCATGCGTTCGCCGATCAGCCACCAGGCGAGCGGTGCGGTGAACAGCGGCAGGGTTCCGGCCAGGATCGTCGCGCCGTGGGCGGCCGGCGCGAACATGTATCCACCGAAGGCGAAGACCGAAAATCCGGGGCCGGCCGTCATCGCCAGAAGCAGTGCCTGCCAGAAGCTGATGCCGCCCAGGCCGTGTTTCAGCAACCAGGGAAAGAAAATGATACCGGCGACGCAGACCCGCAGGGTCGTCAAATCGAAGGGCGTCAGTGTGAACTGGACAGACAGGCGGCCCGACAGGTGGAAGGCCGACCAGATGACGATGATGGCGCAGACCCAGAGGATCCCGATCATGCGTTCGCGTTTTAGCGGTGTCATGGGGATGCGCCGGTCAGGCGTTCACTTGGGCGGCGCTCTCGCGGTCCATAAGCTTGTCGGCCGCGGCGCGCGCTTCGTCCGTGATGTCCGCGCCCGAGAGCATACGGGCGATTTCCTCGCGTCGCTGCTCGGCATCCAGCCGTGCGACGTCCGTCGTAACGGACCTGGCGGAGGCCTTGCCGCTGGTGCGTTTCTCGACCCGTAGATGTTCACCGGCCGCCGCCGCCACCTGCGGGCTGTGGGTGACCACAAGGATCTGCTGCTCCAGGCCCGATCCGGCGAGCTCCGCCAGCCGTTCGCCCACCGCCGCCGCCGTGGCGCCGCCAATACCAGTATCGACCTCATCGAACACGATGGTGCCGGCACCCGACGTGCCCGCGAGCACGACCTTGAGGGCCAGCATGAACCGGCTCAATTCGCCGCCCGATGCGATCCGCCCCAACGGTCCTGGCGTGGTGCCCGGGTTGGTCGAGACATTGAACCCAACGGCATCGATACCGTGTTCGGCCCAGTCGGCCTCGTCCAGCGGCGTTACGCTGGTGGCCAGGGTCGCATTGTCGAGTTTCAGGGGTGGGAATTCCTTGGCGATGCGCGTGTCGAGCTTACGGGCCGCTTTCTGGCGCATCTGGGACAGGCTCTCGGCGGCTTCGCAGTAGCCGCGCCGCGCCGCCTCGACATTCTTCGCCAGCGTGTCGAGATGGTCATCGCGCCCATCGATGGCCGCGAGCTGTGACGCGAGGCTTTTACGCAACACCGGAAGCTCGTCGGCGGGCACCCGGTGTCGGCGTGCGGCGGCCAGGATGGCGAATAGCCGTTCCTCGACAGATTCGACTTCCCCGGTGTCGGTGTCGAGCGCATGGGCGACAGAGTTGAGTTCCTGTATCGCCTCGGCGAGCTCGGCGCTGCTTTTGTCGATCGCGGCGATAACCGGTGCCAGGCGACCGCCTGAAATATCGTTATCACGCTCCAGGCGGCCCGCGGCCCGTTGCAGCATTGTCTCGGCGCCGTTCTCTCCGGTCAGGGCATCGGACGCCTCGTTGAGAGTCTCAACCAGTCGTCCGGCGTTCTGGAGCAGTTGCCGGCGAGACGACAGTTCGGTCTCTTCGCCGACCTGTGCCGCCAATTGGTCGAGTTCCGCGAGCGCGGCGCGCAGCTCGTCGGCCTTGTCCGCCGATGCCGAGAGCGCCTGTTGGGCCTCGTTGTGCTTGGTGACCGTATCGCGCCATGCATGAAATCGTTCGGCAACGCGTTTGCGGGCGGTACCGCTGTCGGCGAATGCATCAAGGGCGCGGCGCTGGTTGGCGGGTTCTGCGAGAGAGAATCGTTCGAACTGACCGTGGATTTCGACCAGGGAATCGCCGATCTGGCGGAGCAGGCCGATACTGATTTGTTGATCATTCAGAAACGCGCGGCTCCGGCCGTCGGTACCGACCGTGCGGCGGAGAATAAGTTCTTCGCCGGGTTCAACCTCGATACCGTGTGTGTCGAACAGGTCTTCGAGGGCCGCAGGACTGTTGTCGTCGAATGTTGCCGTGACCGAGGCCTGTTCGGCACCTTGCCGCACGAGACCAGCGTCGGACCGTGCCCCGAGGGTCAGGCCAAATGCATCCAGCAGGATCGACTTTCCGGCACCCGTCTCGCCCGTCAGAGCGCTCAGACCCGGGCCGAATGACAGTTCAGCCCGATCGATCAGGACAACGTCCCGGATCGACAGATGGCGCAGCATGGGGTGCTAGAACGGCCAGATGCGGCTGAAGAACCCGTCATCCTCGACCGGGTCGGGCACGCCGTCACCATCCAGATCACGAACAACCTCGCCTTCGACGAGTTCGTAACTGTCGATGTACCACTCGCTGCCCGGGAAGTTGTGGCCGAGGACGGCCGCATTGGCGCGCGCTTCGGGTTCGATGCCGAGGGCCGCATAGGCTGCGGAAAGCCGATACAGGGCTTCGGGCACGTGGGTGGTCGTCTGGTAGTCCTCGATCACTGTCCGGTAGCGGTTGATTGCGGCCAGATAGTTGCCGCGTTTTTGGTAGTAGCGCCCGATCTCCATTTCCTTACCCGCCAGATGGTCGCGGGTCAGGTCGATCTTTAGCACCGAATCTTTTGCATACCGGGAATCCGGGAAGCGGCGGACAACATCATCGAGCGACTGGAGGGCCAGTTCGGTGATTCGCTGGTCGCGGCCAACGTCGGTGATCTGCTCGTAGTAGCTCAGGGCCTTCAAATAGTAGGCGTAGGAGACATCGCGGTTGCCCGGGTGGAGTTGGATGAACCGGTCTGCAGAAAGGATCGCGTCGTCATACTGGCCGTCGGAGTAGTAGCTGAAGGCCGACATGAGCTGCGCCTTGGTGGCCCAGATCGAATAGGGGTGCTGACGTTCGACTTCCAGAAATGTGTCCGCGGCCTTGGCGAATTCCTCGCCTTCGGCCTGATCAACCGCCTCGTTGTAGAGCTCCTCGACCGGGCGTTCGACATATTCGGGGGTATCGTCGGACGCACATGCGGCCAGAATCATGGCAGCCAGAAGGCTGGCGCCCATACCACGGTGTTTCATCCAGGATTGTCTATTCGGCATAATCTTCAAATCTCGCGAGTCTGGGCCGCCCCACACAGGTGTCTGGCAGCGGATTCAAGCGTGATCATCGCGCGCCTTTTATATCATGCCGTTCGCGGATTCACAGCAAAACGGGCCGACAAAGCCGACCCGTCAAAACCCCGTAAATATGCTGGGATGTTTATGCCGTTGCGGCGAGGGGTTCCGGCTCGACCACAGCTTGCGGCAATTCGGCATAACGCCAGGCGCTGGGGTCTGCGAACAGGGTCCGTACGATCTCGTGGTTCATGGCATGACCCGAACGATATCCCTGGAAATGGCCCGAGATCTGCGCGCCGGCGAGATAGAGATCGCCGACACAGTCGAGGATCTTGTGACGCACGAATTCATCTTTGTAGCGCAGGCCCTCGTCGTTGAGGATTTCATTGCCGCTCACCACCACCGCATTGTCGAGGCTTCCGCCGAGAGCGAGGCCCATACGACGGAGCTGATCGACTTCTTCTGCAAAGCCGAATGTGCGGGCACGTGAGATCTCACCCTTGAAGGTGCCATTCACCAGCTGCACGTTCATGTCCTGTTTGCCGATCGCGTCGGAATCGAAATCGATCCCGAAGCCAACGGAGAAACCCGAACCGGGAGAGAGAGAGACTTCGCGGCCGTCGATGCAGACATCAACCCGCTTAAGAACTTCGATGAACCGCCGCGGTGCGTCTTGTGAGACCACGCCGGCGCATTCGATCAAGAACACGAAGGGTGCCGCGCTGCCGTCCATGATGGGGAGCTCGGAGCCGCTGACCTCGACATAGACATTGTCGATTGCGCATCCCGCAAGTGCCGCGAGCAGATGCTCAACAGTGGCAACGGTCACGCCGTCGTCATTGCCCAGGGTTGTGCAGAGCGTCGCCTCGACGACATTTTCGACCAGGGCCGGAATTTCCGCGCCGTTGCCGATTTCGTCAGTCCGGCAGAATACGACACCGGTGTTCGCCGGGGCAGGTTTGAGCAGGATCGAGACCGTTTCGCCCGTGTGCAGGCCCGTGCCGCTGCAGCCGATTTCGCTCTTCAGCGTGTGCTGCAGGCCCAAGTCTATGTCCGGGGTAGATGTCATCTGTTCTTTATCTTTCATTTCGACCGCATGCGGGCCGCGAGTAACCAATTTCTGATACCGGGTGTAACAACTCAGGCTGGGCCGTCACAAATCACTCTTTGTTACAGAATGTTGCGGACGGAAGCCGCGGATTACTGGAGAAATCCGCGGCTTCGTCCATCTGGGCGATCAGTTGGCCTGGCGGCGCAAGAACGCCGGAATTTCGAGCATGTCTTCATCCTCGCGAGCGGTCTCGCGGGGGGCTGCAGGCTCGATGTTGGCCAAAGTGGGTTGGGCTGGCGTTTGGGCCACGGGCTCCGGGGTCGGAGCAGTGGTCGCGGCCGGTGCTGCAACCGGGGCGGCCACGGGGGCAGCCACGGGGGCAGGAGCCGGTTCTGCGACAGTTTCCGCAACGGTCTCTGTGACCGTTTCGGCGACTGTTTCGACTGCGACATCACTCGCCGTCTTCACAACCTCCTCCACAACTTCTGCGACCACAGTCTGTTCAACCGGTTTGGCAGCAGCCTGAGTTACAGGCGCGGGCGTCGGCTCAGCCGCAGGTTCAACCACCGTTTCAGCAACAGGCTCAACAACGGGTGCGACGACAGGCTCAGCTGAGGCCACAGGTGTTGCCGCGACAGTCGGTGTGGTTTCAGACGGTTTGGCCGCAACCGGTTCACGTCGTTCTGCAACCTTGGGGGCGGCCTCGGCCTGATCCTCGGTCATTGCCCGGTTCACGGCACCCGTCACCTTTTGGAACAGGCTGCGTCCGCGACGGCGTTCGGCCTGGACACCGGCGTTGGTGATCGCGGCTTCAGCAAACGCGTCGGGGCGCTGGGCCTCGGCGCGTGGTGCCGGGCGGCGTTCCTCGACAACCGGTTTTGGCGGGATGAACGGAGATGCCGCAGACGGAGCGTCGGCGACGGTGGCCGCTGGTTGCGGCGCCGGCGCCGGTGCCGGTGCAGCCGGTGCGACCTGAGCAGCCGGCGGGGTTGCATCCATCACCGGTGCGGTTTCGGGAGCCGCTTCGACCTGCTTGGCCTTTGACTGGTCTGAATCATGGACCAGCGAGATCATCGGCGAACGCGGCATTGCGTCTGCGTTGGCGTCGATCCCCGTGGCGACAATAGAAACCCGCATCATGCCTTCGAGCTTCTCGTCGAAGGTCGAACCGAAAATGATGTTGGCGTCTGAATCCACTTCCTCGCGGATGCGGTTTGCCGCTTCATCGACTTCGAACAACGTCATGTCCGGGCCGCCCGTGATGTTGATCAGAACACCGCGTGCGCCGCGCATCGACACATCGTCGAGAAGCGGGTTGGCGATGGCAGATTCGGCAGATTCGATCGCTCGGGTGTCGCCGGTCGCCTCACCGGTGCCCATCATCGCTTTGCCCATCTCGCTCATCACCGTACGAATGTCGGCAAAGTCGAGGTTGATGAGACCTGGCATGATCATAAGGTCGGTCACGCCACGCACGCCCGAATGGAGCACGTTGTCGGCCATGCAGAACGCATCAGCGAAGGTGGTGTTCTCGTTGCAGATCCGGAACAAGTTCTGGTTCGGGATCACGATCAGGGTATCGACGAAGTGCTGCAGCTCTTCAATGCCTTCATCGGCCAACGTAGCGCGATGGCGGCCTTCGAACTGGAACGGCTTGGTCACGACACCCACCGTCAGGATGCCCTGCTCGCGCGCGGCGCGCGCGATGACCGGCGCGGCACCGGTGCCCGTGCCGCCACCCATACCGGCGGCGATGAACGCCATGTGGCTGCCCTGGAGGTGGTCGATGATCTCATCGAGCGCCTCTTCGGCGGCCGCACGGCCGATGTCGGGACGCGCACCTGCGCCGAGACCGTTGGTGATGTTCGCACCGAGCTGAATACGCCGCTCGGATGCGTTCATTGCCAATGACTGGGCGTCGGTATTGGCGACGACGAATTCGACGCCTTCCAGGTTGGACGCGATCATGTTGTTGACCGCGTTCGACCCGGCACCACCTACGCCGATAACGACGATCCGTGGCTTGAGTTGGGAATCGGGGGGGGGAGCACTGAGATTGAGCGTCATTTTTGCCTCCAGTTTAACAGCATAGAGCTCATGGGAAGATCGACCAGACATGGCCGGAACGGTGACCCACCGTCCCGGCGCATGCCGAAACATTGGGTCGGGGGTGTGGGGGAGAGATTTTTAGAAATGTTCACGAAACCACTGACCAAACCGCCCTGTGAAGCGGCCTGGTTCCCCCTGTCGGACCGGCGAGGGCATCGTCAGCGACGACGAATTGTCGACCGCATGGGCGATGAGACCCGCGCCGGTGGCGAATGCAGGGCCGGCAATTGCTTCCGCGAGACCGCGGACGCGCAGGGGCCGACCCATACGAACCTGTTTGTCGAGAATGCGTCCCGCGAGATCGCGGACGCCCTGGAGCTGGCTGGCGCCACCGGTCAGAACGACGCGCCGGCCGGCAAGTGGCCCGAAGCCGCTATCGTCGAGCCGCGCGCGTACCAGTTCGAAGGTTTCCTCGATGCGCGGCTGAATAATGCCGTTCAGCAGCGAGCGCGGCAGTTGCACCGCGGCGTTGTGTTCGTCCTCGCCAACCTGGGGCACGTCGAGCAGATCATGCTCGTCGGACTCGGTGGCCAAGGCGTTGCCATAGAATGTTTTGAGGCGTTCGGCGTTGGCGAGTGAGGTGGAGAGACCGCGCGCAACATCGGAGGTCACATGATTGCCACCGACAGGGATCGTGTCGGCGAACATCATCTGTCCGTCGTAGAAGATCGCGAGGCTCGTGGTGCCGCCGCCCATATCGACAACGGTGACCCCGAGATCGGCCTCGTCTTCGACGAGAGTCGCGAGGCCCGCGGCATATGGTGAAAGAACGAAGTCCTCGACGCTGAGGTGGCAACGCTCAACGGCAGCGCGGATCGTGCGCACGGTGTTCGCAGACGCCGAAACGAGATGCATGTTCACGGACAATTTCTGACCGAACATGCCGCGGGGGTCGTCGATACCCTTTTGACCGTCGATCGCGAAGCCGACCGGAATCGAATGGATCAGCTCGCGCTCCTTGCCGTTTCCGCTTCCGTTGGTGCCGTTGTTTGCCTGCCGGACCGTGTGAGTGAGCTGAAAGACGCGGTGCAGATCCATTTCGTCGATCTGTTGGCCGCCGATATCCACGTCGACGCCGAGAATTTCGGATTGCGGTGCGCCGGTGCTGAGGTTGACCGTGACCGAGCTGATGGTCTCCTGAGCCATCTGTTCGGCCATATGCACGGCCTTGCGGATGGCGTCTTCGGCGGCGTCGATATCGATGATCGTCCCGTTTTTCAGGCCCCGGCTGAGCTGGTGTCCGGCGCCGATCACCCGCGGCTGGGCGGCTGGCGCGGCGCTGCCTTCGGCGGAGTGGCGCCCGGCGCGCGCGATCAGGCAGCAGACTTTGCTGGTGCCGATGTCGAGCACGGCAAACGTACCGGTCCGCGGCTTGGTCAGCTTCTTCGGCAATCCGCCGGTCCCCCAATCCATGCTCATGTGTCTTTCCCCTCGGCTTTCGGCCGGGGCGCGCTGTCGCGGCCGACACGGACAATCAAACGATCCGGGACCCGCAGATCGACGGCGACGACATCGCGGTCGAGCAGGGCGTGCTCGCGCTGGAAGTCATCGAGCCGGGTCAGGGCGGCGGAGATGTTCTCCTCGGGGAGGCGCACGTCGATTCCGTTGCGCAGACGAAGGTTCCACCGGCGCTCGGAGACGCGGACGGCCGCTTCAATGGCCTTGGCGACGGCGGGATAGGTTTGCAGCAGATCGATCAGTTGGGCGGCATGTTCGGGCGCACCGTCACCCACAATCAGGGGGAGGTGGGCAAAGGCGTCGAGACCCGAGCGCTGAATTGTTTGGCCCAAACGATCCACCAGGGCGGCTTTCCCGTCATGCTGCCAGATGGCCAGGGGCTGACGTTCGACAACGCGGACAAATACGACATCGGGCAGCCGACGCGCGATTTCCGCCGATCGGACCCACCCAAGCGATTCGATGCGATTGCGCGCGGCTTTCATGTCCATGGCGAGGATCGGAGATCCACGCTCGACATCCAGGGCGGCCAGAATTTCTGCCGCGTCCGCGTTCTGTCTGCCGCTCAGGACGACGTCGTCCACGCGCAAACCCGCATTCGCCGAAACGTCGAGGATTGATGCGCTCAACGCATTCATCCGCGCGTCGATCCAGCCATTCGCTGACAATTGCCATGCACCGCCGGTCACGGCGGCAATGCCGGCGACACAGACGCCGGCTGCGATCATCCGACGACGGCGGCGATTGACGGGGGTCCGCCGGGTGCTTTTGCTTTTCGAAGCGCCGATCTTCGGGATCAATCGCATTGCGCGGTCTCCACCATCCAACTCACAAGTTCTGGGAATGCGATGCCGCAATGGGTTGCCTGTTCCGGCACCAGGGACAGGCGTGTCATGCCTGGCTGGGTGTTGATCTCGAGGATCACCAGCGCATCGCGGTCGTCGTCGTATCGGAAATCGGCGCGGGTGACGCCGCGGCAATAGAGTGCCTTATGCGCCTTTGCGGCCCAGCTCATCGCCAGGTCGTAAACGCCTTCGTTGACGGGGGCCGGGACCAGATGCTCGGTCGCGCCGTCGGTATACTTGGCCTCGTAGTCGAAGAACTCCGTGGTCGGGCGCAGTTCGGTCACCGCCAGGGGGCGGGGGTCTTCACCCGGAGCCCCCATGACGGCCACGGTCAACTCGCGCCCCGGGATGAATTCCTCGACCAGCAGGGTGTCGGCCTCGAGTGCGTCGGGGTCGGGCCCGTTGGTGCCGTCCTCGATGATCTGGACGCCGACCGAGGAGCCCTCGTTGTTCGGTTTGATTACGTAGGGGCGCGGCATCACATCGCCGGCCAGCACTTCGTCGCGACTTGCCAGCATGGCCTTGGCAATGCCGAGGCCTTGGGCCTCGAAGATTGTGCGGGCGGCGGCCTTGTCCATGGCCAGCGCAGAGGCGAGCACGCCTGAATGGGTGTAGGGCAGATCCAGAAGGTTCAGGAGGCCCTGGATGTTCCCGTCTTCGCCAAAGCGACCGTGCAGGGCGTTGAAGACCACGTCGGGGCGGGGTTCGAGGGCGTCGAGCAATGCGCTTATGTCGGCCGTGACATCAATCTCGAACGTGTCATATCCGGCTTCGCGCAAGGCCTCGGCGCATTGACGGCCGGACTCCAGCGAGACATCGCGTTCGGCAGACGTGCCACCCATCAGGACGGCCACGCGTTTGCGTGTGGGAGCGTTCATTGTTCGCCTCCCGCCGGATTGCCGATCCGTTCCAATTCCCAGGTCAGTTCAACCCCGGTCGTCTCTCTTACCCGGCGGCGTACTTCCTCGCCGAGCCCCTCGATGTCGGCGGCTGTCGCACCGCCGGTGTTGACCAGGAAGTTGCAATGTTTCTCCGACACCTGGGCGCCGCCGAGCTGGAGCCCGCGACAACCGGCGCGATCGATGAGTTCCCAGGCTTTGTGCCCGTTCGGGTTCTTGAATGTGCTGCCGCCCGTTCGGGTTCGGATCGGCTGGGTTTCCTCGCGCGATTCCTGCACCAGGGTCATCGCCCGTTCGATCTCGTCCTTGTTGCCCCAAACACCTTCCATGATGCAGCCGACGAAGACCCAGTCGCAGGGCACCGCAGAGCCGCGATAACGCGGTCCCCAGTCTTCGGGGCGCAGAACGCGGATCTCGCCGCGGGGGGTGAGGGCGGTGGCCTCACGAACCACGTCCTTGAACTCACGACCATAGGCGCCGGCGTTCATCCGCAGCCCGCCGCCGACGGTGCCGGGGATACCGGCCATGAACTCAAAGCCCGCCACGCCGGCGTCGCGGGTGGCCTTGGCGACGTTGTAGTCCAGCGCCATCGCGCCGGCCTGGACCGAAACGCCGTCGGTGCGGATTGTGGAGAAGGGGCGCCCGAGCCGGATCACAACGCCGGGTACGCCGCCATCGCGGATCAGCAGGTTCGAGCCCGCGCCCAGAATGGTCACGGGGACATCGTCGGGCTTTCCGGCCAGGAAGTTTGCCAGGTCGGTGACATCCGCAGGCCGGAACAGAACTTCCGCCGGGCCGCCGACACGAAACCATGTGTAGCGCGCGATCACGCCGGCGGGCTCGTATCGCCCGCGCACATCGGGAAGCCTGTCGAGCAGTGAGGGCGTGCGTGAAATGGCCGCCATGGTCATCCCTCCGTCCCCGTGTCGCGTGACATCAGTTGATTCAGCTCGTCGGGCAGCGCCTGGGCCCAATTGGTCACCGTGCCGGCGCCCAGGAACACGACCATGTCGCCGTCGGTGCCGCTGGCCGCGACCAGCTCGGCGAGCCGATCCGGATCGGGGAGTGGACGCACATCCCGGTGGCCACGGGCACGAAGCCCGTCCACCAGCGCGTTGCGGTCCACTCCCTCGATCGGGGCCTCGCCGGCCGGGTATATGTCGGACACGAAGACGATGTCCGCGTCGTTGAAGCAGGTGCAGAACTCGTCGAACAGGCTTTCGACGCGTGAGAAACGGTGCGGCTGGAAGATCGCCATCACCCGGCCCTGGGTCGCACTGCGTGCGGCGTCCAGAACGGCTGTGATTTCAACCGGATGGTGGCCGTAATCGTCGATCACCGTGATGCCGCCGGCCTCGCCGGTCTTGGTGAAGCGTCGCTTCACGCCCTCAAACCCGGTGAATCCGGTTTGAATCACGGCGTCGGGAATGTCCATTTCGAGCGCGATCGTGACCGCGGCGAGCGCATTCTGAGCGTTGTGGGCGCCGAACATCGGTAATTGAATGCCCTCGATGGCGCGCGCAGCGCTGTTGGGCCGCGGGGCAACGTTCACATCGAAGCGCATGCCCGATGAATCGGTCTCGAGATTCACCCCGCGCACATCGGCCTGCGGCGAGAAGCCGTAGGTCACGATCCGACGATCCTTCAGCTGCGGGATCAGGGCCTGGACTTCGGGATGGTCGACGCACATTGCGGCGAACCCATAGAAGGGGATGTTTGAAACGAACGTCGCGAAAGCCTCACGCACGGCGTCGAAGGTGCCGTAGAAATCCAGATGCTCGGGGTCGATATTCGTGACTACCGCGATCGCCGCCGGGAGTTTGACGAAGGTGCCGTCGGACTCATCGGCCTCCACGACCATCCATTCGCCTTCACCCAGCCGCGCATTGGTGCCGTAAGCGTTGATGATGCCGCCGTTGATCACGGTGGGGTCGCGATCATCGGAATCGAGCATGGCGGCGATGAGCGATGTCGTTGTCGTCTTGCCATGGGTGCCGCCGACGGCGATCGACCATTTGAGACGCATCAGTTCGGCCAGCATCTCGGCGCGGCGTACGACCGGGACGAGCCGCGCGCGCGCGGCGACGACTTCCGGATTGTCGCTTTTAACCGCCGTCGAGACGACGAGGACCGAGGCCTGCTCGATATTTTCGGCGCGCTGGCCGATGTCGACATGAATGCCGAGACCACGCAGGCGCAGCACGTTGGCGTTCTCGGAGAGGTCGCTGCCTTGTACCTGGTAGCCGAGCGCGTGCAGCGTCTCGGCGATCCCGCTCATGCCGATGCCGCCAATGCCGACGAAATGGATCAGACCGATGTTGATGGGGAGCGCTCTCATTCCGCTGCCTCCCGCAGGCCTGTCGGATCGAGATCCACGCCGTTGCCGTTGGCCGGAATCAGATGCTCCACCAGATCGGCCAGTCGATCGGCGGCGTCCGGGTGGCCCAGCGCGCGTGCCGCAGACGCCACCCGTGCCAATGCCTCGGCGGATTCGAGCGCGGCTTCCAGCCAACCCGCCATCGCGGCGGGGGTGAATTCGCTTTGCGCCATGACCCAGCCGGCGCCCGCCGCTTCGACGGCGCGTGCGTTGGCCATCTGATGATCATCGATGGCATGGGGGTAGGGCACATAGAGCGCCGGGCGCCCGGCAGCCGTGAGTTCGGACACAGTGGACGCCCCGGCGCGGCCGACCACGAGGTGGGCGGCAGCCAGGCGTGCCGGCATATCGTCGAAGAAGGTCTCCAGCTCGACCGGCATGTTCAGATCCGCATAGACGGCGCGGACTTCGTCGATGTCTTCGGCCCGGCATTGTTGCGCGAGGCGGAAGCGGGCCCGTTGTGGGGCGGTCAATGATTTGAAGGCTGCGGGCGCGATTTTGGAGAAAACCTGTGCGCCTTGACTGCCACCCACGACGAGCAGGTCGATCACACCGCTGGGCGGCGTGTAAGGCCGCGCGGCGAGGGCGGCGATGTCCTGGCGTACCGGATTGCCGACCACCGTGGCCCGCGCATGGCCGGCAGATTTCAGACGCTGGGTCTGGGCAAAGCTCAGTGCGAAGGCCTTGGCGCCACGGGCCAGCCGACGGTTGGCGCGGCCGAGCACGGCGTTCTGCTCATGAATCACCGTCGGCAAACCGGCAAAACCGGCGGCGAGAATGGGCGGCACGCTCGGATAGCCGCCGAACCCGACCGCGATGGCGGGGTTGTATTCACGGATCAGGCGCCGGGATTCGAAGAACCCTTTCGCCAGCGCCTTGATGCCGGCCGCCATGCCCTTCGGACCGCCGCCGAGGCTGCGGGCCGAAATCGTGTGGCGCATCACCGTTTTGGGCAGGCCCAAAACGTCGGATGTCACCAGGCCGCCGCGCGGGTCGGTGACGAATAGAATCGAATGCCCGCGTGCACTCAGCGCGCTGGCGAGGGCGACCGCCGGGAACATATGGCCACCGGTGCCACCGGCGGCGATCAGAACGGGTTTCTGGCGGGCGTTCATGTCGACGCCCCCGATCCCAGCCGCCGTCGCGTCAGGGCGAGGGTCATCCCCAGGCCGAGTGCGACGCCGAGCAGCGAGGAGCCGCCGTAGCTGATGAAGGGCAGGGTCATGCCCTTGGTCGGGATGAGCTGCAGGCTCGATCCCATGTTGATCAGGGCCTGAAGGCCGAACTGGACCAGCAGGCCGGAGACGGCGAGCATGATGAAGAGATTCTGTTCGGACATGGCGCGGGTCATGCCGCGCAGCACGATGAAGGCGAACAGCGTGACGATGAACAGGGCGACAAACAGGCCGAGTTCCTCGCCGGCCACCGCGAACACGAAGTCGGCATGGGCGTCGGGGAGGACCTGCTTGACCTGGCCTTCGCCTGGCCCGCGGCCGAACAACCCACCGCTCGAGAACGCTTCGATGCTGCGCTCGATCTGATAGGTGTCGCCCGACTTCGGATCGATAAAACGGTCGATGCGGCTGGCGACATGCGGGAGCATGAAATAGGTGCCGATCAATCCCGACACGCCCAGAATGATCAGTCCGGCGACCAGCCACATGGCCAGGCCGGCCAGGAAGAACTGGGCCATCCACACACCGGTGATCACCACGGCCTGCCCCAGATCGGGCTGAGCGATGACCAGGGCGATGACCGTCGCGAAGAGACCGGTGCAGATCAGGCGGCCCGGGAAACGGGGGTCATGCGCCGCTTCGCTGAACAGCCAAGCGGCGACGACGGCGAACATGGGCTTTACGAATTCTGTCGCCTGGAGCGAGAAACCGGCGATCGAGAGCCAGCGGCGTGCGCCCTTGATCTCGATGCCGAGCAGCAAGGTGGCCGTGAGCAGGACGATGCAGCCGAGGAAGGCGATTACCGCCATGCGCCGCACCTGGGTGGGCGTCATCGCCGACACCGCGAGGATCATCGCGATGGCGACGGGCAGCAGCATGAAGTGGCGCTTGATGAAGTAGAACTCGTCGAGGCCGATGCGCTCGGCCACGGCGGGGCTTGAGGCGGCCGCGAGCAACGCGCCGAAGGCCATCAGCGCCGCAATCGCGGCGAGGCTCCAGCGGTCGACGGTCCACCACCACTGTCCGAGAATTGAGGTGTCGGCACGCGTGAAGGGCGTCATGCAGCACCTCCTGTCGCGTGGGGGACGAAGCCCGGAATGGCCGCGACGGCAGCGCGGAACGCGTCGCCACGGGCCCCGAAACTTGCGAACTGATCGAAGGATGCGCAGGCCGGCGAGAGCAGGACCACGGCATTGTCGTCGCCGGCCGCCTCGGTAGCCATGTCGGCCGCCTGTCGTGTGGCCGTTGCGAGGTCGCCGGAGAGGGTCGCCGGAACTTTGCCGTTCAGGGTTGCTTCGAAGTCTTCGGCCGCGTCGCCGATCAGGAATGCATGGCGGACACAGTCGAAGTACGGCTCCAACGCGGTGATGCCGCCATCCTTCGCGATACCGCCGGCGATCCAGTAGATATTCTCATGGGCGGCCAGGGCGTGGGCCGCGGCTTCCGCATTTGTCGCCTTGGAATCGTTGACGAAGCGCACCGCGCCCTTCGTACCCAGCAGTTCCTGACGGTGTGCGAGCCCGGGGAAGCTGGCGATAGCCGCCACGATTTCGGTCTGGGCCTCCGACGTCATGGCTTCCAGGATCGCGGTCACGGCGGCATAGGCCGTCGCAACATTCTGGGCGTTGTGGTCACCGGGGAGCGCCGGAAGCGTGCCCATGTCGATGATCGGTTCGGCGTTTCCGGCCCGGTCGTCGATGATCCAGCCATTGTCGAGGTAAACACCGCCGGTGCACACGCCGCGGGTTGAAATCGGCGTCATCGCGGCCAGGCCGCGTGCGCGAAGCGCGTCGAAGATCACGCGTGAATATGTGTCGTCGATCCCGATGATCGCCGCCTGTTCGGCGCTTTGCCCATCGAATATCCGGCGCTTGGCGGCGACATACCCGTCCATGCCGCCGTGGCGGTCGAGATGATCGGGCGTGATGTTAAGCAGCACGGCCACGTCGAACACGGCCGCAGGCAAAAGGGCGAGTTGGTAGGACGAAAGCTCGAGGACATAGATGCCGTCGGGCCCCAGCGCCTCGAGCGACAGCGCCGGGGCGCCGATATTGCCGCCGATTGCGCTCGCGACGCCCAGTTCGGAGAAAATGTGGCCGATCAGCGCCGTGGTGGTCGATTTGCCGTTCGTGCCCGTGATCCCGATATAGCGCGCGTCCGGCGCGGCCCGGGTGAGGAGCTCGATATCGCAGAGGATTTCACAGCCGGCGTCGCGTGCACGTGCGACGACCGGATGGGTGTGCGGGTGGCCCTGGGGAATGCCCGGGCTCAGGACCAGCATATCGATATCGCCGAATTCGGCGGTCTCGAGATCGCACGGCATCAACCCGCGTGCGGCCGCGCCGTTGCGGCGGTTCTCATTGTCGTCCCAGGGCAGCACCCGCGCGCCGGCCCGATGCAACGCGCTGGCTGCACTCATGCCGGACACACCGAGCCCGAGCACGGCGATCGCGTGATCGTCGTAGGCGCTGAGGTCGAGCATGTTCGCGGTCGCCGTCATCGTCTCACCGCAGCTTCAGGGTTGCGAGGCCGATCAGGGCCAGGACGGTTGCGATGATCCAGAAGCGGATCACGATGGTCGGTTCGGCCCAGCCCTTCTGTTCGAAGTGATGGTGCAGCGGCGCCATGCGGAACACGCGCTTGCCGGTCAGCTTGTAGGAGCCCACCTGCACGATGACCGAGACGGTCTCAAGGACGAAAAGCCCGCCGATGATGGCGAGGACCAGCTCGTGCTTCGTCACGACGGCGATGCCGCCCAGCGCGCCGCCCATCGATAGCGAACCGGTGTCGCCCATGAACACCATGGCCGGCGGGGCGTTGAACCAGAGGAAGCCGAGGCCCGCACCGATCATCGCGCCACAGAAGACGGCGAGTTCGCCGGCGCCCGGAACGGCGAAGATCAGGAGATAGTTGGAGAAGACCACATTGCCGGTCACATAGGAGATGAGGCCGAAGCAGGTGGCGGCGATCATCACCGGCACGATGGCGAGGCCGTCGAGCCCGTCGGTCAGGTTCACGGAGTTCGATGCGCCGACGATCACGAAGATCGCGAAGGGCAGGAAGAACCAGCTCAGCTCGATCAGGAAGTTCTTCACGAATGGAAGGGCAAGTGTAGTGTCGAGCGGGTCCGGTGTCAGATACATGATCCAGAACGTCGCGATGCCGGCGACCAGAATTTCGGCCAGCAGGCGGACGCGCGCGGGAATGCCCTTGGACTTGGACCGGGTGAGTTTCTGGTAGTCGTCGGCGAAGCCGATGGCGCCGAACCCGACCGTGATCAGCAACAGGGCCCAGACATAACCGTTGGTGAGGTCTGCCCAGAGAAGCGTGCTGACGATGATCGCCAGCAGGATCAGGAAGCCGCCCATCGTGGGCGTGCCGGCCTTCTTGAAATGGCTCTGCGGCCCGTCCTCGCGGATCGGCTGGCCCTCCGGCTGTTGCTGGCGCAGCCAACCGATGATCAATGGCCCGAACAGAAATGCAACGACCAGGGACGTGACGACGGCGCCACCGGCCCGGAAGGTCAGTGAATTGAACAGGTTGAACAGGATAAACTGGTCGGCGAGCGGGCCGAGGAGGTTAAACAGCATGATTGGCCTCCAGCCCGTCATTCGTTTCAAGAGCGCACAGTGCATCCACGACCAGTGCCATCCGGCTGCCCAGCGAACCCTTCACGAGGACCACGTCGCCGGCATTGATCGCGCGGCAAACCTGCGGGGCGAGAGCCTTCGAATTCGTTGCTGCCGCGCCGCGCATGGCGTCCGGAAGGACGTCGTAGAGCGCGGCCATGTCCGGGCCCGCGCAGAACACCTGATCGATCCGGTTGGATTCGAGACCTCCGGTCAGTGCGGTGTGTAGCTTCGCGCTTGCGGTGCCGAGTTCGAGCATGTCGCCGAGCACGGCGATGCGCCGCCCGCCCGATTGCGGCTGGGTGTTGCCCAGCACGTCGAACGCCGCGCGCATGGATGCCGGGCTAGCGTTGTAACTGTCGTCGATGACGGTCAGCAGGCCGCCAGGCATCTGCACACTAATTCGTGCGCCGCGGCCCTTGGGTGGCGTCAGATCCGCCAACGCGATTGCGGCCTGATCCAGATCACCGCCCAGTGCGGACACGGTGCCGAGCACGGCGAGGGAATTTTGCACCCAGTGCCGCCCGGGGACGTTGAGCCGGTAGCGGATGATCCGGTCGCCGAGGCGTGCGGTCACATCGCTACCGTCGTCACCGAGCTTGCAGGCCGAGAGATGCACGTCGGCTTCGGGGTGGGCGCCGAAGCCGACCACATTCTCGAGGCCGCGCGCCCAGGCGCGGGCGGCAAGAATGGCGAAGTAGACATTGTCACGGTTGAGGACGGCGACGCCGCCCTGACTCATGCCGTCGAAGATTTCTGCCTTGGCGTCGGCAATCCCCGCGACATGATCGAAGAACTCCAGATGCACGGCCGCGATGGTCGTGATCACGCCGACATTGGGGCGCGCGAGCTTGGAGAGATCGGAAATCTCTCCGGCGTGGTTCATCCCCAACTCGATCACCGCAAACTGCACGTCGCGTGGCATGCGTGCCAGGGTCAGCGGCACGCCGATATGATTGTTCAGATTGCCCGCCGTCGCATGGGTCGGCCCGAGCGCGCCGAGGGCCATGGCCATGGCCTCCTTGGTGCCGGTCTTGCCCACCGAGCCGGTGATTGCGACCACCGGTGCGTCTGTGCGGTCGCGCGCGGCGCGGCCGAGATTGCTCAGCGCGTGCAGCCCGTCGTCGACGCGTATGAGGGGCGCGCCGCCGGCGTCGATGTCCCGACTGGTGATCGCGGCCGCAGCGCCGGCCTTGAATGCCTCGGAGAGGAAATCATGACCGTCGAAATTCTCGCCGGTGACGGCGACGAACAGATCGCCCGGTTGGCAGGTGCGGCTGTCGATCGACACGCCCGTGGCGGCCCACGCAACATCGGATGCGCCGGCTTGCCCCTTGGTGGCCGCCAAAACTTCGTCGCGGGTCCAGATCGGGTTGGCGGTCATCATGTGGCGACCTCCCCACCCATCTGGATCAGAATTTCGGCGGCCATGGCGGCATCGTCGAATGGCAAAGTCTCGGTGCCGATAACCTGGCCTTGTTCGTGGCCCTTGCCGGCGATCATCAGGATATCGCCGTCACGCAGATTTGAAATACCCGCCTTGATGGCCGCTGCCCGGTCTCCGATTTCCTCGGCGCCGGTGCAGCGCGCCAGGATCTGCCGGCGGATGGTCTGCGGGTCCTCGCCGCGTGGATTGTCGTCGGTCACGGTCACGCGGTCCGCGTGCTGGGCGGCAATGTCGCCCATCATCGGGCGCTTGCCCGGGTCGCGGTCGCCACCGGCACCGAATATCAGGTGCAGTTTGCCGCCGACATGGGGCCGGATTGCGCCGAGCGCAGTCTGCAAGGCATCGGGCGTGTGCGCGTAATCGATATAGACCTGCGCGCCATTCTCCAGCGCGCCAATGCGCTGCATGCGACCGCGTACGCCGGTCAGATGAGCCAGCGTGGCGAAGGCTTCCAACAGGTCGCCGTCGGTCTCGGCCACGAGGCCTAGGGCTGCCAGAACGTTGTAGGCCTGGAAGCCGCCCACCAGGTTCAGGCGGGTCTCAAGGCTCTGGTCCTTCACGGTGATGCAGAGGCGCAACCCGTCGGGCAGTGCGGAAACGTCGGCGATATGAATATCGCTGGTCTGGACGCCGTAGCTGCGCACCCGATGACCGGTTGTTCGACAAATCTCGGCAACGGCGTCGAAATGCGGCGAGTCCGCGTTCAGAACCGCCGCGCCATCGACCGGCAGCAAATGTCGGAAAAGGCGCATTTTCGCGGCCAGATATGCTTCTTCGGTGCCGTGATAGTCCAAATGGTCGCGGCTGAGATTGGTAAAGGCGGCGGCGGAGAACTTCACTCCGTCCAGGCGGAACTGGTCCAGACCATGGGATGAGGCCTCGAGCGCCAGGTGGTCGATGCCCGACGCCGCCATCTTGGCAAGTGTGGCGTGCAGGTTCACCGGATCGGGCGTGGTGAGGCTCGGCCCCGCGTCGAAGCCGTCGGCATCGACACCCAGTGTCCCGATGGCGCCGGACGGATGGCCCAGATGCGCCCAGATCTGTCGCGTGAAACCCGCGACGGAGGATTTGCCGTTGGTGCCGGTGACGCCGACAATATGGCGTGGCTGGTGCTCATAGAAGCGCGCGGCAAACTGGGACAGTCGCCAGCGCGGGTTCTCGTCGGTAATCAGATACGGAGTGTCGTCGGGCAGGCCGTCGATCTGGGTGCCGTCGGGGGCGAGGATTGCGACCGCGCCGCGCGCAACCGCATCCTTGATGAAGTCGCGACCATCGGTGCCTGAATTCTCGGATGCGCTGGGCAGGGCGGCGAACAGGTATCCCGGCTGTACCTGGCGACTGTCTGCAGTGAGACCGGAAATCTCGGTGTCGTGCATCCGCGGATCAACCATCACCATATCGATCGCCAGCTCAATTAACCGCATCAGACCGGTTCCCGATTGCCGGCTGTGCGTTGATGTTGATGGCTTGCCGAATGTCCGGCGCGGTTTCGTCGAGCGGCGCGATGCCGTAGAGCGGGGCCATGCGGGCGATGATGCCGCGCACGACTGGCGCGGCTGTCCAGCCACCGGTTGCAAAGCCGTAGCTTTCCTTGATGCCCTTCGGTTCATCAAGCATGGTGAAAACGACAAAGCGTGGTGCCGTCATCGGGTAGACGCCGACGAAGGAAGATATGAGTGCATCGCGTTTGTAGCTGCCGTTCAGTTCCTTTTCAGCTGTTCCCGTTTTGCCGCCGACGAGATATCCCTTGGCATCCGCATTGCCGCCCGTGCCATCCTCGACGACCAACCTCAGCAGGCGCCGCATTTGGTCGGATGTATCGTCAGAAAACACCTGGACGCCAGCCGTCTGCGGGGTGTCGCGTTTAATCAATGTTGCGGGGCGCAGCACTCCTCCGTTCACGACTGCCGCGACCGCGCTTACCAGTTGCATCGGGCTGACCGCGATCCCGAGACCGTATGAAATCGTCATCGTGCTGATTTCGCGCCACTGGGCGGGGTATATCGGCTGGGCCTTTTCGGGCAGCTCGATACTCGTGCGCCGCAGCAGGCCGAGATAGCCGAGATATTTGCGTTGAACCTCGGCACCGATATCCAGAGCGATCTTGGCGGAGCCGATGTTCGACGAGTACTGGAAAATTTCCGGCACCGAAAGCCAACGGTTCTTGCCGTGGAAGTCGGAGATCGTGAACCGGGCGACACGGATCGGCTTCGTCGCGTCGTAGCTGCTCGCAAAGTTCGCGACGCCGGTTTCCAGCGCGATCGCGTGGTTGAAGATCTTGAAGACGGAGCCGAGTTCGTAGACGCCGAGCGTCATCCGGTTGAAGCGGGTGTCGTCGGCCGCCTGACCGGCCGCGTTGGGGTCGAAGTCCGGCAAGGACACCATCGCCACGACCTCGCCGCTCTCGACGTCGAGAACGATGCCGCCGCCGCCGATGGCCTTGAACTTCTCGATCTGACCGGCGAGCTCCTGGCGGAGGATTTGCTGGACGCGGATATCGATCGACAAACGCAGCGGGGTCTTGGCGCCGGCGATCGCGGCATCCATGCTTTTCTCAATGCCGGCGAGCCCGACATTGTCGACATCCGTGAAGCCGACAATGTGCCCGGCGAGGCGGCCATGAGGGTAGACGCGGCGTTCTTCTTTCTCGAATTCGAGGCCCGGAATGCCAAGTCGGTTTACTTCGAATTGCTGACGCGGCGTGAGATTGCGGCGCAACCACACGAAGCTCTTTCCCGAACCGAGCCGGGCCGCGACGACTTCCTCGCTCAGATCTGGCAGGATTTCGACCAGCCGGTTTGCCGCGTCTGCCGGGTCAGCGATCTTCTGCGGATCGGCAAAGAGCGACGCGGTTTTCAGGCTGGTGGCGAGCAGAACACCGTTACGGTCGACGATGTCGGCGCGCGCCATGGTCGTCGGTCGGGCGATCTCGCGCGACGCGGCGCGGCGCAGGTCCTCATTTTCGTTGAACACGGCGAGGTCGAACAGACGCACGCCGACGACAACGAATGCCGCTGCCATCAGGGAGCCGCCAACCAACAGGCGCGTTCGGGCGGTCTCGATCGCCTGTTTCTTGGTGCTTTCGAATGCGATCCTGTCGTTCATCGCTGAACACCTCCGGATGTTCCGCCCGGCGTTGCGAGCACTTCCCGCAACACGTCGTCGAGCGAGCGGGCCAGGTCCGCGCGATTGACCTTTTCGGCAATCTGCGTCACCGGCGGGCGCGGGGCGGGCGCGGCCGGCTTGGCTCTCGGTGCGGCGGCCGGGATGGCTGCAGGCGTGACAACGCCGGCGATGTTTGATCCGGTGGTCGGAAGCGCGTCTTGTGGCAGCACCGGTACCGCGCCTGTGCCCGCGATCTGCGCGCCCGAGACGGGAAGCAGGTCGAGGTGGCGACGGGTCAGTTCCTCGAGCCGTGCGGGCTGATTGAGGAAGCTCCACTCGGCGCGCAGAACATGAATGGCATCGCGGTCGGTGCGGATATCGGTGTTCAGCTGGGCGAGCTCGTCATCCAGTTCGGAAACCTCGAACGCGATCTGGAACAATGCACCGCCGGCCGCGGCGGCGAGCGCCATAAGGATGAGGGAAGTTGGGCGGATCATCCGGCAGCCCCTTCCGTAGCCGAACCGACAGAATCCCAAACGGGTGCTGCGGTGCGTTCTGCGACCCGCATCCGCGCCGAGCGCGCACGGGGGTTGTGAGAGGTTTCTGCGTCGCCGGGTCGGATCGCGCGGCGTGAAATAAGACGCCATGCCGGCGCGCGACGGTCGGGCTGCTCGGGCATGTGGCGTGAACCGCGCCCCTCGCTGCCGCTTCGGGCGCGCAGGAATGCTTTGACCGGCCGGTCTTCCAGCGAGTGAAATGCCACGACTGCCAACCTGCCGCCGGGACGGAGGATGCGCTCTGCGGCGATCAGGCCGCGATCGAGTTCGCCCAGCTCGTTATTCACATGAATGCGCAGCGCCTGGAACGTGCGTGTTGCCGGGTCGATATGTGAGGTGCGTGACTTGGGGATGACCGCACGGACGATATCCGCGAGCTGGGCCGTCGTTTCGATCGGGGCCTGGCTGCGTGCGGCGACGATCGCGCGTGCGACGCGCCGCGCATGGCGCTCTTCGCCCAGGTTGCGCACGATCCGTAAGAGGTCGGCCTCGTCGGCGGTGTTGACCACGTCAGCGGCGGACTCACCAACGCGCTCCATGCGCATGTCGAGCGGGCCATCTTTGGCGAAGGAGAACCCACGCTCCGGGGTGTCGATTTGCGGCGAGGAGACTCCGAGATCGAGCGCAACGCCGTCGACACCATCCACGCCGTTGTCGCGTAGCAGCGTGTCCATATCGCCGAACCGCCCGGCCAGGAGGCGCAAGCGGCCGGCGAATTGGGCGGCCAGGTCGGCATTTCGCGCGATCGCATCGGGGTCCCGATCGATCCCCCAGACCGTGCAGTCCGCAGCTTCCAGGATTTTCCGCGTGTAACCGCCGCCGCCCAAGGTGCCGTCGACATATATGCCGCCGTCACGCGGCGCGAGTGCGGTGAGGACTTCTTCAAGGAGTACGGGGCTGTGCCCGGGAGTCACGGGGACTCCGGATGTGTTGATCTGACGCGTTGTGCGCGCCGCCGTCACGGTTGTCCCCCGTCGGATGCGGATGGGGATCCGGGTGGAGATCCGGGCGGGGTGCCTGGCCGTAGGGTCAGGCCCTTTTCGGCGGCCTGACGGACTGCGTCGGACTGGTAGGTGGCGAATGCGTCCGGGTTCCAGATTTCAAACAAGGGACCGCGGCCGACGAAGGCCGCCTGTTCGGACAGGCCGGCATGGGCGATCAGCGCTTCGGGCAACATGACCCGCCCTTCGCCGTCGAATGACAATTGCTGGGCGTTGGCAAAGAGGGCGGCCGTCAGCGTGTCGTGTTCGTCGGAGAACATGTCGTAGGCGTCGACGCCGGCACCGAGCTTCTCCATCCAGTCCATGCCGCCGCACTGGACCGCCGCGTGCTTGAAGGACGGGAACGCAACAATGCCGTGGAACGCCTGCCCGGACAGGACAGCACGAAACGCCGCAGGAACGGACACCCGTCCCTTGCGGTCGACCTTGTTGGTTGTGGTCGACAAAAACATTGCCATCGATTCCGCCCACTGCCGGAAACGCTCCGGCAGCTCATGGTCTCCCCGTTGCCCTGGCATGCACGCCAAAATGGGATTACTTGGGATATCATGGGATAAATTGGGTCGTCAACGTCAAAACCATTAAAAATCACGAAATATCAGAGTGCTGCGCGATGCCGATTTGCACCCTCAAGTAATTATCGTTCGCACATCAGTGGACATTGCCGACCCGCAAAAGGAGGATCGGCGCATAAAGCGGCAGAACTATGTTCTTGTAATGTTCTTTTCTTGAGGGAAATATCGTCAGGCGGTCTGTAAGCCGGGTTCTGTCCCCGCTTTCACGGGAGATGGCCATTCATCTGGGACGCTCGTTGCCGAACGCCTCGCGCGACCTACCCGGGCAACGGCGCGGAAGTACGCCATACGCCGCCCCTATTCGGTCTTGCTCCCGGTGGGGTTTGCCCTGCCACCCCCGTCGCCGGGGGTGCGGTGCGCTCTTACCGCACCCTTTCACCCTTACCTGCCCGAAGGCAGGCGGTTTGCTTTCTGTGGCACTTTCCCTGGGGTCGCCCCCGCCGGCTGTTAACCGGCACCGTACTTCCGTGGAGCCCGGACTTTCCTCACATGGACGGGTTTCCCCATTGCCCACGCGCGGCCATCCGACCGCCTGACGAACGCTTTTCTTAGGCCGAACTGGACGAGGCCGCAACCAGGCTGTGCACCTGGGCGATCCGCCGCTTTGTCTCGTCGTCGAGGACGCCGTCGAAGCGGGACGGGCGAAACCGCCGTTGGAATGCGGATATCACCGTCTCAGCGGTCTGCCTGTCCGTGTCGTAGCCGATCTCCGACAACGCCACGTGTGGCGCGCTGTACACGGGAACAGCGACCTCGACGGGGGTGTCCCTGTCGGGCCAGAGGCCGATGCCTGCGGCGGCAAGACGCGCCCATGGAAACAGCTCACCGGGATCGATCTTGCGATCGGGCGCGATGTCGGAATGGGCGACGACGTTATGTTTCGGGATCGGATGGCGGGCGAGTATGTCACCGGCCAGCTCGATCAGTGCCGCGATCTGGGCGTCGGGAAATTCCCGATAGCCATAGTCATGTCCCGGGTTCGACAGCTCAATGCCGATCGAGCGGGAGTTGATGTCGCGCCAGCCGCGCCAGCAGCCGATCCCGGCGTGCCAGGCGCGGTCTTCTTCTGCGACCATGCGCCAGGTGGTGCCATCTTCGTCGAGCAGGTAGTGCGCGCTGACCTGCGAGGCCGGGTCGCACAACCAGTCCCGCGCGCGCGTGGTGGGCATCATGCCGGTGTAGTGGATCACCAGGATGTCGATTTCCGGCGCGTAGCCGTTCTCGGGTTTGCGCGCGCCGCAGTTGGGGGATTTGTAATCGGTGTTCATCGCGTCGCGTCTGCGTCGTTGTCCTCGATGAGGCTTTCGCGCCGGGCCTCAAGGTCGAACCAGCGGTCTTCGGCCGATGCGATGGCCGCGTCGACCTCCGCCAGTTTTTGCGCCGCCGTGTCATAGGCCGCGGCATCGCGCGTAAACAGGTCGGGATCGGAGAGCGCCTTTCCCAGCTCGATCTTGGCATTCTCCAGCGCCTTGATCCGGTCCGGCAGGGCGCCGAGTTCATGCTCTTCCGTGAAGGTCAGCTTCTTGATCTTGTCGACCTTGGCCACATTGGCTGGGCGGGTTTTGTCAGCGCTCTGTTTCCGGCGGGTCTTCGAGGTGGATTTCTCGACCCGCTTGCGTTGGCGCAGATAGTCCGAATAGCCGCCTGGATATTCCATCACCTGGCCGCCGCCCTCCACCGCGATGGTCGAGTTGACCACCCGGTCGAGGAAGTCGCGGTCATGGCTGACGAGCAAGACCGTGCCGTCATAGGCGTCGAGCATATCCAGCAGCACATCCAGCGTGTCGGCATCGAGGTCGTTGGTGGGCTCGTCGAGCACCAGAAGATTGGATGACTGGGCGAGAATCTTGGCCAGCAGGAGGCGGTTACGCTCGCCGCCCGAGAGGGTTGCGATGGGTGCGCGGGCCTGCTTCTCGTCGAACAGGAAGTCGCGCAGATAGGCGACCACGTGGCGCTGGCGGCCGCGCACATTGATCGAATCACCACCCTGGGGCGCCAGGGTCTGCCAAAGCGTCGCGGTGGGATCGAGTTGTTCGCGGGTCTGATCGAAAAATGCCAGCGACATATTCTTGGCGCGCCGGAGCCGACCGGAATCTTTTTCGAGTTCGCCGATCAGGAGCTTCAGCAACGTCGTCTTGCCGGCGCCGTTCGGCCCGACGAGACCGACCCGGTCGCCGCGCAGGATGCGCGTCGAGAAATTTTCGATGATCACATCGTCGCCGAAGGACTTGCAGAGATTTTCACATTCGACGACCAGACGGCTGCCGATCGGGCCGGAATCGGCTTCGAGTTGCACCAGATCCTGGCCGGTCAGCAACGCCTTGCGCTGGGCCCGCATCTGCGTGAGCCGGGTGAGGCGGCCCTGGTTGCGTCGGCGCCGGGCCGTCACGCCGCGCTCGAGCCAACGCGCCTCGGCCTTGAGTTTCTGGTCGAGCTTCTGGGCCGCGCGCACCTCGGCATCGGCGACCTCCTCGGTCCAGGCATCGAACTTGCCGTAGCCGGCGGCATTGTGGCGCACCGATCCCCGGTGCAGCCAGAAGGTGTCGGTCGTCATCGCTTCAAGGAATGCCCGGTCATGGCTGATGGTGATCAGTGTCTTGCGGCGGTCGACCAGTTCGCGCTCCAGCCATTCGATGGTCGGGAGATCGAGATGGTTGGTCGGCTCGTCCAGCAGCAGCACGTCGGGATCGCCCAGCAGCGCACCTGCGATCGCGACCCGTCGGGACTCACCGCCGGACAGGCTGTTGACGTTCCGCGCGCCGTCGATATCGACCCGCGACAGCGCCGCGTCGACCGCATGGCGCGGGGCCTCGTTGGGGCTCATGCCGAGTTGCGCGCCCATTCGGGCGACGAAGTCCATGATCAGCATGTCATCGGGCAGGGGCACGTCCTGGGGCAGATAACCGACGGTCAGCCCGGGCTGGATGTACAGGTCCCCGTCATCGGGCTCGAGCAGCCCGGCGAGGAGTTTGAAGATCGTCGACTTTCCCGTGCCGTTGCGGCCGACCAGGCAGGCGCGCATCCCCGGCGTGACCGCCAGCTCCGCACCGGTAAACAGCGGCGTGCCGCCGAAGCCAACGGCGGCATTCTTCAAGGAGATGACGGGGGGATCGGCAGCCATGGCAGATGGTTGGGGCTATTTGATCCTGCGCGCGGCGCAAATCTTGTCGTAGGCCGCGTTGATTGTCGCCAGCTTCTCGTTGGCGACCTCGACAAATTCTTCGGGCATGCCCTGGGCGATCAGCGTGTCGGGATGGTTCTCGCGCACGAGCTTGCGGTAGGCCGACTTGATGGCGGCGTCTTCGGTGTCATGCCCGATGCCGAGAATGGTGTAGGGGTCAGCCGAATCGGGGCCCATATTCCCTTCGCGGATCCGCGCGAAATCCGTATCGCTGAAACCGAAGATCGCCGACACGTTGCGCAGATAGTTCAGTTCCTCGTCATGCACGCTGCCGTCGGCCTTGGCGATCAGGAACAGGCAGTTCAGCAGTTCCTCGAGCACGGCCGGGTTTTCGCGGAACATGCCGGCGACCTGTTTGGCATAGAGTTCGTAGCCGTCGGTCGATTTGCGGGCCAGGTTGAAGACCTTGGCGACGTTCTGGGTTTCCTCGGGTGCCACCTTGAAAACGCGGCGGAACGCCTTGATCTCGTCGGGTGTGACCACGCCGTCGGCCTTGGCGAGTTTCGCGCCCAGAGCGATTACGGCAATGGTGAAGCCGACCTGTTTGGTCGGATCGCCGCCGGTGACTTCGGCCGCGCTGCCGCTGCGATGGGAATCGTAGATATGCCCGGCGACCCCGCCAAGCAACGCGCCCAGCGGGCCACCCAGCGCGAACCCGGCCGCACCACCCAATACCTTGCCCCAGATACTCATGGGTGACGTTTAACCGAAACCGCGCGTCGATGAAATGGTTGGCGCGCACAAGGTGAAATGGGTCCGGCCGTTGCCGATCGTCGGAGGGTCTGTATTGGCGATTGTTCTTGCCCGGTGATAGCGATATGAAGTGACAACACCCCGGCATGTCCGATTGCCGATTCCCGCGCCCGGCTCGTGAGACTTCCAAATGCTGATCCTCGGCCTCAATCTTGGCATGCACGACGGCGCAGCCGCGCTTTTCGATGACTATCGCGTCCTTGGCGCCGTTCAGCTTGAGCGTCTTAGCCGTCGCAAAAACCACGGAAACGGCTACACCAAGGAATGTGTCGACGCGTTGATGTCGATGGCGGGAGTTTCGCCGGCCGATGTGGATGCTGTGTGTTTTTCGCGCGGGTTCGTGAAAACGGCGCATCTGAATCTCGGCTTTCGGCGCGACACGAATTATCGGCTCCGGCGCCTGTTCGGCAAGGACGTGTTCAAGGAAATCGCCGGCGAGCTCGTGCGCAATGACACGACCGATCCGACGGACATTGTTGATGTCGATGGACTGAAGGCCTTCTATGGCCTGCGGCCCGACACGCAGGTCTTCTTCGCCAACCACCATCTTTCCCATGCGCTGTCGGCGCTGTTTTACAGCGCGGGGGACAACACGCTCGTCTATACGGCCGACGGCGTCGGCGACAATGTGCACTATTCGATCGCCCATGCGGACGGCCAGAAGATCGAAAATTTCTATGGCGACGACCGCTGGCTGTTTCGCGACCGGGACGTCAACAGTTTGGGGCTGGCCTATGGCTATGTGACCCAGGCGCTGGGCTTCCGCATGAACCGCCATGAAGGAAAGATCACCGGTCTGGCCGCCTTCGGCGCGCCGGAACTGCTGCCGGAATTTCAAGAGCAGTTCTTCCTGGACGAGCGCGGCGTGGTGGCGACGAAATTCGCCTCCCATCACGAGATGCGCGCCTTTATCGAATCCTTTGCCCAAACCCATACGCGCGAAGTGCTTGCGGCGTCGATCCAGGCTCTGCTCGAAACGCTGATTGTGGAATCTGCGACGGGCTTTCTCGAACGGACCGGTGCCGACAGCCTGGCGCTGGCCGGCGGCGTGTTTGCCAATGTTGCCCTGAACCGGAAACTGGCCGAGATCGATGGTGTTCGAAATATATTCATATTCCCCGGCATGGGCGATGAAGGTCTTGCGGTCGGCAACGTGCTGCAATTCCTGCTGTCGCGTGACGGATCGGCCTCCTGGCATGATGCGCGGCGTCCTTTGGAAGATGTCTATTGGGGGCCGTCCCACCCGCCCGAGGCGCTGGAACGCCTTGCCGTTGAGAGTGGTTTTCGCAAGATCGACGGAGACCCGGCGCAGGTGGCTGCCGAACTGATCCGTGACGGTCTCGCCGGGGCGATCTATCAGGGCGCGATGGAGTTCGGCCCGCGGGCTCTGGGGGCCCGCAGCATCCTGGCGTCGCCGTCCGAAAAGGAAATCAACAACATTATGAACGACCGGCTGGGGCGGACTGAGTTCATGCCGTTCGCGCCCGTGGTGCTGGAAGAATTCGCGTCCGAGGTCTTCGACATCGACGACGTGAATGCCTATGCCGCAAAGTTCATGACCATCACCTGCAATGTGAAGGATGCGTGGCGGGAGCGGATTGCGGCGGTCGTGCATGTGGATGGCAGCGCCAGGCCGCAGATCATCGACCGGCCGGCCAACCCGCTCTATTTCGATATTCTGAACGCCTTCCACGGCCTGACAGGCATACCGGTGCTGATCAACACCAGTTTCAACGTGCATGAGGAACCGATCGTGTGCACGCCGGCGGAGGCGTTGCGCGCGCTCAGCGATGAGCGCGTGGATTTCCTGGTCAATGCGCAAGGCGTTTACCGAAAGTAGACCGGTCCGGTTTGAGATGACCGGGGATCGGCCTGCGGCCGAAACGGGTTTTCCTTCGGCTGCGTACTCCTAAGCTGCCGTCCGACAACCAAGGTTTGGGTTGTCGCGTTGACAGAAAGGCCAGCGGGCACGAGATGCCACACTGGCCTTTTTTTGGTGTTTCGGACCTTTGACTTTCGCCGCGTGACAAACCAGTCTGCCGCCAAATATCGGGGATAGTTCATGGCGGGCGACGAACCCATTCTGACAGCGGATCGCTGGCATTTCTGGATCGACCGGGGCGGCACGTTCACCGACATCGTCGGCCGCGCGCCCGACGGGTCTTTGCGCACCCACAAGCTGCTTTCGGTAAACCCCGAGCACTATGCCGATGCGGCGGTGCAGGGCATCCGCGACCTGCTCGGTTTGGCCGCCGGAGATCCAATCCCATCGGGCCAGATCGGCGCTGTGAAGATGGGCACCACTGTTGCCACCAACGCGCTGCTCGAGCGCAAGGGCGACCGCACGGCGCTGGCTATCACCCGTGGGTTCCGCGACGCACTGCGCATTGGCTACCAGGCCCGCCCGCGCCTGTTCGACCGGCATATCATTCTGCCCGAGCAGCTGTACGAGCATGTGGTCGAGATCGACGAGCGGGTGGACGCGAAGGATCAGATCCTCGTGCCGTTCGACGCAGATGGCGCGCGGACCGGTCTGCAGGCAGCCTATGACGACGGCATCCGTGCCGTCGCGATCGCCTTCATGCATGGGTATCGGGTGCCCGCGCATGAGACGGCCTGCGCCGAGATCGCCCGCGAGATCGGCTTCACCCAGATTTCGGTCAGCCACGAGACGAGCCCGCTGATCAAGCTGGTCGGCCGGGGCGACACGACCGTGGTCGATGCCTATCTCTCGCCCATCCTGCGCCGCTATGTGGACCGGGTCGCCGCGGAGCTGGGCGACGCGAACCTGATGTTCATGCAGTCGAATGGCGGCCTGACCGACGCCCATATGTTCCAGGGCAAGGACGCGATCCTGTCCGGCCCGGCCGGGGGTGTGGTCGGTGCGGTCCAGGTCAGCGAGGCGGCTGGCTTCGAACAGGTGATCGGCTTCGACATGGGCGGCACCTCGACCGATGTGACCCATTATTACGGCGAGCTGGAGCGGGCCTTCGAGACCCTGGTTGCCGGCGTGCGGATGCGCGCGCCGATGATGCAAATTCACACGGTCGCGGCCGGCGGCGGGTCGATCTGTTCGTTCGACGGCGCGCGCTATCGCGTTGGTCCCGAAAGCGCCGGCGCCGACCCGGGGCCCGCCAGTTACGGCAAGGGTGGGCCGCTCGCCGTCACCGACTGCAACGTGATGCTGGGCAAGCTGCAGCCCGCGCATTTCCCGTCGGTGTTTGGACCGCGCCAGGACGCACCGCTGGATGCCGAGGCCGTGCGCGCGAAGTTCGCGGCCCTGACCGAGGATATCCGTGCGGCCACGGGGGACACACGCAGCCCGGTCGAGGTCGCCGAGGGTTTCCTGAAGATCGCGGTCGAAAACATGGCCAACGCGATCAAGAAGATCTCGGTCCAGCGCGGCTACGACGTGACACGCTACACGCTTTGTGCCTTCGGCGGTGCCGCTGGCCAGCATGCCTGTCTGGTCGCCGATGCGCTGGGGATGACGCGTGTTTTGCTGCATCCGTTTGCCGGGGTGCTGTCGGCCTATGGCATGGGGCTGGCCGATATCCGTGCGCTGCGCGAGCAATCCGTCGAGGCGCCCCTCGGTGACATTGTGGACGACAGGGTTGCGGGCATTCTCAACCACCTGGCGAACGCCGCGCGAGACGAGGTGTCCGGCCAGGGCGTGGACGATGGGCGGATCACGGTCCGCCGCCGCCTGCATCTGCGTTACGAAGGGACCGACACGTCCCTGGAAGTGGATTTCTCCGGTGCGCCGGAGATGGCGGATGCCTTCGCCGAGATGCACCGCCAGCGTTACGGCTTCACCATGCCCGAGAAGGCGTTGGTCGTGGAGACCGCGGCAGTCGAGGCGATCGGCGCGTCGGACCAGAACGCGGATGCCGACCTTGCGCCCGCAGCGCGCGGGGATGCGGCAGCGGTGGATCAAGTGACCGCCCATATGGATGGGGTCGCACACACGACGCCGGTCTTTGCACGCGATGCGCTGGCGCCGGGCACCATGATCGACGGCCCGGCGATCATCAGTGAGGCCGTGGCGACGACGATCATCGAGCCGGGCTGGCGCGCCGAAATGACCGCGCGCGGCGATCTGGTGATCGAGCGCGTCGTGGCGGCGGAACGTGTCGCGGCCATCGGGACCGACGTCGACCCGGTGATGCTCGAGGTCTTCAACAATCTCTACATGTCCATCGCCGAGCAGATGGGCGTGACGCTCCAGAACACGGCTTACTCGGTCAACATCAAGGAGCGACTGGACTTCTCCTGTGCGATCTTCGCACCCGACGGGAACCTGGTCGCCAACGCGCCGCACATGCCGGTGCATCTGGGCTCCATGTCCGAAAGCATCCGCGTGGTGATCCGCGAGAACGCATCGCGCATGACGCCGGGCGACGTGTACATGCTCAACGCGCCTTACAATGGTGGCACCCACCTACCGGACGTAACGGTGATCACGCCGGTGTTCGACGATTCGGGCGCGGATATTCTCTTCTACGTTGGCAGTCGCGGCCACCATGCCGACATCGGCGGGATGTCACCGGGTTCCATGCCGCCGGACTCACGCACCATCGAAGATGAAGGCGTGCTGATCGATAATTTCAAGGCGGTCGAGGCGGGCGTTTTCCGCGAGGACGCCATCCGCGAACTGCTCGGCTCGGGCGCCCATCCGGTGCGCAATCCCGACCAGAACGTGGCCGACCTCAAGGCCCAGATCGCGGCCAATGAGAAGGGCGTGTCCGAGCTGCGCCGGATGGTCGACCAGTTCGGGCTGGAGACCGTCCACGCCTATATGGGCCATGTGCAGGACAATGCCGAGGAATCCGTGCGCCGTGTGCTCGACGTGCTGCGCGATGGGTCGTTCGTCTACCCGCTCGACAATGGTGCGGAGATTCACGTCGCCATCTCGATCGATCGGGCGACCCGCAGCGCACGGGTGGATTTCACCGGCACCAGCGACCAGCTCGACAGCAATTTCAACGCGCCCACGGCAATCGCCCGCGCGGCAGTTCTGTATGTCTTCCGGACCCTGGTGGATGACGAGATCCCCATGAACGAGGGTTGCCTCAAGCCGATCGAGATCGTCATCCCGAAGCGCTCCATGCTGGCGCCGGAATATCCCGCCGCTGTGGTGGCCGGCAATGTGGAAACCAGCCAGGCGCTGACCGACAGTCTTTACGGTGCGCTCGGCGTGATGGCGGCCGCACAGGGCACGATGAACAACTTCACCTTCGGCAACGCGCAGTATCAGTATTACGAGACGATCTGCGGCGGCTCGGGGGCGGGCCCCGACTTCGACGGCACGTCGGCCGTCCACACCCATATGACCAACTCGCGGCTGACCGATCCCGAAATCCTCGAATGGCGCTTCCCGGTGTTGCTGGAGAGCTTCGAAATTCGCGACGCCTCTGGCGGTGCGGGTAAGCATCGCGGCGGGGATGGCGCGCGGCGCCGGGTGCGGTTCCTCGATGACATGGACGTCATGATCCTCGCCAATCACCGCGAGATCCCACCCTATGGCCTGGCCGGCGGCGCGGACGGTGCGGTGGGTCGAAACTGGCTCGAGCGGGCCGACGGGTCGCGGGTTGAGATGTCGGGCACAGACCGGACCGAGGCCGGCCCCGGCGATGTGTTCGTCATCGAGACACCGGGCGGCGGCGGATACGGCCCGGCGGCGTAGGCATGCGCGGCTCGGCCGACAAGACATTCATATCGGATTGATTGCCGGGCGGCCCGGCATGATCTATCGCGGAGACATGCGAAGGAAATCCCATGCCCGGTGATCGTGTGACGCCGCCTGCCAACACCAGGATGCTGATCGGTGTCCTCGCGGTGATTACCGCGTTGGGGCCGCTGGCGATGCAGATCATCCTGCCGATCCTGCCGGTCATGCAGGATGCGTTCATGGTCAGCGCGGGTACGGTGCAATATGTGCTGTCGCTGGCGTTGTTTACCATTGCCTTCGCGACCCTGGTCTATGGCCCGGCGTCGGATCGCTACGGACGGCGGCCGGTGCTGCTGGTCGGGCTGGTGATCTTCCTGCTCGGTTCGGTGGTGAGCGCGCTTGCGATCAATATCGAACTGTTGATCGCGGGTCGCGTGATCCAGGCCGTGGGCGGCGCGGCCGGCATGGTGGTCAGCCGGGCCATCATCCGTGATCTCTATGACCGGGAGACGGCCGCCCGATTGATGGCTTACATGATCACGGCGCTCGTGGTGGCACCGATGGTCTCGCCCCTGATCGGCGGCCTGCTCAACGATGCCTTCGGCTGGCGCGCCATTTTCGTCTTCTCCGGGCTCGTGGGCATTATCGTGCTCGCATTGGCGCTGCCCCGGGTGCCGGAAAGCCTGCAGCCGGGCACATCCGCCCAGACATTCCGCAGCATGTTGTCGGGGTTTGGTGTGCTGCTGCGGGTGCCGGCTTTCCTCGGCTATGCCGGGCAGGCCGCATTCGGCATGGGCATGTTCATGGCGTTTCTCGGCGCCGCGCCCTTCGTGACGATCAATGTTCTGGAACGACCACCCACCGAATTCGGCTTGTTCTTCGTGCTCATCTCGGCCGGGTTCATGGCCGGAACCTTCATGACCGCGCGGCTCGGGCAACGGATCGGGCTCGACCGGATGATGCGGGTGGGCAGCGGGCTCGCGGTGGTGTTCGGCATCGTGATGCTCGCCTTCGTCCTGGCCGGTATCTGGTCCCCCTGGACGATCTTCCTGCCGGGCATGGGGATGGCGTTTGCCAACGGCCTGTCCATGCCCAATGCCCAGGCGGGGGCGGTGAGTATCAGTCCACGCTTCGCCGGCACGGCGTCGGGCTTGCTGGCTTTCTTGCAGATGCTGATGGGGGCCGGCTTCGCCCAGCTCGCGGGGATGCTGCAGGACGACACCCCGCTGCCGATGGCGGTGATCATGCTCACCGCATCGACGCTGGCATTCCTGAGTGCGGTGTTCCTGACCCGGATTGGGGAACGGAAGAACTAGTTTTTTTTTGGGTTCAACGGTCGACGGCGAAAAATTCGTCCATCGATAACGCCCAGGCCGATTCCGATAAGCGCTAGTCCGGCGAAGTGAAGCAACGACAGTTGCTCCCCCAGAAACAGGGACCCAAGAAAGATTGCAGAAACCGGGATCAGGAATGTGACCAAAAGCAAATTTGTGGCGCCGGCGGATGCCAAGATTCGAAAATACAGGACATAGGCGATGGCCGTCGACAGTACCGACAGACCCATCATGGCGGCCCACGTCTGACCGCTGGGCCATGCCTGTGACAGGGGGGCTTCGACCAGGAATGTGATGGGCACAAGAATGATCGCCGAAGCGGTTGTCTGTCCTGCCGCTGTGACCACCGGGTCGATACCCATGTTTTGGAATCTTCGACCATAGACGCCGGCGAATCCGTAGGAGAGCGCTGCGGCAAGAACCGCCAGCTGCGCGAGCACCCCGACACCGAGTTCATACAGGGCCGTGGGCCCGATTATCAGAACACAGCCGGCGAAGCCGAAGACGACACCAAACAATTTTGATGGATTCGCGCGTTCGTCGGACAGGAGCAGACCAGCTATGACCACGGTGAATAGCGGGGTGGTCGCGTTGAGGATCGATGCGAGGCCGGAGGCAATCTCCGTTTGACCCCAGGTGATCAGAGAAAAAGGGATGGCATTGTTGAGGATCCCCATGCCCAGGAACGCCAGCCAGACACTGCGCCCACCAGGGACAGTTCTGCCCGTGAGACCAATAAATATCCAGAGTGCCAGCGCCGCGAGCCCGACCCGCAACGTCACGATTGTAAACGGACGAAGTTCCGTGAGGGCAACTTCGACGAAGAAAAAAGACCCGCCCCAAAGCACGGACAGGACCAAAAGCATGACCCACTCACGCAGCCCCATGCGCGCTTTGATCAATGTGGCGGCCATCCTGAAAATCCGTGTTTTTGGGCTCGATAGAGTGTCAGTAGGTCATGGCGTGGCCCACGTCATTCCGTTTCTTGCTGGAAACAGACAGCTTCGGGTGTCGTGAAATCAGTCGCCGCGCGCGACGCCTTCGCGTCGCGGGTCTGCACCCCCGCGCAGCTTCCCGCCGACGACCTCGATCCCATGCAAACCGCTGTTGAGGTCGCGCACCCGCGTGGTGTGGCCCAGCGCCCTGAAGGCGGGCACAAGCGCCTCGGCCTCGGTACCGGCCTCGAAGTCTGTGGCACCGTTGCGGTTCACGACATGCCCCATGTCGATGGCCGCCTGGATGTCCATATTCCAGTCCAGCACCGCCACCAGGGTCTTGGCGACATAGCCGATGATGCGGCTGCCGCCGGATGACCCGACGACCAGCCGCAGCGACCCGTCGGCGTTGAAGACAAGCGTCGGCGCCATTGAGCTGCGCGGGCGCTTGCCCGGCTCCACCCGGTTGGCCACCGGTTGCCCGGACTTGCTGGGGATAAAGGAGAAATCCGTGAGTTCGTTGTTGAGCAGGAAGCCCCGCACCATCAGCTGGGAACCGAACGCGCCCTCGATCGTTGTCGTCATGGAGACGGCGTTGCCGTCTGCGTCGACGATCGAGATGTGGCTGGTGCCCGGTCGTCCGGTCTGGTTGTCCGGCGCGTGCTTTTCGGCCGGAACCCCCGGCGGGAGACCATGCACGACCGGCGGCAAAATAGATGTTTCCTTGCGGATGAAGGCGGCGCGTTTCGCAACATAATCGGGGTGGAGCAGTCCCGCTTCGGGGACCGGCACGAAGTCGGCGTCGGCCATGTACTGGTTGCGGTCGGCGAATGCGAGCTTCGAGGCTTCGGCCAGCAGATGCCAGCTCTGCGGGTCGTCCGGTCCCATGCCGGGCAGGTCGAACGCGGTCAGCATGCCGAGGGTCAGGCCGACGGTCAGCCCGCCGGAGCTCGGTGGCCCCATGCCGCAGACACGATAACTGCGATAGCCGTGGCAAATGGGATCACGCCGGACGATGTCATAGGATGCGAGGTCTGCCAGCGACAGCCGCCCCGGATTGCCCGGCGCGTCGCGCACCGTGTCGACGATGTCCTGTGCGATAGGACCGGTATAGAAGGCTGCGGGTCCGCGTTCCGCGATCGCGATCAGGGTTGCGGCGAAAGCGGGGTTGGTCTTGCGCGTGCCGGCGCGCAGGGGCGCGCCGCCGGGAAAGAAATAGTCCCGCGCGGGGGCGAAGGTCCGAAGCCGCTGGCCGCGATCGCTGGCCAGCATCTTCGCAAGCCGCGGCCCGACGATGAATCCCTCCTGGGCGAGGCGAATCGCGGGTGCGAAGAGCTCCGGCCAGGTCAATTTCCCGTGTTCCTGAAACACGCGGGCGAGCAACGCGACGGTGCCCGGGGTGCCGACCGAGCGGCCGCCGACGATGGCTGCGCCGAACGTTACCGGCGTGCCGTCGGCCGTCAGAAACAGGTCCGGCGTTGCGGCGATCGGCGCCGTCTCGCGTCCGTCGAACGCGACGGTCTGGTTTTTTTCGGCGTCATAGAAAAGCAGGAAGGCGCCGCCCCCGATACCCGAACTCTGAGGTTCCACAAGGTTGAGTACGAGTTGCACGGCAATTGTGGCATCCGCGGCACTGCCGCCGCGCCGCAGCATTTCGAGACCCGCCGCAACAGCGTCAGGGTGGGCGGCCGCGACCATGTGGCGGCTTGCCGTGGTCAGCTGATTGTCGGTCCGCCCGGTCGAATCTTCGGGCTGATTTTGTTGCCCGAGTACGGGCGTTGCGGCAATCACCCAAGCGGAGATCAGCCCAAACAGGAATGTGCAGCGGAAACGCATCATCTCGACAAGCTGCCACGGAATCGGCGGTGAACCCAACTGTGCGCGTCGTCACATCTTCGCCAGCCGAATTGCGTTTTTATGTCGCGGGGTTCGGTTTGCGTCCCAGAGGCTGATATTTTAGCTTTCGAACGTTGCGCAATCCGGGCATGACAGGGGACGGGTGCGCTTTGAGCGCTTGCCGGTCATACAATTTTGGAGACGCCGTTCGTGCGAAAACTACTCATCGGCCTTGCTGTTTTGGTCGTCGTTATTGTTGCGGCCGCGTTTGTCGGCCCGCTCTTTGTCCCTGCGGATTCGATAAAGGGTGACATTGCGCGCGAAGTCGCCAAGGCGACCGGTCGAAACCTCGCGATTGATGGGAGCCTGAAGTTCCGGATACTGCCCGCACCGGGCGTCTCGGCCACCGGGGTGCGGCTGTCGAACGCCGCAGACGGCAGCGCGCCGGACATGCTGCGCCTGAAATCTGCGGCGGTCGAAGTCGCGTTGTTCCCGCTGATTACGGGCAATATTCAAGTCAGCCGAATCGTGCTTTCCGAACCCGATATCCTGCTCGAGAAGTATGCGGACGGGACGAATAATTGGACATTTGCACCGACGTCCGAGGCGGCGTCGAGTGAGCCGGCCGGCGGCGATGACGCGGCCACGGGCGCCGAAGAGTCCCAAGTTCCCGCTGTGCGGTTTGACAATGTGGTGATCGAAGGCGGCACGCTCGTTTTCCAGACACCCGACAGCATTGAGCGGATTGAGGACATCAACGTTGCGCTCGGCGCGGCAAGTCTGAACGGCCCGTTCCGCGCCAACGGCAACGTCAATGCGCGCGGCTTTGCGATCGGTGTTGATGCGGCCATCGGTGAGCTCGTGGATGACAGGGCAACCCCCGTCAATTTGAGAATATCGACCGGCGGCGCCGAGATCGATTATTCGGGCGTGCTCGCCGGCGCGCCCGACGCGGCGCGTTTGTCCGGGCAGGTCGAGGTGCGCGCCGAGGATCTTTCGGCGTTGGTTGCGGCGTTCTCCAACGGGCCGGCGCTCGCGGTTCTCATAGGCAAACCGCTTGAGATCAACGGGACATTGGCAGCCAGCCAGACGTCTATCTCTATCGATAATCTGGCCTTCCGGCTCGGCGATGATTCGGCCACGGGCGCTGTCGATGTGACCCTGGGTGATATTCCCAAGGCCGCCTTGGTGCTCAACCTGAATCAGCTCGATCTCGACCGCCTTCTGGCGGCCGCGCCGAATGCAGGTGCCGGGGGCGGTGATTCAAACGCCGGCCCGTCGCCAACGAAGGACAATGCGTCGGGACAAGCCGGGCAAGATGCGGCCGCACCGGGCGCCGGATTTGTTCTGCCGAAAGGTTTTTCGGCGACCCTCGAAACGAAGATCGATGCGGTCGTCTATCGCGGCGGTGTCGTGCGTCAGGTCATGCTCAACACCGAGTTGGCGGATGGCAGCCTGACGATATCGCAGGCCGCGGCGCAGTTTCCCGGTGGCGCGAACGCATCGGTGATCGGTTTCGTGTCAACGACCGACTCCGTGCCGAAGTTCGAAGGTCAGGCCGAATTGTCGGCCGATGATTTTCGGGCGCTTCTGCAATGGGCGGGGGTCGATGTCGCGACCGTGCCGCAGGATCGCTTGCGCAAGATGGCGGGTTCACTCTCCATTGCAGCGACAACTGAAAATGTGACGCTTACCGATATCGATGTCAGCGTCGATGTCTCACGGATGCGCGGTGGTGTGGCGATTGCCGTGCGCGAGCGCCTCGGATTCGGGATCGGGCTCTCGCTCGACAAGGTGAATATCGACGCATATTTGCCGGCCACGCAAACGCCGGCAGATGCCGCGTCGGGCAGTGCTGCGGCGAACCCGTCCACGAACCCCTCTGCGAGCGATGGCAAAGCACCCGCGGTCGACTCCGGACCAAAGGGGCTGGCCGCGCTCGACATGTTCGATGCCATTCTTCAGCTGAAGGTTGGCGATGTCGTGTTCCGCGACCAGCGTCTGAGCGACATCAATTTGGACAGCACGCTGCAGGGCGGCAGCCTTGAGTTGCGCGATCTGTCCGTGGCGAGCCTCGCCGGCGCAAAGGCGTCTGTAAAAGGCCGCGTCGATGGCCTGGCGAGCGCACCGAAGGCAGATGTCACAATCAGCCTCGATGCGCGCGACGGCGACCGCCTCCTGGCGCTGGCCGGCGTCGATGCGCCGGCAAAACTCGGTGCAACGAAGCTGAACGGATCGCTGCGCGGGGATTTGCAGGATCTGAATGTGGACCTGACCCTCGACGCGATGGGGGCCAGCATGCGGACGGCGGGAAGCCTGGGCGTCCTGGCCGTGCCGCCGCGTTACGACATGCAGCTGGATATCAAGCATCCAGACGCGGCGAAGTTTGCCGCCCGGATCCGCGGCGAAGACGCCGCTGGAGGGCCGAAGCTCGGCGCGCTCGCGGCAAGTGCCAGCCTGCGCGGTGACCTATCGGCGAGTGACATCGACACGAAGATCGAAGTCGGTCCCGGCGAAATCACGGCGCGCGGACGGCTGTCCAACCTCGCGGCGGGTGGCCCGCTGGGCAATCTCGCGATCAATGCATCCCATCCCGACATGGTGGCGTTCGCACGGTTGCTCGCGCCGGACTACAACCCGTCGAAGCCCGATCTCGGGCCTTTCGCGTTGAAAACGGATCTGGCACTCGCGGCCAATACAATGACTTTGGCGAACCTCGAGGGGAATGCGGGTCCGGTCGGGTTCAAGGGAAGCGCGAATATCGACACAGACGGGCCGCGACCCAGTGTTGTGGCAACCCTGGATACGGGCGAGATCGTCGTTGATTGGTTCCTGCCCATACAAAAGGGGTCCGGATCCGCGACATCGAACGCGCGGTCCGGCGGCGTCCCGGGCGCTGCGGCCAGTCGCGGTTCGGCAACACCGGCAGGCAACAAGCGCTGGTCACGTGAACCGATCGAGTTGTCGGGCCTGCGTGCGGCCGATGCAGATATCAAGCTGTCCGCGCCCGCGATCAGCTACACCAACATTCGCGTCGATCAACCGCGCCTCGCGATCAAGCTGGATGATGGCGTGCTGGATCTCAGCGAATTGTCGGGCCAGGCGTTCGGCGGTGGGTTCAGCATGACCGGACAGGTTGCTGCGCGCGACGTGCCGACCATGCGGTATGCGATGCGTGTCGAGAATGCCGACGCCGCGAAATTCCTCGGCGACGGTGCGAGCGGCGAGCGTGGCGTGATGTCCGTGCTCGATCTCCTGTTCCCGGTCTCGAACGTCGAGCTGGCGTCGGGTCGACTGGGTGCAGATCTGGATGTGACGTCGCGCGGACGCAGTGAGTTCGAGATGATTTCCAATCTCGCCGGCAAGGGCGCGATGCGTTTCACCGATGCGGTGGTCGATGGGGTCGACGTCTGCCAGATCAGCGATCAGCTCAATCGCCTGAATGGCATCGAAGGTTTCCTCGGGCTCGCCTCATCGGGGCGCGGCGGGCAAACCAAGATCGCAAACTTCGACGGTCGGTTTGTGCTCGCCAAAGGTATTGCCACCCTGCCGCAACAACAGATCAATGCGGAATGTGCCGCCGTGGCGTTCAGCGGCACGACCAACTTGCCGGAATGGACCGTCGACATTCAGGCGCGGGCGGGGTTCCCGGCGCATCCCGAGTTCGCCGGTGTAGTGGTCGAGCAGAAAGGCCCGCTCGATGCGCCCAACACGCGTCTGGTCAACGTCAACGAGATCAACCAGTTCATCGTCGGCAAGGCCGCGGGCTCGATTCTGCGCAAATTGTTGCCGGGCGCCACTCAGGAACAGGCACCTCCCGCGACGGATGGCGGCACAACCCAGCCGCCGCCAAGCAGCAAGCCCGAAGACCAGTTCCGCAATCTTCTGGAAGGCCTGATACGCGGTCGTTGAGGGGTTCAAATGCCGGGCCTGATCCGGCTGGGCCAGTGCGTCAGGTGCCCGCGCTAGTCGCGCAGGTCATGCAGGACGAAAACACGGATGGCACTGGATAGGCTGCCGTCGCGGTCGCGGTCGATTTCCGTCACAAGCTCGTTGACTGACATGCGCCGGGATTTCGCGATCTTGCGCAGGTGATCCCAGAATACATTCTCGAGGGACACGCTTGTGCGGTGCCCGGCGACGACGACGGAGCGCTTCTTGTTCGCGGACTGACGCGGCAGGGTATCGACGACATTACTGATCATGATGGCTTGATCATATTCTCCGGTTTGACCCAGGCATCATACTGCTCGGCCGTGAGCAGGCCCAAGTCAATTGCGGCCGCTTTTAGGGTACTACCGTCGGAAAATGCCTTTTTCGCGACCTTCGCGGCATTATCGTACCCAATGTGCGGATTGAGTGCGGTCACCAGCATCAGGGACTGGGCCATCAATTCAGCGATCCGATCACGGTTCGCCTCGACGCCGACCACGCAGCGATCGGTAAAGCTGCGGGAGGCATCGCCGAGCAAACGGGCCGAGCGGAGGACGTTAAAGATAATCACCGGCTTGAATACGTTCAGCTCGAAATGGCCGTTGCTGCCCGCGACCGTAACCGCGACATGGTTGCCCATGATTTCCGCCGAAACCATCGTCAGCGCCTCGCACTGAGTCGGGTTGATCTTGCCCGGCATAATGGACGAACCCGGCTCGTTTGCCGGCAGGCTCAATTCGCCGATGCCACTGCGAGGGCCGGAACCGAGGAAACGAATGTCGTTGGCGATCTTCATGGCGGCGACCGCGCCGACGTTCAGCGCGCCGGATGCGGCAACCATCGCGTCATGTGCCGCGAGGCCGGCAAATTTGTTCGCCATCGTCTCGAACGGTTTCCCGGTGATACCGGCGACCTCCTCGGCGAAACGCTCGGCAAAGCCGATCGGCGCGTTGAGACCGGTGCCGACGGCTGTGCCGCCCTGGGCCAGCTGCAGCAGATCGGGCGTCGCCCGTTCGATGCCGGCGATGACACCTTCCACCTGGGCCGCGTAGCCGGAGAATTCCTGGCCGAGGGTCAGGGGTGTTGCGTCCTGGGTGTGGGTGCGACCGATCTTGATGATGTCGTCGAATTCTTTCGACTTGGCTTCGAGCGCAGACTTGAGGTGGGTGAGGCCCGGGATCAGCCGGTCCTGGAACTCCAGCGCGGCGGCGATGTGCATGGCAGCGGGAAAGGTGTCGTTTGACGACTGGCTCCGGTTCACATGATCGTTCGGATGGACCGGGGACTTGTCCCCCGGCTTGCCGCCGAGAATCTCGTTGGCCCGGTTCGCGATGACCTCGTTGGCATTCATGTTCGACTGGGTGCCCGAGCCCGTTTGCCAGACCACCAGCGGGAAATTGTCATCAAATTTCCCGTCGATGACTTCCTGCGCGGCCTCGATCACGGCGTTCGCAACCTCCGGCTCAAGTTGCCCCAGCGCCAGATTGGCCTTGGCGGCCGCTTGCTTCTGGATGCCGAGTGCGCGCACGAGCGCGGTCGGCATGCGATCTTCGCCGATCGGAAAATTCTCGATGCTGCGCTGGGTCTGGGCGCCCCAATATTTGTCGGCCGGGACAGCCACTTCGCCCATCGTGTCGCTTTCGGTACGGGTCTGGTTCGTCATCACTTCCTCCGGGTTCGGCGCGCATTATCGTCGCCGCATTCCATAGGTAAAGGCTTAACGCGCATTGGCGTCAGGATTTGCGTGGTTTCTTTTTCGCCTGTGCACGGTTCGCGGCGGCGAGCGCCATATGAGCCCAGGGACGCAGCGCCTCGATATCTTCTGCGGCATCATCGGGCACCGTCAGATATGACAGCGCCACCGGTTGGCCGGATTTTTCATAGGTGAACGGCTCACAGCCGGCGTCGAGGAATGCCGCTTTGGTCTCGTCGTCGACCTTGAGGTAGAGGACTTCGTCGGCAATCAGGGCGAACATGACGCCATCGCAGAAGATGCCATGACCACCGAACATCCGGCGCAGTTTTATTCCCAGATCGAAAGGTGCGCCGACGCTGGCGAGCAGATCACACGCGTGCTCGGCGAATTCCTGGCCTGGTGGCATGCGCGCGCGTTTCTATTTTTTGCGGAATTGATCCAGATTGACGACCTCGGCTCCGTCCCCGCCGTCTTTGGCGTCGTCGTCAGTTCCGGTGGTCTCAGATCCTGCGTCGTCCCGAATGACATCCAATGAGGTGTCTTCGGCCTCGCCTGCCGTTGCCATATTGTCGGGCACGGGAACCAGGTCGCCCTCGGACCGCACCGCGGGAACCATCACATTGCCGTCGGTCTCAACACTGAACTGCAGTCCGAATTTGACCGACGGATCGACGAAGGCTGACAAGGCGGCATAGGGAACGCGCAACTCGGCGGGTCGATTCTTGAAGCTGAGGGTGATCGAGAAAAAGCTCTCTTCGACGATCAGGTCCCAGAACTGATGCTGCATCACGATCGTCATCTCTTCGGGATATTGATCGTGCAGATAGTCCGGAATCGAAACGCCCGGCGCCTGGGTGCGGAAGGTCAGGTAAAAATGATGTTCGCCCGGCAGCCCTTCATTGAGGACCTTGAGCAACGCCTCGCGAACAACGCCACGAAGGGCACTCTCTACCATCTGATCGTATTGCATCTGGTCGTCGGTCATGATCGCGAACTGGAAGCGCGCCCCGAGGGGCGCTGGTCAACGGATGAAATGTGAATATCATCCACCGGGCCGCGAAGAGCAACGGTTTGCCGCACAAGATTCTCGCGAACATGTGGATTTAATGTCGGCGAGGGGACGGATGGACCTTGGAAGTGGGGGGCTTCTGTTGCCCGGTGCCCCCCGAACCGCGCTTATTATCGCTTAATTAAGCGGCAACAGCGAAGGTTTCAACATTGTCGTTGGCACCTATGAATATGGCCCGATGTCGGTGGTACCATGCCGGACGAAAGTTCAGCCTTTACGCGCCCGTCGATCCTGTTTCGCCCCCATTCCGGTCACGGCGTAAGCCATGAAATACCGAGGAATAATGGTGGAGGCGCCGGGTACTGCCCCCGGGTCCGAACGTTTATTACGCAAAACGTTTATCGCCATAGTCGGGTAAACCCGACGCCCCTTATATAGGGTCGGTGGGGCGAAAACGAAAGACTATGCTGGGTTATCCCCGTTCGCCCGGCTTTCCACAGCCTGTCGCGGATATCCGCGACTCGTGTTGCGGACTAGGTTTGGCGACATAAGTAAGTTCGATCCGAGGCCTGAGACCCGATGCAGCAATATCTCGATCTGATGCGACATGTTCGCGACAACGGCGCCGAGCGGACCGACCGCACGGGGACGGGGACTTTGTCCGTGTTCGGTCATCAGATGCGGTTCGATCTCAGCGTCGGCTTCCCGCTTGTGACGACCAAGAAAATTCACATGAAGTCGGTGATCTACGAGTTGCTCTGGTTCCTCAGGGGCGACACGAATATTAACTATCTGAACGACAACGGGGTTTCGATCTGGAACGAGTGGGCCGATTCCGACGGTGACCTGGGGCCGGTCTACGGCCATCAATGGCGATCCTGGCCGGCTCCCGACGGCAACCGAATCGACCAGATCCGCAATCTGCTCGACCAAATTCGAAACCGGCCGGATTCGCGCCGCCTGATCGTGTCGGCCTGGAACGTTGCCGATGTGGACACGATGGCGCTGCCGCCATGCCACTGCTTGTTCCAATTCTACGTCGCCGAGGGGAAACTCTCTTGCCAGCTCTATCAGCGCAGCGCCGATATCTTCCTGGGCGTGCCGTTCAACATTGCGTCCTATGCGCTGCTGACGATGATGGTCGCCCAGGTGGCGAAGCTGGAGGTTGGTGAATTCATCCACACCTTCGGTGATGCGCATCTCTATCTGAACCATCTCGAGCAGGCCGATGCGCAGCTGGAACGCGAATCCTATCCGCTGCCGCAGCTGACCCTGAACCCGGACGTCGATGATCTGTTCGCGTTCGACTATGACGACTTCACGCTCGATGGGTACCGGTTCCATCCGCATATCCCGGCGAAGGTCGCGGTCTGAGGTCGTGCGGATATCGCTGATCGTCGCAGTCGCCGAGAACGGTGTTATCGGCCGGGACGGCGATCTGCCCTGGCGGATCGCCGCCGATCTCAAATTCTTCAAGGAAACGACGACGGGCCATCCGATCGTCATGGGGCGCAAGACCCATCAGTCCATCGGCCGCGCATTGCCGGGGCGAACGAACATCGTGATCACGCGCGATCCGGATTTTGCCGGTGACGATATTGTTGTGGTCGGTGATCTGGAGGCGGCGCTCGCGGCCGCCGGCGATGCGGGTGAGGTGATGGTGATCGGCGGCGCACAAATCTATGAACTGGCGCTGCCCCGTGCGGATCGGGTGTACCTCACGGAAGTGCATATCGCTGCGGATGGCGATACGCGGTTTCCCGATCTGGACCGCGGTCTCTGGCGAGAGACGGCGCGGGTGGATCATCCAGCCGACGGCGGGACGCCCGCGTTCAGCTTCGTGACCCTGGAACGTTAGCGGCCTAGCTGCCGTCACGCAGACCCGGCCAGTTGCGGTCGGCGGAGGCGATGTTGCCGGCTTTGTCGAGCGCCCAGCGCGCGCGCACGAGCTTCGAAAAATTCAGATACAGCTTGCCGTCCCTGATCGTCCAGGCCTCGGGGTCGGTGGTGGCGGTGTAGTTGTTGGCGACGGCCCAGGCGCAGTAGCCGCCATATTGCGGGGCAAATTTCTCGGGCGCGGCAGTGAACATGTCGCGGTTGGCGGCCGACGCGAAATACCAGGTCGCGCCCTGATAGGTGGCGCTGTGCGCGGGGTCGCCCTTGACCGGTTTTCCCTCGGTGAAATAGGCCACCGGGTCGTAGCCGCGGATGGCAGCGCCATCGGCGCTGAACACGGGCTCGATGGCCAGGGCCGGGACACTGAACAAGAGGCCGATGAAGAGGAACGCTGCGGTTCGGGCGGCACTACGCATGTGAAATCTCCCGCGAGTGAGTGGTGATACATTGCATAAACACACGCGGTGCGGAAATCATTCCGGCGATGGGGCAATTATTTTTGTGCTGCCTTGCGAAATGAAATCCGCCGGGTCGGAGGCCATTTGGTGCCGGCCGGTTTTGGGGGGCAAAGGTGGCCGGCAGCCTGCGGGGCACGGCCGATCTCCAACCCGACGGTTTCGCGATGCGGGCACTTAAATCAGAGACCCGCCTCTGGTTTGAAGTTGGGTCTGAATTGCGCGTTCGACAACGCACGAAAATGTGTCGGGTGATCAACTAAGCGCGACTGGGGATCGCGCCCTTGTGAAAGGGGCTCTGCAGGGCACAGCTAGTCGATCGATATGCTGGGCGCCGGCCGGTTCGTCGCCGTTGAGATTTTTGCCAGCACCGCAGAGGCCAGATCCCGGTATGCCGCGGCGTGCGGCCCATCGGGTTGGCTCGCCGTGATCGGCTGCCCGGAATCCGACGTGATCCGGATCGCGATATCGAGCGGAATTTCTCCAAGGAAGTCGCAGCCGAGGCGTTCGGCTTCGGCACGCGCACCGCCGTGGCCGAAGATGTCCGTCTGTTCGCCGCAATTCGGGCAGATGAACATGCTCATATTCTCGACGATCCCGAGCACCGGCACATTGACCTTGGCAAACATGTTCATGCCCTTGCGCGCATCGATCAGCGCGATGTCCTGCGGGGTCGAGACGATCACGACGCCGGCCAGCGGGACCCGCTGCGCCATGGTTAGTTGCGCGTCACCGGTCCCCGGCGGCATGTCGACGATCAGCACATCGAGCGCGCCCCATTCGACCTCGCGCATCATCTGTTCCAGGGCGCCGATCACCATCGGGCCGCGCCAGACCATGGCCGTGTCTTCGGGCACCATGAAGCCCATCGACATGATTTTCACGCCATGCGCCTCGAGCGGTGCGATCCGCTTGTTGGGAAGCGGTTTGGGTTTGTCCGTCACCCCCAGCATGCGCGGCAGCGACGGCCCGTAGACATCGGCATCGAGGATGCCGACCCGTTTCCCCAGCGAGGCAAGCGCGACGGCGAGATTCACCGCGGTGGTCGACTTGCCGACGCCGCCCTTGCCGCTGGCCACGGCGACAATCGCTTCGACATCGGGCAGCAGGGATGCCGCCGGCGCCTGCGCCGGGCGGCCGGCCGGTTCTGCCTTTGTGTCCGGGGTCTCGGGGCGTGGGGCAGGGGCCGTATTATGGGCGGTCAGGACCGCGGAAACAGACGAAACCCCACCGAGTGCCAGGACGGCCTGTTCGGCGGCCTTGCGCACGGGTTCCATGCGTTCAGCGTCCGCCGGATCGATCTCGATGGCGAACCCGATGTTGCGTTCCTTGATCACCAAACCGGAGACCATGCCGCTCGCGATGATGTCCTTTCCGCTGACGGGGTCGACGATTGTGCATAAAGCGGTGCGAACATCGTCTTGCGAAAGGGTCGTCATGCTTGAAAACTCCGGGTGTACGGACAATATCGTCTAGAACTGGTCGCCATGGCGTGATCGCACCTCACAGCATGATGTGTGATATAAGCCTGAGTGATCGATTTATAAACCCGGTGCGGTAACCGTCTGCCCCGAAAGGGCGGGCATTGGTTATAGCGCCAGCTTACAGGTGAGGAATTTGTGATGCCTTGGAATAGTCAGGGAGGCAGTGGTGGCCCATGGGGCGGCGGCGGCGGTAGTGGCGGCGGCGGTGGTCCCTGGGGTGGGCAACGCCCACCGGGCGGCGGCGGCGTGGGCGGCGGACAGCAGCCCAATATCGAAGAAATGCTGCGGCGCAGCCAGGATAAGGTTCGCCGGTTCATTCCGGGCGGCTTCGGCAGCGGTCGCGGCGTTGCGATCGTTATCCTTGTCGTGCTGGTGCTCTGGGGCCTGAGCGGCTTCTACCGGGTGCAGGAAAACGAACGCGGCCTCGAGCTGGTGTTCGGCAAGTGGAACGAGCAGGTGACCTCACCGGGTCTACGCTGGCGCTGGCCCACACCGATCGGTGAAGTGCTGACCCCGGCGGTGACGCAGATCAACCGTTTGAATGTCGGTTTTCGCGACAGCGAGAATGTCGGCGGCCGCGCTTCATCGGCCCGCGACGTGCTCGGCGAATCCCTGATGCTGACGAGTGATCAGAACATCTCGGACGTCGATTTCACCGTGCAGTGGCGGATCGCCGATCCGGCCAACTACCTGTTCAACATTCTGGCGCCGGAAGACACGGTGAAAGCCGCGGCGGAAAGCGCCATGCGTGAAGTTGTCGGCCAGACCAAACTTGATGACCTGCTGACCACCGCGCGTGAGGGTGTCCAGGACGATACCCGTGTGCTCCTGCAGTCGATCCTCGACAGCTATGGCGCCGGTATCAACATCGAGCGTGTCCAGCTTCAGAAGACGGAAGCGCCACCGCCCGTGATCGACGCCTTCAATGACGTGCAGCGTGCGCGTCAGGATCAGGAACGGCTGCAAAACCAGGCCGAGGCCTACCGCAACCGGATCGTGCCGACGGCACGTGGTGAGGCGGCCGGTCTCCTGGAAGAAGCAGCTGCGTATCGCGAACGGGTGATCAAGGAAGCCCAGGGTGAGGCGTCGCGTTTCGACCAGATTTACGCGACCTACCAGGTGTCTCCCGAAGTGACTCGCCGACGTCTCTACATCGAGACGCTGCGTGATGTTCTGAAGGGGGCCAACAAGGTCATCATCGACGAGGGCGCCGGCGGCGGTCAGGGCGTTGTGCCTTACCTGCCCCTGAACGAACTCAATCGCAACCGATCAGAGAACACCGGAGATCAGCAATGAGCCGCGCAAAACTAGCGATTATCGGCGGTATCATCATCGTCATCGGCGTGCTGCTGAATTCGGGCCTGTTCACCGTCCGAGAGACGGACCAGGTTCTGGTTCTGCAACTGGGTGAACACAAGCGAACGGTCCGTGAGCCGGGCCTGCACTTCAAGATCCCGCTCATCCAGAATGTTGTCAACTATGACAAGCGGGTCCTGAGTGTGGATCCGCCTGCCGAGGAAATGTTGCTGAGCGATCAGAAGCGGATTCTGGTTGACGCGTTTGCCCGTTACAAAATCACCGACCCGCTTAAATTCTTCCAGACCGTGGGGGACGAGCAGAGATTCGGGAACCGGTTCGGCAACATCCTGACCTCGACGGTTAAGGAATTCGTTGCCCAGCGTGAACTCGCGGACCTGCTGTCGGACCAGCGTAACGTCATCATGGAATCGATCCGCGATGGTGTTGCCAACGAAACCGACGGGTTCGGAGTCGAGGTTGTCGATATCCGCATCGGGCGCTCGGAATTGCCGGAAGCTGTGTCGCAGACCGTTTATGAGCGGATGCGGACCGAACGTGAGCGGCAGTCGAACAAGCTGCGGGCCGAGGGTGAGGAGAATGCACGTCGCATTCGCGCCGAGGCCGATCGTCAGCAGGTCGAGATCGTGGCCGAAGCGCAACGTGAGGCCGTGTCCCTAAGGGGTGGCGGTGATGCAACGCGCAACGCGATCCTGGGCGAATCCTATGGCAAGGACGCGGAGTTCTTCGAGTTCTTCCGTTCGCTTGAAGCCTACAAGGAGACGTTCGCCGAGGAGGGGACCACGATGGTCCTGTCGCCGAACAGCGATTTCTTCAAGTATTTCGGCAGCCTGCAAGGCGGCCGCGATCAGGTCTCGGGCCGCGAGGGACGATAGGACACAATGGGACAACTCCTGCTTTGGGGCAGTTTTCTGCTGATCGGCTTCGCGCTGGTTCTCGTGGTCGAAGGCTTGATCTACGCAGTGGCGCCCCAACTGATGAAGCGTTTGTTGACCCAGATGATGGCCGTGCCGGAGGCCACCCTGCGATCGGGCGGGGTGGTCGCGGCGGTCGCTGGTTTTGGGCTGCTGGTGCTCTTGAAGGTCGTTCAGTTCTAAACGGGGCTGCTCTGATCAGGCAGGGGCATCGCGCGGGTTCACGCGAAAGTCATTGCGGATAGCCGCGTTGCCCCAAATACGCCGGGAGGGCGCCCAATTCCGACCATGTTTGGGTTCCATATCGGTATTCGGCGGCTCGGGTGTCGCCGTGTTTTCCAAGTCACCCTTGAACGACCGGTTCGCGTTTCTCATATCGAATGGACCGGCAGTCAAGGATGCGGCGGAAGGCACAGAATGCCTGGAACGGGAGTAATGAAAAAAATGAACGCAAAACAACCTCAACCATCTCGCGCGTTGGTCGGCTGGACGTCCGGTCGCGCCGGTTCGGCGAGCACATTCGTGATGGGGATCGTGCTTATCGTCGCGCTGGTCCTCTCGGCCCTACCGGCCGCGGCCAAGTCGACACCGGACTCGTTTGCCGATCTGGCAGAACGCTTGCTGCCCACGGTCGTGAACATCTCCAGCACCCAGTTGGTGAATCAGGCCCCGGGCCAGGAACGCGGACCGGATATTCCCCAGGCCCCGCCGGGATCGCCGTTTGGCGACATGTTCAAGGATTTTTTCAATCGCAATCAGCAGGGCGCGCCGCGCCGCGCGACATCGCTGGGCTCCGGTTTCATCATTGATCCCAGCGGCCTCGTGGTCACAAACAACCATGTGATCGACGGTGCCGATGAAATCACCGTCACCCTGTCCGATGACACACAACTCAAGGCAGAGCTGATTGGCCGGGATCCGAAGACGGATCTGGCGCTGCTTCGTGTCGAGACAGAGCGTGATCTGCCCTTCGTATCTTGGGGCAATTCGAGCGTGGCCAGGGTGGGCGACTGGGTCGTCGCGATCGGCAACCCGTTTGGTCTCGGTGGCACGGTGACGGCCGGCATTATCTCGGCGCGCCAGCGTGATATCCGCCAGGGGCCTTATGACAGTTTCCTGCAGACCGATGCGTCCATCAACCGGGGCAACTCGGGTGGACCGATGTTCAACATCAATGGCGAAGTCATTGGCGTGAACACGGCGATCTTCTCGCCGACGGGCGGCAGTGTCGGGGTTGGCTTCGCCATCCCGTCATCGATCGCCTCGCGCGTCATCGATCAGCTGCGTGACTTCGGCCAGACGCGCCGCGGTTGGTTGGGTGTTCGCATTCAGTCGGTGACCGACGAGATCGCCGAAAGCATCGCCCTGGAAGGTGAGGCACGCGGCGCACTGGTCTCTTCGGTGACGGCCGCCGGTCCTGCCGAGAAAAGTGGTATCCAGGCGGGTGACGTGATCCTGACCTTTGATGGCAAGCCGGTCGACAGCATGCGTGAGTTGCCGCGTATCGTCGCTGAAACCGACATCGGCAAGAGCGTACCGGTCGAGGTGTGGCGCAACGAGCGTCTGGTGACCGTGGGTGTCCAGATCGGTGAACTCGAGGAAGAAGTGCCGATCCTGGCTTCTGCCGGCCCGGGTGGTCAGGCGATCGAGCCCGAGGAAGCGGCGATCGACGATATCGGGATCACGGTGACGTCCATCACCGACCAGATGCGCACGCAGTTCACGCTGCCCGATGATCTGCGCGGCGTGGTGATCACCGGTGTTGAGGCCGACAGTGCGGCCGCCGAGAAAAGCTTGCGCCCCGGCGACGTGATCGTCGAGGTCAGCCAGGAAGTGGTGAGCACGCCGGGACAAATCGCAGAGAAAATCCGCGAGGCCCGCGACACCGACCGCAGTTCGGTATTGCTCAAGATCAACCGCAATGGCGACCGTCGCTTCGTCGCCGTTCGGATCAATAAATCCTGAGGCAACCCTCAACGATATTTCCTGGGTAAGTGACAGCGGCGGCGCCTTCAGGCGCCGCCGTTTTTCCTGTTCTGACCAACTGTTCTGTTCTGGTGCTTTCGCTCGCTATTGCAATATGCGAAGAGGACGCGCTGAACCATTTTCTCCCACGCGTGCAAACAAACGAGCTGCCGATATGAGCGAACATCTGCTCCACCCGTTTCCCGGACTCCGCCCCGCACCTGGTGCCGCCGCAGACGTCGCCGCGCCGCCCTATGATGTGGTGTCGTTTGATGAGGCGGCCGCGATGGCCGATGGCCGGCCGTGGAGCTTTCTGCACGTGTCACGGCCCGAGATCGACCTGCCGCCCGGCACCGATACTCATGCCGACGAGGTCTACGCAAAGGGCGCGTCGAACCTCGCAGCGATGATCGAGGCCGGCGTGCTGATCCGCGACGCGGCGCCCAGCTACTACGTGTACCGGATCATCATGGGTGACCACAGCCAGACGGGCCTGGTCGCCGCCACGCCGGTGGACGCGTATCTGAAGAACATCGTGCGCAAGCATGAGTTCACGCGGCCCGACAAGGAAGATGATCGGGTGCGCCAGATCGACGAGGTCGATGCCCAGACCGGCCCGGTGCTGGTGGTGCATCAGCCGCAGCCCGGGATCTCTGCGATCCTCAGGGAGATCACGGCCCAGGACCCGACCTATGATGTCATCCAGCCCGATGGCGTGCGCCATATCGTCTGGGCAGTGACCGCGCCGGCGGATGTGCAGCGGGTGGCGGATGCCTACGCCCCGGTGGACGTGCTCTACATCGCCGACGGGCATCATCGCTCGGCCGCCGCAGCGCGGGTCGCAGCCCTGCGCGAGGGGCGCGATGGCGTTTCGGATGCCCATGAAAGATTTCTGATCGTCGCGTTTCCCACCGACGAGCTGCACATTCTCGACTACAACCGGGTGATCAAGGATTTGAACGGCTTCTCCGAAGAGGCCTTCATGGCGCAGGTGTGCGAAGCCTTCGACGTGACACCCTCAAGCGAACCCGCGCGCCCCGCACGTCAGCATGATTTCGGGATGTATCTCGGCGGTGCCTGGTACGCCCTGACGACCAAGTCGGCACCCGGGTCCGATGCGCCGCCGCTCGACCGGTTGGATGTAAAGCTGCTTTCGGACAGGCTTCTCGAGCCCGTGCTCGGTATTGCCGATCCGCGCACCGATCCACGCATTGATTTTGTCGGCGGAATCCGGGGCCTTCAGGCGCTGGAGGCCAGGGTCGACAGCGGCGACTGGGCGGTCGCCTTCGCCTTGTACGCGACCAGTATTGGGGACCTGATGGCGGTCGCGGATGCGAATGAGGTGATGCCGCCGAAATCGACCTGGTTCGAGCCCAAGCTGGCGGATGGCCTGGTCTCCTACCCGCTCGATGTTTGAGTTCGCCAGCGATGGCTGAACAGCCGGTCATCGTGGTCGCGGGGCCGACGGCGAGCGGCAAGTCCGGCCTGGCCATGGACCTCGCCGAACGCCTTGCAGGCACGATCATCAATGCAGATTCGATGCAGGTCTATCGCGACCTGCGCATCTTGAGTGCACGCCCGTCGCAGGCGGACGAGGACCGTGTCCCGCATCTCCTGTATGGGCATCGTGACGCAACGGAAGCGGGTTCCGCCGCCAACTGGGCCGCAGCCGCACACAACGCGATTCGAGCCGTCACCGACGCGGGCCGCCGCCCACTGCTTGTGGGTGGCACGGGCCTCTACCTGAAGGCATTGATGGAGGGGCTGGCGCCGATACCTGAGGTCCCCGGGGAAACCCGCCAGCGCGCCGAGGCCCGTCGGCGCGAGATCGGCGATGTGGCTTTCCACAATGAACTCGCCACCCGTGATCCGGAGATTGCCGCTCGTCTGCACCCGGGTGACAGTCAGCGCGTGTTGCGGGCCTGGGAGGTCGTGGAGGCGACGGGTCGACCATTGTCGGAATGGCAAGCCGAACCATCGGTGGCGCCCGATATGTCGTTCCGCGTGCTTGTGATCGAGCCGCCGCGCGAGGAGCTTTACCGCAATTGCGACAGCCGGTTTCTCGACATGATCGAGACGGGGGCGATCGACGAAGTCAAAGCACTCTCCGCGCGCGCGGATAAAGAGGGACTGGATCCCGCTCTGCCGATATTCAAGGCGCTAGGATACCCGCCGCTGGCGTCCCACTTGGCGGGGCAAACATCGTTGGACGCCGCCATTATAGCCGGGCAGCAGCAGACCAGAAATTACGCGAAACGACAGACGACCTGGTTGCGTCATCAATTGGCCGGGGATGAGGGAAATCACCCGCGAATTGACGTATTGAAATATAATTACTCAATTGATGACAGTATGTTTTCATTTCTGAGTTGACAGAGGTTAAATCTTTTCTTAAGTTACGTGTGCGCTTGTAGCGGGGGTCGTTGAGGTTGCGACGCTCGCACAGCGATTTTTTTGTGTCTGGCGTCAATGTGCAATCTGGATTCTGTGCGCGCGCCGCATAATTTGCGTCGATCGTGCTGATCTGACTGGCCAACGGGATGGGTTTCGTTTATCTCGCCCGTCTTGGTTGCAGTGCAGCAATGAGATTTTACGACCCGAGTCTGTAACGGGCCGAACTGAACGAGAATGAAAGGTGTACGCGTTATGTCTGGCAATCGTATGAGCGGTGCAGAAATGGTGATCAAAGCCCTGGCGGATCAGGGTGTTGAGGTCATCTTCGGGTATCCCGGCGGCGCCGTACTTCCGATCTACGACGCGTTGTTCAAGCAGAATTCCGTGCGTCACATTCTTGTTCGCCACGAGCAGGGTGCGGTGCATATGGCCGAAGGCTATGCCCGTTCGACCGGTAAGGTGGGCGTTGTCCTCGTCACATCCGGGCCTGGTGCGACCAACGCTGTGACCGGCCTGACCGATGCCCTGATGGACAGCATTCCAGTCGTTTGCCTGACCGGACAGGTGCCGACGCACCTGATTGGCAACGATGCCTTCCAGGAGGCAGACACGACCGGCATCACCCGGCCGTGCACGAAACACAATTATCTCGTCAAGGACGTCGACGATCTCAGCACGGTCATGCATGAGGCGTTCTATGTTGCCGCGGCGGGGCGTCCCGGGCCGGTCGTCATCGACCTGCCGAAGGACGTGCAGTTTGCCGAGGGTGAGTATCACTCGCCTGAGAATGTCACGCACCGGCATTATAAGCCGCAGCGTGATGGTGCCGACGCGGCCATCGAAGAGGCTGTCGAACTGATCGCCAACGCCAAGAAGCCGATATTCTACATCGGCGGCGGCTGCATCAATTCAGGCCCGCGGGCCTGTGAACTGGTGACCGAGCTGATCAACGCGACGGGCTACCCTGTGACCACGACCATCATGGGCCTGGGTGCGTATCCCAGTTCGTCCTCGCAGTGGCTCGGCATGCTGGGCATGCACGGGACCTATGAATCCAACCTGGCGATGCATGATTGCGACGTCATGGTCGCGATCGGTGCGCGGTTCGATGACCGGGTGACCGGCCGCACCGATGCCTTTTCGCCGGGCTCGAAGAAGATCCATATCGATATCGACCCGAGCTCGATCAACAAGAACATCGTGGTCGATGTGCCGATCATCGGCGACGTCGAAAATGTTGTCGAGGACATGTTGGAGAAGTGGAAGGCCCGCAAGGCCAAGCCCGACGGCAAGGCTCTCGATTCATGGTGGAAGCAGATCGAAGAGTGGCGCGCGGTGGATTGCCTCGGGTTTGTGCAGGCCACCGGCCCGAAGGACGACATCAAGCCGCAATATGCGATCAAACGCCTGTATGAGCTGACCAAGGATATGGATGCGCTGGTGACGACCGAGGTCGGCCAGCACCAGATGTGGGCGGCCCAGTATTATCACTTCGACAAGCCCAACCGGTGGATGACGTCCGGTGGTCTGGGCACGATGGGCTACGGCCTGCCGGCAGCGGTCGGGGTGCAGGTCGCACATCCGGATTCTCTGGTGATCGACATCGCGGGTGAAGGGTCCACGATGATGAACATCCAGGAGCTCGGCACCATTGCCCAGTACAAGCTTCCGGTGAAAATTTTCATTCTGAATAATTCCTGGCTCGGGATGGTCCGCCAGTGGCAGGAGCTGCTCCACGGGGCGCGTTATTCGGAATCCTATTCCGATGGATTGCCGGATTTCATTTTGTTGGCCGAGAGCTACGGCATCACCGGGTTGCGTGCGACTCATCCCAGTGAAGTGGATGACGTGATCAAGCAGATGATTGAGACACCGGGTCCGGTGATCGTCGATATGGTCGTCACGAAGGAAGAGAATTGTTTCCCGATGATTCCTGGCGGTGCCGCACACAACGAGATCCTTCTCAGCCTCGGTGATCAGCAGGAACAGAAGCAGTCCGAAGACGGCATGGTCCTGGTCTAGGACGGATAGGTACTGCAGCGGTCTCGAAAGCCGCTTCCGTCCGGTTACATATTCAGTGAAAGCGACGCGTTATGGCGAATAGAGACGATGCCGTTGAACGGCATGTTTTGGCGGTCTTGGTGGACAACGAACCCGGTGTTTTGGCCCGGGTTGTCGGTCTGTTTTCGGGCCGGGGATACAACATCGAAACATTGACGGTGGCTGCCGTCAGCGAAGATGAATCGTCGTCACGCATCAACATTGCGACGACGGGAACCCCGATGATCATCGAGCAGATCAAGGCTCAGCTGGAACGCCTTGTGCCGGTTCGTGATGTGCATGATTTGACCGCAGAGGGCCCGGCGGTCGCCCATGAAGTCGCGCTGGTGAAAATCGAGAATGAGGGCCCCGAGCGCCGTGAAGCGTTGCGGATTGCCGACATTTTTCGGGCGCGAGTTGTGGACACTGGCGTGGATTCCTTCGTCTTCTCGCTGACCGGCGCCTCGGAGAAGGTCGACAGCTTCTTGCAGCTGATGCGCAACCTGGGGCGGACCGAAATTGCCCGATCGGGCGTGGTCGCGATCCAGCGTAGCGGCAAGGACGGCAAACCGAACCTGGGTGACAGACAGGACGAGGATTAATAGCTGCGGCAAAGCCGGTCATTGCCCGGCGGCACCCAGCACTGTAAAACCGCGCCACACCGGGCGCGGAAACGCGAAACCACCGATACATCAAGACTGACGCAGAACAGGGAACAGAGATATGCGCGTTTATTATGACCGCGACGCGGACGTGAATCTGATCAAGGGCAAAAATGTTGCCATCATCGGCTACGGCAGCCAGGGCCATGCCCATGCCATGAACCTGCGCGACAGTGGTGCGACGAATGTCGTCATCGCGTTGCGGCCGGATTCAGGCAGCGTGGCGAAGGCCGAAGCAGCCGGGTTCGAAGTGAAGTCGTCGGCAGACGCCGCGGCGTGGGCCGATGTCGTCATGCTGGCGGTTCCCGATGAGTTGCAGCGGGACCTCTACTACGATCATCTCCATGCCAATCTGAAGGAAAATGCAGCCATCGCCTTTGCGCATGGCCTGAACGTGCATTTCAATCTGATTGAGCCGCGGGCCGATCTGGACGTCTTCATGCTTGCACCGAAGGGGCCCGGACATACCGTGCGCTCTGAATATGAGCGTGGCGCCGGCGTGCCGAGCCTGCTTGCGGTGCATCAGGATTCGAGCGGCAACTGCCATGACATCGCGCTCAGCTATGGTTCTGCCATCGGTGGCGGTCGGGCCGGCATCATCGAGACCACGTTCAAGGAAGAGTGCGAGACCGATTTGTTCGGCGAGCAGACCGTTCTTTGCGGCGGCCTGTCGGCACTCATCCAGGCGGGCTTCGAGACTTTGGTCGAGGCGGGTTATGCCCCCGAGATGGCGTACTTCGAGTGCGTGCACGAAGTGAAGCTGATCGTCGATCTGATCTATGAAGGCGGCCTCGCCAACATGCGTTACTCGATTTCGAACACGGCCGAGTATGGTGACTACACCCGCGGGCCGCGGCTCGTGACCGACGAGACCCGTGCAGAGATGCGCAAGATCCTCAAAGAGATCCAGAACGGCGACTTCGCGCGTGATTGGATGCTTGAGAATCAGGTTGGTCAGGCATCGTTCAAGGCCGTTCGCCGCCTGCAGGCCGATCAGCAGCTCGAAGAGACCGGCGCCAAGCTGCGCGGCATGATGCCGTGGATTGCCGAAAACGCCATGGTCGACAAGTCGAAGAACTAGTCTGGTTCCGAAATCGGTCGGTCCGCGCGCCGAAATAACGGGCGCGGACCGAAACCGATTGGTTTGGTTAACAAAATCGTTGCGGTCGAACCTAAAAACACTCTAAAACAAGGGCGTTAAGGCACTTTCTTTGCATGTTGGTGAACTCGTCGTTCACCAATTGTTAACTGTCCTGCGTCGATTCTTCGGGTTCGAGGTTCCGCCGGGACCGTTGGGGAGATTCAAGGCGTGGCGATTGTCCGCACAACAGCTGATATGTCGGTGCATTCCGTTCGCGGTTTGCCGACAGCTGATCTGTGCCTGACCACGCTCGATCTCGACGCGCTACTTATCGGCGGTGCGGCCCTGCGACTTAGGTGCCCCTGAGCATAAACAGACCATAGCGGCCTGTGTTGTTCAGGGGAGACGTTTTCACCCTAAGTCAGCAAACCGAATTTGAGGCAGGACCAATGACCGCCACCGAGACAAATACTGCAGGCAAAGAATCGCCGGTCGACAAGAGCGACCCGAACTACGTCCGTATTTTCGACACCACCTTGCGCGATGGCGAGCAATCGCCGGGTTGCTCAATGAACCTCGAAGAGAAAGTGCGTGTCGCACAAATTCTCGAAGAGCTGGGCGTCGACATCATCGAGGCCGGCTTCCCGATCGCATCGAATGGCGATTTCGAGGCCGTGCGCGAAGTCGCGAACACCGTCACGAAAACCACCGTGGCCGGGTTGGCGCGCGCGGCACATCAGGACATCGATCGTGCATGGGAGGCTGTGAAGGTCGCAGAGCTTCCGCGCATACACACATTCCTCTCGACCAGCCCGCTGCACATGAAGTTCAAGCTCCAGATGGAGCCGGACGAGGTGCATGACGCCGTCATCGACAGCGTCAGCTATGCCCGCAACCTCTGCCCGGATGTCGAATGGTCGCCGGAAGACGGCTCGCGCACCGAGCATGATTTTCTGTGCCGGACCGTTGAAAGCGCGATCCGGGCCGGTGCGTCCACGATCAACATCCCCGACACGGTCGGGTATGCCGTGCCCGAGGAGTTTGCGGCGCTGATCGAGATGCTCGTCAACCGGGTCCCGAACATCGACAAGGCCGTGATCTCGGTGCATTGCCATAATGATCTCGGCCTCGCCGTGGCCAACTCACTGGCGGCTGTCGGCGTCGGCGCGCGCCAGGTCGAGTGCACGATCAACGGCATTGGCGAGCGGGCAGGCAATTGCGCGCTCGAGGAAATCATCATGGCGCTGCGCACGCGCCAGGACGCGATGCCCTATCTCACCGGTGCGGATTCGACCGTGATCACCCGTGCGAGCCATCTGGTCTCGACGATCACCGGCTTTAATGTCCAGCCGAACAAGGCGATTGTCGGCGCGAACGCGTTTGCCCATGAGTCCGGTATTCACCAGGACGGGGTGCTCAAGAACGCCCAGACCTACGAGATCATGACGCCGGAATCGGTTGGCCTGAACGAGTCGAATTTGGTGATGGGCAAGCATTCGGGAAGCCACGCGTTCCGCGAGAAGCTCAAGGATCTCGGCTACGGCAATTTGGGCGACAACGCGATGCGCGATGCCTTCGCGCGCTTCAAGGACCTGGCTGACAAGAAGAAAGAATTGTTCGACGAGGACCTGATTGCCCTCGTTGATGACACAATTCAGCACGACAATGTCCGAATCAAGTTTGTGTCGTTGCAGGTGCGGGCTGGATCCAGGGGGCCGCAGGAGGCGGATCTGGAACTCGAAATTGATGGCGAACTGGTGAAGACGACGGCGCGCGGCAACGGGCCCGTCGATGCCACATTCAACGCGATTGGTGAATTATTCCCCCATGAGGCAAAGCTGCAGCTTTACCAGGTGCATGCCGTTACGGGCGGCACTGACGCACAGGCCGAGGTCACAGTCCGGCTTGATGAGAATGGCAAGACCGTGAACGGGCAGGGCGCTGACGCAGACACACTTGTGGCGTCAGCACGTGCCTATCTGCACGGTTTGAACAAACTGCTTGTGAAACGAGAGAAAACCGCGCCGGCGGCATTGTCGGCGTAGCTGGTAACTGGGTGGAGCTCTGGTGCTCCACCCGGACCCCAATCCGGGGTCGAACAATTAACGGGCGAGGCCACGCATTATGTTTTCGCGAATCATGGGAGTGCTTTCCGCTGACATGGCGATTGACCTGGGGACGGCGAACACCCTGGTCTACGTCAAGGGACGGGATATCGTCCTGAATGAACCGTCAGTGGTTGCGATCGTCGAGTCCAGGGGCAAGAAAAAAGTTCTCGCCGTCGGCAATGAGGCCAAGCAGATGCTTGGGCGAACGCCGGGCAACATCCAGGCAATCCGGCCGTTGCGCGATGGCGTGATCGCGGATTTTGAGGTTGCCGAGGAGATGATCAAGGAATTCATCCGCAAGGTGCACAACCGGCGGGGCTTCCACAGCCCGCAGATCGTCGTTTGCGTGCCGTCGGGTTCAACTGCGGTCGAGCGCCGGGCGATTCAGGAATCTGCCGAAAGTGCGGGTGCGCGTCGTGTCTGGCTAATCGAGGAACCGATGGCGGCGGCGATTGGCGCCGGACTGCCCGTGACCGAGCCGACGGGCTCGATGGTCGTGGATATTGGCGGCGGGACCACCGAAGTGGCGGTCCTGTCTCTGGGCGGCATCGTGTACTCGCGCAGTGTGCGTGTCGGCGGCGACAAGATGGACGAAGCCATCATCGGCTATATCCGTCGCAACCATAATTTGCTGGTCGGTGAATCGAGCGCCGAGCGGATCAAGAAGGAAATCGGTTCGGCCTGTCCGCCGGAGGACGGCGAAGGCCGGACGATGGAGATCAAGGGCCGCGATCTTATGAACGGTGTGCCGAAAGAGATCATCATCACCGAACGGCAGATTGCCGAAAGCCTCGCGGAGCCGATCAGCGCCATCATCGACGCGGTCAAGGTCGCGCTTGAGCATACGGCGCCTGAACTGGCGGCTGACATTGTTGACAAGGGCATTGTCCTGACCGGCGGCGGCGCGTTGCTCGGGAATCTGGATTATGTGCTGCGGCACGCGACGGGACTTCCGGTCTCGATTGCGGATGATCCGCTCACATGCGTGGTGCGTGGCACGGGCCGTGCGCTCGAAGAGTTTAAGAAGCTCAAGGATGTCCTGGTCAGCATGTACTGATTGGACACCGGGGTGACGGCGAGAACCTGGACGGCGGGATAGTCTGGTGGCGAAACGAAACGCGAGCATATCGGTTGCCGGTTTGGCTGTGCCTCTCCGCATCTGGGGCCAGCGGTTTGCGTTCCTCGGCCTGTTGGCGCTCGCTTTTGCCCTGATGCTGCTCAGCAAGGCGGAAACCGGCGCTCTGGAACGCACCCGCACCGCGATTGTTGATGCCACAACACCGATCCTCGATGTCATGTCGCGCCCGGTCGAGGCGGGGCAGGCGGCGGCGCAGTCCGTCGAGAGCTATTTCATTGTGCGGGCCGAGAATGCGCGTCTGCTTGAAGAAAATGCGCGGCTTTTGCGTTGGATGTTGATGGCGCAGCAGCTCGAGGTCGAGAATGCGACCTTGCGCGCGCAGCTGGATTTTGTGCCCGAGATCGCGCCGCGGGCGATTACCGCTCGGGTGGTTGCCGACACCGGCGGTGCATTTTTCCACAGCTTGCTTATCAATGCGGGCGCACGGCATTTTGTGCAGCGCGGACAGGCTGTGGTGTCTCAAGGCGGTCTGGTTGGACGCGTCGCGGAAGTGGGTGATCGCTCGGCGCGTGTGCTGCTGCTGACAGACCTGAACTCGCGAATTCCCGCAGTCGTCGAGTCCACCGGTGACCGGGTTATCGTGACCGGTGACAATTCGCCCTGGCCGACGCTGACCTATCTGGCGTCGAACTCGCCGGTCTCGGCCGGAGACCGAGTGCTGACATCGGGTCATGGCGGTGTCTTCCCGCCCGGGCTCGTGATTGGCATCGTGGCGGAGGCAAGCGAAGCGCGGGTTACCATTCAACCGGCTGTTTCCCTGTCGCAGGTCAGTGAGGCGCGGGTGCTCGATTATGGTGTGAACGGTATCCTGCCGCCGCCCGAACAGGTGCCGGCCCGGCTCGCCGCCCCTGTTGCTGCGCCCGCCGCGCCAGCAACGGCCCCGGCAGTTGGCGCGGAGACAGCGCAGTGAACGCGGCCGCGTTCGGCCCCGTCCTCGACTATTCCCGGCGGGTGGTGCCGGGCTTCACAATACTCTTGCTGATCCTGCTGGCACAGTTGCCGATGCCGTTGCCGTTCTTTTCCAATGTCGCCCCGGCATTGCCGTTGATGGCCATCTACTACTGGGTGGTCTTCCGGCCTGACCTGATGCCGCGCATCCTGGTATTCGCCCTCGGCCTGTTCCACGACGCATTGATCGGTGCACCATTCGGGCTGACGGCGTTGATCTATCTGCTCGCCCACGCTTTCGTGCTCAACCAGCGCCGGTTTCTTGTCGCCAAACCCTTCTGGATTTTCTGGGCCGGCTTCGCGATCGTCACGCCGGTGGCGGCATTCCTGACCTGGCTGCTGGCCTCGATCCTGCGCGGCGCGATCCTGCCCACCGATGTGGTGCTTATGGGCATGGTTCTGACCGTGATCACCTTTCCGATCATCGCCTGGGCGTTGCTGCACAGCCAGCGCTGGCTGGTCGGCTCGGCGGGAACGTCATGAACAATCGTGACAGCGATCGTCAACGGCTGTTTACCCGTCGTGCGGCATTGCTGGCCGGTGGCCAGTTCAGCCTCCTGACCGCGCTCGTCGGCCGCATGTATTACCTGCAGGTGGTCGAATCCGAGCGCTATCAGATGCTGGCTGAGGAAAACCGCATCAACATGCGGCTCCTGCCGCCTTCGCGTGGGCGGGTCATTGACCGCTTCGGCGTCCCAATAGCGGTCAACGAGCAGAATTATCGCGTGCTGCTGAAGGCCGAGAATGCTCCCGATGTCTCGGCGATTCTTGACCGTTTGTCGATGATCATTCCGATCAACGCCGAAGAGAAGGCGCGCGTGCTGAAGGAAATCCACGGGCGCAAGAAGTTCGTGCCAGTGACCGTGCGCGAGTTTCTCGATTGGGAGGACGTGGCCCGGCTCGAGGTGAACACGCCCGATCTGCCGGGCATCGATATCGACGTGGGCGAACGGCGTTTCTATCCCAACGGCGCGGTTGCCGCACACATCCTCGGCTATGTCGGTACTCCCCGTCCCGAGGATCTGTCCGGCGATCCGCTGCTCGAATTGCCGGGCTTCAAGGTTGGGCGCAGCGGAGTCGAGCGAGCCTTCGACCTGCCCCTGCGCGGGCGCGCGGGTGCCAGCCAACTCGAAGTGAATGCGTTCGGCCGGGTGATCCGCGAGCTGGACCGGCAGGACGGCGATCCCGGCCAGGATGTGGTGCTGACGATCGACATGGCCCTGCAGCAGGAGGCCATGCAGCGGCTGGGTGACGAGGCCGGCTCGGTGGTCGTCCTTGATGTGGAGACAGGCGGGATCATCGTCCAGGCCTCGACGCCCAGCTTCGACCCCAATGCCTTCACCGAGGGGCTCAGCTCGGCCCAGTGGCGTGCCGTGGCCGACAACGAACGCGCGCCGTTGCGCAACAAGGCGATCGCTGGCGAGTACGCACCGGGGTCAACCTTCAAGATGATCGTCGCGCTAGCCGCGCTCGAGGCGGGACTGATCACACCCGATACGAGCTTTTTCTGTCCTGGCTACCTGGATCTCGGCGACGGCAGGTTTCATTGCTGGCGGCGGAACGGCCATGGCCGCGTTGAACTCAACCGTGGCATTTCGGAATCCTGCGATGTGTATTTCTACGAGGTCGCCCGCCGCGTCGGTATCGACAACATCGCGCTCATGGCGAACCGGTTTGGCCTCGGGACCAAACTCGGTCTCGACACGCCGGGTGAGCGGGCGGGGCAGATCCCCACCAAGGCCTGGAAACGCGCCGTGATCGGTCAGCCCTGGGTCTTGGGCGAGACCCTCGTGGCCGGCATCGGCCAGGGCTTCATCACCACCACGCCGATGCAGCTCGCGACCATGACGGCGAGCATGGTCAATGGCGGCAAGGCCGTCCGGCCGCATCTGGCGCGGGATGTGGTGTCGCGGGGCACGCTTGCCGCGCGGGCGCCGGCCGAATACGAGACCATCGGTATCAATCCCAAGAATCTCAAGTTGATAATCGACGCCATGGGACTGGTGACCATGTCCCCCAGAGGCACGGCCTACGCGGCGCGGATCATGACGCCGGGCATGTCCATGGGCGGCAAGACCGGGACGGCCCAGGTGCGACGTATTACCCTGAGCGAGCGCGATCGCGACGGCGGCGTTATCAAGAACAAGGATCTGCCCTGGCGCTACCGCGACCATGCGCTGTTCGTCGGCTATGGCCCCATCGAGGCCCCGCGCTACGCCATCGCGGTGGTGGTCGAACATGGCGGCGGTGGCTCGGCGGTCGCGGCACCGATCGCCCGTGATGTCATGACGGCCACCCTGAAGCGCGATCCCGCGCGGCTCGCGCCAGGCGCCAATGTGGCGGGCCTGCGGGCCCCCGGCAGTCAGGGCAGCTGATCATGGCCCGGCTCAGCGGCACCACCACGGCCAAGCTCACCTTTCGCCAGAAGCTCCTGCATCTGAACTGGGAGTTCGTGCTGCTGATCGTGCTGACCGCGTCGATCGGTTTCGCGATGCTGTTTTCCGCGGCGAACGGAAACATCGATCCCTGGGCTTCGCGACAGTTTATGCGTTTTGCCGTCGGCATCGTGCTGATGCTCGCGGTCGCCATGACCGATATCCGCATCTGGCTGCGCGCCGCCTATCCAGTTTACGCGCTTTGCCTGGCCTTGCTTGCGGCGGTGGAAATCATGGGGTCGATCGGCATGGGCGCCCAGCGCTGGCTCGATCTGGGTTTCTTCCAGCTGCAGCCGTCCGAGGTCATGAAGATCGCCGTGGTGCTGGCGCTGGCACGCTATTTCCACGGCCTCGAACCCGAGGATGCGGGCCGGCTGACGAATCTCGCCATTCCCATCATCCTGGTGGCTGCGCCGATGGCGCTGGTGTTGCGCCAGCCCGATTTGGGCACGGCCGGCGTCGTGGCGATGGTCGGTGCCGCCATGTTCTGGCTCGGCGGCGCGCGCCTCTGGCAGTTTGCGACGGTCGCGGCGGCGGCGGCCGCAGCGGTGCCCGTGGGCTGGCAGTTCCTGCGCAGCTATCAGAAGGAGCGGATATTCACGTTTCTCAACCCCGAATCCGACCCGCTCGGCGCGGGCTATCATATCCTGCAGTCGAAGATCGCGCTCGGCTCGGGCGGCTTGTTCGGTAAGGGATTCATGGAGGGCACCCAGAGCCATCTGAATTTTCTGCCGGAGAAGCAGACTGATTTCATCTTCACGATGCTGGCCGAGGAGTTCGGCCTCGTCGGCGGTGTCGGGCTGATCGCGCTCTACGGGGTGCTGATCGCCTATGGCATCTACATCGCGTTCCGCGCCCGCAGTCATTTCGCGCGGCTGCTGGCGATGGGCCTGACGGTGAATTTCTTCCTCTATGTGTTCATCAACATCGCCATGGTGATGGGCATTCTGCCGGTCGTCGGCGTGCCCCTGCCGCTGATTTCATATGGCGGCACCGCGATGCTGACGGTGCTGATCGGCTTCGGCCTGATCATGAGCTGCTGGCTGCACCGCGATACCTACATCAACAAACGCGGCGGCGCGGCCTGAAGCTGCGGTTTCCGCGACCGGGCGTATCGACAATGGGGGGCGCGGGTGTTATATCCGCCGCCGCTTCAACGCGCACGGTGGGCGATTAGCTCAGTTGGTAGAGCAGCTGACTCTTAATCAGCGGGTCGTAGGTTCGAGCCCTACATCGCCCACCATTTTTCCCATATGCCTCGCGACACATCGCCAGATATTTTTCTGTATCAGGAGGGTTTCCTATCTCCCAAGGTTCGCAGCTGGTTTTGCCGACCTTAACCCTTCGAGGGAACTGGGAGGCCGTTAATGCCGCACTTCCGCATGTGAACGGGAAAACTTTTGAGCGGTATTTTGGTGTGGCGATGAAAGTCGTGGTGCGGGAACTGGAGCCGAACATTGTCCCGGCGCTTGCCAGTGAGATCGTGGTTGAACGTCGGGCTGTCCAGAATCCGGAGGCCCGATACAACATTGAGACATCCGATACGGCAGAAATTTGGCTGACCATTCAAGCAAATACGCCGTTCCAGCTAAGCTACCAATTCAGCCACGAATTTGGTCATGTCCTTTGCAATCACAATGACCGCTATAGGTTGTATGAGACGCACCACCCCGCCAGTCTCTACCATTGGCTTGAGGAAGCGTTGTGCGATGCCGTGAAGCACTATTGCCTCAACATGATGGCGGCGTCTGGCGAACTTTCGGAGAGTGATCCGGAAGTTCACGACCGCATGAATTACTACGCGAGCCAGTCCCGTGGTGATGACCTTCCTCGCGCCACAGCACCTGTCGGAGAACGCCTATCGGATTGGTTTGTCGCGAACCGACGGCAAATCGAAGCTTCGAAGGCGGCAAACGAATGGATCAAGCCGCTGGGAGTCTGGGTTGGCGACAAACTACTCGCCAATCCCCTGCTGCTGAACGATATCCGCAAACTGAACACTTGGGCTGTAAACGAATCATCCGATCTCGCGGGCCATCTAGACCGGTGGGAACAAGCATGTGATTCGAGCGACGGACTCCCACATCTCCTTCGCGAAGGTCTACTGGCGGCGTCTTAACTCAGCGGGATGTCGTTGTCCGACTTCGACGCCTGATAGGTCTCCGACATCTCGTCATAGGCAATGCGGATGCTCTCGATCTGGGCTGTGCGTGCGGCCGCGCCATCGCCGCCGATCTCCGCCGACAGCGCGATCAGGTCACGGCATTCCCAGAAGGCGTTCTTGCGGGCGTAGTTGCCGTCCTCGACCTTGAACACCTCCTGCAGGATCTTCAGGTCATGGGGGATGTTGAAGGCGTCGCGCGTGTCTTCGTAGCCGAAGAAATAATAGAAATTGTCGAACCCGGCCCAGGTGATCGCCGACAGGCAGAGCGAGCAGGGCTCATGGGTCGAGATGAACACGCAGTCCTGGGTGGCCGGCCGTTCGCCCGCCGGCAGCTTGTAGAAGGCGTTCAGGGTCGAAATTTCCCCATGGTTCAGCGGGTTTTCCGTCTCCGCGTTGGTCGCGGCGATGACCAGCGACAGGTCGGATTTACGCATGATCGCGGCCCCGAACAGCTTGTTGCCCGACGCGACGCCGGCCCGGGTGAGGGGCACGATGTCGCCCTCGATCACGTCGAGCAGGCGGGCGCAGAATTCCGGTGAGGTGTCGGTCGTCATGGCTTATTTCGTGCGCGCGAAGTTGGCATGGGCCGAGACCTTCCAGTCGCCGCCGATCTTGCGAAATGCCGTCAGGCGCGGGGCGCGGCGGGTGATCGTTTTGCCGTCGATCGTCTCGTCGATCTGCAGGATGTAGCGCACCACCATGACATCGCCGCCTGTCGTTGCGACCAGATCGCCAAGGGAATAGTTCGGTCGTGCCCGCACGGTGCCTGCACCCCGGTTGATGTAGCCATCCCGGTCGTAGCCCACGCCGTTGGAGCGCATGATCTGATATTCCGGCGCGAGCAGGGGGGCGACGGCGTCGGGGCCGGCGATCACGCCGTCAACAAACGCGGTCAGCAGCGCGCGCGCGGTGTCCGTCTCGTTGTCGGCCGCGGCGGGTGTCGCGAGAAGTCCGAAAGACAACAGGCCTGCGAGGATAAAACGGGCCCTGCAGATACGGAGGGGAGACAAGGTCATGGCATTCGCCTCGGTGGCAGGTTGATCGTCAGCCCGCGCGACCAGATGCCCGTGCGTGCCAGACAAAATGTATCAACTGCGATGCGCGCCGTCGCGGTACGGGCGTCGAAATTTCGTCTGGCGCGAAACATCGCCCAGCCCGGACCAGTCCCCGGCGAACATGTCTCTTAGAACAGGCCCTTGGTCATGCCGCCGTCGACCGCCAGCACCGTGCCGTTGACGTTGCCCGAGGCGTCGGACGCCAGGAAGGTCACCACGCGCGCGACCTCGTCCAGTTCGCCCAGTCGCCCGATGGGGATTTGCTGGCGAAAGCCGTTCTCCAGCTCTTCCGGCGTGGTGTTGTTCACCTTCGCCATGTCGGCAAACAGATTGAGGATGCGCTGGCTGCGCGTGGGGCCGGGGTCGACCGCGTTCACGAAGATGCCGTCGCCGCCATAGATCTGCGACAGCCCCTTGTTCACGGCCATGAAGGCCGCGTTGACGGCGGACGCCGGCAGGGCCTGTTTGGCCGGCTCGCGGCCGAACATGCCGATCAGATTGACGATGCGGCCGTATTTGCGGGCCTGCATATGGGGGACGAGCGCGCGGGTGAGTTTGACCGCGCCCAGGAATTTCAGCTCGAACGCATCGCGCCAGACCTGATCCTCGATGTCATGGAACACGCCGCCGCGCGCCGCGCCCGCGGCATTCACCAGGATGTCGATCGTCTCGAATTGGCCCAGTGCGGCCTCGACGATTTTCTCGCCCGCGCCGTCGTCGGTGATGTCGAGTGCCAGCTGCCCGACCTCGACCCCGTGTGCGGTTGAAATCTCGTCCGCCGTGCGCTGCAGATCCTCGGCATTGCGCGCGGTCAGGAAGACATTCGCGCCTTCCGCAGCGAGCGCCATGGCCGAGGCCGCGCCCAGCCCCTTGTTGCCGCCGGAAATGATTGCCGTCTTGCCCTTGAGATTGAGATCCATCGTCGCCCCGTTTGTTCATTTGTTATGCGCATATTGCACGAGGGTCATAGCATCGCAGGCCGCCGGGCCGTGAGCGGCACGGCAGAACAAGCGTTTTGACCTCGGTCGATGAAATGACGGGCTTTATCTGCGAGGTGTCTCCAGCTTACGATTGCAGCTTCATGATCAGCTTCGCGCCCAATTTCTACCATTTGTTCCTGGAACTGCCGATCCGCGAGCGGTTCGCCGCCGCGGCCAAGATTGGCTGCACCGCCATCGAGTGGCATTTCCCCTATGAATTGCCCAAGGACGAGCTGAAAGCTCTGCTCGACGATCACGGCCTGAAATTCATGTATTGCGTGGTCCCGGCCGACTGGGACGCCGGCGTGCGGGGGCTGGGTGCGCAGCCCGGCAAGCAGGATGAGTTCCGCCGCGCGGCCGATCAGGCGCTGGAATACATCCAGCATTGCGATTTCTATTCGATCAATGTGGGCGCCGGTCCGGTTCCCGCCGGAGAGTCGCGCGAACGCTGTGTCGAGACCTATATCGAGAATCTCGACTACATCGCGGCTGCGTCCGGCGATCATCGCTGCAAGTTCCTGCTGGAGCCGGTGACCGCACATCGCATCCCGGACTGGGCGATGCAGACGATGGCCCAGGCCCGTGACATCGTCTCCGCAGTCGGCCGCGACAATGTCGGCCTCGTCTACGACACCTATCATATGCGTTACGAGGAGACCGGCACCCTGTCGGACATCATGGACGAATACTGGCCGCTGATCGGCTACGTCCAGATCGGCAACCCGCCCGACCGGCACGAGCCGGGGGTGGGCGAACTCGATCTGCTGTGGCTGGCGCGACGTGCCGTCGACAAGGGTTATCAGGCGGCCATCGGCATGGAGCTCGACCCCTCGATGGACACATGGTCGAGCCTTCTCTGGATGAACGCGCTGGGCTATACGGTCGACCCCGACAACCGGCTTTAAACGAACAAGAATGAACCGCTGATGGCGATCCTCAAAATTCTGAAGGCCGTCGTGCTGGCTATCGGCATCTCGGCTGTGATCAGCGGCGGTGCCGCAGCCGAGCTTGCAAAGCCGACCGGGACCGTGATCCTGACCATCGGCGGGGCGGTCAAATACGCCAACCGCGCGCCCTTCGATGAATTCGATGACGCCTTCCTGAACGCCAATGAGTACAGCTTCGAAAGGGCGGCGGCGTTCGATATCGCCATGCTCGAGAAGCTCGGCACCGTGACGGCGACGATCAAGGCCGAGCCCTGGCCCCGCGCGGTGACCTTCGAGGGGCCGCGCCTGATCGATGTGCTGATGGCGGCGGGCTGGACCGGCAGCAAGATCACGACGGTGGCGCTCGACGGCTTCGCAGTGGAGATCACCGCGGCAGATCTGGCCGCCCATGACTGGATTCTGGCCCTTAAGGCCGATGGCGTGCCGCTCGGCGTTGGCGGGCACGGCCCGGCCTGGATCGTCTATGAGGTGCCGGGTGGCAAGCCGACCACGACCGACGAATCCCGCTGGCCGTGGGCCGTGTTCTACATCGCGGCAGAATAAGCGTCTTTGTCGGCGTCCTGCGCTTTACGAATTGCACACATTCGGTGGAAACGGCCCCTTTCACTAAAAGACCGAATTCCACTATTCTATAATCAACGATAATCGAACCCGGCGGGCGCAACGCCCCCGGGCGCATAATTTTGTATTTGGGAGAGCGTCGATGGCGAAGAAGAAAACACCGTATATGGATGATCAGTCACGAACCGATGTGCGCGATGGCATGCGGATCGATTGGGATGTTCCCATTACGATGGATGACGGCATCGTCCTGCGCTGCGACGTCTACCGGCCGATCAAGAGCGGCAAGTATGGCGTCATCATGACCTACGGGCCCTACGGCAAGCTCCTCCATTTCGAGGATGCCTACGCCGATCAGTATGAGCGCATGCTCGAGGACTTCCCCGAGATCGGCGCGGGCACGAGCGAGAAGTATCAGAACTGGGAGGTCGTGGATCCCGAGCGTTGGGTGCCTGACAATTATGTTTGCATCCGTGTGGACGGCCGCGGTACAGGACGGTCCCCCGGCGTCATCGACATCTGGTCCCTGCGCGAAGCCCAGGATCTGGCCATCTGCATCGACTGGGCCGGCGTCCAGTCCTGGTCCAATGGCAAGGTCGGCCTGAACGGCATTTCCTATTACGCCGAGAACCAGTGGCAGGCAGCTGCACTGCAGCCCAAGCATCTCGCGGCGATCTGCCCGTGGGAGGGCGCAGCCGATTTCTACCGCGACATGGCCCATCACGGCGGTATCATGTGCAACGGCTTCGTCAAGGATTGGTCCGAGGCCCAGGTCTATTCGGTCCAGCACGGCAAGGGTGCGAACGGCCCGCGTTCGCGCATGAACGCCGAATGGGTTGCCGGTCCGGACACGCTGACCGAGGAAGAGCTCGGCGCCAACCGGAACAATTTCTACGAAGACTGTCTGGCCCGGAAGCTCGACACCGATGAGTATTGGCAGTCGCGCATGCCCGACTGGAACAAGGTCAAGGTGCCGATGCTGTCGACGGCCAACTGGGGCGGCCAGGGCCTGCATCCCCGCGGCAACTTCGAGGGCTTCGTGCAGTCCAAGTCCAAGGACAAGTGGCTCGAGGTGCACGGGATCGAGCATTGGACCCATTTCTACACCGACTACGGCATGGACCTGCAGAAGCGATTCTTCGGTTATTACCTGAAGGGCGAGAAGAACGGCTGGAACAAGCAGCCGAAGGTTCAGCTCCAGGTGCGTCACCCGGGCGAAAAGTTCGTCGAGCGCCACGAGAATGAGTGGCCGCTCAAGCGGACCCAGTGGACGAAGTTCTACATGGACCCTGCGGATATGAGCCTCTCGGCTGCGCCCCAGAAGAAAAAGGGCGAGGTCACCTATGGCGGCTTCTCCGACGGCGTGACCTTCATGACCGCGCCGCTGGAAGAAGATATGGAGATCACAGGGCCGATCGCCTCGAAGCTCTTCGTGTCGTCAGCGACGACCGACGCCGACATGTTCCTGGTGGTTCGGGTGTTTGGCCCCGACATGAAGGAAGTCACCTTCCAGGGCGCGCTCGATCCGCACACGCCGATTGCCCAGGGCTGGCTGCGGGCGTCTCATCGCAAGCTCGACGCGAAGAAGAGCCTGCCGTATCGCCCCTATCACACCCATGACGAGGAACAGCCCCTCAAGCCGGGCAAGGCCTACGAGCTCGACGTCGAAGTCTGGCCGACCTGCATCACGGTGCCGAAGGGCTATCGGGTCGCGCTGTCCGTGCGCGGCCGGGACTATGTCTATCCGGGCGATTCCAATGTCCAGCTCGGCGAGTATGCCAACTGGACGGGTTGCGCGATCTTCCGGCACGACGATCCGCGGGATCGGCCGGCCGAGATCTTCGGCGGCGATGTGACATTGCACACGGGGCCTAAGGAACAGGCCTATGTGATGCTGCCGATCATCCCGGCGAAAAAGGGCGGCAGGAAGTAAGCCAAAAGTTCAATCGGGCGGCCCGGAGATACGGGCCGCCCGAAATGTTTCCCCCGAAGCCTTTTCAAGGGGGCGTATCAACGAATAATGCCTGCAGCGGCTCGCACAGAACGGGTCGGGCATAGGGGAGGAAAGACCATGGACGACTTCACATATACCGGCGATCCGCTGTTCAAGAGCGAGGTCCGCGAGGGCATGCGTGTCGATTGGGATGTGCCCATCGAGATGGATGACGGGCTCGTGCTGCGCGCCAATGTCTATCGCCCCGACGATGACGGCCAGTATCCCGTGATCATGTCCTACGGGCCCTACGGCAAGGACCTCCACTTCGAGGAGCTCTACAAGACCTGCTGGGATCTGATGTGCGAGAACCACCCGGATGTGCCGCGCGGGTCTTCCAATATTCATCAGGCCTGGGAAGTTGCGGACCCGGAGAAATGGGTGCCACGCGGTTATGCGCTCGTGCGTGTTGATTCACGCGGCGCGGGCCGTTCGCCGGGCTATCTCGAGCACTTCAACTCGCGCGAGACCAAGGATTTCCACGACTGCATCGAGTGGGGCGGCGTCCAGCCCTGGTCGAACGGCAAGGTCGGCCTGAGCGGCATCTCCTACTACGCGATCAACCAGTGGCAGGTGGCCGCGACGCAGCCGCCGCATCTGGCCGCGATCTGCCCATGGGAAGGCTCGACCGACTACTACCGCGAGGGCAGCTACCATGGCGGCATCTATTCGACCTTCGCCAAGAACTGGTACGACATGCAGATCATGAAGCTGCAGCATGGCTATGGCGATCGGGGGTTCCGTTCGCGCGCCAATGGTGAATGGGCGGCAGGGCCGGAGACACTGTCCGATAACGAGTTGGGCGCCAGTCGGTTCGATCTGCATCAATCCATGCGCGCTCATCCGCTCGATGATGAGTGGTTCGCCGATCGCGCGGTCGACTATTCGAAGATCGAGGTGCCGATCCTGAGTTGCGCCAACTGGGGCGGCGCGCCCTTGCACCCGCGTGGTAACTTCGACGGCTACATGCTGTCAGGCTCGACGGACAAGTGGCTCGAGGTGCATGGTCTGGAGCATTGGTCGCTCTACTACACCGACTATGGCAACGATCTGCAGTGGCGTTTCTTTGACTGTTTCCTCAAGGGGGATGATTCCGGCTGGAAGGATCAGCCGCGCGTGTTGCTGAACGTGCGCCATCCGGGCGAGGTGTTCGTGCCGCGGGCCGAGGAAGACTGGCCGCTGCCGCGCGCAAACTGGACAAAGTTCCATTTCGAACCTGCGGGCCAGATCCTGTCGGATTCCCCCGCCAGCGAGAGCGTCGAAATTACCTATCCGGCGATGGGCGATGGCCTGACCTTCCTGTCGAACCCGGCGGCCGAGGATACGGAGATTTGCGGGCCCATGGCGGTCAAGCTCAACGTGTCGTCGGACACGAAGGACGCGGATTTGTTTGTCGTATTGCGCGTGTTTCAGTCGGACATGAAGGAAATCACCTTCCGGGGGGCGCTCGACCCCCACACGCCGGTCGCGTCGGGCTGGTTGCGTGCGTCCCACCGCAAGCTCGATCCGGCGCGCTCGAAGGAGTGGGCGCCGTATCACACCCATGACGAGGTGCAGGAATTGACCCCGGGTGAAGTCTACGAGCTCGACATCGAGATCCATGGCTCGGGCATCGTGGTGCCGAAGGGCTATCGCTTCGGCCTGTCGATCCGGGGTTGCGACTATGTCTATCCCGGCGAGCCGAATGCGGGTCTTTCGAACATGAAGAACGTCTTCACCGGTGTCGGGCCGTTTCTGCATGACGACGAGACGGACCGCCCGCCCGAGGTGTTCGACAACAATGTGACGGTGCATCTGGGCGGCGATCACGCCGGCTATGTGCTGCTGCCGATCATCCCGGCGAAATAGGCCGAGCGATGGCGGGAAAGCCTTACGGGGATGATCCGCAGTTCCGGACGCAAGTCCGGGACGGGATGCGAATCGATTGGGACGTGCCGATCAAGATGGACGACGGCAATGTCCTGCGGGCGGATATCTTCCGCCCGAACAAACGCGGCCGGTTCCCGGTCATCATGAGCCACGGCCCGTATGCCAAGGGGCTGGCGTTCCAGGAGGGCTACGAGACCGCCTGGAACATCATGGTCGAGACGTTTCCCGAGGTGGCCCAGGGCACGACCAACAAATACGCCAACTGGGAGGTCGTGGACCCGGAGAAATGGGTGCCCGACGGCTATGTGGTCATCCGGGTCGATTCCCGGGGCTCGGGCCGCTCCCCCGGCGTCGTCGACGTCCGCTCGCCGCGCGAGACCAAGGACTTCGCGGCCTGCATCGATTGGGCCGGCGTGCAGCCCTGGTCGAACGGCAAGGTCGGGCTCAACGGCATCTCCTATTATGCGATCAACCAGTGGCATGTGGCCGCACTCAAGCCAAAACACCTGACCGCCTTGTGCGTGTGGGAGGGTGCCGGGGACTATTACCGGGACTCGAACTATCACGGCGGCATCCTGTCGACCTTCGTGACCAACTGGTACGACAAGCAGGTGGAATCCGTGCAGTACGGGCTGGGCAAGAACGGCCCGCGGTCGGCCGTCCACGGCGATCTCGTCTGCGGGCCCGAAACCTTCACCCGCGCCACCCTCAAGAAGAATCGCACCGATCTGCCCCATGAGCTGCGCACCCGCACGCTCGACGACGCATGGTATCGGGGCCGCTCGGCCGACTGGTCGAAGATCGATGTGCCGGTGCTGTCGGCGGGCAACTGGGGCGGGCAGGGGCTGCATCCGCGCGGCAACATCGACGGCTTCGTGCACGCGGCATCCAGTCAAAAATGGTTGGAAATGCATGGCCGCGAGCACTGGACGGAGTTCTATACGGACTATGGGCTCGACCTGCAGAAACGCTTCTTCGGGCATTTCCTGAAGGGCAAGGACACGGGCTGGAAGAGGCAGCCGAAGGTGTTGCTCAATGTTCGCCATCCCGATGAGGTCTTCGTGCCGCGGGCCGAGGGCGAGTGGCCGATCAAGCGCACCAAATGGACCAAGGCCTATCTCGATCCGGCCAGCGGCGCGCTGGGCGCGCGCAAGCTCGACCGCAAGCGTGCCATCACCTATGCCGGGCTGGGCGACGGGGCGACATTCCTGACCCCCGCTGCGGACAAGCCGGTGGAAGTCACGGGGCCGCTGGCGGCCAAGCTGTTCGTGTCGTCCGAGACCAGGGATGCGGATATGTTCCTGGTCGTGCGCTTGTTCTCGCCGGACCTGAAAGAGGTCACCTTCAAGGGGGCGCTCGATCCCCACACGCCGATCGCCCAGGGTTGGCTGCGGGCCTCGCACCGCAAGCTCGATCGCAAGAAATCACGCAAGCATCAGCCCTATCACAGCCATGACGAGGCCCAGCCGCTCAAGCCGGGGGCTGTCTACGAACTCGATGTCGAAATCTGGCCGACCTCGATCGTCGTGCCGGCGGGCTATCGGCTGGGATTGACGGTTCGGGGTCGGGATTATGTCTATCCCGGCGGGTCGGGCGGCCGCTTGTCGAACATGAAGAACGAATTCACCGGCGTCGGACCGTTTGTCCATGACGGCCGGGACGCGCGGGTCTACGGCGGCAACGTCACGATCCATTGCGGCCCGAACCATCCGTCGCATCTGTTGTTGCCGGTCATCCCGCCCAAGCGCGCGGGCAAGAAACGCACATAGAGAAACAGGGGGAATGTACAGATGAGCACGACGATCCAGACGCCGGGCGATGCCCAGATGACCACGAAGGTGAATGACGGGATGCGCATCGATTGGGATGTGCCGCTCAAGATGGATGACGGAATCGTCCTGCGCGCCGATATCTACCGGCCCGACGATGACGGCCAGTATCCGGTGATCATCAGCTACGGCCCCTATGCCAAGTGGCTGGCCTGGGAAGACGGCTATCCCTATCAGTGGAAACAGATGGTCGAGGACTACCCCGACTGCCTCGCCGGCTCGTCGAACCGCTATCAGAACTGGGAGCTCGTGGACCCGGAGAAATGGGTGCCGGACGGCTATATCTGCATGCGGGTGGATTCTCGCGGTGCGGGCCGGTCCCAGGGTTTCCTCGACGTCTGGTCGGCGCGCGAAGCCCAGGATTTTGCGGCCTGCATCGACTGGGCGGGCACCCAGGCCTGGTCGAACGGCAAGGTCGGCACGTCGGGCATTTCCTACTACGGCATGAACCAGTGGCAGGTGGCGTCCCTCCAGCCCAAGCATCTGGCGGCCATGTGCGTGTGGGAGGGGGCCGCGGATTTCTATCGCGACATGGGACATCACGGCGGCATCGCCTGCCGTTTCCCGTCGATCTGGTACAATTCCGCCGTTGTCCCGCGCCAGCATGGCAAGGGTGCGTATGGCATGAAGAGCCGTCTCAACGGCGAGTGGATCTCCGGCCCCGAGACCCTGTCGGAGGAGGAGTTGGCGGATAATCGCACCGACTATGGCCGCGATATCCTGGCCCATCCCCTGGTCGATGATTACTGGAAGGCCCGGATGCCGGACTATTCCAAGATCAACGTGCCGCTCCTGTCATCGGGCAACTGGGGCGGGGTGGGCCTGCACCCGCGGGGCAACACCGAGGGCTATGTGAATTCTGCGAGCGATCAGAAGTGGCTCGAAATCCATGGGCTGGAGCATTTCACCCATTATTACACCGACTATGGCATCGACCTGCAGCGTCGCTTCCTGGGCCACTTCCTCAAGGGCGAGGATACCGGCTGGGGCGAGCAGCCGAAGGTACAGTTGCTGATCCGCCATCCCGACGAGGTGTTCGTCGAGCGGGCCGAGGAGGAATGGCCGATCCCGCGCACCGAATGGACCGAGATGTATCTCGATCCCGCCGGCAAGACCCTGTCGGACGCGCCGATGGCCGAGGCCCAGAGCTGGACCTATGAGGCGATGGGCGACGGCGCGACCTTCCTGACCGCGCCGATGGCGCAGGAGACCGAGATCACCGGGCCCGTGGCCGCAAAGCTGTTCATCTCCTCGGAGACCGAGGACGCCGACCTGTTCCTGGTGCTGCGGGCCTTCAAGCCGGACATGAAGGAGGTCGTCTACAAGGGCGCCAACGACCCCCACACCCCCGTCGGGCTCGGCTGGCTGCGCGCCTCGCACCGCAAGCTCGATCCCGACCAGACACTGCCCTACCGGCCCTATCACGCCCATGACGAGGTCCAGCCGCTCACACCGGGCGAGATCTACGAGCTCGACATCGAGATCTGGCCGACGTCAATCGTGCTGCCGGAAGGCTATCGCCTGGGCCTGAGCGTGCGTGGACGTGACTATGTCTATCCGGGCTGGACACCGGGCGATCCGATGATCGCCGGCCGGGTCCAGTACGGCGTCGGGCCGTTCAAGCATGAGATGCCGTCCAACCGGCCGCTCGATGTCTATGGCAAGAAGGTCACCCTGCACACCGGGCCGGACCACCCGTCCCATGTGCTGCTGCCGGTGATCCCGGAGAAGTAGCGACGGATACTCTCATGCTGAGCTTGTCGAAGCATGAGCGCCGCCGACTTCATCCTTCGACAAGCTCAGGATGAGGCTTTGGGAGACGCATTGGGCGGTTAACGCCGGGTCGGGTCGAACCGGTCTTCGAGGCCGGCCCAGCAATCCTGGTAGTCGGCCTGGCGCAGCGGTGTCTCCAGCGCGAAGGGCGTGGGCCGCAGCACGTAGCGGGTCTCGAGCATGAAGGCGAGGCTGCCGTCGATTTTCTCGGGTACGAGGTCGGCCTTGCTGGCGGCCTCGAAGGTCGCGGCGTCGGGGCCGTGCCCGGCCATGCAGTTGTGCAGGCTGGCACCCCCGGGCGCGAAACCGTCGGCCTTGGCATCGTAGCTGCCCTCGACCAGGCCCATGAACTCGTTCATCACGTTGCGGTGAAACCAGGGCGGCCGGAATGTGTGTTCGGCGACCATCCAGCGCGGCGGGAAGATCACGAAATCCACATTCGCCGTGCCCGGGTCGGGCGAGGGCGACGTCAGCACCGTGAAAATCGACGGGTCGGGGTGATCGACGCTGACAGTGCCAATCGCCATGAAGTGCGCCAGGTCATATTTGTAGGGCACATGGGTCCCGTGCCACGCCACCACATCCAGCGGCGAGCGGTCGACCTGCGTGGTCCAGAGCCCGCCGTCGAACTTGAACACGAGCTCGAATGCGCCCGTGCGATCCTCGAAGGCGGCATGCGGTGTCAGGAAATCGCGGGGGCTGGCCAGGCCCTGGGTGCCGATCGGGCCCAACTCGGGCAGGCGCAGGGGCAGCCCGTAATTCTCACAAATGTAACCGCGCGACGCACCGTCCGGGAGTTCGGCCCGGAACTTGATGCCCCGCGGTACCACCGCGATCTCACCCGGCGCGGCGTCGAGGATACCGAGCTCGGTGTGCAGGACGAGCCGGCCCTGCTGGGGCACGAACAACATCTCGCCGTCGGCGTTGTGGAAGAACCGGTCGGTCATCGACCGGTTGGCCGCGTACAGATGGATGGCAACCCCGGCCTGCATGTGCGCGTCGCCGCACAGGGCATAGGTGGTCATGCCGTCGATCAGGTCGCACGGGGCGTCGGGGATGGGCAGCGGGTCCCAGCGCAGCTGGTTGGGCGGTGCGGGGGAGTCGCCGGCGGACGGTGTACCCCAGGCGACGTTCTCCAGCGGTGTGTAGGGCGGGGCCTTGGCCGTCGGGCGGATGCGATAACACCAGGTCTGGCGGGATTCTTCCCGGGGCACGGTGAAGGCCGAGCCGCTGATACCCTCGGCATAGAGGCCGTAGGGCACCTGCTGGGGCGAGTTCTGCCCCCGGGGGAGGGCCCCCGGCAGCGCCTCGCTCGAGAAATGGTTCCCCAGCCCGCTCTGATAGCCCGCCTTCGTCGTCGCACCGTCCATGACATCGTTCCTTTCTGGAGGTGCCGTAATAATAGTTACAAATGTAACTAAATCAAGTTCGCACGGCAATATCAGACGGCCGTATAGCCCCCATCGATCAGCAGGTCCGAGCCGGTCATGAAGGAGGATTCCTCACTCGCCAGAAACACCGCGCCCGCAGCGATCTCCGATGGTTTCCCCAGGCGGTCGAACATGGTGCCGTTTGCGGCCTGTGCGGCGTCGCGGCCATCGAAATTGGTGACGAAACGGTCGGTCTCCACGGGTCCCGGAGACAGGCTGTTGACCCGGATGTTCTGGTGCGCGTGATCCAGCGCCATCGCGCGGGCCATGTTGATGAGCGCGCCCTTCTGAGCGCAGTACCAGGGGCGCCCCGGCTTGGCCGTGCGGCCCAATTGAGAGGCGATCAGGATGATGGAGCCGCCGCCGCAGGTCTCGATAGCCGGGATGGCGTGTTTGGAAAACAGGAAGGCGCTGTTGAGATTGACGTCCATGGTGCGGCGCCAGTCGTCATAGGAAATCTCGGTGACGGGGGCCAGCGGCAGGTCGTAGATCGCATTGCAGACCAGAACATGCAGGCCGCCGAAGTCCGCGACCGCGGCCGCCACGGCCGCCTCGGCATTGGCCTCCACCGCGACATCGGCTGCCTGCGCGATACCCCGTCCACCGTTCCGGGTGATTTCGTCGACGGTCGCGTTGACGCGTTCTTCGTTGATGTCGACGCAGACGACCGCCGCGCCCTCGGCGGCGAACCGCGTGGACATGGCCCGGCCGATGCCGCCGCCGGCCCCGGTGACGATGGCAACCTTGTTGTCGAGTGCGCCCATAAACTTCGCTCCTGTGCTGTGGGTGACCGTAAGAGATAGATCACATTTCAAATGAATTCGATTAGAAGTTTAACCAATTGAAATTGCCGGTATTTTTGATTCGAACTAGAGTCATTCCCGAAATAACGGACGAAGTGACACCGAGGCAAACGGGCAACAAACCCGAAATGAACACCCCCGGTCGACGCCATGCCCCCAAATGTCATGGCATCGCAACCAACCTCCCCTTGGGGACAATGACGCGACCGGAATGACATCACTGTATCTCGGGGCCGGATCTTTTCGATCCGGCCTTCTTTATGCGGCCCGTCCGGACCGGGCGCCTCTTTTCTGGGCGGTCGGGCGCGAATCGGCCTCTGCGGTAGATCATATCGATAGACCGTTTGCGCATGCGGGAAACGGTGTGAGGGCATCGACCGATGATCGAAACCATTCAACCGATACTGGGCCTGATCGTACTGGTCGGGCTGGCCTGGTTGTTGAGCGAGAATCGCCGTGGCTGGTCCTGGCGATTGGTAGTTGCGGGCGTGGGCGTTCAGATCGCTCTGGCGGCGATCGCGCTTTCGGTGCCGGTCGTCCGCGAGGCGATTGGCGCGATCAATGGATTGGTTCTCGCCCTCGATGCGGCCTCGAAGGCCGGCACGAGCCTGGTCTTCGGGTTCCTCGGCGGCGGCCCGCTGCCCTTCACGGAGAGCTACCCCGGGGCCGCCTTCGTGCTGGCGTTCCAGGCGCTGCCGATTGTTCTCTTGATGTCCGCCCTGTCGGCTGTCCTCTGGCATTGGCGGGTCCTGCCGCTGGTCATCCGGGGGCTGGCCGCGGGCCTGAAGGCGACGTTGCGGATCAACGGGCCGGTGGCGCTCGGTGCGGCGGCCAACATCTTCGTCGGCATGGTTGAGGCTGCCATTCTGATCCGACCCCATCTCGCGCGCATGAACCGCAGCGACCTGTTTGTCACCATGACGTGCGGCCTGACAACCATCGCCGGGACGGTTCTCGTGCTCTATGCGACGTTCCTCAATGGCGTGGTCGAGAATGCGGCGGGCCATTTCCTTGTCGCCTCCCTGATCAGCGCCCCCGCCGCCATCGTCATTGCGCGCCTGATGGTGCCGGTGCCAACGGAGGGACCCGACACTGCGGACGTGGCCGCTGCATCGGCAGATGAGTTTGAAACCGGGCGCGGCATGTATGACAGCACCATGGACGCCATGGTCCAGGGCACCCAGGACGGGTTGCGCCTGCTTTTGAATATCATCGCGATGCTGATCGTGTTCGTGGCCGTGGTCGCGCTGGTCAACCAGTTGTTGGGACTGTTCCCCGACCTCTGGGGCGGCCCGGTCAGTTTGCAACGTTTGCTGGGCTGGTTGTTGGCGCCCGTCGCCTGGTTGATCGGGATACCCTGGGCGGAGGCCACGGCCGCGGGTGCCCTGATAGGGACCAAGATCGTTCTCAATGAGCTGATCGCTTATCTCGACCTCGCGGCCGCCGGCGACGGTCTGTCGGCGCGGACCCGGATCATTCTGCTCTATGCGATGGCCAGTTTTGCCAATTTCGGCAGCGTCGGGATCATGCTGGCGGGCATGATTGCGATGGCGCCGGAGCGCAAATCCGACCTGATCGGCCTGGGGCTCAAGTCCCTCGTTGCCGGGACTATCGCGACCTGTATGACCGGCGCCGTTGTCGCACTGGTCATTTGAACGACAGAAACTAGTGATCTGGTCGGCGGAATCTGCCAAATAGGCTATACTCTGTCCCTATTCATGAACCCTATCGACAGGTGACGTCATCGCTGACGCACGCGCTTTCAATGAAGCGGAACAAACCCGCTTCCACAATTTGCTGAACCTCGCCAAGGAAAGTCCTTACGAGGGTGAGCGCACAGCCGCCTTGGCTGCGGCCGAGCGCATGGTGAAAAGCCATGGCATGACCCTGGAGGAAGCCGCCACCGGCGGCCCCGCACCCGAGCGCCCGGAAGAAAGATTTCCGCAATTCTCGCGCAGAGCCAGCGAGGACGCGCAAGGTCTCGCCAAGGCCGCACGGATGTCCGACGCCTGGATCGATGCCGACAAGGCGCGCCGGGACGCGGCCCTGGAGGAGGCACAGCAGCGCGGGCTCGATGAAGCCGAGCGGCGCAAGGCTGCGGCGGCGGCCAACAGAGTGCCACGGCGCAACAACCGCAAGCGCGATCCAGACAGCCACGCGCGCGTCCTGCTCAACGAGACATCGCTGCCGCTCGAGGAAATCAGCGTTCTGACCGGCCTCGACGTTTATGAAGTTGTCGCGCTGAAACTGAAGATGCGCCAAGAAGCCTGACCCATCGGCGGCCGACCGCTGTTGACGCTATGGGCAGTGATTCACGAACATGCACGAAGAGGCATGACGGGGGGACGAGATGAACTATGACGGCTACACGGCGATCGAGGCCGAACGCGACGGACGCATTCTACGCCTGACCCTGTCACGCCCCGAAACGCTCAATGCGATCGATGCTGTGCTGCACGAAGAGCTTTCGCGCATCTTCTTCGATGTGGACGCCGACGACGAGGCCGATGTCGTCATCCTCACCGGGGCGGGGAAGGCCTTCTGCGCTGGCGGTGATCTGCAGTGGCTCAACGCCATGCATGGTGACCCCGCCGCCTTCGCCCGGACAGTCTGGGAAGGCAAGCGGCTGGTAAACAGCCTGCTCGACCTGCAAAAGCCGATTATTGCCCGGCTGCCGGGTCATGCGATTGGTCTCGGCTGCACGATCGCCCTGTTCTGCGACATCATCTATGCGTCCGAGAAGGCCAAACTGGGCGATCCCCATGTGGCGGTCGGCCTCGTCGCCGGCGACGGGGGTGCCGTGATCTGGCCCCAGCTGATCGGCTATGCCCGGGCCAAGGAGTATCTCATGACCGGTGATCTGCTGACGGCCCAGGACGCCGCGACGATCGGTCTGATCAATCATGCGCTGCCCGCCGACGAACTCGACGCCGCGGTGGATGCGATGGCGGCACGGCTTGCGGGCGGCGCGATCAACGCCATCAAATGGACCAAGGCGTCCGTCAATGGCGGGCTCAAGCAGGCCGCCAATGCGGTTCTCGATACCGCCTTCAACTTCGAGGCGATGTCCCAGATGACCGATGATCATCGCATCGCAACCGAGGCGTTCCTGAACAAGGAAGAGCCGAAATTCACCGGGAAGTAGGCGGCGCGATGGACCATTTCCAGGAAGCCGAGCATGTCACCATGCTCCGGGACACGATGCGGCGTTTCGTGGAGAACGAGATGCCACGCGCCCTGGCTCAGGAATGGGATCGTGAAAATCACTATCCGCGCGAAATCTTCGAGAAGCTTTCGGCCCTTGGGGTGAATGCGCTGACGGTGCCCGAAGAATATGGCGGCGCCGGGCGGGATATCACCGCGACGATGGTGGTGATCGAGGAGTTGGCGCGCCGCTCAATGGCCGTCGCCGTGCCGTTCATCATGTGCGCCTGCTATGGCGGCATGAATATCGAGGAGGTCGGCAGCCCCGAACAAAAGCAGGAGCTCCTGCCCAAGCTCGCCGCGGGGGAACTCCTGTTCGCCTATGGGATATCGGAACCCGATGTCGGCGCCGACGTCGCCAGCGTCCGGACAACTGCCGTCCGCAAGGGCAACGGCGCGACGGTCACGATCAACGGGTCCAAGCGGTTTTGTTCGGGTGCGAACATCGCCGATTACATCTACACGGTCGTGAAGAGCGACCCCGACGCGGACCGGTATCAGAATCTCTCGATTGTGATGATCCCGCCGGATGCGCCGGGCGTGACGATCGAGTTGCAGAATTCGATGGGCATGAAAGGCGCGTCCACCTGCGATGTGACCTTCGAAGATGTCGAGATTCCGGCCGAGAATATCGTCGGCGGCGAAGAGGGCTGGAACGACGGCTGGCGCCGGATTGTCGGCCCGGGGCTCGATGTCGAGAAGATCGAGGTCGCCGCACTGGCGCTGGGCAATGCCGCCGCCGCTGTCGACGACGCCTGGGAGTATGCCCAGGAGCGCAAGCAGTTCGGAAAGCCGGTCTCCACCTATCAATCGGTGCGCCATATGTTGGTCGACTGCAAAACCAAGCTCCACGCCTGCCGCCTGATGACCTATCACGCGGCCTGGCTGCTCGATGAGAAGAAACCCGCCTCGGTCGAGACGTCGATGGCCAAGCTCTATGTCGCCGATGCCACCAAGGAGATCGTCCTGACCTGTCAGCAGGTGATGGGCGCCTACGGTTACATCAAGGAATTCGACATGGAGCGCTATGTGCGCGAGGCGCTGCTGATGCCGATCATCGGCGGGTCATCGGCGATCCAGAAGAACAACATCGCCAACCGGTTGCGGCTGTCCCGCGAGTAGCCGACGCGAGAACGAGCGAGGATGGGATGCGCACGGATGTGAGTGGCTGGACGACCCGGCTGACCGACGATCTGATTGCGAAGAACAGCGCGAGCGGCATCTGGCGCAACCGCACGCTCGCCGACGAACTCGCAGATCTGGTTGCGAAAAACCCCGATCGGGTTTTGTTCATAGAGGACGGGCGACGCCACACGGTCGCCGACATGGACCGGCGGGCGCACGCGCTGGCCAGCGCGTTGCAAAAGCGCGGGCTGGTGACCGGCGATGTCGTGAGTTTTGAATTGCCCAACTGGCCCGAGACCGTGGTGATAGATCTGGCCTGCGCCATGCTCGGGCTGGTCTGCAACCCGATTATCCCGATCTACCGTGACGCCGAGGTGTCCTACATCCTGCGTGATGCGGGCACCAAGCTGATCTTTGTGCCGACGACATTCCGCAAGTTCGACTATGCCGACATGATCGCGCGCCACCGCCATGAACTGCCGGACCTTGCCCATGTCATCACGGTGCGGGGTAACGCCGAGGGTGCGACGTCCTTCGATGCGTTGCTTGCGGAAGGTGACGCCGACACCCTTGTGCGTCTCGACGTCGATCCCAATGCAGTGAAGCTGATCTTGTACACCTCCGGTACGACCGGACGCCCCAAAGGCGTGCTGCACAGCCACAACACGATCGACACTGAAATTCAGGCGATTTCAAATTTTCTCGGCCTGGGTGAGAGCGATGTCGTCCTGATGCCATCGCCGGTGTCCCACATCACCGGCTATCTCTATGGCATTCAGATGCCGTTCACCTTGAACGCCCCCGTGGTGTTCATGGAGACGTGGAATACCGAGGCCGCCGGTGACTTGATCGATGAGCACGGTGTCAGCTTCACCATCGCAGCGACGGTGTTTCTTCAGGAACTCACGGTGTTTGCGCAAAAAAACGCGCGACCATTCCCCAGCCTCAGATTTTTCCCGTCGGGCGGTGCGCCGGTGCCGCCGGAAGTGATCTACAGCGCCCACGCCGCGTTTGAGAATTGCGTGTGCTCTCGCGTCTATGGCTCGACAGAGGCGCCGACGGTGACGCTGGGCGTGAACAGCCGGCTGGAGGAAGAGCTGGGGGCGACCACGGAAGGGCACATCGTTGGCCATGAAGTGAAGATCGTGGACCCGGCGAATGGTGATGAGGTTGCGCCCGGCGTGGAGGGTGAAATCCTGACCCGCGGCCCGGAAATGTGCCTGGGTTACGCCGGTGACGCCTACAATGCGGAGGCCTTCGAGGCCGACGGCTACTTCCACACCGGCGATCTCGCGATGCTGGATGCGCATGGTGCGCTGGTCATCACCGGTCGGTCGAAGGACCTGATCATTCGTGGCGGTGAGAACATCAGCCCGCGCGAAGTCGAGGATGCTTTGCATGAACATCCCGCGATCCATGAGGCCGCGGTGGTCGCCATGCCCCATCCACGCATGGGGGAGACCGGCTGCGCCTTCGTGGTCTTGGAAGAAGGCGAGAGCCTGACATTGGCCGACGTCGCGGCGTTTCTCGATGGCACCGGGATGGCGAAACAGAAGTATCCCGAACGGCTCGAGGTCATCGACGATTTCCCGCGTACCGCCGCAGGAAAGATCCGCAAGAATGTCCTGCGTGACCGGGTTGCCGAGGCACTCGCAAATGAAGGTGCCGCCTGAGCATCCACACCAACCCGGAGGATGGTCATGCGGTTGACAGGCCGCGGGATGCGGGACAACCTGATCAACAGATAAAAACCCAATTCATATGGGTGAAAACAACTCTCTTTGGGAGGAGCAAATGCAAACACGCGACATAGAATTCAACAGCTGTGGCGATACCATTCGCGGCACGCTCTACACACCGGACGGCGTCGAAAATCCGCCGTTGGTGATCATGGCGGGCGGCTGGTGCTACGTGAAAGAAATCGTCATGCCGTATTACGCGGATGATTTCGTCGAGATCGGCTGCGCGGCCCTGACCTTCGACTATCGTTGCTTTGGCGAAAGCGATGGGTTGCCACGCCAGCACATCAACCCCTGGAACCAGATCGAGGATTATCGCAACGCGGTGAGCTTCGCCAAGACTCTCGATGGGATCGACACCGACCGGATCGGCGTTTGGGGTATTTCCTATTCCGGCGGCCATGCGGTTTGCGTCGCGGCGCTGGATTCCCGCGTGAAGTTCGCGATGTCCGTGGTGCCCGTGGTCGACGGTTTTCCGACCATGCGCCGCTGCCATGGTGAGCGAAAGTTTGCCGCAATCCAGAAGCTCATTCTGGAGGACCGCGAGGCGCGTCAGCGCGGTGAGCCGAGCCAGATGATCGCGATGTCCAGCACCGATCCGGACAACGAGATCAGTTCCTGGCCGTTCCCTCATGTCTGCACGATCTTCAATGACATCAAGGAACGCGAGGCGCCGAACCACATTCATGAGAACACGCTCGAATCCGTCGAGCTGCTGATGCAGTACGACGTGATGCCCTATGCCAAGCGGATCTATGAGACGCCCTACATGATGGCGATCGCCAAGGGCGACAACATCACCTCGTCGGATCTGGAGATCGAGGTGTTCAATGCGGTGCCCTGTCCGAACAAGAAGCTCGCGATCGTCGAAGGTGTCGATCACATGAGCCTGTACTCGAACAACGAGCATCTCGAGAAAGTCTCGAGCGCGCAGGCCAACTGGCTGCGTGATCTTCTGTTCGGCCCGGAGGCGCTCCTGGCTCAGGCGGCTGAATAGAAACCTGCGCGATGCTCATGCGGCCCGGATCTGCAAACTGCTGGTCCGGGCCGGGAGTTCGCGCAATTTTGAATGACGATCTTGAAACACGGACGCCCAATAAAGCATGGCGTCTTCTTAAGTTCGTGTATGTGAATATGACTACGCCGGTACCGAGCTCAAATACTCGCAGAGTAGCGGCGATTTAACGGCCCAGAGGAAAGAATCACTCTCATTTGTTCGCATCGGTAACATTCACGAATTCTCGATGGACATGGGGTCGTCGTTGTTGGAAGGTTTCGTCTGGACTATAAAAGTCCGACGGGGAAACGAAAAACACATAGGGAGGACTTTATGTCCAAAATTTCAAAATCGACTGCGATGCTCATCGCCGCAGCCGCCACGGCAACGGTTGCCGTCTCGGCACCGGCGAGTGCGCAGGAAACCATTAATCTCACGGCCATCTCCGGCTATCCGCCGCCCGCGACCTGGATTGGTTCGCTGGTCGACGCTTACATGCCTGCGGTTGATGCCATTCTCGCGAAGAACGGTAACTACAAGATCAACTGGAACAAGGGCATCAGCGGACAGATCGTCAAGCCGCGTGGTGAGCTCGAAGGTGTCGAGACCGGCATTGGTGACCTCGGCGTCATCGTGACCGCGTTCCATGCCGATAAGGTTCCGCTCTACGATGTGTCCTTCAAGACGCCGTTCACGACCCTCGATGTCGGGCTCGTCAGTGAAGTGACCCAGAAGATGGTCGACCGGTTCCCGCAGTACAACGCCACCTGGCGCCAGGAATTCAACCAGGTGCCGCTGGCTCCGACCGGTGCGGTTGACAACTACATGCTCTGGTCGGCCAAGCCGATCTCCAGCATCAGCCAGGTCAAGGGCCTGAAGGTCGGCGCTGCCGGCCCGAACCTGCCCTGGGTCCTCGCGATCGGCGCTGCCGGTGTGCAGACCAACCTCGCGGACGCCTACAACAGCCTGAGCACAGGCATTTACGAAGCCATGATCGTCTGGCGCCAGGGCGCCGGCGCGTTCAAGCTTTGTGAGCCGGCTCCGTTCGCTTACGACGCCAGCCTCGGCGGCGTGAACGGCTTCTCGCTGAACTTCAACACCGACGTCTGGGACAGTCTTCCCCAGGAAGTTAAGGAGGCCATGGAAGCGGGCGCTCCTGCGTGGGTTGCGGAGAATGTGAAGCGCGTGAACGATGGCGCGAAATCGGGCCTCGCGCGTTGCGAAGCCGAGTTCGGCACCAAGGTCACCGTGGCCAGCGATGCAGAGCGTAACGCATGGGCCATGGCCCTGCCGCCGCTGGGCAAGCAGTGGGCCGAGCAGCGCAATGCCGCTGGTCAGCCGGGCACGGAAATCCTGATGGCCTGGATGGATGAGATGCGGGCGGCCAATCAGCCGATCGCACGTCAGTGGGACAAAGAATAGACCCGTCCCGTTCATCCTTATGTGAACTCAAACTTGAAATAGGGAGGGGAGCCGCCGCAAGGTGGCTCCCCGACTTCCATTGAGCGCAATACTTGGATTTTTGGACATCCTGCGTCGAATTTTCGACTGGATTGTCCTGGTGAGCAACGGGGTGGCGTCGGGCTGGATCTTTGTCCTGATGCTCTTGATCACCCTCGACATCGCACTTCGATCTGTCTTCAACTCGCCCCTGAGCGGCGTGACCGAAATCGTCGAGATTTCGATCGTCACGATCCTCTATCTGCAGCTGGCGCACACGTTGAAGGTGGGGCGGGTCACACGATCTGATGCGCTCTACGGAAGTATCCTCAGGAAATGGCCGGCGGTCGGCAACATCATGGGGATTCTTTTCCATTCGGCCGGTGTGGGACTGATGGTCGCGATCATCATCCCCGGATGGGAAAAGTGGCAGAAGGCATACGATAACGGTTATTTTGTCGGAAACACCGGTGTGTTCACCTTCCCGGAATGGCCCCAGCAGCTTGTTCTCGCAGTCGGTTGCGGGATGCTCGGAATCCAATTTGCGTTGGCTGTTCTTGACAATATTCGTGGGTTGTTCGGCAAGCCGCCTCTTGAACATGAAGAAGCTGTCGATGTGGAAGTTGCGGCCGTCGAGGAGTTGGATCGATGACCGGTTTTGAAATTGGGATTATCTCCATTATCGCGATGTTGCTGCTGATCTATATCGGCATGCATGTTCCTGTGGTGCTCGCCCTGATCTCCTTCGTGGGGGTCTGGATCATCAAGGGCAATATTATCATCGCGACCAATATGCTGTGGCAGGCAGCCGCGAAAACCGTGGCCGACTTCCTGTTCGGCGTCATCCCGCTTTTTGTCTTGATGGGCTTGCTCGTCAGTACGGCGGGGATGGGGCGCGACACATACGATATCGCCCAGAATGCCCTGCGCCGGGTGCGCGGCGGGCTTGGTATGGCGACGGTCATCGCGAACGCGATCTTCGCAGCCATCACCGGTGTCTCTATTGCTTCGGCAACCGTGTTCACCCGCATCTCCGTGCCCGAGATGCTGCGTTACGGCTACAAGGGCCGCTTCGCGGTGGGAACCGTCGCGGGTTCATCCGTTCTGGGCATGCTCATTCCCCCGTCAATTTTGCTGATCATCTTTGCGCTGATCGCCGAAGAATCCGTCGGCGATCTGTTCATCGCCGGCATCGGTCCGGGCATCCTGCTGACCTTCTCCTTTTGCGTGCTGATCGCAATCATGGCCTATGGCTTCCCCAATATGGTGGCCCAGCCCGGCGCGCTTGATCAGCAAATGGATCAGGAGAAGATGCCGGGACGCGAGCTCTGGTCGAAAACCTATCCGATTGTCATCCTGGTGATCGTTGTGCTCGGCGGCATCTATATGGGTTGGTACACGCCGACCGAGGCCGGCGGTGCGGGTGCGTTCGTCGCGTTCCTGTTCGCGCTGATGCGCAAACAGCTCACGGTACGCAAACTTTGGGACGTGTTGGTTGAGACGGGGCATATCACGGCGACCCTGCTGTTCCTGATCATCTCGGCGAGCATGTATAGCCGGATGCTCGGAATCTCCGGCCTGCCGACAGAGTTGGGGCGCGTGATTGCCGATATGGACGCCAGCTTCGTCCAGCTGATGATCATGTATGTGGTTATCCTGATTATCCTCGGGACGATCATCGATTCGGTCTCGATCATGCTGATCGCCGTACCGCTGTTCCTCGTGGTGTTGAGGCCGTTCGATGTCGATCTGGTCTGGTTCGGCGTCGTGACCGTGATCGCGGTCGAAATCGGCCTGCTGACTCCGCCGTTGGGTCTCGCGGTCTATGTGATCAAATCGACTCTGGTGCAGAAGGACATCTCGCTCGCCGATATCTTCATCGGTGCGGCGCCGTTCGCGCTCGTCATGCTGGTGGTGCTGATCCTGGTGATGATTTTTCCCCAGATCCCGTTGTTCCTGGTCGATCTCAAGGCGTCGCTGAGATGACGAGTTAAACGGCTCCATCCAAGTGAATTAAGGGCGGTGGAAAATTCCACCGCCCTTTTTCTGTGCGCCAGTGGTGCTAAGCTTCGTCGCAACCGATCAGTCGATTGGACAAACCTGGAGGGGGACTCATGGCCGCAAACGGAACCATCGCCATCGACATGCACTGCCACGTCTTTTCGCCGTCGGCGAAGGCGTTGATGGACAAACATTATCAGCCCGCGGAAATCCTGACGCCGGACCGCGACCCCTACATGTTCTACGCCCATCCCACTTCCATGGCGGTCGACAATGAGAATATCCCGAGCCTCGTGCCGAAGATGATCGACCTGAAGCCGCGCGAGGTGGATATGGACGCCACCCGTGTCGACATACAAATCGTCAGCCCGGTGCCGATCCAGTTCTACTACTGGACCGATCCCGAACTCGGGAATGAGCTCGCGCGGGTCCAGAATGACGACGTGTCGAAGCTGGTCGCCGGCAACCCGGACCGGTTCGCGGCGATGGGCACGCTGCCTATGCAGGATGCCGCCGCATCGGTAACGGAGCTGCGCCGCGCGGTGAAGGAACTCGATATCCGCGCCTTCATTCTGTCGACCAACGTGGACGGGGTGGAGCTTTCCGACGAGCGCTTCGATCCGATCTATGCCGAGGCCGTGGCGCTCGATGTACCGCTGTTCCTGCACCCCTTCGGTTTCACCGATGGCGCGCGGCTGCGCCCGTTCTTTATGCATAATTGCGTCGGCCAGCCGCTTGAGGAGCAGATCGCGATCACCCATCTGATCTTCGGCGGCGTGCTGGACCGCCATCCGGGCATCAAGATCTGCATCGCCCATGGCGGCGGGTATTTCCCCTACTATGCGGGCCGGATGGACCATAGCTGGGAGTATCGTCCGGAGCTGCGCGACAAGATCAGCCGGCCGCCGAGCGAGTATCTGAGCGAGCTGTACTACGACACCATCGTGTTCCGGCCCGACCAGCTCGAGTATCTGATTGACCTCGTCGGGGTTGATCGTGTGATGATGGGAACCGATTATCCGTTCGATATGCAGGAATTCGAGCCGGTGTCCTTCGTCGAGAGCGCGACCAAGCTGACCGCACCCGAACGCACGAAGATCCTCGGCGGCACCGCCGCGGCGATGATGGGGATCGGTTAAACTAAACGGATGCCGGTTGCGACCGGCGAGGAGGTAACGATGTCACTCAAACATGGTTTCAAACAGATGCTTGCGGAGGCCAATGCTGCGATCGAGACGGTCGCGGTCAAGGATGCGATCGCGTTGGTTGGTGAGGCGGGCTACGCCTTTATCGACATTCGCGAGGGTGTCGAGCGGGAGCAGGGCACGATCGCCGGGTCGGTTCATGTGCCGCGCGGGTTTCTGGAGTTTCATGCAGATCCCGACAGTCCGGCCCATAACCCGGTCTTCTCAAGTGGTGACCGCCTGGTCCTGTTCTGCGCAACCGGCGGGCGTTCCGCGCTCGCGGCCAAGACCTTGCTCGATATGGGCTTCGAAGACGTGTGCCACGTTGCGGGTGGCATGGCGGCGTGGCGGGAAGCGGACGGGCCGGTCGACTAGCCGGCCTTAGCGGTCGCCGAGCAGGGTCCAGGTCGTCTGAACGAGGGCGATCTGGTTGCCCGTATCAGCCGCCTCCAGGTCAATCCGGCCATAGATCATGCGCTTGCCGCGCTTGAGCACCTCGCCGCGCGCGATGATGTCGGTGTTGTAGGCCGCCACGAGGAATGACGTCGTCATGTCGATGGTGGCCATCTTCTGGAAGCCGCCGATCGCCGAGGAGATCACCACGACCATCGCAGCGTCGGCGAAGGACATCAGCGCCTGGCCCGTCACCAGCCCGCCGTCGCGCGATATCCGCTCATGCCAGGGCAGACGTACCACCGCACCGTTTTCGGTGAGTTCCTCGACGGCCATCCCCAACTCGTCGAGCCACGGCGTCATCACCGTGTCGAGGACATGCTGGGCGTCGTCGCGGGAGAAATCGCTCATGCTGCCGGGGCCCGCCGTCAGTCGCCCTTGAATGCCGGACGGCGCTTCTCGACGAACGCCGCCACGCCTTCGGCGAAATCGTCCTTCACGGCACAGCGCAGGAAGGCGGCATGCTCGGCCGCCAGATGCGCGGCCATATCCTCTGATTCGAAGCTCTGATTGATCAGCGCCTTGGTGTTGGCATAGGCCGTCGTCGGGCCCTTGGCGAAGCGTTCGGCCATTTTCATCACCTCGGCCTCGAGATCGTCGGCGGGCACCACGCGGTTGACCAGCCCGAGGTCGAGAGCCGTCGCGGCGTCGATCGGTTGGCTGAGCATCGCGAGTTCCAGCGCCTTGCGGCGACCGACGACCCGGGGCAGCAGGTAGGTGGAGCCGCCGTCGGGGATTGTGGCGATGCCGATATAGGCCATGGTGAATACGGTGTTGTCTGCCGCAACGCCGATATCGGCGTTCAGGGCCATGCCGACGCCCGCGCCCGCCACGGGGCCGTGGAGTGCGGCGACGACCGGTTTGGGCAGGCTGGACAGGCCCAGGACTGCCTTGTGATACAGGCCGATGAGGTCGTCGATCGTGTCCCCGATTGTGGCGATATTCTCGTGGAAGGTGGCGACGTCGCCGCCGGCCATGAAACCGCGCCCGGCGCCCTTCAGGATCACGGCGCGAACCGATGCATCGCCGGCCAGCTCTTCGACGGCGGCGTTGAGTTCGAGCGCCATGTCGCGATTGAGCGCGTTCAGCACGTCGGGGCGATTGAGTGTCAGGGTGGCGACGGCGCCCTGCTTGTCCAGTAGAATGGTCGGCATTGGATTGATGTTCCGGGTGGCGTGGATGGTGGCTCAAACTTACCGGCGGCGCGCGGGGACAGCAATGTTTGGCAGTTTGGAGAAGTTCGATGAGCGATCGGTTCGATCTGAGCGGCCAGGTGGCCTTCGTGACGGGCGCCTCCAGCGGCCTGGGGGCCCATTTCGCCCAGACCCTGGCTGGGGCGGGCGCGCAAGTGGTCATCGCCGCGCGGCGTGCGGACCGTCTGGCCGATCTCGCGGCGCAGATCGAGGCCGACGGCGGTCACGCATTGCCGGTCGAGCTCGATGTTACGAACGCAGACTCTGTCGCTGCGGCCGTGCGGACCGCTGAAGACGCGCTCGGCGATATCACCATCCTCGTCAACAATGCCGGCGTGCCGCCCCGCGCCCTGACCCTAGAGATGGACGAAGAGGAGTGGGACCGGGTGGTCGGGACCAACCTCAAGGGGGCCTGGCTCGTCGCGCGCGAGATCGGCCGCCATATGGTCGCCCATGGCAAGGGCGGCCGGATCATCAACATCGCCTCCGTGCTCGGCTGGAAGACGGTGGCCAAGCGTATCCAGTCCTACGGCGTCTCGAAGGCCGGGCTGGTGAGCCTGACCGAGACAATGGCACTCGAACTGGCCCGCGACGGCATCCTCGTCAACGCCATCGCCCCGGGCTATATCCGCACCGAACTCAACGACGCCTTCCTCGACAGTGAGCCCGGCCTGCGGATCCGCAAGCGCGTCGCCCTGGAACGTTTCGGCGATCCGGGCGACCTCGACGGCGCGCTGCTGCTGCTCGCGGGACCCGCCGGCGCCTATATCACCGGCTCGGTCATCGGCATCGATGGCGGCCTGACACTCTCGACGCTGTAGGCGTCCAACCGGAGACCGAATTTTGGATTTCTCACTGCCCAAAGAACTCGAAGACCTGCGCCAGCGCGTAAAGCTGTTCGTCGGCGACGTGATCATGCCGGTCGAGGCCGATCCGGCGAATTTCGACGAACATGAAAATATCGCCGAGGCGCCCCTGCAGGTGCTGCGCACGAAGGCCAAGGCCGCCGGCCTGTGGGCCCCGCAGATGCTGGTATCGCGCGGCGGGCTGGGGCTCAACACCGTCGGCATGGCCATGTTCTATGAAGAGGCGGCACGCTCGCGCTTCGGGCCGGTCGTGTTCAACTGCGCGGCGCCGGACGACGGCAACATGATCCTGCTCGACCGGGTCGCGCGCGAAGACCAGAAGGACCGCTGGCTGCAGCCGATCATCGACGGGGATATCCGCTCATCGATCGTCATGACCGAGCCCGCTCCGGGGTCCGGTTCCGATCCGACCATGATGCTGACCCGGGCCGAGCAGAGCGGCAACGACAAGTGGGTGATCAACGGCCGTAAATGGTTCATCACCGGGGCGCTGGGCGCGGAACATTTCATCCTGCTGGCCCGCACGTCGGATGACAAAAAGGGCGCGCTGACGACCTTCCTGTTTCACAAGGACCAGCCGGGATGGCACATCGTGCGCCGCATTCCCATCATGGGCCCGGAGGAGCATGGCGGGCATTGCGAGGTGTTGTTCGACGGGCTGGAGATTGAGGACGAGAACCGGCTGATGGAGGTCGGCGAGGGCATGAAGTCCGTGCAAATCCGCCTCGGTACGGCACGCCTGACCCATTGCATGCGCTGGCTGGGCATGTCGAAGCGCGCGGTCGAGGAATGCCTCGACTACGTCAAGACGCGCGAGAATTTCGGGGCGACCCTGGCTGATCATGAGGGTGTCCAGTGGATGCTCGCCGATGCGGCCATGGACATCGAGATCGGCCGGCTCCTGACCATGCGCGCAGCCGCCAAGCTCGATACCGGCGACCAGGCCCGCAAGGAGGTCTCCATGGCCAAGATCTGGGTGTCCGAGATCCTCCACAAGACCATCGCCACGGCCATCCAGCTGAACGGCGCGCGGGGATATTCCAAGGATCTGCCGCTGGAATGGATGTACCGCTATGCGCCCCAGGCCAAGCTGGTCGACGGCGCGTCCGAAGTGCACAAGATGGTGGTTGCGCGCCATCTGCTGAATGACGGCATGGATTTCTGGAGCTGGGATTAGTGCCGGACGGGGTAAATTCAGGTCTGAACACCGGGCCGCAGCTGCCTCTGCCGATGGTCCAGCTCGCAAGTTGGTTTGCCGACCGGCTCAGTACTGCGGATGCCGCGATCACGGGTTCCAGCCTGTTGCCGGGCGGTGCGGTCCAGCACAATTGGCGGATCGATATCGACGACGGCGGGGTGCCGCAAACCTATGTGTTGCGTGCCGGGCCGGATGTGCCGCTGCCTGAGAGCCTCTCGAAAGCCGCCGAGTTCGCGATTCTGCGCCGCGCGTATGCCGACGGCGTGCCTGTGCCCGAGCCGCTCTGGTTCTGCGATGGTGCGGCGCCGTTCTTTGTCTCGCACATGTGTCCGGGGGATGCGCGTCGCGATCAACTGATTCGCGCGACCGATAACGTGGCGCTTTTGGGTGACCTCGGGGCGGCGCTCGCCCGCATCCATACGATTAAACCGCCAGCCGATTCCCAACCGAAACCACCCGCGGCGCGGGTCGAGACGCTTGCAGCCTGGGTTGAGAAAGTTGATGGCGCGCCTTTCGGGCTCATGGCTGGGGTGGATTGGCTGCACGCCCATGCGCCCGAAGCAACGCAGGCCACCCTCGTACATCGTGATTTCCGGACGGGAAATTTTCTCGTGCATAACGGGCGGCTCGTCGCGGTTCTCGATTGGGAGTTTTCGGGCTGGGGCGACCCCCATGAGGATATCGGCTGGTTCTGCGCGGCCTGCTGGCGCGGCGAGGCGCTAGACCGCGAGGCCGGCGGGCTGGGTGACCGCAGCTTGTTCTACGAAGCCTATATGGCTGGCGGTGCAAACACGCCAAACCCGGATCGCGTCCGGTTCTGGGAGGTCTTCGCCCATCTGCGCTGGGCTATCATCGCACTGCAGCAAGGTGCGCGTGCCCGCGCCGGTGCCTACCCGGCATGGGAGCTCGAAGAGGCCGAAGCCCGGGTGCCAGGGCTGCTCCGCATAATCTCGGATATGACCCGCTAAGCCCGTCGGTTAGAGGAGTCAGGCGCCCTCGGGCACCACCACCACGCGGCCGATGATCCGCCCGTCTTCCAGATCCTGGAGCGTTTCCGTGACTTCGGACATGGGGCGCGAGGCGACCGGTATCGGGTCGACCTTGCCGGCCTTGACCAGTGCCATCAGCTCATGCATCTCGCTGAGGGTACCCACATAGGACCCCCGCAGGGCGATGTCCCGGGTCGGCAGGGCGAGCGTCGGCAGGTCGATCCGTCCGCCATACAGGCCCACGGCGATGTAGCTGCCGCCGCGGCGGATGACGTCGATGCCCAGGCTGGCGGTCTCGGTGTTCGCCACGAAGTCCACGACCGCGCCCGCACCGGCAGTGGTCAGCTTCGCGATCTCTGCCCGCGCGTCCTCGCGCAGCGGATTGATCGTGTGGTCGGCGCCCGCCTCCCGCGCGGCGGCGAGCTTCTCCTCGTCCACATCGACGACGATCATCTCGTTGGCGATGTAGTCCGCGGCGATGCCCACGCCCGTCAGGCCGACGCCACCTGCGCCGATGATCACCAACTTGTCGTCCGGGGATATGCTTTTCGCCTTGCGGATGGCGCTGTAGGACGTGATCCCGGCACAGGCCAGAGTGCAGGCGTAATGGGGGTCGACCCCTTCGATATCCACCAGGTAACGCGAATGGGGAATCACCACATGGTCGGCATAACCGCCGGGTCGGCGCACGCCGAGGGGCGCGGTGTTGGCGCAATCATTCTCGCGGCCTTCGTTGCACCGCGCGCAATCCCCGCAGCCCAGCCAGGGGAAGATCAGATAGGTCTGGCCGACCTGTACGTCGTCGCCCGCGTCGGGGCCGAGCGCCACGACCTCGCCGACGGGCTCATGGCCCATGGTGAAGGGCAGCTCGATGTTGCGGTCCTCCAGGGTCATTTTCTTGCCGTCGCCCAGATCGTAATAGCCATGCCAGAAATGCAGATCGGAATGACACACGCCGCAGGCGGTGACCCGAAGCAGGACTTCGCTGCCCTGGGGCTCCGGGGTCTCGCTTTCGACCAGTTCGAGGGGCTGGTTGGCGGCGACGAGTTGATAGCTTTTCATGGGGTGTCTCTTTCTGTGTTCGGCTTCAGGCGAATGAAATGGATACCGAGCCCAGGCCCGGAATCGAATGATCGATACGGTCACCCTGTTTGACCCATTGGGTCGCGATGACGGACCCGAGGGTGACGAACTCCCCGGCCTTCAGGTGTCGGCCCCGTTCGGCCAGGCGGTTCGCCAGCCAGGCCAGCGCCTCGAGCGGGTGGCCCATGATGAGCGAGCCGAGCCCGGTGCCGAGCAACTCGCCGTTGAGCAGGATGGTTCCTTCGGCTTCGGCCAAGTCGATCCCGTGCCAGTCCGTGACCGGATCTCCGAGGACAACGGCGGCGTTGAAGAAATTGTCGGCGGCCATGGTCGGCGTGTCGAGTTCGCGATAGTCGCGGTAACGCGCCTCGACGAGCTCGATGGAAATCATCGCTGCGCCGACCGCATCGCGAACACTGTCGCGGGTGTAGGGGCCGCCGTCGGCGGGCATGTCCGTGGCGAGGGTCACGGCAATCTCGGTCTCGACGCCGGGGTTCACGAAGTCGGCGAACACAAGGTCCGCATGATAGTGGTGCACCGTTGAATCGAAGACTTCGCCGAAGGACGGCTCGTGGATGTTCATATATGCCTGCATCACGGGCGTGGTGCAGCCGATCTTGTAGCCGACCAGCTTGCCGAGGCCACGTTCACCGAGGATTTCGTTGTGGCGTTCCTGCACCGCATAAGCGTCGTTCAGGTTCCGGGGGCGGAATTCGGCCGGGAGGGTGTCGAGCCTGGTCCGTGCCATCCGGTTCTCGGCGATGGCGGTGGCGGCCCGGTTGATCGCTTCGGCGTCCATGATTGTCTAGTTCCCATCTGTAAAGGCGCGTTGCAGGGCGTCTATGGAGAGGGCCAAGGCCTCGCCGGATGCGTCGATCAGCTTACCGTAATGCCAGTAGCCGTGGATCATCCCGGCCATGCAGCTGTATTCGACGCGAACGCCCGCATCCGCGAGCCGTTCGCCGTAGCGCTTCCCGTCGTCGCGCAGGGGGTCGAACTCCGCCGTGACGATCTGGGCGAACGGCAATCCGCTTAAATCCTCGGCCATGCACGGCGACAGCAGGATGTCGTCGGTCGCCGTCACGCCGGGCGCATAGCAATCGTAATACCAGGCCATCTGATCGCGGGTCAGGAAGTAGTCCTCGTCGAGGAAGGCATAGGACGGCAAATCCTGCTCGAAAAACATGTCGGTGACGGGGTAGACGAGAATCTGTGCCGCCAATGCGGGGCCACCCGCCGCGCGCGCCCGCAGGGTCAGGCCGGCCGCCAGGTTCCCGCCCGCGCTCTCGCCGCCCACGGCGATGCGTGTCGGATCGCCGCCCAGTGCCGGGGCGTTCGCATGCACCCATTGGAGGGCCGCCCAGCAATCGTCGGGCGCGGCCGGGAACCGATGCTCGGGGGCGAGCCGGTAATCCACGGACACGACGATGCACGGCGTGTCCCGGCAGATCAGGCGACACTGGGGGTCGCGACTTTCGATGCTGCCGATGACGAAGCCGCCGCCATGGATGAACAGGAAGATGGGCAGGGGCTCCGAGCCTGCTCCGGGCGAATAGATCCGGACCCGAATATCGCCGTCCGCGCCGGGAATCTGGTGATCCTCGACGTTGCCAATTGGAGCGGGATCGAAGTTACGGGGGACGATGAACCGGTCATAGGCCGCGCGCGCTTCGGCGGGCGGCAGATCCTTGAGCGGCGTGGGTGCTTGGTTGAGCAGATCGAGGACCGCCAGCGCTTGCGGGTGCAGCGTCATTTTCCGTCCCTGTTGTGCCGGGCTTGAGCGCCGGCTTCGTCGACCCGAAGCATCCGACGCCGACCTGGGGTCGTCAACCTGAATCGGCTCTTTTTCCCGACCATTTAGGGAGAGAATCCCTTTGATCATGAGCGCCGGGATGCTTCAATCCGTGCCTGTTGGGGAAAGGAAGATTTGATGCGTTTTGCTTGTGACACCGGGGGCACGTTCACCGACCTGATCGTCGAGGATGATGACGGCGCGCTGTCGATGTACAAGGCGTCGACCACGCCGTCCGACCCGGTTCAGGGTGTGCTCGACGCGTTGACGCTTGCGGCGATCGACAGAGACGTGCCGCGCGGTGATCTGCTCGCGCGCGGCGAAATGCTGATTCACGGCACGACCCACGCCATCAACGCGATCATCACCGGGAACACCGCCCGGACGGCCTTCCTGACCACATCAGGGCACCCGGACATTCTGGTCTTGCGAGAAGGCGGCCGTATCGAGCCCTTCAACTTCGTAGCACCCTACCCGGAGCCCTACATTCCGCGCGCCCTGACATTCGAGGTGCCGGAACGCGTGAACAGTGCGGGTGCGGCCTACACGCCGCTCGACGAGGCCGCGACCGTGCAGATTATCGGCAAGCTGAAGCAGGCCGAAGTCGAGGCGGTCGCCGTGTGTTTTTTGTGGTCGATCTCCAACCCCGCGCACGAGCTGCGCGTCGGCGAATTGTTGGATGAGCATCTGCCGGGCGTGCCCTATACGCTGTCCCATCAGATCAACCCGGCCCTGCGCGAGTATCGCCGCGCGTCGGCCACGGCGATCGACGCCTCGCTCAAGCCGCTCATGGGCAAGTATCTCGGCGGATTGACCGAACGCCTCACCGCGGCCGGTTTTACGGGGCGTACCTTGGTGCTGACCTCCCAGGGCGGCATGCTCGACGCGAGCGACCTGGCTCAAAAACCCATCCACGCGATCAATTCCGGGCCTTCGATGGCGCCGATCGCGGGCCGGAACTATGCGGACATCGACGCCGCGTCGTCGAATGTCATCATCGCGGACACGGGTGGGACGACCTATGACGTCAGCCTTGTGCGCGACGGGCGTATCCCGCTGACCAAGGAGACCTGGATCGGGCAGCCCTTCCGCGGCCACATGACCGGATTCCCCTCGATCGACATCAAGAGTGTGGGCGCGGGTGGCGGTTCCATCGCCTGGGTCGATGCCGGCGGGTTGCTGCATGTCGGGCCGCAGAGCGCGGGCGCGGTGCCCGGGCCGGTCTGCTACGGCGCGGGCGGGACCGAGCCAACGGTGACGGACGCCTGTGTGACGTTGGGCTATCTCGATCCGGGCTATTTCCTGGGCGGGACCATGGATCTGGACGCGGCCGGCGCGCGCAAGGCGGTCGAAGACCATGTGGCCACGCCGCTGGGCCTGTCGGTCGAGGAAGCGGCAGCCTCCATCCTCAGTGTCGCGACCGAGAACATGGTCCAGGCGATTTCGGACATCACCGTGGATCAGGGGATCGACCCGGCAGACGCGGTCCTGATCGGCGGCGGCGGTGCGGCCGGGCTGAATTCCATCTACATCGCGCGGCGGCTGGGCTGCCCCACGCTGCTGATTCCGGAAACCGGCGCGGGCTTGAGTGCCGCAGGGGCGCTGATGACCGATCTGACGAACGAGTATCGCGCGACCTTCTTTACCACCTCGGATGCATTCGACCGGGACGGGGTCAATCGCACCCTGGATGGCTTGCGCGCCGAAGCCCAGGCCTTCATCGACGGCCCGGGGTCGAACGCCGTGTCGTCTCAGATCGAGTTCGCGGTCGAGGCGCGTTATGCGTCGCAGGTCTGGGAAATCGAGGTGCCGTTGCCGATCGACCGGTTCGGCACGGACGACGAGCTTGACGCGTTAAACGCGGCGTTCCACGGGATGCATGAGCGGATCTTCGCGATCCGGGACCCGGGCTCGGTCATCGAGTATGTCGGCTGGACCGTGACCGCGCGCTGCGGCTTGCGCGATGGCGGCCCCGGCCGGCTCGGCGTGGGCAAGGGCCATGACGTCTCGGGCACCCGCAGGGTCTATTTTGCGGGTGACGGAGCGGTCGATGCCGTCGTGCATGATTTCGAGACCATGGCGGCGGGCCAGCAGTTTCAGGGGCCTGCGATCATCGAATCACCGTTCACGACCGTCATCGCCGATGGCGCGACAAGTTTCGAGCGGACGGCGTCCGGCAGCCTCTTGATGCGGCCTTAGGGAAGAGTAGCCATGACTGACAAGCAACTCGACGGCGCACAACTCGCCATTCTGGCCAATCGGTTCGAGGGCATCTCCTCGAAGATGGGCAACACCCTGCTGCGCACCGGGCGGTCCGGGGTGCTCAACCGCGCCAAGGACTTCTCCTGCTGCATCCTGACCGCAGACTGTGATCTGTTGGCGGTGGCCGAAAGCCTGCCGATCCATGTGCTTTCGGGCCCGGATATCATGGCGCAATCCATGAAAGAGTTTCATCCCGACCTGAAGAAGGGCGATGCGTTTCTGCACAATTCGCCCTATCACGGCTGCTCCCACCCGGCCGACCACACGATCATCATGCCGGTGATCGATGATGACGGGGTCCATCACTTCACGGTGCTGGCCAAGGCCCATCAGGCCGATATCGGGAACTCGATCCCCACCACATATCACGGCACCGCGCGCGACGTTTACGAGGAAGGCGCGCTGATTTTCCCGGCGGTCCAGGTGCTCAGGAACTATGAGACGATCGAGGACATCGTGCGCATGTGCCAGCTGCGAATTCGCGTGCCGGAACAGTGGCATGGCGATTTCCTGGCGATGCTCGGCTCCGCCTTGATCGGTGAGCGCGAGCTCCTGGCGCTGGGCAAGGAAGTTGGTTGGGATACGCTGCACGCTTTCACCGGCCAATGGTTCGAATATTCCGAGAAACGCATGGCCGACGCCATCGGCGATGTCCCCAAGGGACAGGCCTCGGCCCAGTCGACCCATGACGCCATACCGGGGACACCGGCAGAAGGCATCACCGTCACGTCGAATGTCACCGTCGATCCCGATGCGGGGCGGATCACGGTCGATCTGCGCGACAATGCGGACCAGATGAATTGCGGCCTCAATGTTTCGGAATCCTGCACCCGGACGGCAGCCTATATCGGCGTCTTCAACTCGATCGACCATACGGTGCCGAAGAACGCCGGCTCGTTGCGCCGGATCGAGCTCCACCTCAAGGACGCGGGCGTGGTCGGTATTCCGCAGCACCCCATCAGCTGTTCGGCCTCCACGACCAATCTGGCCGACCGCATCGTGTCGGCGACCCAGCGGGCGATGGCGGAGATGGGAGACGGGTTCGGCATGGGCGAGGTGGGCTGCTTCTGTCCGCCTTCGACCGCGGTGGTTTCCGGCACGGACCCGCGCAACGGCAAACCCTATGTGAACCAGCTGTTCCTCGGCCACACGGCCGGGGCGGGTGCCCCCCATCAGGATGCCTGGCTGACCATGTTGCATGTTGGCAATGGCGGCATGTGTTTCATCGATTCCGTCGAGCTCGACGAGGTCTACACGCCGATCCATGTCCACACCCGTCGCCTGATCCCCGACAGCGAGGGGGCCGGGCGCCATCGTGGCGCGCCGGGCATCGAGGTGGAGTACGGACCCGTCGATTGCCGCATGGAGGCGGGCTTCGTGCATGACGGGAATATTCATGTGCCCCAGGGCGCGCGCGATGGGTTGCCTGCGGCACGATCGAACCAGTTCAGGGCGACCCGGAACAAGGAACGCGAAACCCTCGAGCAATGCTCGATCGTCTGGATCGAAGACGGCGAGACCCTGGTCTCGATCGCACAGGGTGGCGGCGGGTATGGTGATCCCCGGACCCGCGATCCAGACCGGGTCCTCCACGATGTGCGCGAGGGCATCGTCAGCCAGGTGCGGGCGGAAGAAGTTTATGGCGTGGCCATCGCGGACGATATGTCCGTCGATGTCGCGCGGACAACGGAACTACGATCGGCCTGACCGGTCGATCGGGAACTTCAAAAAAAGGGAGAATTTTCATGCGGTTAAAAGACAAGGTGGCCATCGTCACGGGTGGCTCGGTCGGCATCGGCGCAGCAATCGCCAAGCGCTACGCGTCAGAGGGTGCGACCGTTGCGACGGTCTACAAGAGCAACGATGACGGCGCCAACGCCATCATCAAGGAAATCACCGATGCCGGCGGCAAGGGCAAGGCGTTCAAATCCGACGTGTCCGACGTCGCGCGGATTGAGCAGCTGGTCGCGGATGTGATTGCCGAGTTCGGTCGGGTGGATATTCTCGTCAACAATGCGGGCGTGTTCCGCACCGTTCCCGTGATGGAGACGACAGAGGAAATCTGGGACGAGCAGCTCGACCTCAACCTCAAGGGCTATTTCTTCATGGTGAAGAACCTGGTGCCGCATTTCCGCGAGAATGGCGGCGGCAAGATTGTGAATATCTCGTCGATCGCCGGCACCGGCGCGTTCCCGAACTGCCCGGGCTATTGCGCCTCGAAGGGCGGGGTCGTGAACATGACCCGCGCGCTCGCCGCCGAACTCGGCAAGGAGAAGATCAACGTCAATTCGATCGCGCCGGGCAACGTCGCGACGCCGCTGAACGCCCATCTGCGCGGCCCCGGCAACGAGGAGTATATGGAGTTGATGAAGACCTTCACGCCGACCGGCATCGATTTCATCGATCCCGAGGACATGACCGGCACGGCCGTGTTCCTGGCGACCGAGGATTCGCGCATGATCCACGGCGAGACGATCATCGTCGATGCCGGCTGGTCGGTCTGGTAGGAGATGAATTTGCTCAATCGAGAGGGCGCGCACTTTCTGTTGCTGAACATCGGTCACTTTTTTGACCACCTGTTCATGCTCATTTTCGCCACGGCGGCGGCGCTCGCCCTCTCGCAGGATTGGGGGATGAGCTATGGTCAGCTCATCACCTACGCGACACCCGGATTCATTGCATTCGCGGTCTTCACCATCCCCGCGGGTTGGCTCGCGGACCGCTGGAGCCGGGAAGGCATGATGGCGGTCTTCTTCATCGGTATCGGTGTGTCTTCCGCCCTGACCGCGCTTGCCAACACGCCTGTGCAAATTGCGTTCGGCCTCTTCGCCATTGGGATGTTTGCGGCGATCTATCATCCCGTCGGGATCGCGCTCGTGGTCCACGGCCGTCAGCGCACGGGTGTTCCCATCGCCGTCAACGGCATCTTCGGTAATCTGGGTGTCGCCGCGGCGGCGCTGATCACCGCACTGTTGATCGACAATATCGGATGGCGCTCGGCATTCGTCTGGCCAGGGTTGGTGTCCGTGGCCCTGGGGCTTGTTTACATCGCAGTCGTGAGCGGGCGCAGCCGGGAAGCGCATGCCCGGGCGCGGCCGGATGCGGCAGGGGGTGCGGTGTCGCTCAACCTCGACCGCGGAACCATGATCAGGATATTGACGATCGTCCTCGTCACTTCGTCGCTGGGCGGGCTGATTTTCCAGAGCACGACGTTCAGCCTGCCCAAGGTATTCGATGAGCAATTGGGCACGCTGGCTGTTTCGGCGACCGCCGTCGGATCCTACGCGTTTTTGGTCTTCGCCATTGCCTCGGTCGGGCAGCTGGTTGTGGGCTATCTCGTGGACCGCATGCCCGTGCGCCGGGTGTTCATGGTCGTGGCGGCACTTCAGGCGGTGTTGTTCATCACCATGCCCGGCTTGACCGGGTGGAGCGCGTTGCTCGTTGCGGTGGCGTTTATGTTTGCGGTGTTCAGCCAGATTCCGATCAACGACGTGCTCATCGGCCGCGTGGCGCATAGTGAGTGGCGCGCCCGGGTCTATGCGCTGCGCTACACGATCAATTTCTCGATCATCGCCTCGTCGGTGCCGCTGATCGGGTGGATCCACGGGCGTTGGGGGTTCGACACCCTGTTCGTGCTGCTGGCCATTACGGCCGCGGGTATCTTTGCCGCAGTTTCACTGCTGCCCGTGCTGCGGTTCTCGGCGGCGCCGGCGGAGTAGGGCACCTAGTTCAGATCGAAGCCCTTCTTACGCACATACGCGCCGAAATCCGTGCGCTGGGGCTCGGCATACTGGCGCGCCTTGTCTTCCGACCAGGTGTAGGGGTCGCGGGTACCGAAGCGCTCGGGATCGCGCTGTGAGCCATAGGGGCGGAGATCGGCGCGCCGTGCGTCATAGGCCGCGATGGCGTCCCACTGCGCATCCTCGTTATAGGTGTCGGTGTGGACGGTCGCGGCCAGGGGCAGACGCAAATTGACCCGTGGCGCCCGGCCCGGCCAGCCCAGCGTCATCCCGGCGACGGGGAATACCCAGTCCGGCAGCCCCAGCAATTCGTTTACCGTGTCCAGATGATCGCGGATGGTGCTGATCGGGCAGGTGCCGAGGCCGGCCGCATCGGCCGCAGTCACGAAAGCGGACAGCGCAATGCCGGCATCCACGCCGGCATTGAAGAACGCGTCCAGATGATCATTCTCGAACGGGTGGCCGTGACGTTCGTGTATCTGGCGCAGGCGCCGGTTGTTCCCGCAGAAAATGAGGAAGACCGGCGCGTCCGCGATCCAGGGACTGTCGGGAAACAGCGCGTTGATGGTGGCGCGTTTGTCTGGATCGTCGACGATGATGATGTCGCGCTGCTGCAGGTCGCTCTTGGTCGGCGAACACAGCGCGAGCGCGCAGAGCTGCCGGACCATGCCGGGGTCGAGCGGCGTGTCGGTGTAGCTCCGGCAGGATTGGTGGTTTGCGATGGTCTGCCAGAGGCCGGCATCGGGGGTGTCAGGAACATCTTGCGGCGCGTCGTCGAAGCGCAGCTGCAGCAGGTCGTCGATGGTATCGGCCATGGTCGCTCGTCTTTCCGTAATTTTCGCTGCCGCCTGCGTTGGAGGCGCTATGCCGTGGGCAGTTGGTGGTCGCCGAACTGCTCGCGCAGCTTGGTCTTGAGGACCTTGCCCGTGGCGCCCAGGGGCAATTCGTCGATGTAGACGGTGTCGTCGGGCAGGCACCAATTGGTGAGCTTGTCGCTCAGGAATACCGTCAACTCGGCATGGCTGGGTGATTTGCCCGCCGCGGGGACGATGATGAGCAGCGGGCGCTCGTCCCATTTCGGGTGCGGGACTCCGATGACGGCCGCCTGGGTCACGTCCGGGTGACTCATGGCCAGGTTTTCGATCTCGATCGAGCTGATCCACTCGCCGCCCGACTTGATGACGTCCTTCGACCGGTCGGTGATTTTCATATAGCCGTCGGGATCGATGGTGGCGACGTCGCCCGTCGCAAACCAGCCGTCTGCGTCGTGGGATTCTGACTGATCCATCTTGAAATAGTTGTCGATGATCCAGGGGCCGCGGACCTGCAGGTCGCCGAAAGCCTCTCCGTCATGGGGAAGCGCCTTGCCGGCATCGTCGGTGATCCGCATTTCGACCCCGAAGACCGGCCGGCCCTGTTTGATCTGCTTGCTCATACGTGTGGCGTCGTCGGTCATCGACGGTTTGGGGATCGAGACGGTGCCGAGCGGGCTCATTTCGGTCATGCCCCAGGCGTGCCGCACTTCGACGCCATAATCATCCTGGAACTCGCGGATCATCGATTCCGGGCACGCAGATCCGCCGATCACCGTGCGCTTGAGTGCGGGCGCATTGGTGGATGTCTGGCGCCAATGGGCGAGCAGCATGAGCCAGATTGTCGGCACACCCGCGGCAAAGGTCACGCCTTCCTCGACCAGGAGTTCATGAATGCTCGCGCCGTCGAGCTTCGGCCCCGGGAACACGAGTTTTGCGCCCACCATGGTCGCGCCGTAGGGGATGCCCCAGGCGTTGACGTGGAACATCGGGACCACCGGCAGGATCACCTCGCTCTCGCCCATATGCAGGACATCGGGCAGGGCCGAGGCGTAGGCATGGATCATGGTCGAGCGGTGGCTGAATAGCGCGCCTTTCGGGTTGCCGGTCGTACCCGACGTGTAGCAAAGCGACGAGGCGGTGTTTTCGTCGAACAGCGGCCACTCCATATCGTCGGAGTGGCTGTTGATCAGGTCTTCGTAGCAATACACGTTCGCCAGGCTCGTCTCGGGCATATGTTCGCGATCGGTCATCACGATGACGCCCTTCAGGCCGCGCAGATCGTCGGCCACATTCTCGATCAGGGAAATCAGGTTGAGGTCGACGAAGACGAAGGCGTCTTCGGCATGGTTCATGATGTAGGTGAGCTGGCTCGCATGCAGGCGCGGGTTCAGCGTGTGGGTGACCGCGCCGATGCCCGAGACCGCGTAATACACCTCGAAATGGCGGTGCGTGTTCCAGGCCATGGTCGCGATCCGGTCGCCGAGCTTTACGCCCAGCGCCTGCAGCGCGTTGGCCATCTGGCGGGCCCGCTCGTGGGCGTCGCGATAGGTGTAGCGGTGGATCGGGCCCTCGACGGTGCGGGTCACGATCTCGCGGTCGCCCGATGTGAAATCGGCGTGCTTCAGCAGGCTGGAGATCAGCAGCTGATTGTCCATGATGCGTCCGAGCATGGACGGTCCTCCCTCATGTTCCGGTGTTGGCCACCGGTTTGATGACGGAGTATCAACCGGCCCGGGGTCCGGCTCAAGGGCGCAGGCGCCTAGCGCGCCACCCGACGCAGGAATTCCAGGCAGACCTCCGCGAACCCGTCGGGGTCTTCCATCAGCGCCACATGCCCGGTCCCCTTCAGAATCTTGAGCTCCGATCCCGGGATCTGCGCATGGATCTCGGCGGAGAGGTGGGGGGAGGCGATCAGATCGAGGTCGGAACAGGTGACCAGTGTCGCGACGTCGATGGACGGCAAACGGTCGTAAGTGTCGCCCATGATGCAGGCCTCGAGCTGGCCGATCCAGCCGGCGTTGACCGGCGACTTCTCCAGCAGGAACGCGCGGTGGGCGTCCATCTCCGCCACATGGGCGTCGTAGTAGGCGCTGGCGTGGAGGGCGAGCATGCTGATCTCGGCGAGTGCGACACGCTGGTCGTGCTGGGCCAGATACAGGCGGGTTTCCTGGAAATTCTTCAGCCGCGCGCCGTTGCGCGTCCAACTGTGGTGGATGCCAAGGCTGAGCACGCGCGCGCGGTGATTGAGGGTCAGCTCCTGGGCGATATGCCCACCCATGGAGAAGCCCATGACATGGGCCTGATCGATGCCGAGGCTATCGAGGACGTGGGCCGCATCGTCGGCCATGTCAGCGAGGCTGTAGCCCGGATCCGGCACGCTGGAGGCCCCAACCCCGCGATTATCGAACACAACCGTGCGAAAAGACGGCGAAAAACGAGGAATTTGGCCCGCCCAAAACCCCAAATCATGCCCGGTCCCGCTGACCAGCAGCAGGGGTGGCCCGTCACCGTGGACTTCGTAGTTGATCGCGACGCCGTCGCGCGGCGGGGTCATCGGCATGGCGTCAGAACTCCGTAAGACATAGCTCGGGCAGAATGACTGCGCCCGCATGTCGGTTCAAGGTGCCGGACATGGAAAACCGCCCCGGGCGGGGGCCCGGAGCGGTTCCATAAATCCTCTAAACAGCACCTTCGGCCCGGCGTGATCGCCGAACCGAAGGGGAAAGCCCTCTAACCCGGATTTCTTTTGGCAAACAGCCAAAGAATGATCGCCACCGCGATCAGGCCGACGATGCCATTGTCACCAAGTGTGTCGATCAGGCCGATCAACTCGTTGACGACACCGCCGAAGAACGGCAGCTCACCAACGACGAGGACATCCAGCACGATCGCAAGCGCGATGAGCAGGAGTCCAAGTTCAGTGATCTGGCCGATCCACTTCTTAGCTTTGTCCATCATTCCTTCGGGCATATTTTCCCCCTTCTGGGCTATTTCAGACTTATAAGTCTCCAGACCACGACATTCTGTGGTCTGCCGGAAGTATCACACAACATCTTCGAAATCTGTCAAGGCGTGCAATACAGTACTCGCCGGAATATCTATCTATATATTCGACTAAAATAAATACCGATTGGACTTAATGTTTTATATAATCATTTGTATTTTGATAATATATTACATATTGTGTAATTAATGAGCACAAAAAACGTAAACAGTATTTGTGAATGGAGTTTTCGTGGTGAACTATATTACAATTCGCCACACGGCGTGAGCGTGGCCGGTTTCCCGGCATAATTGCCGATGAAATAGGCAGACCATGACGGCCCGATATATGGTGCCTGATTGCGGCGTGAACTGGGGCAGATGTCCGCCGATTGACTGTCCACTAAGTGAGCCCGAAGGCGACAGGCTGTTGCATTCGCGGGTGCGTCGACGCTAAATCTTGGTCCTATTGTTTTCCCGGCCTTCGGTGCGTGGAAGACCCGGAACAAAAGGTAGAGCGCATGCCGGAAGCATCCTTCGACAGCCGTGAGTTTCGCAACGCATTGGGCAATTTTGCGACCGGCGTTACGATTGTTACAGCCAAGGGCGAGAACGGGGAAATGGTCGGTGTGACGGCCAGTTCCTTCAATTCGGTATCGCTCGATCCGCCACTGATTCTCTGGAGTCTCGACCGAAACTCATCGAGCCTTCAAATTATCGAGGCGGCGAGCCATTTCTGTGTCCATATCCTGAATGAATCCCAGGGCGACGAATGCATGGCGTTTGCCAAATCAGGTGCCGACCAATTTTCCAGTCTCGAATGTGGCGAGGGGTTGGGTGGTGCGCCTCTCATCGATGATTGCCTGGCCCGTTTTGAATGCCGAAACGTGGTGCATCATGACGGCGGCGATCACGTGATCATCGTCGGCGAGGTCGAGCGTTTTGAGGTCCAGGACGGTGAACCGCTGATTTTTTTCCGCGGCAAGCTGAGCAATCTGGCTTCACAGGCCGGTGACTCCTGAGGCGTGGCATTCTGCGCCTTGCCTGAAGTCCTCAATACCCAGCTATAATCCCAGCTATAATCAATGGGCACATCCGCGCAGTCGGATGCCCGAATAGAGGCGCTTGCGCCCATAGAGGAGAATTTGGTCATGAAAACCCTGGACCACTGGATTAACGGTGCGGCCTCCGCGGGCACATCCGATCGTATGGGCCCCGTGTTCAATCCGGCGACGGGCGAGCAGGTGGCGCAGGTTCACCTGGCGAGCAGCGCCGATGTGAGTACTGCTGTTGCGGCAGCGAAGGCCGCGTTGCCCGGATGGTCGGCATTGCCACCGCTCCGGCGCGCCCGGGTGATGTTCCGCTTCAATGAGCTGATCCTTGCGCATACCGACGAACTTGCCGAGTTGATCACCAACGAACACGGCAAGACGATCGAAGACGCCAAGGGTGATATTTTGCGTGGTCGGGAGGTTGTCGAGTTCGCCTGCGGTATTCCGCACCTGATGCGGGGCGACTTTACCGAAGATGTCGGGTCTGGCGTGGACGCCTATTCGATCCGCCAGTCGGTGGGTGTCTGCACAGGCATCACCCCGTTCAACTTCCCGGCGATGATTCCGCTGTGGATGTTCCCGCTGGCGATCGCCTGCGGCAACACCTTCATCCTCAAGCCCTCGGAGCGTGATCCGTCATGTCCGTTCCGGCTGGTCGAGCTGGCCCATGAGGCTGGTGTGCCCGAAGGCGTAATCAACATGGTCAATGGTGACAAGGAGGCCGTTGACGCGCTCCTGACCCACCCCGATGTCGATGCCGTGTCCTTCGTTGGTTCGACGCCGGTCGCCTCTTACATCTACGCCACGGCGGCGGAGCATGGAAAGCGGGTGCAGGCACTCGGTGGCGCGAAGAACCATATGGTCGTGATGCCCGATGCGGATCTCGATCAGGCCAGTGATGCCCTGATCAGCGCCGGATATGGCTCCGCGGGCCAGCGTTGCATGGCAGTTTCGGTCGCAGTTGCGGTCGGAGACGAGACCGGCGATGCCTTGGTCGAGAAGCTGTCACCGAAGATCCAGGAGCTTAAGATCGGACCCGGTACGGCCGATGACATCGAGATGGGCCCGGTGATCACCAAGCAGGCGCAGGAGCGGATCCTGAACCTCATCGACCAGGGTGTGGCCGACGGGGCGACCCTCGCGGTCGATGGCCGCGGCCTCAAGCTTCAGGGCTATGAGAATGGCTACTTCATGGGCGGCACTTTGTTCGACCATGTGACCGAGGATATGAGCATTTACACCGAAGAGGTCTTCGGTCCTGTCCTGGTGATCGTCCGGGCGAACGACTATGAGACCGCGCTCGACATGGTGAACCGCAACGAATACGGCAATGGCACCGCGATCTTCACCAAAGACGGTGATGCTGCGCGTGACTTCGCCGAACGGGTGCAGATCGGCATGGTCGGCGTGAATGTGCCGATCCCGGTGCCGGTCGCCTATCACAGCTTCGGTGGCTGGAAACGGTCCCTGTTCGGTGACACCCACATGCATGGCATGGAGGGCGTGCGCTTCTACACGCGGCTCAAGGCGGTCACATCGCGCTGGCCCAAGTCCGGTGTGCGTGAAGGCCACAGCCTGAACATGCCGACAATGACGTGACCACGAACAACGACACGCCAAAAATTCGTCTCACCGGAGTGACGCGCAGCTTTGACGGGCTGCGCGCCCTCGATGCGATCGATCTTCAGCTGGAGCCGCGGCAATCGCTTGTGCTGATTGGTGGTTCGGGCAGCGGCAAATCGCTGCTGCTCAAATGCATTCTCGGGCTGGTTGCCCCGGACGCCGGTTCGATCGAGGTCGATGGGCTCGAGACGATCGGCATGCCGGAGAGCCAGCGCATGGCGTGGATGCGACGGTTCGGGGTCCTGTTCCAGCGTCAGGGGCTGTTCGACAGTTTGACAGTCTGGGAGAACGTATCCTTTCGGTTGCTGCAAGAGCACGGCACGTCGCGACAGAACGCACGCGAGATTGCGATCGCGAAGCTGGAGCAGGTTGGCTTGTCTGCAGATACCGCGGATCTCTCGCCGTCCGAACTCTCCGGTGGCATGCAGAAACGCACCGGACTGGCGCGCGCAATCGCGGCGGACCCGGAGATATTGTTTCTCGACGAGCCGACGGCCGGCCTCGACCCGATCATGAGCAATGTCATCAGCGACCTGATCAACGACCGGGTCGACGAATTGGGCGCGAGTTCGATTTCGATCGTCAGCGATCTGGCCGTTGTCCGCAGGATCGCCGATCACGTGGCGATGCTTCATGAAGGCAAATTGGTGTGGCAAGGGCCTGTGGCCGATCTCGATGAGACGGACAATGCCTATGTGCGCCAGTTCGTAAGCCAGTCGATCGAGGGTCCGATCCGGATGCCGGCGCTCGCCGGCTAGGGTTTTCTAGTCGACGTTGGAGTTTTCCAAGACGTTCCAAATTTCAGCTCGGCAGGGGATGGCGCCGCGCCCACCCGGTTTCGAGCTTTTGAGTCCGGCGGCGGCGTTGGCGAACCGTGCCGCCAGTTCCAGATCCTTTTCCTCGCCGATGGCCAAGGCAAACGCCCCGAGAAACACGTCCCGGGCGCCGAGTTTGTCGATCACAGGCAAATCGAGTGCGGCAACATTTTGCAAGACACCGTCCTCGTCGAGCCATTCGAACCCGTCCCATCCGGCTGTCACACCAATCCGCGCTTCGGTCATTGCGGCAACGGCCTCGAGCCCGGCCCGCATGTCGGCCGTGGCCGAATATTGCAGTAAGCCGGACCGCGAAAAGACCACATGGCTTGCCATCTCGATCATTTCCCGAGGGACTGGTTCCGGACCCGCTTCTGCGTTCAGGATTGCGGGAATTCGGTGATCGTAGGCGCTCTGGAGTGCGGGCATCGCGGCTTCGGGCCAGCGTGGGTCGACGAGAATGGCGCTCGTGTCTTCGATCCGACCGTAGGGCAGCCAGCTGGCATCCGGGTTGAGGTCTCTCCCCGCAAACACAGTTTCATGCCGGTCGCCGTTGGCGCTGACGAGAATGGAAGAAACCGGCGACTGGGCGCCGGGGACGAGTCGCACATGCTCGGTCTGGACCCCGTGCCGTTTGAGGCCGTCGAGAACCTGCACACCCGTTTCGTCGTCGCCAAGCCGTCCCCAGAAGGTCGAGAATCCGCCCATATAAACGACGGCGACACTCGCAGTCGCGGCCGTTCCGCCGCCATATTGATTGTAGTCTTGCGCGAATGCGAGGTCGCTGCCGGTCAGTTCGAAATCACCTTCGAATACGTGATCAAGAAATGCGATGCCGACACAGGTGACCTCAGCCATGTCGCGCCTCTAGACCTCTGATGCGCCGTAGTACAGCGAGGCGGTGTGGCGCGCTTCGGCGAAAAACAACCAGCGCTCGATCAGGATTCCTATAGCGGCAGCAAGCAGCGCGAGAATTGAGGCCACCGTGGCATAGGGCGCCGGCAGGACCCCGGCGATGACCAGGGCAAGTGCGGTTGCGATGCCGCCGATAATGAGGGCGATCTTACGCAGGCGCGCGGCATGTTTGCGTGCGATCGTGTAGCCCATCTCGCGCATCACGTAATTCTCGCTGCTGTGGGGTGATTCAAGCAGGCGAACCTTGCCGATGTCGCCGAGGCCCGTTGCCGATTCCGCCGTCGCGACCGGCTTGGCGTTATCAATCTGCCGCCAGTAAACGATCTTCAGCATCCAGGCCGCGAGGGTGATCACCGCCGCGAACCAGGCCAGCACGCCCGGTGTCACCCAGAATATCGAAGCAATTGCGATCAGGAGGACGCCGCCCGTGGACATGGCGAATGCGAGGTAGAGGGGGACGACCAGCGGGGTAGACCAGCGCGGAATGGCGCGCAGGCTGGCGTAGATCATTCCCGTGCAACCCACGGTGACAAGGCAAAGGCCCGCCGCGATGAGCCCGAACCATATCCAGATGTTGTTATAGCTGGCGAAGAACAGGGATCCGACGGCGAAGACCAGGATCGGTATGTAAGTGGCGACGGCGGCGACACCTTCGCGCGAAAGCCAGGACGAGCGCCACTGGCTTAACGCCCGCCAGGCTCGCTCGGGGTGGCCCAGATGGAAGGTCGATGAGAGCAGGCCTGCGGTGATCAGCGCCAGCGACACCACAAACACGGTCGCGCCGAGTGCGGGGGTCAGCGGCACGATGCCGAGCAACGCGAGCACGACGAGCCAGACGACGGCGCCGTAGCCGGCACCGGTGGCGGTTGTGAAGAAAATGACAGAATAGGCGGGGTTCATGGAGCTCTGGGGTCTCGGGCTTGATCGGGTTAGCGGGAGAGCATTTGATCGACCCAATTCAGGAAATTGCTGCCGGTGTCGGTTGATGCGGGGATGGTTTCGGGTGCCGGCGCCGGCGGGTCGAGATCATGTCGGGTCGAGGCCCGGGGCGGCAGGTATTTGTTGACCGGTTGCATGCCCATTTCCGGCATCAGATCAAACCCGCCGCGTTCCTCGACGAGCTTGCTGACATCGGAGTTCGGGTCGCCGAGATCGCCGAAATGGCGCGCGGAAGCCGGGCAGGTGGAAACGCAGGCCGGCAGCCGGTCTTCGGGCGGCAGGTGCTGATTTTCGATCCGGTCGATGCACATGGTGCATTTCTTCATCACCCCGTCGGCATAGTCATACTCGCGCGCGCCATAGGGGCAGGCCCATGAACACAGCTTGCAGCCGATGCAGGTATCGGCGTTGACCAGGACGATGCCGTCGCTCTCGCGCTTGTAGGAGGCGCCGGTGGGGCACACGGTGACACAGGCCGGTTCCTCGCAATGCAGGCAGCTGCGCGGGAAGTGAACGGTCCGGCCCGTGGCCCCGTCGCCTGCCTCGAAGCTGTGCACCCGGTTGAACCAGACACCATCCGGGTCTGCGCCATATGGGTTTTCATCGGTCAGGGGGGCGGAATGCCCACCCGTGTTCCATTCCTTGCAGTTCACGGCGCAGGCGTGGCACCCGACGCAAATGTCGAGATCGATCACCAGGCCGAGTTTGCGCCCGTCAGTGGACGTCGGAAGACTTGTCATTCGCTCGCGCCTCGGCGGTTTCGCCGCCAGCTGGATTTCGGCAGGAAACGTGCGCCAAACCGTGATCGCTTGGGCGCTTCGCCAACCCCCGGCGCGCGCGGCACCGCATCCTCCAGGGGTGGGGCTTTGTCATCATCCTTGATGACCCGCACCCGCAGATCGAACCATGCCGCCTGACCCGTGATCGGATCGGTGTTGGAGAAGCGGTATCCGTCCTTGGGAGGCAACAGGTCGGTAATGAGATGATTGAGCAGGAAGCCCTTGTTCGATTCCGGCGCATCGGCAGACAGGTTCCAGGCACCCCGTTTCTTGCCGATCGCGTTCCAGGTCCACACCGTGTCGCCGTTGCAGCCCTCCATCAGCGCGATGACGGCCTTGATGCTGCCATAGGGGCTCTCGACCCGGACGGCATCACCGTCGGCCAGTCCCTGGCCCTCGGCCGCGCTGCGGTTCATATAGAGCTTGTTCCAACCATGGATCTGGCGGAGCCAGGCATTCTGTGATCCCCATGAGTGATACATGGCCATCGGGCGCTGGGTCAGCGCATGGATGGGGTAGGCCAGCGGGTCGGTATGGGATTCCTCGAACGGCGCGTACCAGATCGGCAGCGGATCGAAGGTTTTGGCGATGCGTTCACGATATCGGGCCGGCGGTACGACATTGCCAAATCCCTGACCGGCAAGTTTGAAGCGCTGCAAGGGCTCTGAGTAGAGCTGTAGCACAATCGGGTCGGCAGACGCGATCCAGCCCATCTTCGCAGCCTTGTCGAGATAGGCGCGGTTGCTGTGTTTGTAGTAGCGCTCGTCGGGCGCGAATTCTTCACTCCAGAAACAGCCATTCTCGATATATTTTGCGAGCTGATCCTCATTGGGGGCGCCGTTGCCGTGTGAGGTTCCGTCTTCACCGCGCCAGCCGGCCAGGGGACCGACCCCTGGCGCACGCTCGTGATGGACGAGATAGTCAGGATAGCCCCCTGGGTATTTCGCAGCCCCGGTATCGGTCGTAAATGCCGGGAGGCCGAGCCGGGCGCCCAGCTCGATCAACACGTCCTGGAAGGGGCGCACATTGCGATCAGGCGGGAGTACCGGCTGACGGATGGCATCTGCGGGCCCGTCGGCACTGCTGATGGGCCTGTCGAGCAGGCTGATGCAGTCCCATCGTTCCAGATATGTCGTGTCGGGCAGGATCAGGTCGGCATAGGCGATCATCTCCGACTGAAAGGCGTCGGAATAGATGATCTTGGGAATCTTGTATTCACCGGTTTCCGGGTCGGTGTCGGTGAGCATCTCGATGGTTTCGGTCGTGTTCATCGAGGAGTTCCAGCTCATGTTCGCCATGAACATGAACAGGACGTCGATCGGATAAGGATCACCCGCCCAGGCGTTGCGGATGACCATGTGCATCATGCCGTGGGCCGCCAGCGGCGCATCCCAGGAAAACGCCTTGTCGATGCGCAGCGCCTCGCCCTCGTCGTCGATCAGCAGGTCTTCGGGGCTGGTGATGAAGCCCAATGGCGGTCCGGCCATGGGGGAACCAGGTGACACCTGATGGGGTTTGCCGGCCGGCTTGGGGCCCGGCGGGGCCGGGCGCGGGAAGGGCGGCTTGTAGCGGAAACCACCCGGGCAATCGATGCTACCCAGCAACATTTGCAGCAGATGGATTGCCCGGCAGGTCTGGAAGCCGTTGGAGTGGGCGGAGATGCCGCGCATGGCATGCATCGAGACCGGGCGTCCGATGATCTTGTCGTGTTTGCGTCCGGCCCAGTCGGTCCATTCCACGTCGAGTGAGATTTCCTGCTCGAACGCGGCATGGGCGAGCTCAGCTGCGATCCGGCGGATCCGTTCGGCATCAATACCGGTCCGGTCGGCGACCGCCTCCGGGCTGTAGCTTTCATCGAGATACCGGTCGAGGAGCAACTGGAATGCGGGAACCGCCTCGCCATCCGAAGCACCGTCGCCCGGCGCGGATTCATGCAAGGAAAAGAGTCCGCGCATGGCCGGCGAGATATCGGTTCGCGCAGCGTCGACGATTTGATCGGTGTTGCGGTTATAGGCAAGTGGCTTGCCGTCGCGGCCGCGAACAAACAGGCCGTCTTCCGCCGTTCCCGGCGCGCGGCGCACGAGCCAGTGGGCGTTTGTGTAGCGGGCAAGAAATTCGAGATCCACCTTGCCGGTGCGCAGGAGCTCGTGCATCAGGGCCATGACCAGAAGGCCGTCGGTGCCAGGCCGGATGCCGACCCATTCATCGGCGATCGCCGAATAACCGGTGCGGACCGGATTGACCGAGACGAACTTCGCCTGGCCCTTGGTCTTGAGTTTGCCCAGCCCCATCTTGATGGGGTTCGAATCATGATCCTCGGCCACCCCGAACATCATGAAATAGCGGGTGTTCTCCCAGTCCGGTTCGCCGAACTCCCAGAATGATCCGCCGATCGTGTAGATGCCGGCGGCCGCCATATTGACCGAGCAGAACCCGCCATGGGCGGCATGGTTGAGGGTGCCGAACTGGCTGGCCCAGAAACCGGTCAGGGACTGGCTCTGGTCGCGGCCGGTGAAGAAGGCCAGCTTGCGCGGGTCGCGGCGGCGCACGTCGCCGAGCCAATCGGTGGCGGTGTCGAGGGCCTCGTCCCAGCTGATGGTCTCGAACTCACCCGAGCCGCGCGGTCCGACCCGGCGCAATGGCTGCGACAGGCGCGCGGGCGAGTAGTGCTGCATGATACCGGCGGAACCCTTGGCGCACAGGACACCCTTGTTGACCGGGTGGTCGCGGTTGCCCTCGATGTAGCGGATTGCACCGTCTTTCAGGTGAACCTTGATGCCGCAGCGGCACGCGCACATGTAGCAGGTGGTGGTTTTCACCTCGTCGGAAACGGCGGGTGATTGATCGACCTTTTCGTAGCGGTCGTCGGGCGCGTAACGGTCGTTTGGGCGGATATCGTCGGGCATCGGCTAAATACTCAGACCAGGGTGTCGATTTGTTCGTCAGTCAGCCCGCCGGGGATGATGGTGACGGGGATACGAAGCTGGCCAATCGCCTTCTTCGTAAGATGGTTGATCAGGGGGCCGGGGCCGCGCCGGCCGGTCGAGGCCGCGAGCACAAGAATGCGAATATCCTTGTCCTCCTGAACCAGCTCGACCACGGCGGTTTTGGTTTCGCCTTCGCGCAGATAGAGGATGGGCATGCCGCCATACAGGCGGTTGACTTCCGCGGCATGTTCCTGGAGCAACTGCTCGGCTTCCTCGCGCGCTTCGAATTTCATCAGATTTCCGACCGCTGCCCAGTGTTGGAAATCGGATTCACGAATGACCCGCACAAGGCCGACACGCCCGCCGGTACGCCGTGCGCGCAGGCTGGCCCAACGCAGGGCGACCCGCATTTCCGGCGAATTGTCGACAACCACGAGGAAAATAGCGGCCCGCTCTCCGGCGGACCTGTCGCTTTCCTGCGGTCGGTTGATGGAGCTCGAATCGGACATGATCATCAGACCTTACGGAACACGAAGCCGGCGAACCAGCCGGCAATCAGCGCGATAATGACGGCGATCAGGCCATAGAGGGGCGCCTGTTCGAACGCGAACTCGGTCACCTTCGCCTCAAACCCGACCTTGCGGACCTGGAGCAGGGAGTCCGATCGGTCCGAAATTTCCCCGCCCCGGACCTGATACACCGTGACCTTGTAGTCCCCGGTGGGAACGTTCGCGGGCAGTGCGACTCGACTGCGAAACAGCCGGCTGCCGCGAAAATCCACGTCCTCGAGGCCGTCGGTATAGAGGCGGCTGCGCTGTTTGTTGCGGATCAATGCCGATCGAAACGCCTCTTCCTGGTCCAGGGACGTCAGGAAATGCGGGTTGAACGCGATATGCTCCGTGCCGATCTGGTTGGCATTGAGGACCGGCAACGGCAGCAGGTCTTCGAGCGGTGCGGATGCGGCGACATGATAAAAGCCGGGTGCGTCGTCAAAGATCAATTCAGACGCATTCACCCAGATACCCGCCACGCGTTCCTTGCGTCGGACGATCACCTGACTGTCCGGTGCGCGCACCACGACAATGACATCGCCTTCGCCGTCCGTCGCGCCGAACAACAAAACGTCGGCCCCCTTGAAGCCGGTGCTGATGCCGATCAGGTCCTGGCTGAGATCGATCGCGAGCGCGTCGTCGCGTGCGGCATCGGCCGGAATTTGTAGCAATACCAGGGCGGCGGCGGCGGCGATGGCCGCGCGCAGGTTACCAAACAGGTACAGAGAGCCGAACATGGAGCGTGGGTTGCTCATAGGCCGAACCCGGGTGTTTCGCTGATCGAGTAGATGTCTTCCGGCGTGGAAACCAAATCGAACCCGATCTTGGCGCAGACACCGAGCACCATCAGCGCCAGCAGGCCACGCAATTCCTCGCCGCGCAGCCGACCGCTTGCCTTGGTGCCCAGCTGGGCGCCGATCACCGCACCGGTGAGCAGCAGCAGTGCCAGCACCACATCGACGGTCTGATTGTTGATCGCCTGAAGAAAGGTAACGTTCGCAGTGACGAAGATAATCTGGAACAGCGATGTCCCGACCACGACGGCGGTCGGCATGCCCAGGATGTAAATCATCGCGGGGACCATAAGGAAGCCACCGCCGACACCCATGATGGCGGCGAGGATACCGACGAAGAACCCGATCCCGAGCGGCAACAAGGCACTGATGTAGAGCCGTGAACGCCGGAACCGCATCTTGAACGGCAGGCCATGGAGCCAGGTGTGCTGGTGCAGTTTGCCGCGCGTCGCGGTGCCGGTCCGCATGCGGAAAATCGCCCGGGCGCTCTCGAAGAGCATCAGGGCGCCGACGATGCCGAGGAACAGGACGTAACTCAGTTGGACCAGCAGATCGACCTGACCTATTTCCCGTAGGAAGGTGAAAAGCATGACGCCCAGACTGGATCCGGCGAACCCGCCGACGGTCAGGACGGCACCCATCTTGAAGTCGACGTTGCGCCGGCGCATATGCGCGAGCACACCGGAGACGGAGGCCGCGACGATCTGGTTGGCCTCGGTCGCCACGGCGACCGCTGGTGTGATGCCGATGAAGATCAGCAATGGCGTCATCAGGAACCCGCCGCCGACCCCGAACAAGCCCGACAGGAAGCCCACACCGCCACCCATCATGAGGATGAGAAAGACGTTGACCGACATTTCGGCGATGGGCAGATAAATGGTCATGTTGTCCGAACGTGATCGATGGGGCTTACGGCAGCCTGACTAATGTTCCTAGGCCCAGGTCAGCCGGTTTCGACGGGTAAATCCGCTGACATCCAGTCGAGGATGCCGCCGGTCATGCGATGGATTGTTCCCGAATATCCTTCGGCGATGAGTTGCTCTGCGGCGACGCCGCACCGCTGGCCGATGCGGCAATGCAGGATCAGGTCCTGACCGTCGGTCGGGTTGATCTGTGCGCTGTCGAAGTTCGAAAGCGGGACCAGATGTGCGCCGGCGATTCGCATCTGGGCATTCTCGTGTGGTTCGCGCACATCCACCACATACGCGGTGCCACCGGCGATGCGTTCGCGCACGTCGTTCGCCGAAAGCATGACCACCTGGGGGCCTGCTGCGGGACCTGCTGGATTGTCAGACATTAGATTTGCATCCTTTGGTCGCCCGCCCGTCAATCCGGCCGCGCGCTGTCGGTATTGGCACAGTAGATATTGTAGAGCGTGCCGAGGACAGTTTGCGCTTCTTCGCTGGAGATCGAGTAAAATATTGTCTGCGCGTCGCGCCGGGTTTTGACGAGATGTTCACGGCGAAGCCGGGCGAGATGCTGAGAGAGCGCGGATTGACTCAACCCAACCAGCGGCTCGAGCTCACCGACGGACTTTTCACCCTGACTTAGATGGCACATGATGAGCAACCGGCGTTTGTTCGCAAGCGACTTGAGCAGGCGGCTTGCCTGGCCAGCCTTCTCCTGAAGTGCCTCAGGATCCATGGCGGGATCCGTCGCGTTGTTCTTTGGTGAGCTCATTGGATTAGTGTATTCGTATATTAGAAAACCGGTCAACGTGAACTGATGACAGAAATGCAATCCGACAGCGACATTGAGCTCGACACCAGCGGCCTGAAATGCCCGCTTCCGGTCCTGAAAGCCAAAAAAGCGCTCAAGAAGATGGCGGCCGGCGCGACGCTGCGGGTGATTGCGACCGACCCCGGGTCGGTTCGGGACTTCGCGCATTTCTGCGAGGCCACGGGTGATGCGCTGCTGGAAACCCGCGAGGACACAGACGCGGGAATCTATACATTCCGGATTTGTAAGGCGGGTGGCGCGTGAACGTCGACGGGCAGTCCTACCGCACGATCTGGCTGGCCGATGATGGCTGGTCGGTCGAAATCATCGACCAGACGAAGCTGCCCCACCTGTTCGAAGTAAAGTGCTTACGCACTCTGGATGATGCAGCCCACGCCATTCGCGCGATGCTCGTGCGTGGCGCGCCGCTGATCGGCGCGACGGCAGCCTACGGGATGGCCTTGGCGATGCGTGGCGACAGTTCCGATGCGGGGCTCGATCATGCCTATGCGACGTTGATGGCGACACGCCCGACGGCCGTGAACCTGCGCTGGGCGCTCGATGATATGCGCACGCGATTGCATGATCAGCCGCAAGATGTCCGGGCGGGTATCGCCTACGAACGCGCAGCTGCGGTGTGCGACGAGGATGTGGCGATCTGCAGCGCGATCGGCGACCACGGGCTGGGGGTTATCCAGGCGGCCTTTGATGCTGCGGCGGGCACCGGGAGGGCAGATGGGCCGGTCAACATCCTGACCCACTGCAATGCCGGCTGGCTCGCAACCGTGGACTGGGGCACGGCGCTGGCGCCGATCTACAAGGCGCATGATTTGGGCATTCCCGTGCATGTCTGGGCCGACGAGACCCGGCCGCGCAACCAGGGTGCGGCACTGACCGCGTGGGAGCTGGGCCGCCACGGCGTGTCCCATGCGGTCGTGGCGGACAATGCCGGCGGTCATCTGATGCAACACGGGCTTGTGGATTTGTGCATCACCGGGACGGACCGCACCGCCGCGTCGGGCGATGTGGCCAACAAGATCGGCACCTATCTGAAGGCGCTGGCCGCCCACGATAACAACGTGCCGTTCTATGTCGGCCTGCCGTCGCCGACGATTGACTGGACGCTCAGCGATGGGGTGCGCGACATCCCGATCGAGGAGCGGGGATCGGAAGAGGTCACGCACATCTCCGGCAAGACGGCGGGCGGCGATATCATAGCGGTTCTGCTGACGCCCGACGGGACACCGGCGGCCAACCCCGCCTTCGACGTGACGCCGGCCCGGCTGGTGACCGGACTGATCACCGAGCGCGGGGTCTGTGCTGCCAGTCGGGCGGGGCTCGCCGGGTTGTTTCCGGAGTTCGGTTCGGTTGATTAACGCGCTTGTCTAGCGAGGGGTGGCGTCGCCGCCGTCGACGATGACGAGCTCGTTCTGGGCAATGCCCGGCACCCGGCGGAATTTTGCTGCTTCCACATATTCCGGTGAGTTGAAGCAGGCTTCGGCGTCGTCCAATGAATCAAATTCGATCACCACGAAGCGCTCATAGGGAGTCTCGCCCTCAAGCACTCGTTTCTCACCGCCACGCGCCAGAACCCGGCCGTTATACTTTGCGAGGATACCAGGGATGTGGTCGGTGTATTTCTTGTACTCGACGGGATCGTTGATCTTTGAACGTGCGAGCCAATAGGCGGGCATGGTTTCTCTCCGGTGTTTTGGTGAATGTGACGGTGCGGTTTATCGCGCGTCGGCGAGTGGCGGCAAGGATCTCAGATAGATTGCGATGGCTTTTAGGTCATCGGCTGTCAGCTTGCTCGTGCTTTCCTGGACGACATCGGTCATGGCGCCGCCGACGAAATCGCTCTCGGGCGTGATGCCGATTTCCAGAAATGAGACGATGTCGTCCTCGCTCCAATCGCCGATGCCGCCGGCGCCGGGCGTGATGTTGGGGACGGCGTCCCCGTCGGGGCCGTTCCAATTGCCGGCCAGCGGGCGGTCGGAATCGACCACGCCGAGGAGGTTGCGCGGCGTGTGACACTCGCCACAATGGCCCGGCCCGTTGACGATATAGGCGCCGCGATTCCAGGCAGCGCTCTGGCTGGGGTCGGGGGCGAAGGGCGTGTCGTCGAAGAACATCAGCTTCCAGCCGAACATGCTGGCGCGGATGCCGAAGGGGAAGGGCAGGTCGTGATCGGGCACCGGGTTGCGCACCGCGGGCACGGTGTCGAGAAAGGCCTTGAGGTCGAGGATGTCCTGCTCGGTCATGCGCGTGTAGGAGGTGTAGGGGAAGGTCGGATAATAGTGGCCGCCCGTCGGCGACTTGCCCTCACGCAGTGCGCGGATGAAATCCTCATCGCTCCAGTCGCCGATGCCCGTCTCGCGATCGGGCGTGATGTTGGGTGTGAAGAAGGATCCGAAAGCGGTCTTCAGTTCGCGGCCGCCGGCCAGAAATGCACCGCCCTTGGGCACGGTGTGGCATGCGACACAGCCGGCCATGCCCAGCACGTATTCACCACGCGCGGCATCGCCGGATTGGGCGGTAGCCGGAACGGCGGCGGTTAGGATCGGGAGTAGAATCGCCAGTGTTTTGATCATCGTTTTCATGGATTGATCCTAGCAAAAAAAATCGCCCGGCAAAGCCGAGCGATTTTCCATTCAGGTCGTACTGAATATTTTTAGACTTTGGGACCCCGGTACACCTTGTGGCATGCAGCACAAGTCGCGCCGATCTTGCCGACGACGGCTTTCGGGTCCGAACCGAGCTTGCCGGCTGCTGCGTCTGCAGCAACGCCGTCAGCAGCGGCTTTCAGGGCATTCGCCTTGGCGGTGAAATCGCCGAAGTTCGTCCAGATTTCGGCCTTGGCGCGATTGGCACCCGGCTTGCCACCCTTGAACAGGTCCGGAACCTCAGCCGCTGTGGCGCTGATTTTCGTTGCCGCGGCCTGCGCTGCGGAGGCATCGCCACCGGCGACAGCCGCGCCGAGAGCCTTCATTGCGCCGCCGAGCGACTTCATCGCGGCGTTGCGGTCGGCATGGTTGTCGGCCGAGACATCAGTGCTGCTGACGGAGGTGAATGCAACGGCAATCGCCAACGCGGCAGCGGCGACAAGGCCGATCTTGGAAAGTTTGCGAACGGTGAACATATATATCTCCCAGTTCCCCATTGACGTAATGCCGTCACCCGATCACGGACCGGAACAGCAGAGCCACGAGACCGCGTAAGCCACTGGATTACCACCGGAAATACACAATGATCACGGAAACGTGAAGCAAAATGCAGTAACTGACTCAATCTTGTGTGAGTTGGGGAATAAACCCGCCGCGACACTGTTAACGTGGATGTGTGTTCGACATCCTCAACACGTGGAGAGACAAGATGAGAGCCGTTCGATTCGCAGTTGCAGGTCTGGCCCTGGCCGGAACCATGCATGCACATGGCAGCGCTTTTGCCGACAGTGACCCGCTCACCGTGGTTGAGCTGTTCACGTCGCAGAGTTGCTACTCCTGCCCGCCGGCGGAGGCCTATCTGGGAGAACTCTCAGAGGAGAAGAACATCCTCGCGCTGGAGTATCACGTCGATTACTGGGACACCCTGAACTATGGCCGTTACGGGCGCTGGAAGGACGCATTCTCGACCCCGGAAATGACCGCGCGCCAGCGTGCCTACAATGCCGAAATTCGCGACACCCGCAGCGTCTACACGCCCCAGATGGTGATCGATGGCCGCACCGAGGCCGTCGGGTCGCGCCGCCGCGAAGTGCAAAACCTGATCTCCAAGGCCCGCAAGGACGACGCGCCGCGTGTCAGCGTTGATGTGGCGGCCGCCGAAAATGGCGGTGTGACTGTCTCGTTGGGTGATGTCGCGGACGCGCAGGCAGATGTCTGGCTGGTGACGTTTATCAGTGAAGTGACAACGCAGGTGGTGCGTGGCGAGAACCATGGAAAGACGCTGACCAGCCGCAACATCGTCCGCAGCACGCGCCACATCGGCAAATGGGACGGCAAGACTACCGCCTTCGACGTGTCTGACCTTAAACTGGAAGAGGGTCAGAGCTGCGCGGTGCTGGTGCAGGACGGCGAGGTCGGGCCCGTTCTCGGCGCGGCCTACTGCCCTGCCGGTGTCGGCGGCGCGGCGTCCTGACGAAACCTAGTTTCGGGCCAAATTTTCGGCACTGAGAGTCCGGAGGTTCGCCTCGTTCTCGAGATACCAGGCGTAGGTCCTCTCGACGCCCTCGCGCAGACTGATCTTAGACTGCCAGCCCAGTTCGGTTAGCCGGGTCACATCGACCAATTTGCGTGGCGTCCCGTCGGGCCGCGAGGTGTCGTAGTCGAATGAGCCGCTGTATCCAACCACGTCGGCGACGAGAGTCGCGAAATCGGCGATCGAGATGTCCTCGCCCGTGCCGATATTGACGAAGGGTTCGTCGGAATAATTCTGCATCAGATAGACGCAGGCATCGGCCATGTCGTCGGCGAACATGATTTCGCGTTTCGGGGTGCCCGTACCCCAGATCGTAACCTTGTCTGCGTTCGACAGTTTTGCCTCATGCATCCGGCGGATCATCGCCGGGGCCATATGCGACGTCTCATAGTCGAAATTGTCGCCGATCCCGAAGAGATTGGTCGGCTGGACGCTGATCGCATCGAACCCGTATTGCCGGCGATAGGCCTGGCACATCTTGATTCCCGCGATCTTGGCAACCGCGTACCACTGGTTGGTTTCCTCCAGCGGCCCGGTCAGCATGTATTCTTCCTTCATCGGCTGGGGCGCGTCGCGGGGCATGATGCAGGTCGATCCGAGAAACAGCATCTTCTTGGCGCCCGCGCGACAGGCGGTGTCGATCAGGTTGGTCTGGATTTTGAGATTGCCGGCGATGAAATCAGCCGGGTAGAGATCATTCGCCATGATCCCGCCGACGATCGCGGCCGCATCCAGCACATACTCCGGTTGTTCCGCGTCGAAGAATTCGCGCACGGCCGCCTGTTCGGTCAGGTCGAGTTCCTGGCTCGTACGGGTCACGATGTTGGTGTGCCCCTGGACCTTGAGCTGCCGGACCAGCGCCTGGCCGACCAGCCCGCGATGCCCTGCGACGTATATCTTTGCGTCCTGTTCCATGTTCCCGTTCGCTTGGCGTGTGCCTATTTGGCGTATTTTCGGAATTCAGGTTTGCGGCGTTCCTGAAACGCCCGGCCGCCCTCCTTGGATTCCTCGGTGGCGTAATACAACTTCAGCGCCTCGAAGCCCATCGCGCCGATGCCCTTGATATGGTCGGTGTCGGCGTTGAACGAGCGTTTGGCGATGGACAGGGCGGTTGGGCTCCTTTCCATCAGGTCGGCGCACCAGCGCGCCACTTCGGCATCCAGATCCTTGTCCGGGACGACCGCGTTTGCCAGTCCCATCTCCAGGGCTTCGCGCGCGGTGTATTGCCGGCACATGTACCAGATTTCGCGCGCCTTCTTTTCACCCACGACCCGTGCCAGATAGGCGGTGCCGAAGCCCGGATCGACCGAGCCCATGCTCGGGCCGACCTGGCCGAAAATGGCGCTTTCCCCGGCGATCGTCAGATCGCACACGGTGGCAATGACGTTCCCGCCGCCGATGGCATACCCGCGAACCTTGGCGATGACCGGTTTCGGTACTTCGCGGATCAGACCCTGAAACTCTTCAATGGGAATGCCGGTGGTACCCCGGCGACTGCCATAACCCTCGGTGTCCTTGTTTTCAAGCGACTGGTCGCCGCCCGACGAGAAGGCGCGATCCCCCGAGCCCGTGATCACCACGACGCCGACTGATTTATCCCAGCCCGCGTCCTGCAGGGCTTCGATCATCTCCTCGATCGTATGTCCGCTGAAGGCGTTGAGCTTGTCGGGTCGATTGATAGTGATGGTCGCGACGCCGTCACGGGTTTCATACAGAATGTCGTCAAAGCTCATGGTTTCGCTCCCCGTTGTTGTGCGCAATCATAACTGCAACGGTTGATCGGCGCGCGTTTGGATATATGTCACCCCCAACAGCGCCGCACCTGTCTGGAGAGTATCGAATGCCTCAGAAAGCAAAGAAGAAATCGATGAAGAAAGCCGATGAGCGTCCCCCGGTCGCGGTGGGGCATGTCTCGCTGCATGTGAAGGATGTCCCAAAGGCGAGCGAATTCATGCAGGTGCTGGGCCTGCGGCCCGTCTTCGAGACCCCGAAGTTTGCCGTCCTGGAGCTGCGCGGCGGCACACATCTGATCCTCAACAAGTCGCGCAAGAAGATCACGGAAGGCGCGGTCGCGCCCGTCGATTTGATGGTCGATGACGTCAAACTCATGCGTGACTATTGCAAGAAGCAGAAGCTCAAGCCGTCGAAGATCACGTCCGGCTCCGTGCACAGCTCCTTCTACGTGCCCGGCCCCGACGGTTGGTCGATCAAGATCACCTCGTCCCATGCCACAGGCCTGCCCATCTGATCTGCCGCCGCTCCTGTCACAAGCGTCGTGAATGAAACTGATCTTCTGTAACGGGCCCGGTGTCGCTATTTTCCCCGGCATTCAAGGTCGAGGAGAGCGTTTGTGCCTGATCGTTTCGGACCCCGCGGTGTCGTCGCCGTTTTGATTCCGGTCCAGAACGCGAACATGCAACCCGAGTATGCGCTGATGCGCCCCGAGGGCATCAGCAACCAGATGTACCGGTTCGATATTTCGGCGCATGACAAGGCGCCCGCCGCGGTTCTACGCGCGGTTCCCGACACCTTGTTGTGCTGGCCCGATGTGATCATCGGCGGCAACTCACTTGAGATGGGGGCCTGGTCGAACGCGCAGCAGGCCGAGTACCGGGCCGCGTTCGAGGCGCGCGCCAACCGGGTTCCCGTGGTCCTTGCGACCGATGCCACGGCCGCGGCATTGCGGACCATTGGTGCCAGGCGGATCGCGGTGCTTTCGCCCATGTCGCCGGAACACGCCGCGCGCGTCAAAGATTACTACGCCGATCAGGGCTTCGAGATGCCCTACGACACCTCGCTGATGGTCAAGAAGTCCGAGGACCTCATCAACATGACGGCCGACGACGCCATCGCCGCATTCGAGCGCATCGACATCGACGATGTGGACACGCTCCTGCATGTCGGTGGCGGGCTCGGTATCGTGTCCCATATCGCGGCGATCGAGGCGCATTTCGGCAAGCCGCTCGTCTCCGTGAATGCTGCGACATACTGGTATGCGCTGCGCAAGATTGGCGTGACCGATCCGATGCCCGGCTTCGGCCAGCTCCTGATGCACACCGACGCCAGCGCATAACTTCTGCCAACACCAACGAGAGATACACCCATGCCCGATCGCTTTGGCCCCCGCGGCGTCGTCGCCGTCCTGATCCCCGTCCAGAACTCCAACATGCAGCCCGAGTACGAGATGATGCGCCCCGAGGGCGTCAGCAATCAGATGTACCGGTTCAACATCACGAGCCCCGACACCGTCGGTGAGGCCGTGCTGGACGTGGTGCCGCAAACGCTGAAATGCTGGCCTGACATGATCGTCGGCGGCAACTCGCTCGAGATGCGCGACTGGTCGCTCGAAAAGCAGGCATGGTACACGGGCGAATTCGCCAAGCGGGCCGAGGGCAAGCCTTTCGTGCTGGCGACCGACGCGGTTATCGCTGCGCTGCGCACGATGGGTGCGAAGCGAGTCGGGATGATGTCGCCGCTATCGGTTGAGAATTCCAAGAGTGCGGTCGATTACTACACGGCACTCGGCTTCGATATTGCGGCGGCCACGGCACTTCTGGTCGACAAGCCGGAAAACGCCGTGAACGTGCCCATGGAGCGGGTCATCGAGGCCTTCGAGGAGGTCGACGGCCCCGACATCGACACGCTGCTGCATGTCGGTGGGTCGTTGGGCATCGTGCCGCTGATTGCCGAACTGGAAGAGCGCTTCAAGAAGCCGGTCATCTCGGTCAACCAGGCGACTTACTGGTACGCCTTGCGCCGGATGGGCATCACCGACCCCGTTCCCGGGTTCGGTGAGCTCATGCTGAAAGGCGAGATCGTCGAATAGCGGAGGCTACTCGATCCATGTTATCTGGCCGGGGTTACTCAGCAGCGACGCGGTCCGCCATGCGGAAACCGACCTTGTCCAGCGCGGCAAGCGTGTCCTCGCCGAACTTCTCGATGATCTCCTGGCCGACATGGGGGTGGTAGACGACCTCGTCTTTGACGTCGCCCTCGACCGACTGGATCATCACCAGCAGGCGGGCGGTCTCGTCGGAGATGTTGTTGAAGTCGCGATAGACCCCGGCGGGTATGGAAATGAAGTCGAGCGGTTCCAGCTCGATGGAGTTCTCGCCGTTCTCGCCCCAGGAAACACGGAACTTTCCGTTCAGGCAGAAGAAATTCTCGACCGTGTGTGAATGGGCGTGCAGGCCCGGATGGTTCCCCGGCGGGCACTCGGCGATGGTCACGGTCAGGCCGTCCATACCCTTCACCGGCGCGACCTTGGAGCGGCCTTCCCAGCCCTCGGGCGACATGATCGGGTAGACCGACTTCGCCGAAACAATCTCCACGGCATCTGCGGGGATCCCGGTGCCTTCCATGATCGACTGCTTGTAAGGCTTGAGGTCCTTGAACCGGGCGATGCGGTTGGACATGTCTGGATTGTTCAGATCGACTGTTTTCATTGTTCTTCTCCGTCTGCTTGTTGGCGAAACAGTAGCGTACCCGAAGGCATTTGCGAAAGCGGTGGCGTCGTCAGACGGCTTCTTCCGGGATGAACAGCCGCTCGATCAACGCCGGCAGTGGCGGGGCCGGGCGGTCGGGAATGCCGATGTTCTGCCCCTCCTGCCGAAGGACGGACAAGAGCGACAAGGCGGTGTCACGCAGGAACCCGTCATCGGGATCGCCACGTTGACACACGAACAGCCGCGCATTCCGGTCGCCAATCGATACTTTGGGGCCTCCGACAACCGGTCCGAAGAGCCGCATGGCGAAGATACAACGCGTTGCGGCATAGGAGATGAACGCGGCTTTGGCCCTGTCATCGAGTATCTCGACGCGCGCGTCGTCGAGGTCGACACCGCGTGAGGCGAAGGCTGAATTGAAGACGCGGCGGAAATCGGCCTCGAACATCTCAGCCGCGAAGAAGTTATCGACGAGGCGCTCGTAGAACATCGTGAGCAGCGGACCGTGTTGCGCGTTGTCGGGATGCCGCCAGGATTCCTGTATGCGATCGGGCAGTTCGTTGCGGAGAATCAGAAAATCGCTCGTCTCCGAACTTCCATGAAATTCGCTGTCGCCGATGCCGATCGCACGCCATTCGGAGGGGCCGAGTTCCACACCGTCCACGGTCTTGTTCTCCTGGGCAGCCGCCGTGGCGGCCCCCAGCAAGATCGCAAGACAGAGGCTGGCAACGCGCAGGATATTTGGCGATTGTCCGGCGTGCATCATGCTGCTCGTTTGCTGTTCTGACAGACCCACTGTGACGGTCGGGCGACCCTTAGGCAACGCGGGGGTGTATCATATGAAATCGTGAGCATCGGCGCTTGGAAATCGGCGCAATATGTTGTGGTACTGTGGAATGCACACAAACATCTCGGGACATATTATGAAAACGATCAAACGCATCCTGGCGTCGGCAGCGATTGTTGCCGCGTTCGCAATAACACCGCTCGGTTCGGCCTCGGCCGGTGACGCCGAAACGAAGGCGATCGTCGAGCACCATCTGGCATCTTTTGGTGCGGGCGACATGAAGGAAACATTGGCGGATTACACCGAGGCTTCGGTGATTGTGACCCAGGGCGGAGAGCTGCGCGGGCTGGAGGCGATCCAGGGCTTGTTCGCCGGGCTGTTTGCAGAGTTTGCCAAGCCGGGCGCCAGTTTCGACCTCAAGCTCCTGTCGACGGCCAACAATGTCGGCTACATCGTCTGGTCGGCGGAAACGGCAGACAATGTCTATGAACTCGGGACCGACACCTATGTGATCGAAGACGGCAAGATTGCCGTCCAAACTCTCGCCATTCAGGCCATACCAAAGAAGTAAATCTGTCGATTACGGGCGCGCTGTGTCACACCGTGCGCCCGTAACCGCATGAGGGTATCCGATGCCTGACTTCTACAGCCCCGATCTGGGCATAAACCCGGAGGATCCGTTCGCACGTGATTCCGACGGCAAGCTGGTGCGCCGTGGCTACTGGCTCGACATGGGTGATCGTTCCGTGATCTTGGCCATGACCCAGGGGGTGGGCGCGAGCCTGTCTAACGAACACAAGCGCGCCCATCTCGACGACATCGGGCGCGCACAGCTGGTCGACCAGGTGTGCGTTCAGGAAATTATCCCGCCCGACGAAGCCGAATAGGCGTTACTTCATCGGCGAGAAGCTCGCCGGGAAGATCATCGTCGAGTGCATTTCCACCAGATCCTCGCGCCCGGCGGCGGCAAATTCCTGCCATGCGGGTTCTTTGGCCACGCCGTCGCGTGTCGCCATGCGCTCTTCCAGGCTGGCATAGGCCCAGAGGTGGCAGACCTCGTTGGGGTTCGGGCCCTCGGTGATCCACGCACCGACATTCTTTGAATATTTCTCGCGCACCGGCATGACGTCGATGAAGCGCTTCATCCAGCCGGCGGCCGTGCCGGGCTTCACCCGGTAGTTGCGGAATTCATAGAAATTGCCCTCGCTCGTCGGAGGCACAAGGTCCTTGGCCGGGTTCAGGAAACGCGTTGTCTGGTTAACCAGAAGCGGGCGCAGGGTCGGGACATATTTCTTGGTCCAGTCTTCGACCTTGCCGAGCTCCGCGCGCAGACGGGCGCGTTCTTCAAAACTGTCGTAACGCCAAAGATGCATGACCTGGTTGAGGGGGCCGATTTCGGTGAACCAATAGCCTTCCAGAACGCCGTAGTCGTTGCCGCGTGCCTTGCGGCCGACCTCTTCGTTGACCTTCAGGATGTCGGGTATCGTGCCGGGCAGGGCGGTGTAGGTGCGCAGTTCATGAAGCATGTTTCTTCCCCCGTGGAATCTATATCGATTTGCCGGCTAGCCTGAGGCGCGACACCGCGCAAAGCAAGGGTGTTTGCGGTGATTTATCGTTCTGTGGATGTCCTGTCCGTCAGTCGATCGGCCACACCGTCGGGGGGAGCGGATCGGTGCGGTGAATGTGCCCGCCACCCGCGGCAGCGAGAATATCCTCGGCCTTGTTCGCAGTGTCGGTATCGTCGGCGCGAACCCAGCAAATGATGCCGCCGTCACGCACACTCTGCTCCAGCCGACGTCGCCAGTGCTCGTCGCTGATGCGGTCGAGAAAGCCACCCAAATTGTCCTCGGTTTCAGCGGCGGCTCCGGTCGAAACACCGATCGGTCCGCCGACGGCGAAGGCGGCTGCGGCCGTTCCGATTTGGGCGACGACCGCCAGGCTGTCGCTCAGGAAGCCGATCACGCCGTCGAGCGTCTCATGAGATTCGAGGCTATCGCGCGGCGTGTCCATCCGGTCCGCGAGTTCGTTGACGTCCGGTACCGTGCCGAAATGATCAAGAAGATCCTGATGGTTGCCAAGTATGCTGATGCCGTTCCGGCGGTGGCCGCCTTCGACGAGTTTTTGCATCGCAGCCATGAAGGCATCCGCGTCGTCGAATACGCCGACCACGAGGCAGTTTTGGGATTGGTTCGTCATGTCGTCAGGCTCCTATTGGCAGCAGGCATGCTGCGAACCTGACATGAACACCATGCTTCCGCGATGATCGAGATCAACCGGGCTTACCGGTCTGCGAAATGGTTTGGAATTAATCTTCGCGACGCCGGAGCGGCGTGTACGATCCGAAGGTAGCGCTTGGAAACCGGAGCATGAACCGGGGAAAATCAACGCGCGTTATTCTGGGAGGGGACGATGGATCTGGAATTTTTTATTCACGTATCATTGGCGGGCCTGCTGGCGACCTATCTGCATCTTGTCGGCGCATTGTGGGCAGACCGCTACGGCTTGCCGCGGATCGACCTGCCACGCGGCATGACCCAGATTACCTTTGGTGATTCGTTCGACGGCCCCGCGCCCTATGGCTGGGGCATCGCCGTCATTCATGTGAACGGCATTGCCTTCGCGCTGCTCTACGCGACGGTCATCGCCCAGTATCTGCCGGGCGAGCCCTATATCAAGGGGCTGATCTTCGGCGGAATCCTGTATCTCGGCGCGATGTTGATCTTCGTGCCGTTCTTCCTGAAAGACGGGTTCTTCGGCTCCAAGGGGCATCCCATGGGCTGGCTGACCGCGCTGATCATTCACTTGATCTACGGGCTGATCGTTGGCTGGCTGTCGCCGATCCTGTAACCGAAGCTTACGCCTAATCGGCAGCCGCAGGCCGCTGTTCGAAGCCTAGAGGGCGTAGGTGCTCTCCTCGGGCGTCGGCGGTTCGGGCTGTGCCTCGCCTTTTTCATTGAGGTAGTTCTGGTTCAGATACCAGGCGCGATAGTCGATGAACCGCACCGGCTTGTACTTTGGCGGATTGTCCGGGCTCACGCATGTCGGCATCGGATCTGCGACCGTGTCCCATGAGGGGCTGAAGAAAAACGCCAGCGAATAGCGGTCCTTCTTCGGCGGGATCACCCGGTGCGGTGTTGCCATGAACCGGCCGTTGGTCCAGCGGTTCAGGAACTCACCGGTGTTGACAATGATCGCGCCTTCGATCGTGTTGGCCGGCAGCCAGCGTCCCGACTGGGTCCGGATTTGCAGGCCGGGTGTGTCGGTCACCGGTAACAGAGTGATGAACCCATGGTCGCGATGGGGGGCGATCCCAAACTGGTTGTCCTCGGCATCGACGGCCGGATAGTGCTGATTACGGGTTGTCCAGAGCGGGTCGTCGAACATGCCGTCGAAATAATCGACAGGGAGGTCGAGCGCGCGCGCATACAGCGGTAGCAGCGCGTAACCCAGCGTCTCCATCTCGTCGTAATATTCGATCATCTCGGCCTTCCAGCCGGGCAGAAGTGTTTCGTCCGGCCAGTGGTTCGGGCCGTGAAAGGGAAGCCCCGCCTTGATGGCAGGATGATCGGCCGGGCGCTCGCGCACCATGCGTAGATTCTCGTTCAGGTCCGGCTTGGTGTTGTCGTTCACCGTCGATGAGACATAGATCGTCGAGCCCGGCGGGAGGTAGTTCTCGTGTTTGCGTTTCTCCGCATCCGGCAGGTCGAAGAAGCGTACCAGATTGTCGTGGGTGCGCTTGATCAGCGGGCGCGGCACGTTGTGATTGATCGCGAAGTAGAAGCCGACATCTTCCTGGGCGTGGCGCAGCTCGGCGGCGAGTTTCTCCAGCGCGCCATCTTCGCCCGCAAGATAGGGACCGAAATCGAGGATGGGAATTTCCTCATCGGCGAATTCTTCGGGGATGATGTTTTCGGCGTTCGACATCTCGGGCCTCGTCTGGTTCCGCGAACTTTTGGGGCAATGTTAGCGTAGATTCCGGTTCGGGCAAGCCCGCCGGACCCACCGCCCACAATATGAGCGGGGTAAAATTCGGCTATTCTGGCCGCACGCCGCGCGCTGCTTCGATTGCGAGGGGTGAGTAAATCGCCTGACGCATGCTCTCGGATCTATCGATGATCACGTCGATCACGGCGGGTTTTCCCTGGGAAAGGCCCGCGCGGATAGCGTCACCGATGTTCGCGGGGTCCTCCACCCGTTCGGCCCAGGCGCCGCAGGCCCGTGCGATAGCGGCATAGTCGGTGTCGGGGAAGTCGTTGCCGTGGGACTGGTTGCCCATGCCTTCGGCCGTCATGCCCAGGCGCGAATTGTTCATCACCACATAGACCGGGTTGGCGCCATATTGCACTGCCGTCAGCAGCACATGCATCTGCATGGCAAAACCGCCGTCGCTGCAGATGCCGACCGCTGGACGGGCCGGGTCCAGGATTTTGGCGCAGAGTGCCGCGGGTAGGGACCAGCTGACGCCGCCCAGCCCGCCGGAGCCGAAATAGCTGTTGGGGCGCCGGGTCTGGAAGAAGTGATTCATCCAGTGGCGGTTGCTGCCGGCATCCGTGCAGACGACGGCCTCGGCGGGCACCGCCGCCTGGATCTCCGCGACCAGGCGCTGGGGGGCGATGGGCACGTTTGTGGAGGCCAGCATCGGGTCGGCGAAGAACTTGCGCGCGGCCTTCAGGTCGATGAGGGCCTTTCGCCGTGCCGCAACAGCGTCCTTGTCGGTCCGGTCTGCCAGACCGGCGAGGATAAGTTGCAGGGTCTCGTTGGCGTCGCCCGCAAGCGCGACTTCGGCCGGGATGGTCCAGGACGCGTTACGCGGCTCGATATCGATCTGAACGATCCGCTGGCGGTTCGGGTCGAACATTTTCGGGTGTTCGAAGCAGGTGTCCTGGGGTTTCAGGCGGCAGCCGACGACGAGGATCGTGTCCGCCATGCCGACGATCTCGTTGGCCAGCGGCAATCCGGTGTAGCCCATGGGGCCCGCGGCCATGTCGTGGGTCTCGGCGATGGCGGACTTGCCGAGGATCGAGGTGACCACCGGGGCGCCGAGCCGATCGGCCAGGGCCGCGAGCGTCTCCGATGCCCGGGAGATGCGCACCCCGTTGCCCGCGACGATCACCGGCGCCTTGGCGGCGGCAAGCACATCCAGCGCGGCATCGATGGCGGCGGCTGGCGGCACGGACTCGCTGACATTGAGCAGCCGTTTGGTGTCGTGGATCTCCGGCAGGCCGTTGTCCGCGACCGGGTCGCGCAACGTGTTGGCGCGGAACAGGCATGCGGTGGGGCCGGGACGTCCGGTGATCGCGTGCTTGTAGGCAAGCTGCGTGCTCATCACCGCCTCGCGCGCGGTATGGGCGACGGCGGTATATTTGGTCGTCGATCTGAACATGGACGCCAGGTCGAAGGAGCCGTAATGGCCCGCCCCCGACTGGATCGGGCCGTGCATGACGAACTCGTTATGGTCCGACAACTCGGTGAGCACGAGCATCGGGGACGACGCAAGAAATGCCTCGATCACGCCGAACATGCCCGTGGAGCCGGTGAAGCCGCCCTGTCCGGCAAACACGCCGGGCTTGCCCATCAGCTTGCCATACATGTCGGCCATGCAGGACGCGGTCTGCTCGTCGCGGGGCACGATGGCCTGGATCTCGTCCTGGCGATCATGAAGCGCGCGATAGATGTCCATGGTGGCGCCGCCGGGCAGGCCGAAGAAATGCTCGGTCCCCGCCTCGATCAGGCAATCGACGATCCGTTCTGCGGCGACCTGTTCGGCCATGTTCCCCCCCAAACCTCGTATTGGCGGCGAGGGTAGCGAAGTTTGCGCGGCGGACAACCGAAATGCGGTTAGAAGACCGGAATAACGATCCTGGCCATGAAGGAGGGGCCGGTCTGCGGCTCGGCGGTAAACTGGAAACTGGTCGCAGCGTCGCGGCCGAGGCCGGGGAACAGCAGATCAAGCGGCGCGCTGGCGCCGGCCGTCAGGGACCAGCCGTCGACATCGGAGAAAATGCCCGAGCGTGTATAGCCGAGGCTGGCGCTGGTGCCATTGGCGAAGCCCAGCGACGCGCCCGGGCTGAGGGACGCCGAAAGATCATCGCTGGTCAGGATGACCCCGTTGATGAACGTCACGTTGCCGCTGTGTTTGTAGTTGTATGTCCCGTTGATGCCCAGCGAGGGGGTGATCGAGGCGAGCGGGCCGGCGTCGAGCAGGGTGTGGAGATAGCTGATCGTCGGGCCAAAATTGATCGCGCCGGAGCGGTTGGTGCTGGAATCGTTGACGTTGCCGTCGCTGTCGGTGAAGCCGTCGCTGCGGGTAACCGATAGGAGATGCCGCCGGCCGGCGCGAAGGTCCAGTTACCCTCGGCCCAGCTGCCGCGGACGCCGAATGTGGCCAGCCGCTGGTTGCTGTCGAAGCTGCTGGTGGCGCCGGCGACGTTCAGGTCCGTGTTGGTGCTGCCCGCCGACAGGCTGGCCGACAGGGTGATGTTTTGGGTTGCGTTGAAGCGAACGAACGGCCCGACCAGATAGCTGAAGCTCTCGGAGTTGGAATTGATCGTCCCGGTCTTCGACGTGTTCGAGGTGAAAGCCGTGAACGCGCCGAGCGCCCAGGCGCGGGTCAGCCGGTAGTCGAGCCCGACGGTACCCTGCCAGCTCTTGCTCTCATACCCCGCGCCGTTGGCGTCATTCTCGACATCCGAGTAGCTCACTTTCGCGAACATATCGAGCGCTGACGGGAGCTCGGGCGGGCGGCGGAACAGGGGTTCGTTCGTCTCCGTCTGGCCGAGGCGCTTGTCGCGGACCTGGAGCAGGAGTTGCGACAGCCGGAACGACGTGGTGAAGGCGCCGAGCGCACCGTTGGGGCGATTGCCCGACCGTCGGTACTTGAACAGGGACGTGAATGGATTGGTTGTGCCGATGCTGCCGCCGCGTCCCGACCGTAAATCGTTCTGCAAATTATTTATTCTGCTCTCGGTTCGTGATATTTGCGCATTAACTCCGAGAAGTTCTGCTTCCTTTTTTTCGATCTCGGATTCCATATTGCCGAGTGCAATCAGACGATCACGTATGTCCTCGGCGGCCTTCGCTTCCGCAGCTGCGATTTCGTCCTTTTTCTTCTCGATCAATACCTGACCGGCGGTCCTTAGCCGCACTCGTTCCCCGGGCGTTAATTCGGCGTCGCCCTGCTCATTGAGCGTGGCAACAGTCTGCGCCTCTTCGAGCGCCTCCAGTTCATTTTTCAGCTTCTCGATCTTTGCCTGGTTCCCCTGATTCAGGGTTTTATCACTGATGAGTGCTGGCACGGCGGCTCTGGCCACCCCCAATTCCGCGTCCAGCGCTTCTTTCCGTTCTTCGAGGCTCGTCAGGAGAGTCTGTGCGCGATTGAACGCGAGCACGTCGCGCGGGTCCGGTGCCGCGGGACCAAGGGCCGTCCCACTGTCGACCGGCACATCGGAAATGGTGGGGCCGCCGTTGCCGCCGCCGAACAGCGCGACGACGTTGGCGGTCGTGTTCTCGGTGGTGGCGTTGACCGCCGGGCTGCCGGTGGCCGTCGCCGCGGTCAGGTTCACGGTACCCGCGAGCTGAACCGTCCCCACGCCTGGGGAGGTATAGGTGAAGGTGGTGCTGCCGCCCGCGACGTTCTTGTTGGTGATGGTCGCTCCATCAGGCGGGACGGTTCCGGCCTGAACGGTGCCGGTGGGGCAGTTGACCGATGCGCCGACCGCGAAACCGTCGATCGCCGCGCCACCGCCGACCGTACACGCGGCGTGGGCGGGCGCGGCGGAGAATGCGAGGAACGCGGTAAGGACCACGCCCCCGGTGATGACCGGAATGCGGAAGATATTTGCGACGTGCAAAACGCGGGCACGAAATCCCATGCCGACCCCCGTTGCCCCAACGGCAACCGCGAATCTACATGATGGCGGTTTGTCCGACTACTATTGCGTTCACACGCTCGCGTGAATTTGGGTGCGTGTGGTTCTCAAGGACGGTCGAAATCCGACGCCAATCGGGGTATCACAATCGTTGGAAATCGGACGGAGTATGAGACATGAGCAATTGGGTGCGATTTGAGAAGGGTGGCGTAGCGGGCATCGGCACGCTGGATGGCGATTCCATCGCGGTGCATGACGGCGACATGTTTGGCGGGACCACGGCGACGGGCGAGACGCTGGCGCTGGATGCGGTGACGCTGCTGACGCCATGTGCGCCGGGAAAATTCATCGCGCTTTGGAACAATTCGCGCGCGGCCGCCGAGAAGCAGGGCCTCGAGCAGCCGGAATACCCGCTGTTCTTCCTCAAACCGTCGACGACCTATCTGGCGCCAGGCGGTGTGATCCGCAAGCCGGCCGCCTATGATGGCCGGGTGATATATGAGGCCGAGCTGGGCATCGTCATCGGCAAGGCTGTCAGCAACGCCGACGAGGCAACGGCGGCCGACGCGATCTTCGGCTACACCTGCGTCAACGACGTGACAGCGATGCAGCTGCTCGACGCCGACCCGTCCTTTCCCCAATGGGCACGCGCCAAGGGCTTCGATACATTCGGCGCTTTCGGGTCGGCCATCGTGACCGACACGGATGTCTCGGCCAGCGCGATCCGGGCCGAACTCAACGGCCGCGAACGCCAGAATTACGCGGTGGCGGATCTGTTCATGCAACCCGCCGAGATCGTCGCCAAACTGTCCCGGTCCATGACCCTGGAGCCGGGTGACCTGATTGCCTGCGGCACGGGGCCGGGCGCCTTGCCGATGAAGCCGGGGGCCACGATCGACGTCATCATCGACGGCGTCGGCACCCTGTCCAACACCTATGAGGCCTAGCGCAGTGACGGACAGGTTTCCGCCCTTCGATCCAGATGATCTCCCGGCCGACGCGCGCGCCGTCTATGACCGGATTCTGAACGAACGCGGCTATGTGCCGGGGCCGTATCAGTTCTGGCTGGCGTCGCCCGGATTTGCCGACCGGATTGAGCCGGTCGAGGAATTCCTGCGCCACGGCGTGTCGCTGGAAGAACGCCTGGTTGAGGTGGCTGTACTGGTCGTCGCGAAGCATTGGCGCGCGCAATATGTCTGGACCTCACACGGCCCGGCGGCGGAAAAATCCGGTGTGGCGCCTGAAATTGTCGAGGCGATCCGTGCCGGCGATACGCCTGATTTCACACGCGACGATGAGGCAGTCTGTTACCGGTTCTGCGCCGATATGATGGCCGGGCAGGGGCTCGACGACGGGCTGTGGGATGCGGCAAAGGCCGCGTTCGGCGAGACGGGTATCAACGAGTTGCTCGGACTGCTCGGCCTCTACACATCGGTCTGCCAGACGATGGTCGCGTACCGGATGCCAACCAAGAACGGTGAGCCGGACCCGCTGCCGTGATGATCGGTTGACGGCGATGGCTGATGGGCTGGACGTCGATGTCCTGATCGTCGGGGCCGGGCCAGCCGGTCTGGCCACCGCGAACTATCTCGGCCTGTATGGCGTGCGCGCTCTGGTCGTCGAGCGGAATAAGAGCACCGTGGACGAGCCGCGCGCCGTGTCGATCGACGACGAGACGTTGCGGAGCATGCAGACGCTCGGGCTGGACGGACCGATCATCGCGAAGACAGTGCCCGGATATGGCGCGCGCTACTACTCGCCGGGCCAGAAGGAATTCGCCCGCATTCAGCCGACGACGCGCGAATATGGTCATCCCCGGCGTTCGGGGTTCCGGCAGCCGGAGTTCGAGGCGGATCTGCGCGCGGGGCTGGGCAAATACCCGACGGTCGATGTGCGTTTTGGCCATCGTTTCGAGAGCCTGGAACAGGACGACGCGGGCGTGACCGCGGAAATCCTCGATCCGGACGGGCATCGGATAACGGTCCGCGCCGGGTTCCTCGCGGCGTGTGACGGCGGGCGGTCTGCTGTCCGCAAGCAGCTCGGCATCGAACTTGCGGGGTCCAGCTTCAACGAAAGATGGCTGGTGATCGATTGCGTGAACGACACCGACGAGACCCCGGCCTCGATTGCCTATTGCGACCATCGGCGCGCGGCGATCACGATCCCGGGGCCGGGCCGGACCCGGCGCTGGGAGTTTCTTCTGAAGCGTGACGAGGACGAAGCCGACCTGCTGGCTGACACGAAGATCCGCAAACTGCTGACGCCCTATATCGGCGCGCGCGACGTCGAGATCATCCGCAAGCTCGTCTACACGTTCCACGCCCGGATCGCCGACCGATGGCGGGTCGGGCGGGTCTTCCTGCTGGGCGATGCGGCGCATTTGACGCCACCCTATGCCGGGCAGGGCCTCAACAGCGGCCAGCGCGACGCGGCGAATTTCGCCTGGAAAGCCGCCGCCGTGGTGCAGGGACGGGCGGGCCCATCATTGCTGGACAGCTATGAGGGCGAGCGCCGCGACCATGCCTGGTCGCTGATTCGCATGGCGATCCAGATCGGCTGGGTGATGGTGCCGCGAAACTGGTTCCACACCTACGCGCAGATCGCTTTCTTCAGGCTCGCCGGAATCATCCCGCCACTGCGGGACTATTTCGTGGGCATGAAGTTCAAGCCTGTACCGCGGTTCGAGGCCGGGTTTCTGTGCGCCGATGAACTGAAGGCCAAAGACACGCTTGTCGGGCGGATGCTGCCGCAACCGGACGTGATCGACGGCGGCGGGGAGACCCGCAAGCTCGACGATGTCCTGGGGCCGGGTTTCGCGCTGCTGGCGATTGCACCTTCAGGTGCAGACGATCTGGCGGCGCTGGTCCATCCGCTCTGGGCGCGGCTCGATGCCAACCCGGTGGTGCTGACCAAGGATGAACCGACAGGGTCCGATCACGCGTCGGTCGTGCGGATCGACGACGGCCCGCTGCGGCACCGCTTCGACAAATATGCGGGCCGGATATTGCTGGTCCGGCCGGACCGCTATGTTGCGGCGGCCTTCTCGGCGCGCGACGCGGATGACATCGCAGATCGACTTTCGGACATGATCGCCTCGTTCTGACGATCAGCCGTCCACCACCGCCGTCACGTCGATCTCGACCAGCGCGCCTTCGAGCAGCAACGCCGTCACGCCGACGCAGGTGCTCGAAGCGGATTTATCATCGCCATAGAAATCCATCATCGCCTTCATGATCGTCGGCCGGTCGCTGGGCTTGAGATCGACGATGAAGACCCGCTGACGCACGATATCGGCGGGCGTTGCGTCGACCAGCGCCAATGCTTTGCGGATCGTGTCGTAGGTGTAGGCCATCTGGGCACCCAGATCGCCCGGTCCGACAAGTTCACCCTCGATGGTGCCGGCCACGAGGCCCGACAGATGCACCGTCTTGCCACCCTCGCTGGTCACCAGATTGGTGAAATGGGGCTTGTTCCAGAGGAACTCGGGGCGGATGCGTTCGATCGTTGCGGCCATCGGGGCCTCCTTGCTGCTTGGGTTTGTTCTGTTCGAGGTGGTTAGCTCCAGAGGCGGTCGCTGGCCATCCGGGCACCCTCGGCCATGGCGCGGAACTTGCCCAGCACAACGGAGGGGTACACGCCCTTGCGGCCGGCATAGGTGCCGAAGCCGCAATCGCTGCCCGCCAGCACCCGCTCGCGCCCGACGATGTCGGCATATTGGCAGATGCGCTGGGCGACGAGCTGGGGGTGTTCGACGAAGTTGCTGGTGGAATCGATCACGCCGGGAATCAGCACCTTGTCGTCGGGCATGCCGTAGTCCTTGATGTCTTCCCACTCATGGGCGTGGCGCGGATTGGCACCCTCGAACAGGATGGCCTGAGGCCGGGCCTTCGCCAGCAGCCCGAGGAGCTTCTTGATCGGGATGTCGTGGGTGTGGGGCCCGGCATAGTTCAGCCAGCAGATATGCATCCGCATGGCCTCGGGCGGGATGTCACTCGTGGCCGCATTCAGGGCCTCAATGCTCTTCTCCGCATCGGCCAGGAACGTGGCCTCGTCCATGGCCTGATAGTCGGTGTGGCGCGCACCGGCGAGGTCGGGGCAATCGAGTTGCAGCACGATTCCCGCCGCGTGGATGGCGTTGTATTCGGGGCGCATCGCCTCGACCAGATCCTCGCGATAGGCGTCGCGGTCAGGGTAGTGGCGGTTGGGCACATAGGTCGACAGGCAGCCCGGTGAGACCGTGTTCATGAACATGTCGCTCGGGCCGGCCGCGCCGGCGGCTGCCTTGAGGTTGGCGATGTCGCGCTCCAGCGGTCCGTGATCAGCGTAAGAGACCGGCCCTTCGCAGACCGTCGCCTTCATGAGTTCGGGCCCGGCACTGCCGGCCGCATCCTTCATTTCCGGGAAGTCGTTGAAGTCGGCGGGGGGCGGCCGGTTCGGCACGCCGGTGCCGTCGGTGGCCTCGAGCCCGTTCAGCCGGTGACGCGCATAGACGTGATAGGAAATCTTGCTCATCTCGCCGTCGCTCACGACATCGATGCCGGCTGCAACCTGATCGACCACGACCTGGCTGACCGCCTCGGCGGTGCGGGCGTGAAGCGCTTCGGTGTCGACCGGTTCGCTGCGGTCTTCCCGGCGCAGGAGTTCGAGCAAATCTTCGGGGCGGGGCAGGCTGCCGACATGGGTGGTGAGAATTCGGTCGGTGCTGAGTTTCATGGCGGTTATTCCGTGCTGCGCGCGCCTGGATCGGCGACAGGCGGAGTGTCGCGGGATATGCGCGCGGGCGCAAGATGAAGGCACATCGAGGCAAAAAATACTCTGCTACCTTCCAGTTGAAGCCGGGTTTGTTGTTCCGCTTGGGCCCGGATAGGATGCCCGCCATGGAACGTCGCCTCGCCGCAATCCTCGCCGCCGACATGGTCGGATTCAGCCGTCAGATGCAGGACGACGAAGTCCGCACGCTCGAGAATCTCAACTTTGTCCGCGCCACGATTGTGGACCCGGAAATCTCGACGCACCGGGGCCGCATCTTCAAGAATACGGGCGATGGGTTCCTGGCGGAATTCGCCAGCGCCGTCGACGCGCTCAATTGCGCCTGCGCCATCCAGGCGGCGGTCCGCGCGCATAACCAGCCCGAAATACCCGGCACGCAGGTCGTCTTCCGGATGGGTCTGAATATCGGCGATATCATCGTGGAAAGTGATGACGTGTTCGGCGATGGCGTGAACATCGCCGCGCGCCTGGAGCCGCTCGCCCCCGCCGGAGGTATCGTCGTCGCGGATACGGTCCACGACCAGCTCTGGAACAAGGCCGACGTGGGGTTCGAGCCGATGGGGAGCAAGCAACTCAAGAATATCGCTGACCCGGTCGATGTTTATCTCGTGGTGGAGAGCTCGGGCGGAGACCGCCGCCGTAAACGCTCTGCCGCGCCGGCACCGGCCGGAGAGGACATCCCGGTTCTGGCGATTTTACCGTTCGAGAATATGAGCGCCGAGCCGGACCAGGAATTCCTGGCTGACGGCATCGCGGAGGACCTTATTTCCAGCCTGTCGCAGATCGGCCATCTCTCGGTGACGCCGCGAAGCTCCGCTTTTACGTTCAAGGGCAAGGCGGCCACGGTTCAGGAGATCGGCCGTGAGCTTGGGGCCCGCTATGTCGTGACCGGCAGCCTGCGTAAATCCGCCGACCGCGTCCGTCTTTCCGTGCAGCTCGCCGATGCGCGGACAGGCGACCATATGTGGTCGAATCGCTACGACCGCACGCTCGACGACATCTTCGCGGTCCAGGACGAAATTACCCTCACGGTGGCTACCGCACTCCAGGTCGAGCTGACCGAAGGCGAACAGGCCTTGCTGCGCTACACGTCGACGAACAATGTCGAGGCCTGGACCCAGTTCATCCGCGGCCTCAGCCATTTCAGGACCGTGAATGCAGAGTCATATCGCCATGCCCGCGTCTGCTTCGAGCAGGCCCTGGTGCATGATCCCGATTCCGCGCAGATTATTGCCATGCTGGCTTGCACCCTCGCCATCGAGGGGCGGTTCCACTGGGGTACGGACCGCGATGACACGTTGCGACGTGCAAAATCGCTTGCGGAACAGGCGCTGGAGGCCGATCCGGAAAACACCGATGCCTGGGCGGCGCTCGGTTATTGGCATATGGCGCATATGCAACTGGAGGAATCGGTTGCCGCATATGGCCGGGCGGTCGAACTGGCGCCCGAACATGCGGATCTTCGCGCGTTGTATGCGCTGGCCCTGACCTTCGCCGAACGCCCCGAAGAGGCGATCCGTGAAGCGCAGGCGGCCATCCAGCTGAACCCGCTCGGCCCGGGTTGGTATTTCGGAATTCTGGGGCACGCGTTTCGCTACGCCGGCCGCTACGACGAGGCGCTCGGTGTTTTGTCGGCCTATAACGACCGCAGTACCGGCTTCGGTCTCGTCGATATGGTCCTGACCTGTGTCGATATGGGAGAGATGGACCGCGCGCGCCAACATGGCGCCGACCTTCTCGCCGCCCGGCCCGCGTTTACCGTGGAAAATTGGGCGCTGACTCAGAATTGCCTCGACCCGAACCGGTTGGCACGCGACCGTGCCAGCCTGGTGAGTGCCGGGCTGCCTTAACCGCAGGACCGGACTTGCAGCCGTGGCCGTCTGCCGGTCGCCCCGTTACTTGCTCTTATTGTAGACGTCGAACGTGTTGCTCATGTACCAGCCGAACCATTCCCGGTAGGTCTGGACCGGATAATTGTGCGGGTTGTCCGGCCCGACACATGTGGCGAGCGGTTCGTTGCGCGCCTCGAAGTCCGGATTCACGAACACCGGGATGGCGTAGCGGTCATTTTCCAGGGGCGGGACCACCCGGTGGGTGGTCGCCTTGAAGCGGTCGTTGGTCCAGCGGGTCGCGAACTGGCCGAGATTCACCACCATCGCGTCGTCGGGCATCACCGGCCAGAACCAGTTCCCATCTTCATCAAGGACCTGCAGGCCTTCCTCTGCGGCCGGCGGCAGGAAAGTCATGAAGCCCGTGTCCCGGTGCGGGTGGATGCCCAATTCGGCGTCGCGATGTTCGGGCAGGGGCGGATAGGTGGCGTTTCGGAAATAGGTGTACGGCGTGGTGAAGTATGGCGCGAAATAGTCCGCCGGAAGTTCGAGCGCCAGGGCCCAGATGGGTAGCAGCTTGGTGCCGAGTTCGGTCACCGAATCCATGTAGGCCAGCGTGGTCTCCCGAAAGCCGGGCGCGGCATCTTCGGGCAGCCAATAGTTCGGGCCATAAAACTGTGTCCCGGCGAGAACCTGCGGATGATCGGCCGGGTACTCGGTGGCGGTGAAGAACGCTTCGGAGATGGATGGTTTGCGGTTGTCTTCCATCTCGCCGGTCTCAAGATGGTCGGTGCGGATGCCCATGTAACCGCGATGGTCGGTGTTCAGAGGGATGGTCTGCTTCAACTCTTCGGGCAGATCGTGGAATTGTTTCGAGGCCGCGAACATGCCCGCGATTTGTTCCTGGGAGATGCCGTGGTTGACGATGCACATGAAGCCGACCGTCTCCCACACCTCGCGCCACTGGTCGGCGAGTTTCGCGGGCGCATCGGGGTCACCGGCGATGACGTCGGCCACATCGATGACCGGCAGTGCGCGGCGCGGGACGGCGCGGGCGGCCTGGCTGGCGGCGGATTGGGTGATGATGTTCATGTCGCTCTCCCCGGTGGAGTTGGGCACGTGCTCATGTCGGTGACGGCATGACTCTATGGGCAGACAAATGCGGAGTCCACGCCGCGCGACCGGACGGCTCGGTCGAAATCCCCTAATATGCCCATCACCAGCTAACGGCGACGAAGGTTCCGGCGCATGGAATATAAACGGCTCGGCCGCACCGGCGTGCAGGTCTCGAAATTCTGTTTCGGCACCATGTCGTTCGGCGGGGACGCGGATGCCAGCGAGGCGGCGCGCATGTACGCCGCCTGCCGTGAGCGGGGCTTCAACTTCTTCGACAGTGCGGACGGCTACAGCAAGGGGCGCGCCGAGGAGATTCTCGGCGGCCTGATGGCCGGCCATCGCGACGAGCTTGTCATCGCGTCGAAATGCTTCAACCCGACCTCCGGGGATATCAACGATCGCGGCGGTAACAGGCGTCATATCCCGCGCGCCGTCGAGGCCAGCCTGAAGCGCCTCGGCACCGACCGGCTCGATATCCTGTTCATGCATCGCTTCGATGACGACGCGGCGATCGAAGAAACCCTGCGCGCGCTCGAGGATCTGGTGCGCGCCGGCAAGGTGCTCTATCTCGGCGCCAGCAACTACGCGGCCTGGCAGATCGCCACGTCGCTTGGGGTCGCCGAACGCCGGGGCTGGACGCGCTTCGACGTCATCCAGCCCATGTACAATCTGGTCAAGCGTCAGGCCGAGGTCGAAATCTTCCCCCTGGCGCGGGCCGAGAACCTCGCCGTCGTCACCTACAGCCCGGTCGGCGGGGGCCTGCTCAGCGGCAAGTTCCGCCCGGGCACAAGGCCCAATGATGGGCGATTGGTCGAAAATCCGAGTTATGTCCGGCGGTATGGCGATGAATGGATGGTGGAGACGGCGGGTGCGTTCAGCGAATTTGCAGACGCCCGGGGTGTGCATCCCGTGACCCTGGCCGTGGCCTGGGCGGCGGCGCACCCGGACGTGACCTGCCCGATCATCGGTGCGCGCAGCCTGGAACAGTTGCAGCCGTCACTCGACGCGCTCGATTTCGAATTGCCGGCAGAAATGCGCGACGAGATCTCGGCGCTGTCGCGCCGGCCGCCGCCGGCGACGGATCGGACGGAAGTTCAGGACTAGCGCCACGCACAGGCCGGAAAGCGCGTCAGTCGACGCGGACCAGAAGCTTGCCGGTGTTCTTGCCTTCGTAGAGCATCTTGATTGCGCCCGGTGCTGTGTCCGCGGCCTCGAGGATATGCTCGTTGCGGGCAAGCTTGCCCTCACGCACCCAGGTGGCTAGCTGGGCGATCGCCTCGGGAAAGCGCGCCTTGTAGTCGAGGATGAGAAATCCCTGCATGCGGGCGCGCGCGACCATCAGCTGGCGATGCACGCGGGGGCCGACGGGGATCGGGTCCCAGTCGGTCAGGGCGACGGTGCCGCAGACCGTGATCCGCGCGCCGATCGCCAGCTGGGTCATGACCGCGTCGCTGATCGGGCCGCAGGTGTTGTCGAAATAGCAGTCGACCCCGTCGGGGCAGGCGGCCTTGAGGGCTTGGCTGACGTCTTCGTCGCGATAGTTGATCGCCGCGTCATAGCCCAGGCTCTCGGTGCAGAGCGCCGCCTTCTCGGTGCTGCCCGTGATCCCGACGGTCCGGCAGCCCAAAATCTGGGCGATCTGGCCCACGGCCGAGCCGACCGCGCCGGCTGCCGTCGACACGACGACGGTATCGTCTTCTTTTGGTTCGCAACCTTCGATCAGCCCGAAATAGGCCGTCACGCCGTTCAGCCCCAGGACGCCGAGCGCGAGTGAAGCGGGCAGGTCGGCCTCCTCGACCTTGCGGTCGACATTGCTGCCGTCGCTCGCCGCATAGCGCTGCCAGCCGAACATGCCCGACACGATTTCACCCTCGGCATAGTCGGGGTGCCGGGACGCGACGATCGTGCCGACGGCGAAGGACCGCATGACCGCGCCGATCTCCACGGGCGGCAGGTAGTTCGGCGCGTCGTTGACCCAGCCGCGCATGGCCGGGTCGACCGACCAATACTCGGTCTTGACCAGGAACTCGCCATCGGCGATCTCCGGCACGGGCGTCTCGTCGACGGTGAAATGATCCGCCTCGGGCACGCCCTTGGGGCGGCTGGTCAGGAGGACGCGTCGGTTCGTCAACGGGGCGTTCATGGTGTTTGTCTCTTTCAGAGAGTGTTGGGCCCGGGCAGATGCCGGATCAGGCGTTGACCGTCAGCATGATGCGTCCGAAATGCTTGTTCGCGGCGGACCGTTCCAGGGCGGCAGAAGCTTCGGAAATATCGAAGGTGCTGTCGATCGGCATCTTGAATTTCCCGGCGTCGAGTGCGTCCCACAAATCCGCGCGCGCGCGGCGAAACACCTCGGCATGCTCCTCCAGCGAGCGGGTGCGGCCGGTCGTGCCGATGTAGGTGAGGCGCCGCTCGGCATGCATGTTGAAGTCGAACTCCGCGACCTCGCCGCCGAGCCGGCCGACATTGATGATGCGGCCATGGACCTTCGTCGCCGCCATGTTCTGGTTGGCGGCATAGCCGGAGATCTGGTCGATGATGAGGTCGACGCCCTTGCCGTCGGTCGCCTCGAGGACCTGATCGACCCAGCCCGGGTCGCTGGAATCGAGCGCCAGGTCGGCGCCGAACTCGGCGAGCCGTCCGCGGCGTTCGTCGTTGGTCGAGGTGCCGATCACCAGGCTGGCGCCCAGATGCTTACCGAATTGCATGCCCATGATGCCGACCCCGGTGCTGCCGCCCTGAATCAGGATCGACTGGCCGGACTTGAATTCACCATTGGTAACGATGGCGTCATGCATCGTCAGGAAGGCCGAGGAAATCGTGCCGCCCTGGATGAGGTCCATATGGTCAGGCACCGGCAGGGTCCGGCGGTAATCGGAGACCGCATACTCGGCCCAACCGCCCGCGCCGACTCCCATCACGCGGTCGCCGACCGCGATGCCGCTGGTCTCCGATCCTACCTCGACGACCTCGCCGCAGAACGCCGCGCCCATGACCTTCGCCGCGCCGCCGACATGGCCGTAATTCTTGCCCTGGGTGGTCAGCAGGTCCGAGCGGTTCACGCTGCAACTCGCGACCTTGATGATGACTTGCGTCGGCTTCATCTCGGGCCGGTCGACCTGGGCGATCTCAACGCCGTTTTCGGTGAGCACGACGGCCTGCATCTGATTGTCGGACATGGTTTTGCCTTTTCTCCGGTGCCCCTCAATTGGGGAGGGGATTGGTTCTAGCGGGTCAAGTTGGTTTGTTCTGAACAGAAACTCTACTCGTTGATCTGGTGACAATATGGCAGGCCGATTGGGCCATCGGCAAACGAGTTATCTTGAGAACTCACACAAGGTAATTTAATCTGAATTCATAATGTACGAGCTCCCGCCCCTCAACGGATTGCGCGCCTTCGAGGCGGCCGCCCGCAACCTCAGCTTCGCAAAGGCCGCGGACGAACTGAACGTCACACCCGCGGCGGTCAGCTATCAGATACGCGCCCTTGAGACCAAGCTCGGGGTGAAGCTGTTCCGCCGCCTGAACCGGGCGGTCGTTCTGACGGATGCCGGTGCGCGGATGTTTCCGGGGGTTCGCAGCAGCTTCGAGGGCCTGCATCGCACCGTCGCGCGGGTCGGCGCGAGCTTGAAATCGGATCGCGTCGTGACCGCGACGATCTCGCCCCATATGGCGGCAAAGTGGCTGGTGCCACGCCTGACGGGTTTCATCGCGCGGCATCCGGACATCGATCTGCGCATTGCCGCGAGCAACACGGTCGTCGATCTGGCCACGGACGGGGCGGATGTGGCGATCCGCTACAATCTGGGGAACAACGCGGGGCTGGTCGCGGAGAAGCTGATGGACGAGGCGGTGACCCCGATGTGCGCCCCCGAGCTGCTCGGCGGCCCGCATCCCATCCACACCCCGGCCGACCTGCGCCACCACACGCTGATCCATGATGACACCCTGTCCCGGCATTGGCCCGACGCGCCCGCCTGGTCGAAGTGGCTGACGCTGGCGGGTGAGCCCGAGCGCGACGCGAGCGCAGGGCTGCATTTCGACCATTCCGATCACTGCATGGACGCCGCGCTGCAGGGGTCGGGGGTCATACTGGGGCGCCGGGCAATGGCCAGCCGCGATATCGAGCTGGGGCGCCTGATCGCTCCCTTCGCGCTGGACCTGCCCTTCGAGGGCGGTATCTACAGCGTGACGACGGAGGAAAAGGCCTCCAACCCGGACGTCGCCGCATTCCGCGACTGGCTGCGCGACGAGGCGGCGGCCATGCGAAGAAGCATTCCGCCGGGGGCGTAGGGCGCCGGCCTCAGGCCAGGCGGTAGAACGCTTCGGCGCTGTCGTGGAAGAAGGCGCGCTGCTCCGCCGCCGTGCGGTCGGCCAGCGCGGCCCGGCACAGGGCCACCACCGCGTCATAGCTAATTTTGATTTTCTCGACCGGGAAGTTGCTGCCGAAGAAGCAGCGCTCGGCGCCGAACATGTCGATCAGCGCGTTGTATTGCCGGGAGACCGCCGCCAGTGGTCGCGGCGTGCCCCAGTTGACGACGTTCGGGCCGGAGCATTTCACCGACAGATTGTCGAATTTGGCCAGCGGTTCGATGGCGCGGCGCCAGGCGTCGAAGGTCGCGTCGTCGTCGGCGGTCAGCAGGCCGCCATGGACCAGACAGAAGCGCAGGCCCGGGTGGCCGGCGACGAGTTCCGTGAAGATGTCGAACTGGTTGGCGAAGCCCTGCAGCTCGAAATGCACGTCGCGGGCCTCGAGTTCTTCGAGGCCGCGCCTGAATTCGGGCGACATGCAGAAGTCCGGCCGGTCGACGACCTGCCACACCGACTTGTCCGGGTGCCAGGCGACGACCTGGCGAATGCCGCGAAAGTTTGCATGTTCCAGATGCCCGTCGAGGACAGTGGCCAGATCGTCGCCGGCGATGTCGGCATGGCCGACGATGCCGTGGGGGAAGCCGTGTTCGTCGGCCACGCCATGGAGCCAGCGGGTCTCGCCGACATGGTCGGGCGGGTTGAAATGGGCCTGCTCGTGGACCGACTTGACCACATTGTTGCCGCCGAAGTCGGCCAGCAGGTCGTCGATCAGATAGTCGCGGCGTAGAAGCTCATATTCAGGGCCGAAGATTTTCGGCGAGGGCGGCGCCGTAAGCCAAGGATAGTCTTTGACCACCCAGATGTGGTGATGGGTGTCGATGATCGGTCCGTCATACATCGCGCGACCTTTTCCGCCGGAGCGTGCGGTGCCGCCGGTCGGTTACCAGCCCGCCCGTTCGAGATTCTCGGGCCCCGGCTCCAGTTCGCCCGCATGAATTTGCCGCGCCATCTCGGTGATGCCCGCACAGACCGGCGCCGGGCGGCCCGAAGCCTCGCACTCGGCGGCGACCAGGCCCTGGATCATGTCGGTCTCGCACTGGCGGCCCTTCATGAGGTCCTGCAGGCTGGTGTTGACCGGGCCCGGCCCGATGTCGGCCAGGATCCTGTCGAGCAGGGTCTCGAGCAGATTGTTGGTGTTGTTGACGTCCTCCGGCTTGAGGCCGAAGACGGGCACGACCTTGTAGTCGAGGGACTGACCGGCGGCCAAAGCTTCCTCGCCGGCCTGGAGGAACCATTTGCGTGCCCGGGCTGCGAATTCGGGGCCGTTCTGCTGCAGGACCTGCTCGGGCGTGCCGCCGAGGACGGCCATCGAGCCCATGATCATCGCGTTGACGATCAGCTTTACCCACTTGGCCGACAGAATCTCGTCGATAATTTCGACCGATCCGGTGTGGCTGCACAGCTCGGCGATCAGCTCGACATGGCGCTCCTGGGAGGGGTCAAAGGCGCCGACGCCGAACCAGGTGTGGTCCTTGGCGGTGCTACGCTCGACCGTGCCGGGATCGAACAGCTGGGAGGCAAGCTCGATGACGCAGCCCAGCGTGCGCTCGACGCCGACGATCTCGGCGATGATCTCCGCCGTCATCGCGTTCTGGACGCCGACGATCACGCCGTCGTCGGCGAGATGGGGTTCGATGAATTTCGTCAGCCAGGCCGCGTCGTAGGCCTTGGAGACCAGCAGCACGACGTCGAACTTCTCGGTGAAGGTGCACACGTCGCTCAGATGATGGGCGTTGGCCGGCACGTTGAAGGTGTCGTGGGTTTTGCTGGTGATCGTCAGCCCGTTGGCCCGCATCGCCTCGACATGCTCGGCCCACATGTCGATCATCGTGATCTCGATGCCGGCGCTGATCAGGTCGCTCGAGATGACGCTGCCGTTGGCGCCGGTGCCCAGCACGGCGATTCTCTTGTCTGCGAATTTGTTGTCCATGTCCCCACCCGTGTTGTCTGGCCCTCCGTATTCGAAGGTTTCGCTACGTTACCGCTGTCGGGCGCGGAATCACATCCTCACAAGACCGTGGCCGATGCGGCGGGACCTGTCGGCTGCACATCGCATTCCCGGTCGCTTGTCGTCGTGGCCACCAGAACCTGTCCCAAAGCTTCATCATGCAGGGTTACCGTGCGGCGAAAAATGGCCCGCCCGGACGACGTGACGCGCGACTTGGGACGATCGATCCGGCAGCAAAGTAATTCAGGCTGCGGCGCCAAATGTTTTTCAAATAGAAGCTCTGAAAAGGCAGCCGGAAGGCCAATTATGAATGCCTCATTTGTTATTTGAGGCCGAATCCATCAAATTGCCGTCGCGTGCATAACAATTGTAGAGAAGAATAATGTCATTGAAGCAACCAGTAATTGATCTGCCCATTCGAGTATCAAGGTCAGGATTCTACCGAGGTTTCACCAAAGATGTGACGATCACCGGAAAAATTCTCGTCGGTGCTCTGATTTTGTGGGCGATTGCTTTTCCCGACCAGGCGGCTTCTGTCCTGGGGGATCTGAACAACATCATTCTGGCTGTTTTTAACTACTGGTACGTCTACACGATGGCGTTTTTCGTCATTCTTTGTTTCGCGCTGGCGCTTTGGCCAACGGCCGGCAGGCTTCGACTAGGACACGAAGACGACCGTCCGGAGTTTTCGAATTTTTCCTGGTTCTCGATGATGTTTGGCGCGGGGATCGGCATTGGCATGCTGACATTCGCAACCGCCGAGCCGATGTATCACTTTGCCAAGAACCCCAGCACCATCATGGGGCTGACCGAGGGCAGCACGGCCGGAAATGTGCGGGACGCCTATATCTGGTCCTTTACCCATTGGGGCCTGGCCGCCTGGGCCGCCTACGCCATTGTGGGCCTCGCGCTTGCTTATTTTTCCTATCGACGCGGTCTCCCGCTGACGATCCGTTCGGCGCTGACGCCGCTGTTTGGGAAAAAACTGTCGGGCCCGATCGGGCATACCGTCGACGTGGTGGCCGTGGTCGCGACCGTGCTGGGCGTCTCGCAGACACTGGGCTTTGGTGTGGAGCAGTTTATCTCGGGCCTGTCCAGGATCGGCGTGGGTGACTGGCTTTATGCCGTCGCCGCAGACGGAACAAGATCCACATCCACGCTGGGCATCATCATGGCCCTGATCGTGATCATGGGGGCGTCGACCCTGTCCGCGCTTTCCGGTGTCGGCAAGGGCATCAAATGGTTGTCGAACATCAATATGGGGCTGAGTTTTTTCGTTCTGATCTTCTTCCTCATATTCGGATCGACCTTCTTCGGCCTGACAACGCTCATTGTCGGAATCTGGGACTATCTGATCTCGATCCCCGGCAATCTCTTGACGGTCTGGGCAGCGGACGACACCGTCGTCGGCGATGCCCTGGCCGGATGGCAGGGCGGCTGGACCATCTTCTACTGGGCCTGGTGGATTGCCTTCGCGCCGTTCGTCGGCGTGTTCCTGGCCCGCATCTCCAAGGGACGGACCATTCGCGAGTATGTTCTGGGGGCCATGATCATTCCCGCCATGATGTGCTTCGTCTGGTTCGCGCTGGTCGGCGGTACGGCCATTGATCTGGAGCTTAGCGGTGTCGCCAATGGCGCCATCGTGGGTGCCGGTCAGGCGGATCAGCTCTTCGCCATGCTGGCCGTCATCCTGAGCGATAGTCTCGCCTACCTGATGTCGATCATCGTCGTCATCCTGTTGCTGACCTATCTGGTCACGTCGGCCGATAGTGCGGTCCTGATCATCAACACGATCAATGCGGCCGGCGACGAAGGCCCCAAGGCGCGTCCGCACATCCTGTTCTGGGGCGCAGCCCTGGCACTCGTCGTTGGCGGTTTGATCATCGCCGGCGGGTTGGGGGCCATCAAGACCGCGATGGTCATCGGCGCTCTGCCCTTTAGCTTCGTCATGGTGCTGATGGGAATTTCCCTGATGACGGCGATCTATCGCGATGGTCAGCGGGAAAAACTCGGGCTGGCCACAACCCATGTGGATGCAACATCTGCAGAAACGGCAGATTCGTGATCCTCACCCCGGTCCTGATCAGGCGTGTTGTCGGTCAGGACCGGGGATGACGAACCGGGCCGATAGGGGATTGGGTCGCGCCCACGCATTGTTCAGAGACGCACGGGATCACCGGCGTTCTTTGTGACGCGCAATACCAAACAGCTGATGCCTAAGAGGCCTTGATAAACTGGACCAATATTTTGTCCGGTGCCGCTTGACCGTTCGCTTTTTCCCGACCGACCGTTTTCTTGAAAGTGCTGGCGAACGCGCGGGGGTGGGTCAGGAGAATCGAAAGACGCGCTGCGAGCGAAAACCTTCGGTCTTGGCCGGTCACGTGAATGCAGGTTTGCCGAATGCACCGCTTCAGGGCCGATTTGGCGCGCGGCATATGCACTTTGGTCACGAGTTTCGTCCGTTCCCCCAGCATCTGATAGGCGCTGTGGTTCCACCGGGTCAGGTGATGGGGCGGCAAGTTCATCACGTCGTTGCGCCACAACTCGCGTGACAATGGCGAATAGGGCGTGCTGATCAGGGCGTAGCCGCCGTCGTCCAGCAGGCTCGCGCATTGTTCTATGAACTCTCGCGGATCTTCGAGATGCTCAAGAATATGTGTGGCCACGATGGCATCAAAAGGCCCCCGCTCTCGCAGCACGTCCAGATTGTCCTTGATCTCACCCTCGATGGCTTCGTGGCCTCCGGCCCGGGCAAGCTCGACTGAGCTCGCGCTCGTATCGAGGCCGACGCCGGAGACATGGTTCAGGTTGCCAATAAATTCGAGGAATGAGCCGACGCCGGAGCCGATCTCAAGCAGCCGGATCGGCTTTTTCTCGGCCGCGAGAATCGTCTTTATCTGACGCCATTCCCATCGTGCCTTGGCGTGATAGACCGGGAATTTTGTCACCCAGGCATAGAATTTGCTGTCGCCGGCACGCATGGGCCAGGCAAATTGAAGCGCACATGCGCTGCAGGCACGAAGTGTGTAGTCCGGGATTTCCACGCTGTCGGGGACGGCTTCCCCCAACCAGCTGAGTTCGGACCTGGTTGTCGAACCGGGCATTTCGCTCACGCGCAGGCTGCTGGCGTCACAGACCGGGCAGGCGATATTCTCCTCACCTGGTTCAGCCTCCATTGGAGCGGCAATCTATGGTGTCGAAGCAATCCATATTGAAATGACCCGTCTCGATCCAGATGGTCCGCATTCAGAGAGAATCGAACCTGTTTGCAAAGCCGTTGAATAGAAATGGTGCCGGCTGCAGGAATCGAACCCGCGACCTACTGATTACAAATCAGCCGCTCTACCAACTGAGCTAAGCCGGCCCCTTTCATGAACGATGGGGTCATGAACGGCGGGACAATAGTCGCGGCACCACGCACCCCGCAAGCCCGATCCTTCTTCAGGGCGCCATCTTTGCGGCACCTTGCCATCGCGACCCGTTCTGGCGACATTCGCCGGGCAGATGAATCGGCGAGGCAGCGCCAACGAGGATGAACGAATGACCGACAAGCGGATCGCGATTGTGGGGACGGGCGCGAATGGTGCCGCGTTCGGGGCGGATATGGTCAACGCCGGGCTCGACGTTACCTTCATTGAGCAGTGGCCGGACCATGTCGAGGCGATGCGTGCCGGCGGCCTGCGCGTGGAGATGCCCGACGAGACGGTGACCACTGCGGTCGACGTGTTCCATATGTGCGAGGTGGCGACGATGCGCGATCGGTTCGACATCGTCTTCCTGGGGGTGAAGGCCTACGACACGCGCTGGGCGTGTGAGCTGATCAAGCCGCTGGTCGCGGCGGACGGTCTGGTCGTCGGCCTGCAGAACGGCATGACGCTTGACGATGTCGCGTCGATCATGGGGCCCGAACGCACCATGGGGGCGGTAATCGAAGTCGCGGCCTATATGTTCGAGCCCGGCGTGATCGGGCGGCAGACCGGGCCCGACGGCACATGGTTCGGCGTCGGTGCCTATGACGAGGCGACGCAGGGGCGAGAGGCGGAGATCGTCGATATCCTGCGCCACGCCGGTGACGCCGAGGCCAAGGACGACATCCGCTCGGCAAAGTGGATGAAGCTGGTGGTGAATGCGGCAGAGTTCCTGCCGTCGTCGATTCTCGGCCTGCCACTCGCCGAGGCGATCAAGCTGCCGGGTATGCGCGAGGTGATGATGGCCTCGGGCCGCGAAGCGGTGCGCACCGCGCTGGCGCTCGGCCATGAGCTGGTGCCGATCTTCGGCAAGCTACAGGTCGAGGCGAACGACCCGGACGGTTACGCCACAGTGCTGCTCGACGCGGTCCTCTCGGATTGGACGCTGCCGGACACGCGGGTCACGGTGCTGCAGGATTGGGACAAGGGGCGCCGCGCCGAGGTCGATGACATCAATGGGCTGGTCGTGCGCGAACAGGCACGGCTCGGCGGTGCGGTGCCGGTCAATGCGGGGCTGGTTGAAATCGCCCATCGAATCGAGCGTGGCGAACTTGCCGCCGATGTCTCGAATGCGGACTTGCTGCGCTCGCTGATCGACTAGGCGCTCCTCGAGGAAGGTCGCCGACCGTGACAGCTACGCCTGACGGATGATCTCGTAGAGCGCGACGGCCGCCGCGTTCGAGACGTTCAGGCTTTCGACCGCTTCGCTGTGGGGAATGTGGGCGAGCGTGTCGCAGCTCTCGGCCACGAGGCGGCGCAGGCCGGCGCCCTCTGCACCCAGCACCAATGCCGTTGGACCCGTGACACGTGCTTGCGCAAGCGTGATGTCGACCTCGCCGGCCAGCCCGATGCACCAAAAATCACGTGCCTTCAGGGCTTCGATCACGCGGGTCAGGTTGGTCTCGCGGACCAGTGCGACCGATTCCAGGCCGCCGGACGCGGCCTTCGCCAGCGCACCGGTGACCGGCGGTGCGTGCCGGTCCTGCATGACGACGGCTGCCGCGCCGAAGGCGGCTGCGGTGCGTAGGATCGCGCCGACATTCTGCGGGTCGGTCACCTGGTCGAGTACGAGGATGCAAGGCTGGTCCGATTGCATCGCCCGGTCCATTGCGTCCTCGATGCCCGGATCTTCCAGCGGCCGGGTGAGCAGGGCGATTCCCTGATGTACCGCACCGGCCGGCAAGACCGCCGTTACGTCGTCGCGCGAGACCCGGTCGATAATGGTGCTGTGTCCGCCGGTTTCCGCTGCGGCGCGCGCCATCTCCACATCGTCCTCGTCGCTGATCAGCGCGCGCTCGCAGATGCGTTCGGGATTGGCCAGCGCGGCGAGCACCGCATGGGTGCCATAGAGCCAGTTGGGCGCGGTTGGGTCTCCGCCGCTGCCGCGGCGATGGGATTTTCCGGGATTTGTGCGCCGTTTGGGATGTTTTCGTGCCATAGTTGGGGCTCTTAGGCCATTCGGTGCCTGCCCGCAATATCGGCGTGGCAACGTTTGTGCACAAATGGCTGTTATTTTGAGGTTTTCCGCCGATTGGCGGTTGACACATTGAGCGAAATCTACATATTGCCCTCCACGGGCCGGCGCCCATTGGCGTTCGGCGCGTTTGCTGTTGGCTGCATGCAGGCATGCGTGCAGCTGAAGCGGCAGGAGGAGGGGTGCCTGAGCGGTTAAAAGGGGCGGACTGTAAATCCGTTGGCTACGCCTACGTTGGTTCGAATCCAACCCCCTCCACCACTCGCAAGACGGCACAGGAAAAGGATTTATCGGGGCGCATGCCTCGCAAGGATTGGAACGGCGCAGACGAATTCGGCGGGTGTAGCTCAATGGTAGAGCAGAAGCCTTCCAAGCTTACGACG